>JGI24713J26584_10000305_pt1 | contig 36551 bp, 31 predicted proteins | sample BioPla4DNA1_FD_26584 | JGI IMG/M metagenome (IMG submission 26584) | reverse complement strand
GTCAAGAATTCATTAGCTATTACATTTTTAGCCAATAAAAAATCCTCTTTTCAAGAGGATTAATTATTTTTTTGATTTGATATCAATTTTTCTATATTCCCGTTAAGCTTATAAATACTGCCTGTTAAAATCTCGATTTTCTTTTCAAAGCGCACCATTAAATAAACAGAAATGACAATAGGAAAACCGACATTTCCCACTTGTGCGATTATTTCCTCCATCACAACACCTCCCTGTTTTTGGCTTTTTCTTTTATCATAGCCACAAAACAAGGAACTGTATAGTTGAAATCTCCTAGGAAAAATATACAGTCTTTTTTATATGTGTTTTAGTGTTTTACATTTCCAATAATCGACCCTGAAACCGAATAAATATTACCATTTGCTGCATCAACTTCCCAATAGCCCCCGGTACCGCCTCCGGGATTTTCCCATGATACTTCATACCTGTTTCTATCGGCATTATATTCATAACTTAATCCTTTGCAACTGGCATAATTATCAGCAATATAGTTTAAAACTTCCTCTGCGCTAAACCGTCTCCAGTCTCTTCCCTTGCCAAAAGGTTCAACATACTTCTTTTCAACATAAATAGTCGTCGCACCAGGAATCGCTAAAAGATACTCATTTTCTAATTCTTCTATAATTTCACCCCAAAGATATGAATCCTCAGCTATTTTAATCTCACCATCGTCATCAAAACGATAAGGACTGCTTTCTTTAACATTGACCTGCAAGCCGATATTACTGCTAAAATCATCATAATAACCTAAACAGGATTTCTTAATCCATCCATAATAAAAAGAATTTGAATCGCGACGATAATTGATCTTTATATAATACCAGTCTCCATATTCTCCTGCAACTGTTACTGCATTTCCTCTTTCAAGTGTATACACGGACTGGGACTTTTCTTCTGGTGTAAAATAAACTTCAGATTCTTTCAGAACATACATAATATCATCACTGATTGTATTTATAAAAGCAACGTCATCCTTTTGAATAGTCCATGTAGGTATAAGTCCTTCAATACAAACACGGGTCCAGTATTCATCTTCCTGCCCGATTATTCTTACAGCATCTGTATGATTGACAGCAATGGGATTTATCTCACACAAAGGACCATAAGCCGGAACTGAAGGAAAAGCAATATTTTCATCATATACTTCTAAAATTAAACCTTCTTTTAACCTTAAAAGCTGTAAACGATTCTTTTCATTTTGTATGCCATCACTTGTATCAGCCATTGTCAGCTGATAATAACCATTCTCCTTAAACCCAATATTATTTTCAGCTTTTAATTTTTTATATTGGATATACTGTGTGGTACCAAAAGCAACCGATATAATACTAATCACAAAGAAAAAGCTGCAAATAATGCTTGAAAAAATAATCATTCTTTTTTTATCCATAAAAAGATCCTTCCTTTTTAATTTTTCTTTCTTTTTTATTATTTAAATTGGTAAATCAATCATAAAATTCCAAATAATAATTTTGTAAAACGACAAAAATATGATATTTACACTTTAACTCTGGTTAGTATGTCTTTCCCTTCTTGATCATCTAGCGTTTCAAATTCTACCGTTTAAATACTATTAAACACAATATATCCATTTAATTTTTTTCTTGTCAATAATGCATCTCTGCCTATAATCTCAGTTAATAAAAAATCCTCTGACTGAGAATCAAACATTACAACAACTCTGTGTTTTCTGCTTTTTAATCGCATTCCTAATAACAGGAAAGATACCGATGAATGTTTCCGGGTAATTGATTTATCCTGATTTAAATACAACTGCCCTTTTGGAATCAGTTTTTTTTTATTCAAAACTTTTATCCGTATTATTTTTTAGATTTTCCTTGTTTTCACTGCCGATATCTTTATGATTTGAATGATTTGAATGATTTTTGATATCATTGATCATGTTTTTATAATCTTTTAGAGATTTTGGACCGCTCAAAGCATTATCGCTTATACTCATTTCTTGCTCTTTACTGCTTTCCACGCAGTCAAAGAAAATTTTATTTAAAGAATCCGCTTCTCTAAACCCCTTGAAAGGATCATAATTAAGCGTTGCATCCACGATGGCATCTCTTAATTCCTCTGAATGCTCCAATAAGTAATCTAAAGAAAGATGAACCCCCTTACTTTCTGCATATTTATATATAAACAAAGTTATCGTTTCTAAATTCCCAGACATAAAGGGCTGTTGACCCCATAATTGTGCACAACAGGCAGCCAGTTCATAGACTTTATCTTTTAAGTCATAACTTTTCCAGGTTGCTGCTTCAGTTTCTCTTAGAATTGAATTAATGCATTGTTTTCTAAATAAATACCATAAAAAATATCTTTCGAATCTTCTAATTTTGTCCTAAATAATCTAAATATTTTTATTTATAATAATATATCAANCCAAAGTTTCTTTGTCAATTCATCACTTTCCTTTAATACAAAAAAAGACCAGATCCCTCACCTGACTTTATGCCCTTGATCAACAAAGAAAAAAGTCATGGAAACAAACTTTCCATGACTTAAATCCCATTGGAACGTCTCATCAACTTTCACTTTTCTGCCTTTTCCTTGCGTCTTTCTTACAATTTATCAATGTATTCCCCATATCCCTCTTCTTCCATCTTATCCTTAGGAATAAACCTTAAAGCAGCAGAATTAATACAGTACCTGAGCCCACCTTTTTCCAAAGGCCCGTCGTTAAACACATGCCCCAAATGAGCATCTGAATCAGCACTCCGTACTTCTGTCCTGACCATATTATGACTATAATCTGGTTTCTGCCTTACGCAATGATTATCGATAGGTCTGGTAAAAGAAGGCCAGCCACATCCGGCATCATATTTATCCTTAGATGAAAAAAGCGGTCTGCCGGTTACAATATCCACATAAATACCTTCTTCAAAATGATCATAATATTCATTTTGAAAAGGGGGTTCTGTTGCATTTTCCTGGGTGACTTTATACTGCATCTCTGTTAATCTTTTCTTTAAGTCTTCCTTACTCTCTTTCACCAAAGTTCACCTCTTACCTTGATCAAAAGTAAAATCTACACCCCTATCATACCCTGTTTGATACAAATTTAAGACATAAATCATCAAAAAGTTTTCTGTAATCTTTTCCATTGCCAGACTTGCCTTATTAAAAGATCCAGAAAACCAGCTTTCAGCTTTAAGTCCTTATTCCTGAGTATCCACAGAAACTACAGGGGCATTATTGCCTCTGCGATAGATAATAAATCTTTGAATCGTGACAGCCAAATACCAGATAGCTAGCAAAAGTTTCCAGATGACAACAAAGCCGCCGATTAAACCAGATATTATAAAACCTATAGCCAAAATAGCTACTGTAGTACCAAGATCAAAATTTCTGGGAATAAGCCATACCCTGACGCGCCAGATACCAAAAGGAATCCCGCAAAAGATCCATACATAAAAATAATCCGTCGTTCCATTGCTATCTGTAAACAAAGCTTTAGCCGTTACAAATAACACTAAAATGATTAGTGCTGGAAAAAGCGTCTTCATAAAAAAATCTTTTAAAATTTCACCGCGTGTCATTATTTTCCCCCCAATAAATATTTTCATCTTTTTCACAATTTACTAAAATTAAGAAATGTATGCAATATTTATTTAAAAATACGGATAATATTTTTAAATACAACAAGTTATTAAAGAATACCCATTTGTTTTCTAATCTTATCTAAAGTTTCCTGAATCTCTAAAGATTCATTGAGGGGCATAATGTCACTTTCTAACTGACCTGCTTTCAGGCAGTTGACGACCTCTTCAATCTCATAATTATAACCATTGCCTTTCATCGGCATATTGATGACTTTTTCCTCTTCGCCAACGAACTTAAGCACTGCCTTCTTGGCTGCATACCAAACATCAGGAATATGAATATAGCCTTTTTCCCCAATAATCGAAACACTCCTTGGGGTTTCTGCCATAATAGCACAACTTAAAAGCGCCATCCTGTCTTCATCATATCCAAAAATCAGTGCCGTCAGTTCATCTACCCCTGTGGGACCTATATCTGCCATTACCTTAATTTCTTTTGGCTGACTTCCAAAAATCATAGAAGCAAAAGAAATGGGATAAATCCCTACATCCATTACAGCGCCCCCAGCCAGGCTCTTACTAAAACGAATGTCATCATATCCTTTTTCTTCTTTAAATCCAAAATCCCCCTTAACCATTTTTACCTTACCTATAATACCATCATGCACCATCTTCTTTACTTCTTTCACCAATGGGAAAAACCTTGTCCACATGGCTTCCATTAAAAATACGCGATTGTCCTTTGCTGCCTGAATCATTTCCTTTACTTCTTCCATATTTGCTGCAAATGGCTTTTCGCAAATAACGGCTTTCTTATGATTAAGGCACAATAAAGTATGCTCTTTATGCAGAGCATTTGGCGTTGCAATATATACAACATCCACCTCTTCGTTCTTTGCCAGGGCTTCATAACTGTCATATCTGTACTTAACTCCAAAAGCATCTCCAAAGGCATTGGCACTGTCTATACTTCTGGAAGCTACTGCAATCAGCTTAGCGTCTTTAACATAACTGATTCCTTCTGCAAATTTCTTAGCAATTCTGCCTGCACCAATGATGCCAAAATTAATTATTTTGTTCATGATAAGCCTCCTGTAATAATTGATGTNATGATAATATTATAACACTATTTTAAAAAGAACTATTCATATAAAAAAGAATATTTNCATTTCACTATGTGTTTTTGGCAAGTATAAATCCGAGCAGTGTGGAACTTAATTTTCCGAGCACCTCATCCCCATTAATGGGATTCCTTGGTTGAATGTGTTAGCCTGTAACTTTGTTCTTGAAAAATCAATAAATGGCTGTGATGTGCTAAGCGGTCAATAATGACACTAGTCAGTTTTTCATCATATAAAATACCGTTCCATCCACTATGGTCTTATTAAAACTTATAGCCATGGCCGGAGACACAATCAAGATACCGGCCATTACATTCCACTATAGTCTTATTAAAACGCAGTAAGACTTTTAGCGGCATCTGCTGCACCACCTACTTTACATTCCACTATGGTCTTATTAAAACTTCTTCCAAAAAACAAAAAAAGACCAGGCCTGAACCATTTACATTCCACTATGGTCTTATTAAAACTTTGTTTAACTATTTAAACGATCTAGGGGACGATATATTTACATTCCACTATGGTCTTATTAAAACGGCTAGATGACTTGTTTCTAATCTTTGTAAAAGTTCTATTTACATTCCACTATGGTCTTATTAAAACATTTCACCATTTTCTTTAGTGCAGACCATTTGAATATTTACATTCCACTATGGTCTTATTAAAACCCAGGCAGATGAAATAATTAAAGGCGGGACTGGATAATTTACATTCCACTATGGTCTTATTAAAACGCTGCTCAAATTCACAAAATACTATCATGCAACCTGCTATTTACATTCCACTATGGTCTTATTAAAACATACCCTTGTATTACTTTTTTGTCCTCTTCTGTTGCATTTACATTCCACTATGGTCTTATTAAAACTAACAGGGTATTAAACATAATAACACAATCAGGCAGATTTACATTCCACTATGGTCTTATTAAAACATTATTTATCTATTTATATAATATCATGTTTAATTAATTTACATTCCACTATGGTCTTATTAAAACCTCATGGGACAGGATGCTATATTATAGAATGAAAGAATTTACATTCCACTATGGTCTTATTAAAACTGAAAAACTAATGAATGATTTAACTTTGTTTGTTATATTTACATTCCACTATGGTCTTATTAAAACACTTCTTTAATTCCTCTATTAACTTTTCAATGAACACATTTACATTCCACTATGGTCTTATTAAAACAGGATATGAATACAAATTAACAATACATCACTTAAAATTTACATTCCACTATGGTCTTATTAAAACCAACAAAGTAAATGTTTATATGTATCATAATGCCCGATTTACATTCCACTATGGTCTTATTAAAACTTAAAAGTTTTGAATTATGAAAGATTTGTTATTTATATTTACATTCCACTATGGTCTTATTAAAACCTATATGAACTGGCATTGTTTTCTAAATCAAAAAAAATATTTACATTCCACTATGGTCTTATTAAAACTTGATGGAGGGCTAATTATTATTAAAAATAATGAGGATTTACATTCCACTATGGTCTTATTAAAACACGACATTTATATAGCAGACTTAAAGCAAATCTAAGATTTACATTCCACTATGGTCTTATTAAAACTTAAAAAGCTTTACACATTTTGAAGAACTAGAACAAAAATTTACATTCCACTATGGTCTTATTAAAACAAAAAGCTTTACACATTTAGAAGAACTAGAACAACGATTTACATTCCACTATGGTCTTATTAAAACCGCTAGGCTTTACGGAGGAGCGACTCAATTTGACGAATTTACATTCCACTATGGTCTTATTAAAACGATGCCTTACAAGATGCAATACAGATCATTACCACCATTTACATTCCACTATGGTCTTATTAAAACTAAAAAGCTTTACACACTTTGAAGAATTAGAAAACCGATTTACATTCCACTATGGTCTTATTAAAACCAGTAGTGCTAGTAGTTCCACCACCACTTGAACTAGATTTACATTCCACTATGGTCTTATTAAAACGTTACGCCTCGGCGGCAGGGAATCAAGCTGTTGTCCTATTTACATTCCACTATGGTCTTATTAAAACCGTACCGTTCTCGCCAGCCATTATTCTCCTGCTGCAATTTACATTCCACTATGGTCTTATTAAAACGCTGGTGGCGGTGGAACTGTAGCAAGTACAAGTGCATTTACATTCCACTATGGTCTTATTAAAACTTCTTTTTTCTTCATCTAGTCCCATTTTTCTGACCCATTTACATTCCACTATGGTCTTATTAAAACTATATATTTTTTGCCATGTTCGTCATAGTCTGTAGTATTTACATTCCACTATGGTCTTATTAAAACCTGTCCACTAACTTCTGTCCCTGTATCTGCATCTGTATTTACATTCCACTATGGTCTTATTAAAACCATAATAACTATTATTTATATGCTTGTTAATATCAAATTTACATTCCACTATGGTCTTATTAAAACTCATCTTATATATTTTACTCCAACTTTTCCAGGGTAATTTACATTCCACTATGGTCTTATTAAAACTTGAAAACAAGTATCATGTATACGGGGTAATTTGGGATTTACATTCCACTATGGTCTTATTAAAACTATGATGTAGTAGTCCGTGTTAAATACTTCGTGATGTATTTACATTCCACTATGGTCTTATTAAAACCCCATTGCTCAATCGGATTGGGGGAATGTATCTCATATTTACATTCCACTATGGTCTTATTAAAACCCATAAAAAATACAGTAAAATTAAGTGTTTTTAACACTAAAAACAGTAAAATCTTCTGTCAACCTTTAATAATGTAAAAACACCTTATCATCGACATATTTTAAAGAAAATTTGATGTCAAATCTTCTTCTTTTCCCCAAAACTCTTTATCTAGCCATTTCTCCGTTCTAGCTTTAAATACTATTACAGAATCAACATCTTTCCTAATATATTCTCCAAGTTCTACTTTTAATTTAGCCAATTGTACCTTTGTTATTTCTCCTTCAAAAACAGAATTTTGAACATGATGAAGATANTTTTTGCAAGTTTTAAAAGTCTTTCTCAAGACTCTTTGCCCTATATTATTTTCTAAATTTATATCATAAACCAAAATAATATACAACTATTTCACCACCAAATTCTAAATCCTTCATAAGTTTTTTCACCTAATAAATGTTTTACTATTTTATACATTTCAAGCCTTATTAAATATCTATAAGTAACATTCTTATTAAGTGACCTATGCCTTATCGTCGTTTTTAACTTATCATCATATTCTTGTAAAATTAGTCTTCTTGCGTTTTCTTTTAAATACAAATAATTCAAATCTTTTTCAAAATCCTTTTCTGTAATTTGATTTTTATTTAGTAAGGAAAAAATCAAACGATCTCCTATCAAAGGCTTAAAGATTTCCGCAATATCTAAACTCAGTGAAAACCTTCTAGTACCTGGCTCATGCAGAAAGCTAATAAGAGGATTTAATTGGGTATGGTATATTTCGCTTAAAACAGTTGTATATATCAAAGAATTTATAAATGAAATCAAGGAATTAATCATATTGTCAGGAGGTCTCTTTGTACGTTTAGTAAAATTAATCTCTTGATTAATGATTTTATTAAACGCTTGATAATAAATTTCTCTTATATTTCCTTCTATCCCCATTACTTTTTGTATACTTGTTTGACCTTCTATTTTATCTCGTAAGCTATTAATGCTCTCAATTTCTTCACTTAGATCCCGTCCCCTGGTATTATAATATCTTAAATTCCGATATATACCATACACCCCTGCATTCAATATTTCTTTGGCAAGAAACAATCTTTTTTCTTTGTCAAGATAGCTCTCAACCTGCTTAACTAATAGTATTCCGGAATTGAGTTTCTCTTTAGGATAAAATGTTCCTGTGTAGAATCCATAATAATTAAAAAAATGCAGAACAATTCCTTTATGTGATGCAAAATTTATAAACTTGGTATTTAACACATTCTCTCCCATAATATAAAGACTATCAATGTCTTCGACAGGAACTGCTCTTTTAGAACCATCTTCAAGAATTACTTCAATACTATTATCCTTCCTTTTGATTTCCCCATTTTTAAATATATAATAATTTCTTTTCATAAAATCACCATTTATAACCCTAAATATTTATTCAATATAACACAATTCATAATAAGCACACTTCCTGCAAATTTTACTGTTAATTGTGCCTGGAACTTTATCCTCTTTAAGTTTATCAATTTCTCTAATTATGTCCTCAATCATCCGTTCATCATTCTCATCTAAAAAAATCTCTTGCCTTTGCCTCAATTTAGGATAATCAATAATCCCTTTATGTATATTTACACCATTTTTACGTAAATAATATATATAATATTTTATCTGCCATTCTCCTGCTTCCTCAATACTACGGCTTTTTTTAATCTCATGCAAAATATTATATTTCCCAATAAAATCTACAGAAATAGTATTATTAATAGTAATATGCTTTTTTTCTCTGGAATAGCTTTGCTCATCAATCAGCTTTCCAATTTGCACATCTTCATTTTCCCATTCCATTTCAATATCGTTTAAAAAAAACCAGAGTTTTCTCTTACAAACAAAATAGTAATTTATCATCGTACCTGTAATTTTTTCCACATGACCACCTTTATATTTGATTATCTCCTTTTTCTTCTGCTTCTGTCCTTACTAAACCTAAGATGCTATCATAGTGAAAGCCATCATATACTAATATTCTTCTGTATTTAGACAACTCAATAATTTCCGGTTTTCTTTTTTTAACTTCATAACCGGGAACATTCACAAGGTAATCTTGAATATCTATCCAACATTTTCGCTTATCATCTTTTGTCGTTTTTTCGTCCTTATAAATATTTATTAATTCATCAATTTCTGCTTTATTATTCAAGTAAACACATTTTGGTAATATTGTAATGTTATCAATATTTCTAAAGTTAATATCATCCTTACTTTTTTCAAATTCTGTTATCGTTTTGATATAGTTAATAGTTTTCTGAACTTCCTGATAATACTTTGTTCCCATTAATTTCTCAGCAGAATACACTTTTTCAACCAACTGCATTTTTTCTGACTCTTTCATAATTCCATCAATATCGTTAATTGCTTCTTTTGAAAGCTCAAAAATATCTTCATCTATTACGCTGCCAACCCCACTACAAGTTCTTTCTCCACCATCAAAAATAAAACAATTATACCCTTGTTTATCATATGTTCTATGTCGATAACATCTTCCCATTCTTTGAAATAATCCATTTAAATCTGATAACTCAGTAATTAAAATATCAAAATCAATATCTAAAGAAGCTTCAACTACCTGGGTCGCCACCCAAATGCCTGTTTCCATACTATTTTTTGATCCAAATTCTACTATTTCCTCTTCCTTTTCTCTTCTGTCTTTCCTGGTAAATCTGCTATGTAAAAGCTTTATTGTAACATCCTTATCAAATAATTTTTTGTTATTATTTAAATCCTCAAAAATCTCTCTTGCTTTTTTAACTGTATTACAAATGACTAAGACTTTATTATTATTAAAGTGCTGGAGAATAAATTCTGCATTTATTTGGGAGGGTATAACCTTCACACTATGTCTTATTAATTCATCTTTGATAAATGGACTCTGGGGTTCCTGAAATTCGATGCCTTCACCCTTTAAATAATATTTTACAATTCCTGGAAGAGTAGCGGTTAATATTGCAAATTTGCCTCCTAATTTTATGATATAATGAAGGCCTACAATTAAGTAAGCCAATAAATCTGGTGAATACATTTGGACTTCATCAATTACGATTTTAGAATAACTTAGNGTAGCTAATTTAGCCTCAAAACCCCGATATTTAAAAACAATATCAAATAATTGGTCTAAGGTACAAACCGTAATTGGTAATGAAAGTTGTCTTGTTTTGAGATAGTACTCATCTATATCCAGTTCTTCTATACTTTCCTGCAGTTCATGATACTTAAAAATAGTTTCTGAATGAAGCAGGCCTACCTTTTCTCTGTCTGGTACTATTTTTTTAGTAATACGATTATATATTTCATTAATAGCTGTTTTTAAAGGTAACGTAAAAAATCCTTTATTATTGCCTATCCATAAAAGGCCAGCCTCTGTCTTTCCCATTCCTGTTTGTGCTATAACCACTACATTGTTATCCCGGTTGTTAATCATGTATTGTTGTAGTTTATTCCATTCTCCCCAATTTTCTTTCTCTTTCAGCTTTTCTAATCCCTGAATTAAAAAATCATTTGCTACTTCTACGTTTATGCCTGCACTCGCCGCATAATCTAATCGATTCAAAAGACCTTTAATTTTTATGTAATCATAAAATGTCTGATTATTATTATCGTCATCATTTTTTTCATATATTCGATCATTTAACATATAAAATTTTGCTTCTATTTCATCTGGTAACTGAATTAATTCATCCGCCTTATCATATTTAAAGCCTACACATTCTTTTTTTAATAAACTTATTTCTCTTCCTAAATCCTCTTCTTCAAAATCCAGGTCTCTGTCATGATGGTAAGCTACAGCATGAAATAAAATTCTTATTTCGTCTTCAGTAAAGCCCTTATCTTCTAAATACTTGTAGTTAATGAAAGACAAACTTAAAATTCCGTGAGGAATTTCAAGTTTGTCTTTATAAGATTTTTTGCCATCGATACTAGCCTGAATTTTTGCTTGGAATCTTATATTCATTTTTCCTAAATCATGATAGATACATGCCAGCTTAAGCAATTCGTAATTTACTGGAATATTGGGATAAATACTTTTAAATAAACATAAATTTTTTAATAATGAATCTGTATGTTCCTGTATTGTTTCTTTAGGATTAGACTTTGCCCAATAATTATTAATATTAATCACCTCTTCCTTAGGCTGGAAATACAAAATAATTATCTTCGTCAATCAAAAGCGTTTTTTTCATTATTCCGTAAATATTTGAGCCATAGACAACATTTATTTTATTCCATCTTCTAAATTCTTTTTTACTTTTTCCTTTTCCAATCGTTTGAAGAGAATAATTTTTATTAAGTTTGTATCTTGTTCCCACAAATTCGATTCCTTGCTGACGATTCCCAAATTTTATATTATCCATCAGATCTATGGGAACATATGCTGAATAGTCTTTATTACTACTCATACTCTTTTCAAACATTTTTTCAGTCAGTTCAACNACTTTGACTTCATCAATAACAACCAGATCTTCCCTTCTGCCTAAGGAAGGATACTCCCAAGGCATTAAAAATGCGGATTCAATTTCTCTAATAATACTTTGATCTTCAGGTATTACATGAATTAGCAATTCTACTTCTGTGAGTAATTCTGCAGTAGCAATACCCTTTGTTATCCCAAATCCATTAATTATTAATTGATGCCTTCCTTTTTCAAATGGACATTCTGGTTTAAATTCATATCTCGTATATAAATCATTTACTTTAGAAAGATATTTCCCTTGTATACTTATTTTCATTTCTTTATATTCAGTATACTTACACATATTGTGAACCATACCTATAACCGTAGAGTAGGGAGGTAGAGGATAAGTCTCTTTTAATTGAAAACTGGTTGGAACTTTATAATTAACAAGTTCCTGACTTAACTTTAACCTAACAGCTTTCATAATATTCACTAACCTTTTCTTTTATTTTTGAAAAGAATTCTGGCATAGGAATAGCATTTAATCTTTCTTTAATCTCACTGTCGTTTAAGAACTTTCCTTCAACTAGGCCACATAATGTATCATTCTTAATAAAATCGTACATTACGCCTTCAATAAGTGAAATTTGAACTCTGTTATTTCTAACTTCTAAAGCATTTTGAAATACAGGATTTTTAATATCATAAACTCCACCAATTGCAAAATAAGGTTTTAAGTCTTCTCTTCTACCCCTAATATCTCTATATAACATTGATATGGTATCTAATAACTTATTAACTCTCCTGGCCTTTTCTTGATTATCAAGTTCAATATTATCTTGTGCATCTATACCTATTTGATCAAGATCAATTGTTATAGTGTATCGATAATATGTTTTATGAATTTCTGACTGAGCTAAATTCATATTTTCATTTAATCGGTCCGCTAAACCTTTATTAGTAAGAAAATCTAAATCTCCCTTAAATGTTTCTAAAGAAACTGCATTGGATAATCTCACTTTTGCTGAACGGGTCACACTACCCTCACCTTTTTTTGTTTTCATATATCCAAAAAAGTCTATTTCAGGATAATCTTTAATAGTGCTATCTGGTGCAAATTGAATAACTTTTTTATCTCCACTGCCTTCTGCCTGAACTTTTGCCAATTCTTCTCCTAATTGTTCAATGATGTTATATCTGATCGCTTGTCTGGAAATATATGTATATTGTTCTCCATTTCCCCTTGCCATCTTTTTTAAAGATGCTACATTACCTATTCCTTCACCATAGTTTGCACTCTCAGCTTCAAATATCATTGAAATAGTTAATCCTTTGGGTTTTAAAGTTGAATTACTCATATAATTATCCCTCCATTTTAATTATTTTCTTCATTCTTTTTTGATTCACTAGTCATTCCCGCAACAAAAGCATAGCCTACACTTTTAAACTCATAGTCATCTTTCATTCCGTCAATAAATACTTTAGGAACACTTTGCTTGATATAAAGATAACAATTAATCAGGGTATCCATAAACATATGCTGATTATTGGTTTTTAAAGCATTCAATAATCTATAAGCAATACCATTGATTTTATTTTCAACATTTCTCTCTTCATATGCTTTCCTAAAATAATATCCTGCATTTTTTGAAAGCTCTAAAATATCCCTTTCTTTAACTTCCATTCCAACAACTCCTTCTAAGTAATTATTATTAATTTCAAGTAAATAATTAATATTTCTCATCTGATAATATGATTCAGAAGGCTTTGTAAGTTTCTGAATCATTAATTTGTGTATAAGTAAAAACAAATTTTCATTATTAAGTAATCTCTTCATTACTTCATCATAAATATTAAAGTATGTATTTACTTCTTTATAACCTAATTTCAATAAGGCATTAAGTTCTTTAGTTGATTTACTGAGCACTTTAAGCATCTTTTTTGATAATAAATTGAATCTGTAACTTTCATTCTCATATCTAACAACTTGAATGTCTGCAAGTTCATACTTTACACCTTCATTAATTTTTCTTTCCATCTCTTCAGAAACAATTCTATAAAATTCCCAAATATTTTTAACATCACCGCTGTCAATAATTTCGCTCTTTATCCTTTGATTAACATTAACAGCACTTTGAATATCCTGGTTTTGATTAATGAAGATGCCCTTGTCATATACATATGTAAATCCAGCAGGTACACATGAATAAACGATTTTACATACGGGACAAATGGCAATATCATTATTAAAGTTCCATACATTTGATAATTTTCTGCTTGTATCAAACCCTGTAGCATTTAAAAAAGCAATGTCATTATTCATATCATTCATCAAACTTCCACAATTAGAACAGCTGTAATTATATTCTTTTTTATTATCATTTAAATAATCATTTAAACCTTGCAAAAAGTATATTTTATAATCCTCATACATATCTGGTATTTTAGTTTGACGATTCAAAAAAGAAACATTATTCCATGCATTATTAATTATCGTATATATTACATTCTTTGCTGCAATATACTTTTTGGCATCAGGTTGATTATAATATCTAATAATATCATGAATTTTTTTCATTAAATCTTTTATTTTGGGGATCTGATCTTTTAATTCTTCATTTTTCTTTAATTTAATAGTTGATATTTGTTTTTCAAGTTCTAATACATCTAATTCAGAAGTAATAAGATTATAAGCAGCTTTGTGACTGTTACTCGTTAATATATACTTTAAAGTCCCACTTTTTGAACCTGAGCCTATATATTGATTTAAAATTTCTAAATCTTTTTCAGTAAAACTCTCAAAATTTTCTTCTTCATGTTTCTTAATAAAATCTTCAAAACTCACAACCTTATACCAAGCTAGTGTCTTCTCATAGGTATCAATAAAATACTTAAAATATTTTTCTTCAAATTTGTCCAATACCCCGGCGTTAAAAGAAACTTCTTGTCCATTCAGCTTAACTTCATCCCCAGCATGAAGTAAGATATTAACAAGTCCTACAACACCAGCATTAAATAGCCAGTCCCCTAGTTGAATCGTTATTTCATTCACCTACTCACCCCCTCTACATCAAACATTCCAAATCCACTGCTTGTCCTTGATCCAATTCCAGACTTTAAAACAAATTCCAGTAATCTTGGAGTGCCTTTTAAGAAATAATTGCCTATTAAGCCTAAAACTTTATGACCATAAAACAGTACTTTTACTTCCTTCCCCTTACCTATATCAATAAGTTCAAAACTTTGAACATCTTCTTTTAGATCATTTAAGTCCAGACTTTCTAATGCCACGGAAATATTATTTCGCATTTCTTCAATGAAACCTTCCTGGGAGGGAAGTAGATATGTGTCATAATTTCTGTTTTTATCATGCTTTCTAGCTAAAATTGGTGACATGGTTTTTATTAGAATCGAGTCTTGTTTGATATTTGCTTCTTTGATCGATGCTACATTTTTTAAGATTAAATAATTGTCGTCCTGAAGGGGATATGCATAATTGAGCATTTTAATTAATGCGTTATAATAATCAATTCCAATTTCGTATGAATATGTACTAAAATATAAATCTATTTTATTTTGTTTCAGTTCTATATAATCTTTGTAAAATTTAGGTCTATCCAGAAAGACAGAAAAGGTAAACGCTTTTTTTATTGGGTCATTTTCATGATAATACTTTTTCTTGGAATCCGTGTTGTATTGTTCCAGTGCTTTCTTAAATAATGAAATAAATATACGCCTGTAATCTAGAGGTATTTTATTTTTTGTCACGATAAATTCAAACTTTAATCGCAATACTACATCTCCCTTCTGTTCCTTTATTTCACTAATTTAATTATATCTATATATGCGGACATATATAGGCAGGTTAATAAATATTTATAATTTTTTTAATTTCATCTTTAATTTCATCTTGCAAAAATTTTGGTTCAAGAACTTTTGCATAACTTCCCATACTTAAAATCCAACTTTTTATTTCTTCTAAACCTTCCATTGTTGCTTCGTAAATGATATAACCTTCATCTTTGTATTCAGTTATTTTTTGATTATCTACAAATATCTTCTCTTTTACGATTTGAGCCATTGGGAAAAAAATCTGTATTTTTAAATCAATTTTTTCACCTTTAATAATGCCTATACAATTTTTCATATACTCTTCTAAATTAAAATTATCATTTTTAGGAAACTTGCTGTCCAAAACAGTATATTCCCTTATTCTGCACAGTTTAAAATCACGTATCTCTTGTCTTTTTTCACAATAACCAGCAAAATATAAATCTCCTTTATATTGTATTGTTGCATAAGGATGAACTATCCTTTCACTTAAACCTGAACTTAAAGAATAATATTTAATCTTAACTTTATTTCTAGTCAAGGCTGCCGCATGAATATCTATTAATTTTTTACGTTCTTCAGATATATTTACATTGGATTTTGATTTTTTCACTGTATAATTTGAAAAATTTGTTCCTGTTGCATTATGATGATGAACATTGTAAACTACACTAATTTTTTCAATGGCACTGTTATAATCCCTTGAAACAACATGATTACTCCTGGATAACTCTTCATTAATCATCATCAGGGCCAGATATTCTTCCTGACTCAGTGTTAAACCCATAAGATAATTGTCATTATACAAATAATATCCTCCATATCTTCCTGGTTCTGAATCAATATAAATATTGGCTTGTTCTAATTCATCTTTATATCGTCTTATAGTTCTTTCATCGACTTCAAGTTCTTCAGCTAATTCTTTAATTTTTACTTTACCTTTGCTTTGCAATATTAAATACAATTTAATAGTATTGGCTATAGATCCCATAACGCTCTCCTTTCTTAAGAAAGGTGTGATAATTATCTAAATTTTCTATATAATAATTTTACATCATATGTGACAATTTTTCAAATAATTCAACAATTTTTTTGAATATAATAAAGCGAGGCCTTTACCTCGCTTTATATCGTATCCTGTCTGTACCTGTGAACCCATTTGTTGATGAGTTCTTTTAAGGACTGTCTGTATTCTTTTTCTTTTCCCAATTCTTTTTGTATTTTTGCTGCTTCAATTTGGGCTTCTTCGTTTTCTGCATCAATTCTTAGGGCTTCGCTGATGGCTTTTTCCGCTTCTTCTAAACAATTATTCCTACGCTGGAATCTTGCTAAAGCTATCCATGAGTAAATGTAGTTTTTGTTTTTGCTGATGCTTTTCTGGACAGCCTCTAAGGCCAGGTCTTTTTTATCCCATGCTTCGTAGAGTTTGGAATATTCCATCCAGTAAATTTCATTTCTTTGGGAAGTTTTTATTTTTTCCAGATAGGCCTGGGCTGTTTCAAAATCTTTTTCCTGAACGTAGATTCTTGCCAGCTTAATATAGCTGTCAAAATGATCACCTTTGCTGATAGCTTTAAGGTAGGCTTCTATAGCCTTTTTTTGATTGCCCATACTGTTGTAAAATTCCCCGTAGTAGTACCAGATGACTTGGGAATCGTCTAACTGGGCAGCCTGGCTTAGGTATTTTCCTGCTTCTTTAAAATTTTTTTGAAGGATATATACATCCGTAAGATTTAACAAGATAGGGATGCTATTGGGCTCTTTCTGATAAGCTTTTTGAAAATAGTATGCTGCATCCCTGTACCAACCCATATGCATGGAAGCAACGCCCATATTGTTATAGATTTTTGGATTTTCGTCAAAGACGATGGCTTTCATATACCATTTCATAGCCTCTTCGGGTTTTTCCTGAGCCATGAAATAATCGGCTTTTTCCTTGCACTTTTCCCATTCAGCCTTATGTTCCCATTTATATATTTCTTTTCTCAGACTTTCTAATTCCGAATCATAAAAATAATCGATGAGACCTAAAAATCTTATATATTGCTCCGTAATGGAAGAATACTCGTCTTTGATTTTTGCAATCTGACCGCTGATATGGGAAAGACCAAGTTCAATCCTTATCCAGTCTTCGAGTTTTCCCATGATAAAATCATCAATGGACTGCTTCCAGTAATGATAACAGTGATAATACAGTTCTTCAATGGAATAAACCCTGACCCTGGTCATATCAAAACAGTAGGGTCTCTCCACGTTTTCGGGAGAGACACTAAGAATTAGGGAAGACATAATGTTCACCTCTTAGAGTCGGACTAATTCTGCAATACTGATGGCGATGTTGTCAAGAATATCGTAAAATTTGTCCTGGAGATCATAATATTTTCCGTCTGGTTTTGTAAGTGGATCGAAGCTTTCGATGCTGTTTTTATCTTTTCTGGCTACCACATAGGTGGTAATATTGTTTTCTTTTAAAATCTCAACGATTTCGGCTACATGTTTGCCGTTTTCTGTAGGTACATGAGGCGGAGCGTCTGTAATTAAGATAAAGATATTTTTCCCGCTCTTGTCTACTTTGGATGTCTGTAAAAGTTCTACTCCTGTTAAAACGGCATCCAGAGAGGATTCTGGAATGTCTCCTCCATAAGTTCTCGGAATGTTTTTAACCTGTCTCTGGAACTTTTCTACATCGTTTGTAAAGTTATAGACACTGGGATTTTCCTTTTCTCTTAAATCTCCAAAACCAATCAGACCTAACTGGAACTGTATGCCTTTTCCTCTTAAAATATTGGAAAATTCAATCGCCCTGTCTTTTACACCATTGATATAGGTATCCATACTGCCTGTGGTATCAATAATAAAGACAATATTCATCTTTTCTGCTACGGCTTTTGCTTCTTTTCTTGGCGGAGGCAGTACTTTGGTTCTGTCAAATTCGGCTCTTTCGGTCTTGCCTGTTGACAAATCTTTTACATAAACTTCAAATAAGTTGTTTTTGTCAATGGCATAAGTTATTTCCAGCTGGGTTGTACCTGAAAGACCTGTAAGAATCACGCTTCCTATATATTTTCTGTCTTCTTCATGGTCTTGTTCCCACTGATACACATCCACTTGCACAGAAGATGCCCCGGTCATGCTGGCAAAGTTACTGTCAGAAATCCTTACAGGAATGGGACTGCCCATAGGAATAATCGGAATCAGTTTCTTTTCCATGGTCGCCAGGTTGACGATGGCTTCCGTACCAAAGATTTGTCTGGTAATTTGTCCAACTTTAACCGTACTGTTTGGCAGGTGGATTAAATAATTATAAATGGCAGCACCCATAGCCACGCTTTTTGCAGGGTCTGTTGCTCTGTAAGGCTCTTTAATATAACCCCCTACCATTCTTTTTACCATAGGAATAAGGGTAGAACCTCCAACGAGGATAACCTTAGAAATTTCATCGGGTTCTTTTCCTGCACGTTTCAAAGCTTCTGCAATAATTTCCCGGCTTCTGTCTACATATTTACGGATCAGGGCCTCAAATTCTTCCCGGGTTAATTCCATAGATAAGTTTTTTGGAACCCCTTCATGGATTAGCAAAGGATTTATTCTTATGGCAACTTTATTCGTGCCTGATAATTTCTTTTTAGCCTGCTCCGCTTCCTGTTTTAATTTCTGAAGCACTCTTTTCCTTTCTAAAGTCTCTAATTTATCGATATCAATCCCTGATTCGGCAGTAAATCTTTCTTTCATCAGGCGGATAAGCTCGCTGTCAAAGTCATCGCCCCCAAGATTCATATCCCCAACGTCGGATAATTCCTGGAATATTTCCTGACCGCTTTCATCCTGGGATACTTTCAGAACACAGGCATCAAAGGTTCCTCCACCTAAATCATATACCAAAAGGGTTTGAGCATACCCCTGACGATAACCATATTCAATGGCAGCAGCCAAAGGTTCTGATAAGAGATGAACATTTTTAAAACCTGCCAATTCTCCCGCTTTCTTGGTAGCAAAAATTTGCCGGTCATTAAAATAAGCAGGATGGGTGATAACCACCTCATNAAAAGTTTCCCCACTTTGATCTTCAGCAGCTTTTTTGAGCTTTTTTAAAATTTCTGCACTGATTTCTTCCGGAAGTTTTTCCGTACTGCCTACCTTAATGGCTTCTGTCTGTCCCATAAATCTTTTAACAGAAATCACTGTATTTTCAGGATAGATAATGGCGCCTGCCTTAGCTTCGGACCCGACGATTACACCTTCTTCCCCATAGTAAACCACAGAAGGCAGGATTTCGTCCACACCATCGACTTTAACTACTTCCATTTCATCGTTTTTATCCTTGTATATTACGGCTACTGAATTGGTAGTTCCTAAATCGATTCCTAAATAACTCATTCTTCTCCCTCCAATACTGTCTTATTAAACCTGCTTGGGTCAAAGGACTGCTTATAACCGCTGGGAGGATATTCTTCTCCAAAACCTAAATCCTCCACCATTCCTTTAACAAGACCGCCCTCTTCTTCAACCGAAAGGGTTACCTGAAGTTTCGTTTTTCCTGAAGGTCTTTCAGGCAAACCTTGGATTTCAACTTCCCCGATGAGTTTACAGTTTTCTATGGTATCTTCTTTATCAATCCGTTCTAAGATTCTGAGATTTAATGTGGTCATATCCTGAGGATTCTTTCCTGACAAGGTAAAAACATGGCTTTTTTTCGCCAAAGTATATGGGGTTCCCCTTCTTATCATGGTAAAGAAAGATTTTCTGCTGCCGTGGTCTACTTCAAGACCAATATCATGAGGAACCGTCACTTCAAATTCAACTTCCATTTTTTCGGTCTCCAAATCAGGATGGGTTAGAAGTCCCATCTTCATAGCCGCATAATAAGTTGCCCCCAGGGAAATATCCAGGGCTGGTCTTTCGGAAGTATAAATCTTGTTATCGTCATTAAAGATGCCTATTAACATATCTTTCACCCAGGGCATTTGTGAGGAACCACCTTCAAGAAGAACCCTGTCAATATCATCTGCTGTTAAAGCTCCGGTATAAGCTTCTCTTAAAGACTTTAAGACGAGTTTTCTAGTCTTTTCGATAAAAGGATGGATTAATTCCTCAAATTGATCTCTGTTAATTTGCTCTACAAAAGGAGGTATACAAAAAGTAAAAGGAATCCTGAAACTTTTTACACCCGATAATCTTTCCTTGGTTTCCCTGGCCCGCATCACAAGTTCTGCCTGGTTTTCCAGGGAAATATTTTCTCTTGTTTGCCCCGTCTTTTCTTCAATATATTTATAACACTGCTCTAACAGGGTTTCATCGATGTTGTCGCCCCCGTGGTAAGCTTCCCCGCCTTCACTGATGACCTGAAGCTTAATCCTGTAGTCGTCTTTTTCCACCACATGGAATAAGGTGATATCTAATGTTCCTCCCCCAAAGTCAAATACCATGATTTTTTCATCCTGGGAAAGGTTGTGCCTGAAGTTATATGCTAAAGCTGCAGCCTTAGGCTCTTCAATCAGGCATATAAATTTATCTTTTAATCCTGCCAGCTCACAGGCCTTCATCGTAGCCTTTTTGGCCGCATCATCAAAATCATAAGGAACTGAAACCACACAGGCGATGATTTCTGCATTGGGATTGATGCTGTTACAGTGACTTATCAGTTCTTTTAAAATCATGGCAGATATTTCTTCAGGCAAATATTCCTTATCGCCAATTTTTACTTTTTCATTGGTTCCCATTTTTCTTTTGATGGACCGGATGGTGGTCTCAGGATATATTTTCATGGATCTGTAGGCTTCTTCACCAATCACCCATTCGCCTTCCTGACCTTCCCCCTCCCGGTACTGTACGACAGAAGGAAGTGGGATTTTCCCAAAACCATTGCTGATATCAATGGGTTCTGGTTTTTTATTGACATTATCCCAATAGCTGATGACTGAGTTCGTTGTTCCCAAGTCAATACCTAAAATATACCATTCCTCTGGCAAACTGCCTTTTTCTTCTATTTCCCTTTTATAGTCTTCCCAAGTCACGTTCTCACTCCTTCTTTTGCAAAAATCTTTGTATGCATATACTACCAGGACAGCTGAATATTAAAAGTCTTTGAAAAATCCGAAGGGGGGATAATTTCACCAAAACCACAGTCTTTTATACTTAATTCTATTGTATCATACTGGCTGAATTTTAAATCAAATTTAAGTCTTAAGGTCCTGGAAGGATTTCTGGGTAAATTATCAAGTTTTATTACCTCCAGGGTTTTAATTTCCCCTTGCTCATTTTTTGCGTAAATGGGAATTTCCAAAAAGTTGCTGCCTCCTAAATCTAAAATAAAAATTCTAGGTCTGGCTTTTTGCCACCAAAAACTATTCCTTTCCACAAGGGGAATAAACCTGCTCTGCTTTTCATAAATGCCTTCTAAACCGATATCAAAGGTTAACTTATGATAATCTTCAATTTCTATCATTAGCTCTGGAACAACACCTAAATAAGAAGCTGCCCCGATACAGGCACCCAGGGCCAGGGTTCCTTCAGAATCCCTGGGATATTCTATATCAATACCCATAAATTCATGCTCTATCAGCTCTTTTACCCAATTCATTTCAAAGCCGCCGCCAACTGCAATAACTTTTTGAATTTCTTCTTTTTGTACTGCCCCATGGATGGTCTTTTCCAGTAAATTTGAAATAAAATCCTGTATGCTTTTGGCGAAGGGTTCAATTAACTTATCCAACTGCTCTACTTCCAGGGTTTTCTGAAAGGCAGGATAAGCAAAATTAAAATACAATTTGGTCGGCTTTTTCTTATAATAATTTTGAAAAAGTAAGTATTTATTCTGATAAGCAAAAACCTCTATCTGATGAATCGTATCTTCATCCAGCTGCGTTCTTAATAAACCGGTTTCCTGACAATAAAAATCAATAAATAATTCCTTCAATAACTTATCTAACTTTTTCCCTCCAAGGGAAGCATCAAACAAGAAAGATAAGCTTTCTGCCTTAACCCGTCCTTTGCTTTCCGGATTAACCTGAATAACACCGCCCCGGATTTGCTGGCCGCCATAGTCAATAAAAAGAACCTTTTCTTCTTTATCAATGGTCTGACCAAAGTATAGATATCGAAGGATACATTCCCTGAAAGTCATAAAAGTAATCAGAACTTTATCCAGACCAGCCATGGCAAAAGCCCGTTTAAATTCCTCTCTGGCACTTTCAGGAAAATAGTCCGGAACGGTTGCTACCAAACCTACCACTTCACCATTAGGGTTTAAGTTTTTGCACATTTCAATGATTTCTTTTATATATCTGGCAAGAATACTGGGAATATTCATGGCTTTGCCGCCAATTTCAATAAGCTCTTTGGTCCCTAATTTGGACATAATATTGTTAATGGTAATGTCATCAAAATCCCCCTTATTTAAAAGGGCATATTCCCCAAAAACCCACTCTTTATTTTCAGGAATATACTGCATAACAGTGGGAATCGAAGGGGTCCCGTAGCCTCCGCTCATGTCAATCAGTTCTGCTTGTTTGCGGTTTACATTCCAGATGGCAATCTTTGTCGCTCTGGTCCCTATATCCAGACCTAATATAAACTTCGTTTCATCGTCCAGTTCTTTTAAAGCCAGCTCTTTTTTAAACAGTTTCCAGCTCATAAATCTCATCCCCACTATTTACTTGCAACCACATTGGCCTTTAAGATGATCTGGTTGTTAAAACGGTATCCTTTATTTAAAGTCTTAATAATTTCTCCTTTTTTAAAGCCTTCTTGTTCTTCGGCCAGAAGAACTTCATGCTCTTTTCCGTTAAATTTATCATGTGGCACCGGTTCAACGAATTCAATTTCAAATTCTTTTAAAGTCTCTTCCAGACTTGCTGTAAGCTGGTCGATATTTTTGACATATTCTATAGCAAAATCATCGCTTTCTTCACGGAGCCTGGATACAGAATAGTTGACAATTTCTTCATAAGTACTGACCTCAAAAAGCAGATATTCCTTAAGAAATTTATTAATTTGCAGATTAACTTCCTGACAGAGTTTTTCCTTTACCATTTCTACCTTTTGACTAAAACGGATAAAGGCTTCTTCAAATGCCTTATTAAAATATTCTTCTCCCCAGCTAAGGAAACTCTCTTCTTCAAAGTTTTCCCCGGCAGGCTCTTTAATAAATTGAGCAAAAATTTCCTGGGCCAGCTTTATAAATTCACTTTCAAAATAAGCATCACTGGCTTCTTCTGAAAAGAACAGATTGATTTCTTCTATCGTCTTATGAAAACCAGTAATATTTTCTTCTATACTTTCTACTTTAATGCTAATGGTCTCATAAATCCCTTCGATAATGGGTAAATATCCGCTTTCTTCATTAAACTTTTCTTTTTGTTCTTCGTAAGTTCTAAGAAACTGTACAAATAACTGATTGACCCTTGAAGATAATTCAATATTGTTTTGAAGCCTTTGGTTCATTTCCCCAATAAAAGCTTCAAGATTTATTTTTTCAAGATAAATTTTTAAAAGATCTGCTTTTAATTCTTCCCAGATCTGCTTAACGAAATCAAAATTTTTACGCGCTTGTGTTGGTTCATCCACTTCAAGTTTAAGTTTTTTTCTTACCTGAATATCATTGATATAAGACTTTAAACCTTGTTCTTTAAGGTATTCATCAAATTCTTCACTGGTAAAAAGGACAATTTTATTTTTATCTTCTTCGGATTCTTTAAAGAACAACTCCAGTTCTTCTATTTCTTTTCCCAGGTGCTGATAAGCTTCTCTTATGGTATGAAGGATTTCTTGTATGATTTGTTCTTCCTCTTTATCATAATTTTCTTTTTCCATTTCATCTTCCAGAGCTTTGACCTGGATTTTGATAATGGCTTCAATGTTTTCTTTTTCTTGTTTTATAGACTCATAATAAAAGTTCGCTGCTTTTCTTAAATGAAAATCATTTAGCTTTTTAATGCCTTTATTGGTTTTTTTAACATAACCCGTATATAAAGCATCTTTAAGATCTTTTAATAAAGCTTCATAAATCTTTTCTATCAGTTCAATTTCCTTATCTTCATTTTCTGTCACAATATTTATATATTTCCTGAAAGAAGCAACACAAGCCTTCATTTTCTTTTCTGTCCACTGCTTTTCTAATGCATCCAACTGGTTTAAGATATCTATCTTTTCTTCTGTCAGAAAATTGTCTTTTTCAACTTTTATGGGATTTTGAATGGCTTTTTCATCACTTATACCCTGACTGGCCAGCTGATTTTCTTTAAATTGTCTCAACTGGGCAGATAAAACATCACAAATCCCGGTTAATATCTCTTTGGATTTCCCTGTCTTTACCTTTTCCTCATTATTATAAAAAAGCTCTATGGAATTCTTATAATGAAGCATCAAATGGTCATAATACTCAAAAATTTTTTCATCATATTTAGAAAGCTTGTTTTCTTCGATTAAATGATGCAAAATTCGTAGCATCACCTTCATCTTAATATGAAAAAAACAGCCCCTGATATTTTCTTCAATAAATTTATCGAAAGCCTGAAGTGTGTCCCTCCAGGCTTCCACTAATCCCTTTGACTTTAGTAAAACAGGGGGATAGTCCTTTAACATCCTTAATCCTCCTTTTACTGGCCGTTAGTATAAGTCATCCACGGACAGCTCGGTTTCCACTCCGTCAGTACTCATACTTTTTGCTGTAACCTTAAGCATATTGTCTTGACTAATATGGAAAATGACTTTCACCTTTTCTTCACCTTTTGCTTTAGGAGGAATCCCTCTTAAACTTGTTCCTGCAAGCCGCTTCATGCCTTCATCTGTTACATAAGAGGTCTTCTTTTCTGCAGAAGGCTTGGTATTTTCATAAACAACAATAGCCATACTGGTCACATTGTCAAAATTGGTCATGAGCAATTCTTCTGCTTCTACGGTAAGACCTTCTTCTGGTATATCCAGACCGCTTTTTACGATTTCCATAAATCTTCTTCCGGCAATTTCAAGTCCTAAGGGGTGAATGGTCTTTTCCTGTACGACAGGGCCTTTTACCGTAGGCATCATTATCATATTGCAGTAGTGGGCTGCACCCTGGGAAATACTTAAAGCCGGGCTTATTTTAGATTTAAAGGGTTCTTTATTAAATTTCTCGGTAATTTTTTCCCTGATTCTTGGAATCGCTGAAGAACCACCTACAAGAAAAATTTCATCAATATCTTCAACTTTTAAAGAAGCATTTTTTAAACATTCATCTACACATTCCAGCGTTCTTTCAATTAAATCTTCTACGGACTTTCCTTCCATCTTTTCGAATAATTCTGCAGGGTCTCCTAAAGGATTCACTCTTTTATGATTTAAGAAAGCTTCCCTTGTGATTTCCATATTGATATTGACAATTTTAGGCTCCTGGATAAAAGGTGCCAGTACTACTTTAGTGGATTTAGATGAAGAAAGTCTTTCTTTTGCCTGGTTAGCTACCTGAGCCAGTCTGACTAAAGCCGTTGTCTTTTGCCTTTTAGATACCCCATCATCAACCGTATAATCAAACAGGTCTATTTCTTCATTGGTCATCTTTTTAAATTCTTCATAAATCATATCCATGATGATTTTGTCAATATCATTTCCGCCCAAATCATTGATACCATAAGTACTTAAGATAGTGATTCTGGGTTCATCGGCTTCGGTCATTTTTATATCCAAAATACAAGCATCAAAAGTACCTCCACCAAAATCATAAACCAATACCTTTTTATCTTTTCTTTCATTTACCGCATAAGAAATCGCTGCTGCTGCAGGTTCCAGACGCAGATAAATATTATCTTCATCAAAGCCAGCCAGTTTTGCCGCTTCTTTGGTCATTTTCTTTTGCTTGTCTGTAGAGTTGGCTGGTACCGTAATCACACAACCAGAAAATTCCCCGGCAATATTTAACTCTTCTTGTACATATTCATCGGCTTTTTGTTTTAGGTAACCCAAAATTTCCCCGGCAATCTGTTCAGGCGTGAATTCATATTCCTTGCCGTCAACCAGAATTTTAATTTTTTCATCGCTTCCAAGCAGGCGCTTTACAGATAAAACAGTACTTTCCGGATAGATGATGGCAGCTTCTTTAGCCTGCACCCCAAAAATTCTGGATAATTTATCCGGATCTTCAGGATCTGTTTCAAACTGAATGGCTGTTGGGAAGATATTACTTCCATCTATAGGGATGGTTTCAACTTGCCCTTCTTTAAAATCATAAATGCTTACCACAGAGTTGGTTGTACCAAAATCAATACCTAAAAACAATCCCCTTTCAACATCCAAACCTAATGTTCCCATGCATTCATCCTCCTTGTTATTATAATAGATAACCTACATTATTTCTTTTGTCTTCAAGAATCAGTTCTTCTAATATTTCTTCTGCTTTTTCAAAATTTGATTCATGATTAAAGATTATGGCATTATTTAATTTTTCATAGACTTCTTTAGGTTCTTTAGAGATATTTTTTATTTCGTGCTGATAAAGCTTTACATCGGTCAATAAAATATTGCCTTCTTCATCGGTTTCTTCAATGTAATACTCCATGCTTTCATTATAAAATAAGGAAACTGCTGTTCCATATAAATTAAAAGCAATATTATACATCTTCTTTTTATTCAGGGGGAAACCCTTAATTTTATAGCAAAAGTATACTTCTCTCCCTCCTTTGGTGTAGTAAATAAAAGGCACATTTTGTTCTATATACGCTGAATACGGAAAAATGTCTTTTTTTTCTTTAAAAATTGGAAGAAGAAAGTCATTATTTTTCATCCACAAGTAGACTCCCTGAATCATCTCTTCTTTATCCGTCAGGTCCATATTCTTTTTTCCATAGTTATAAATAAGGGAAGAAGCTAAAATCATACTTTTGGTTTTTTCAAAAACATCTTCCAAAATCATAAGGGTTGTATCAGACAAAATCTTTTTATTAATTAAAACTTCATAATTGCAATAATCAACAAAAGCTTTGGATATAGGACTTTTTCTTTTGCATAAACTTTGAAAGACTTCTTCAAGTTTAGTCGTTAAACTTCTTGTCCAAATACCCTTTTGAAGAATTTTTTTATCCAGTAAAAGACTTGATTTGTCTAAAGCTGCTAAATGATCTCTGAGCCGGTACCAGTCTTCCATACTGCCCTGATAATTTTCAATAACGTAGTTTAAGATTTCTTCATCATATTTTCCTTTAATAAGAAGCTGATAAGCCGTATTGATCACATAAGAATGGATGAGTTTTTTCTCGATGGCCTTTTTAATGAGCTTAAAGTTTATTTCATTGGATAATTCATTGGCTGCCTGTGCCCATAAAATTGCCTTATTTATTTCTCCCCCTTCCAGTAAAGCGGCAATAGCATATTCTACCTGGCAAGGAGATAAGTCATTAAAGGACAAGGGCTCGAAATATAAAAAAGCCTTATCAAACTGTTGATTTTTAGCCAGAACCGTCCCTAAAGCTGCAGAAGTTTCTTTTCTAAAGCTGTCAGAAAGACTGCTGTTTTCCAGGCATTCCGTCATTATTTTTCCAGCTTTTTGAGGAATGCTTATTTCTATATTTTCCCTGGTCATCTTAATAAAGTATCTGGTAAGGGCAATAAGTAAATTAGTCGTTTTATAATCTTCATCATAGTATTTTAAAAGCAATTCAAAGGGAACATCTTTTATAAGCTTATAAATGGTTAAAAGTTTATCCGGATAAAAACTTTTTTGTCTCTGCCCAACACACAGAACCGTTAAATCTTCTTTTTTATCCGCAGCTGCTTCTATATATAAGCTATCCCTGCTAATGGTGTAAGTGGTCATCTTTTCTTTTTCATTTTCTATGATCCAGAGATACTTAATAAAGGGAGAATTCACCTTGACTTCATATAAAAATAAGTGCTCAAAGACTGTTTTTTTAAGTTGGGTATGATTCGGATTGTTTTCTAAAAGCTTCATATAGATATCAATATAATACTTTCCTTTTTTCCCGGCCTTTAATGCCTGAATGCCAAAATCATATACTCTTTTCATATTGATTTGATAATAACTTTTATATTTCGTTTTTTTGCAAATAAGGGAATAAACATAGGCCAAAACATCTTTTTCAAGACTTCCTAAAAAAATAGGATGAAGAGATGTCACTGGAATATCGGAATAATCCATATTTTTTGCTGTTTCTGCATAAGCCTGATAAAGTCCTTCTACATATAGTTTTTTATCAATCGCTTCACTAAAAAGATTAAAGGCTTCCTTGTCTCTTTTATTCTTTTTGATATACTTTTTACATAACAAACTAAGAAAATTATTATTATCCCATCTTTTTTGAGCCAATCTTATGTAGCTTTCCGGAATATCCAGACTTTCTTCTGTCTGGAGCATCCTTTCAGAAAAGAGTAAGAGGGCTTTTTCATCTAAAAAATCATAGCGCAAAGCCCATGTAAAAACTGCCATAAGCATGTCGTTCATATTATAAAACTGGTCTGGATTGCTGCAAAACAACTGATAAACCCTATGGTATAAAAAAGGGCTTCTAAAACCACTTTTATAGGCTTTGTAGTAAAAACTGATTTCATTTTTTTCTTCCAGAAAAAGCTCTTTTTCTAAATTGGCCTTTAAAAAATACAAAAGCGGACTCCGGGTTGCTTCTAAAGACGCTTCAAAGATTTTTATTGATTTTTGTATAAACATATGCTTGCCATTATAATAATCCAGTAAAGCCTTAAAATAATGCATAAGACCATAATAAATCTTGTTTGAATTCTCATAATACTTCTTGTATTTTAACAGAGGCTTTAATATTTCATAGGCATTTTCATATTCCTCTAATTTTAAATTTAAATAGATACTGGCAAAAGAAAGCCTGATGTCAGTAGCATTTTCATTAATGAGCTGACCTAAAATCTTCAGGGCATTCTTAAAATAAGCATTCCTGTTAGAGGACTCCATCTCCCCCGCAAGCCAGTATAACAGCACCCTTATTAAATTATAATGATGTGCAGTCGTCGGCTGGCCGGATTCTTCTAATTTTTGATTATAAAAATCCAACCTTTCCTCTATATATGCATTCATATAACTTCTCCTTAACTTCCCAGAACATTTATTATCTTGATCATTTTTTGCTTTAATCTTTTTCTTTTTGTATTTGCTAAAATCTCAATAAAAGTATCATAATAAGGAAGTTTTCCCAAGCCCATTTTATGCCATCTGGTCATATGGACTCTAAAAGGAATTTCTGCATATTTCCCAATGATATATTTTTTGGCTTCAAAAATAATCCAGGGATCCTTTGGAATAATTTCTAAAAGTAAATCTTCCCCCGTATAATTATTTACGATTAAAACTCCTACATCTTCCTGCTTGTAAGACTTTTTTGAAAAACTAAACATTAATTCATCTTTTCTTAACAGCTTAATATGATAAATAATTTCCTTGTCTTCGTATTGAATAATGATTTTCCCAAAGCTTACTCTATTTTTTATTTTATCTGGCAATATCTCATAATCTATAATTAAGCGGTTGTTTTCAAAATCCGCCAGATTAAAATGGTTCTTTTTTACCCTTATCCAGTTTACATCGGTTTTTATTTCTCCTTCTAACAGGCCCCAGCCTCTTTTATGAAGCACCAGTGTTTTAAGAAGAGGAAGCTTATTTGCAGGCATTAATTCAATATTTCTTTCATCTTCTTTAATCCACAAAGCGGGAATTTGCTTAAGAGCCGTTAATCTAAAAAAATATTCCAGCGCCCAGTCCTTATCCGTTAATTCAGAAACTTGTTTATAAATATTAATCACCATTGTGTCATTATTATGATAAATCCAGGATAAAAATAAAGGTGAAAAAAAGATTTCTTTTGCATTGCTCCAGTTGTTTTTTGCATAGCTGGCAAATTCTTTTAAATCTGCTATAGTATTTTTATCATCAATAATTAATAAAGGATAACTAATAGAAATATCGGCTAAAATTTCTTTTTCCCCTCCATTGGATTCTATAAGCCAATAGTCTGTATAATGATTATCCTTAAGCAGTTCTTTTGTATCTATCCGGTAAATGATGACTTGTTCGTTGGCTTCAAATTCTTCCGGATTAAAAGTTACATAACCGTTTTTCGAAATAATTCTGCCTTTAAGCTTTCCTTTTCCTTCATTATTTATCTTAAACGCGCCAGTATATACAGAAAAAGCAGCTATTTCTAATTTTAATTCATTAACAGATACTGAAAGTACAGGAGGCTCTTCATTATATTCTTCACTTTTTATTGCATAAAATGTATTTTTCAAGCTAATCCTCCTTTACTTTTTTCTCATTATCATTTATTATTATATATCAATCTTTTTACTTGTCCAATAAATAATCGCTGATAATAGTATACTCTTTTTTATTTTTTTAAAATTAAGAAAGCATTTTCAGATAAAGAAGGAGATAATATGGAAAAGTCAAAGCATTATTTACACGGTGGGGATTTGGAAGCTATAGAAAAAACATACGCAATCCCAAGAGAACAATTGATTGATTTTAGTTCTAATGTCAATCCTTTGGGCATTTCCCCAAAGGCTAAAAAAGAATTGGCCAATCATCTGGATTTAATATCCAGCTATCCTGACAGAAAATACATCAGCCTCCGCCAAAAAATTGCTCAATTTACCGGAGCAGATTTTGATTCCATTATCGTTGGTAATGGATCTACTGAACTTATTTCTCTTTTTATTACAACAGTCCGTCCAAAAAAAGCTTTAATTATAGGACCAACCTATTCCGAGTATGAAAGGGAAATCTTATTGGCTGGCGGAAGGATTCAATACTTTCCTCTAAAAGAAGAATTGGACTTTCAATTAGATTCAGAACATCTATATCATGTATTGTCTGAGGATTTCGATTTACTGGTTTTATGCAATCCCAATAATCCCACTGGTTCTGTCCTCAGGCATAAAGAGCTTTCAGATATAATAAATTTCTGTAAAAATAAAAATATCTATGTCATGATTGACGAAACCTATGTGGAATTTGCAGAAGATATGGAAGACGTAGAAGCCATTCCCTTAACAAAACAATACGATAACATCATTATTTTAAGAGGTATTTCTAAATTTTTCTCAGCTCCGGGACTACGCTTTGGATATGGTATATGCAAAAATGAAAAACTTATCCATAAAATGAATGAAATTAAAAATCCCTGGACAATTAATATTCTGGCTTCTTTTGCCGCAGGCATTATGATGGAAGATGAAGAATACATTAAAAAAACCAAAGAACTCATTCATTCTGAAAGAAAAAAAATCTATGAAACTTTATTGGCATGGAAAAACATCAAGGTCTATAAACCCAGTGCCAATTTTGTCCTCTTTAAACTTTTAAGAAATGATATTACATCAGGAGAGATATTTGAAAAGTTAATTCATCAAAAGATGATCATAAGAGATGCAGGAAGTTTTCCTTTCCTTGATACACGATTTATGAGATTTTGCTTTTTACTTCCTGATCAAAATGAAAAATTATTAAAAGCTTTATATGAAATTATTGAAAAATAAAAGGTGCCTCTATTTGGCACCTTTTATTTACTGTTTGATTCATTTTCCCAGCGTTTTAATTCAGGAAAAAAAGCCTGCATCATTTGTCGGGCTTCTTCTTCTGTCATTCCCGTATTATTCTTTACCACATGCGGAACACAAAATTCAATCATTTCATTCATCGTAATGTCTGCAGTAAAAGCCCCGTCTTTATAGCAATAAATGCAATAGTCCTCATTCTTACTACCATCCGCATTGGTAGCAAATAAGTTTTCATTCCCGTTCATAGGCATTCCACAACTTTGGCAAAAAATCATTTTTTCCATATGCATCCCCCTAAACAATTCATTTTTTTACGGGTTCATTATAAAGCCCTTTAACTGACAACAGCCTGTCATATTTTAAAATAAATATTTTCTGCTTAGAACTTTTTTAGTTATCAGTAACTATTCTGGACTCAATAAATAGTTCATANCGAAACGAGTTCTTGTTCCTCTCTTGTTCTTCTTGCAATTCTTCTAATTTTTTCTTTCTTTTTTTTATTTTGACACTTGCTTTTTACTAATATTCCTTATCTCATATTAAAAGGGACAGATTCACATTTTAATACCTGTAATCTGTCCCTGAGCCTTTAAAAATTATAATTTCCCCATTAAATAATCAATAAATTGCTTAGCAGTTCTTCCTGAACGGCCATTATGCCATGCCTGCCACTGAAGTGCCTTTTCTCTTAATTCTGTTTTTGGTACAGGCAGGTTATGTTTTTCAGCAAGTGCTTCTACTATCTTCAGATATTCTTCCTGGCTGGGGCTGGTATAAGTAAGAACAATACCAAATCGATCTGCCAGAGAAATTTTTTCCTGAACAGAATCTGAGATATGTACNTCTTCCGTTTTTNCCCTGTCGCTCCAGGTTTCTTTAACTAAGTGTCTTCTGTTAGAAGTCGCATAAATAAGCAGATTATCTGGCTTCTTTTCTACACTGCCATCAATCAGAGCTTTCAAATACTTATACTCGGTTTCGTATTCTTCGAAAGATAAATCATCCATAAAAATGATGAAATACTTATTTCTGTTTCTTACAAAAGATGTAATTTTGTAATAGTCAACCAGTTGATTTTTATTTAATTCTATTAAGCGAAGACCCCTGTGGGCATATTCATTAAGCAGAGCTTTAACAGAAGAAGATTTTCCTGTACCCCTGTCTCCAAAAAGCAAAACATTGTTAGCTTTTTTACCTTCTAAAAATTTTTCTGTATTATCTGTTAAGGTTTTCTTTTGATGTTCATAACCAACAATATCACTTAGCCTTACCTCATCGGGGTATTCAATACCAACTAATTTATCTTCCCATCTGAATGCTTTATATTTGCCTAATATTCCACTTCCATTTTGGTGATAGTAATTTAACAGCATATTATAAACTTCATCAACGGTTAAATTATCTTTTTTCCCTATACTCACAGTTTTCATAGGTTCTATTCCCAGTTTAATGGCAAGAGAATCCCAGTNAATATTGATATATTTAATTAAAATAGACAGATCTCTTTTAGCCAGCATTTCGATACCAATATCAATGCTTCTGCTTCTTTCACAGGCAAGGGTAAAAACATTCTCATCTTCAAGAATTAAATCAAAAATATAATTCTTCCACAAAGAACTTTTAACATTATTTTTAAATCCATATTCCAACAACCTGGAAATAATATTGTAGTATTCCGTCTGTAGTAAAATCTTACTTTTACTTTGATGTTCCAAATCTGAAAGAAAGCGTTCAACTCTTTGAATCATGCCATCTCTTAAAAGTNTACGGTATATTAATAAACCACCAAGCATAATAACCCCCCATTTGAGATACCAAAGTATATAAATAAAAGCCTATGACGTCAACTGGCAAGTACAAATTCTAGTACCCTGTGAAATGCACATCATAGACTTTATCTTTTTGTATGAGCATTACAAAATGAAAAAACTCAAATTTTCATATATTTAAACCATCTGGACAAAACAAATATAATAATGGCGTGTAAAGGGATAATAACCAAACCTGCGATGATTCTGCCAGGTAAAAAAATCAAAAATCCTTTATTATAAGCCAAAGACAGCCAATAAGTATTCAGCAACAGTGATATCATATAATAACAAAAGGTAACAACAAACAAAATCTTGTCAAATGAATAGAGGCCATCATCTGTCTTTATGATTATTCCCAGCACAACTGGCAACATTATAAAAACAAAGGCAATAATCCCATAAAATATTAAAGCAATAGTGGATGNCCCTTCGTTTTGGGATAATGGTACATATATAGCACCAAGAACCATCAAAATACTAAAGATGATATTGATAAAATGAAAATTTAACTTTATTTTATTGTTTTTAACAGCCCAATAAAACAATCCGGGAATAAAACCCCTCAAGGCCGCACTTATCGTCATTCCTGGTATATAAAAAGCGCCCATGGGGTTAATCATAAAACCCAGAACATCACTGACCGTTCCTGTTAATGCCCCGGCAACTGGTCCAAAAAGCATTCCACTTATGATAACGGGAATATCCCCAAAACCAATGCGAAGGGCAGGAAATCCCGCAATTGGAATTGTATATGAAAAAACTCTTGTCAGAATAATGCTAATCCCAGCAAGTAGTCCACAGGAAACAATGTTTTTCGTGCTGTAAGACTTCGCTTGTATCACGCTCTCCCTCCTTTCCTTAGTATGATATGACAGTAGTAGCGCACACCACACTAAAGAAAGAAGCTCTTTAATGTAATGTCAGCGGAAGCGATAAAGTATCGCAGCCCTGGATAAAACCCAACAGGCTTTCGTTTAAGGGCAACTTCCCATCCCTTAACACTTAACGCACTTTACCTACTCTGTCATTACATAAAATATTCTATAACAATCTGTAATAAAATGCAATAAAAATCACTATTTAATTAATGAACTATTCTTTTTAATTGACGTTAAAATTTAATTATAATAAAATAAAAAAATAATAATTTCAAAAATTATGAAATGCTAATAAAAATTTATAAGAATTGAAAGGATAAAAAGATATGAAAAAATCTTTAAACCATTACCTCATTTCATTATTATTCCTTATTTTTATTCCATTATTATGTATCGGTTGCAGCCGCAAAAAAGATGATCCTTATACTGCAGAAGAAATCTTACAATATGCCAATGAATTATATCATCAGGAATTTGAAATCGTATCGATGAATGAAGAATACAAGGAAAATTCTTCTGTTTACTACGAAGCGGATTATATTTTAAGCCCTAAAGACAATTAAGATTTCACTTTTAGTATTTCATCTAATGTTGAACAAACCAGGCATCTGGATAGGAGTGCTTATTTTGGACCTTATGAAAAAACAATCTTTTCACACTATTTTAATGATAAAATGAATTATCACAAAAATGAAATTGAAGAATTAACTGCTTCCTATGATGAATACATTGACGAGTATGAAAGAGCTTTCGTCCAGGAATTCAAGGATTTAGAAAAAGTTGCTGACTTTTTTTATAAAGCCAATCAAATATATGCCTTTACATACGATAAAGAAATATCCAACCCCTTAGCAGATGATAGTCGTATTCCAAATTTTGTTGTATATAAAAAGCTTAAANACCATGAAAAAAAATCTCCTTACAAAACAGAAGTCCTGGTCGCTGAAATACCTTATGCAACATTTGGTGAAAATTTTGAATATGAAGAAATCCTTAATAGACTTCAATATGAATATATTGAAAAAGTAAAATCTGGTCTTTTTGAAGATGAAACCATTCCGGAAGATATGCTATCCCAGCCTTGAACTTCTTACGAAAAATCTTTGCATAAAATGGCTTATGCCATTTCATAAATTCTTGTTAAAAAAACCTTGCTGATAACCATTAAGATTATCAACAAGGTTTTTTCTGTTTTATAAAACCCCTTCAGCTCTTAAAAAATCGAAGAATTCCTGAAGTTGTTTTTTCAGATCTTCTATAGCGTCCTCTCTTGAACTATTATAACCTTCCGCAGAAATCACCTTAATATATTTATCTGTTTCACTTTGTTCTAAACTATAGTTGACTAATGCTTTCAAATTAAAGTCGTTAACCATCCTTAATTCGTCATCTTCATCGCTGATATACTCTATGCCGATTTTTTTCTCTTCATCATAACCATCCACAAGAAAAGAAATTTCTGTCTCATTGACCTGGGCTATAGCCTCATTGAACCAATTCTCTGTATCTTCTATGAAAGTATCTGAAAATCCTGGGTACAAGCTTTTGATAACATTTTTATCCGCAACCAGTTTTAAATGATCTACTGAATAAGCATCTGCTTTTAAATGGATACCTGCAGCACTGGCTTCTTCATAGATAATTTTTAAGGCTTCTTCCTCTGTAAGGATATAAGGGGCTGCAATT
>JGI24713J26584_10000268_pt1 | contig 38368 bp, 36 predicted proteins | sample BioPla4DNA1_FD_26584 | JGI IMG/M metagenome (IMG submission 26584) | reverse complement strand
ATTTCCCCTAATTTTTTGCCAGATTTCTTCTGGATATCTAGTGCTTCCCCTAACTGAGCTTCCGTAATTTTTCCTGAGTATACTAATAATTGCCCTAGTTTTAGCCTATTCTTCGTCATAATATCACCTTTTATAATTATTATAACATATTATTCTACATAAACCAATAAAAGTCCTTCTACCTTTTTTGCTTTTTCTAAAAATTTTTCATCTAAGTTAAACCAGACTTTTTGACTAAGTATTGCTTGTTCCAATAACATTGAAAGCCCATTGATAGCTTTAAATCCCCTAAGATTAGCCTCCTTTATTAATTTAGTTTCCCTTGGTTTATAGACTATATCATACACAATTGTTTTTTTATCAAAACCATTTAATTCTATGGGAGACAAATTTTCCAATGGATACATACCAATAGATGTGGCATTAATAATAATATCTATATCTTTTTTGTTTATTTCCCTAAGGCTTAGGTCTCCTATGGAAGTAGAAATATTAGGATTTATTTTTTTTATTTCTTTTTCTAAATTTACTGCCTTTTCCCGGGTCCTATTGGCAATGTATATGCTTTTAATACCCTTTGTGCTTAAAGTGATGCCAATACCATAGGCTGCTCCACCTGCTCCTAATAACAAAATATTTTTATCTTTAACATCTATATCGTTATTTCTTAGGGTTTTATAAAAGCCTTCTCCATCTGTATTATATCCAATTAATTTGCCATCTTGGTTTTTTACCGTATTCACTGCCCCCAAGATTTCAGCTTCAGGACTGAGACCATCTAAATATCTGATTATAGTTTTTTTAAAAGGTATTGTTACGTTAAATCCCTTTACATTTATTGCTTTAAATCCGTCTATTACATCCCTTAACTTGTTTTCTTCGATATTAAAGGCTAAATAAATAGAATTTTTTCCAAAAATCCTAAACATTTCATTATGGATAAGGGGAGATAAGGATTTATCTATGGGATTTCCTATTAAGCAATAGAGTGTAGTACTGGAATCTATACTCATTTCTATACCTCCTTATGAGAGGTATTATATCATAAATAGGAATATTTTTACTAAGATTACTTCAACTAATTGCTTAAATATTTTTTGTTTTGCGACCTTTATTAAAGTATTATATTCAATATTTTTGAAATGAACATCACCCTTTCGGGTGATATAATGGTAAAAATTTAAATTTTGATCAAAAATTCCTTAATTTATAATTAATCAAATAATTAGAAATAAAATTATGAAAGCCTTTTGGGTAATTCATTTCAATAAACAAAAAATTTATATTATTGGCTAGTTTATACAAATTGAATAAAAACTAGCTTAAATAAAAAAGTCATTATGTGTAAGACTATTTGTAGGAGGTGGATGATTTGAAAAACAAAAAAATAAAGCTCATTGGCTTCTCCCTAGTCCTATTAATAGCAATTGCTGGATGTACTCCAACTAATACAAATATGAGGAACTTAGGTACACAAACTAGGATAAACGATAATAATCGTTGGTTTAACAATAGGGATAGGCTAAATACTAATTTAAACAATGGAATCAATAATGGATTGGATAACGGTATGGTAAGAAATGATACCAATTTAAATTCCGGTATCATTACCAATGACCAGTTAAATAATAACCGAAACAGGGCTAATCAAATAGCTCAAAGAGTAGCAGCTCTACCTGAAGTAAATAGAGCATCCGTATTAATAAATGGAGATAGGGCTATTGTAGCTTGCGATGTAAGGGGAGATCTTACAAATAGGATAGATGCAAATTTAAGGAACAGGATAGAAGCTGCAGTTAAAGCAGCCGATAAGAATATAAGAACAGTATCTATTACCTCTAACCCCACTTTGATGACTAGAATAAGGACCTTAAGTACTCAGATAAATAATGGCAACCCTATATCTAACTTTGCTGATGAATTTGAAGATATAATTAGAAGAATTATGGCCCCCGTAACCCCTGCTCGATAGATATAAAGTGCTAATCCAGGTAGTCATATCTGGATTGGCACTTTTAATTTTTGTTCATTAAAGCTTTATGCAATTTAGCTAAGGCCCTAGTTTCTATTCTGGATACATAGGACCTGGATATGCCTAAGAGGTTGGCTATTTCTCTTTGGGTTTTACATTTTCCATCTATAAGTCCATATCTTAATTCAATAATGACTTTTTCTCTATCTTTTAATACTTGATTTATGGCCCTATATAATTTTTTTATCTGAAACCTTAAATCCACTTCATCTATTATCTTATCCACATCTGTCCCTAAGATATCTAACAAATTTATTTCATTTCCTTCTTTATCCATTCCAATGGGTTCCTGCAGGGATAATTCCAATTTATTTTTCTTAGTAGACCGTATTGTCATTAGTATTTCATTTTCAATACATCTAGCTGCATATGTAGCCAGCCTTGTGCCCTTTGTGGAATCATAAGTGGATATAGCCTTAATCAAGCCAATGGTACCTATGGATATTAAATCATCAGTATCCTTTCCCGTATTATTATATTTTTTTACAATATGGGCTACTAGCCTTAAATTTCTTTCAATTAGTATATTTCTAGCATTTTCGTCCCCTTGGGCATATAGCTTTAAATACTTTTCCTCTTCCTCTCTAGACAAAGGTTGGGGAAAGGAATTAGAATTAATCATATATCCACAAAGAACTACGAAGGGCTTTAAGATTATGTTGAGAATTAGGAGTAGGACATTGCTCAAGCTCTACACCTCCCTTTTTCATATAAGAGTATATGTATATCAGTATATGTCCAGGGGAGGCAAGATGTGCAAGTCCTAGTAAAATTCTGAAAATATTTCTTTACATATCCTTTCAAATATAGGTGCTGCAGATTTTGAACCAGAACTGGCTTCTTCAACTAGGACAGTAATTGCAAATTTTGGCTTTTCTCTAGGAAAAAAACCTGCAAACCAACCGTGGATTATGGGTTCACCTCTTAGGATCCCTTCTGCAGAACCTGTTTTGCCTGCTCCACCACCAATGTCATCTAAATCTATAGAACTAGCTGTTCCTGTATTTATCACTTCCTTTAAAAGTTCCTGAACTATCTTTGCAGATTCTTTACTTATAACCCTTCTATCTTCTTCTTTATTATATGGTTTAATCATTCTTCCATCCTTTGTAGTTATGCCCTGTACTATGGTCATATCCTTCTTTACACCATCATTTCCTATAATAAGCATCATATTGGTAATTTGCAATGGAGTAGCTTGGATTTTCCCTTGACCTATTGATATATTTCCTATGGCTGGTCCTAATAGTTCCTCTCCTTCTGGCAGTGAACCTTCTACTTCTTCTAGTAACCCTATGTTCATCTTCTGGCCAAATCCTAATTTTTGGGCCATTTCTATGATTTTTTTTGCCCCTATTTCCTTACCAATTTGAATAAAGATTGAATTGCAGGATTTTGCAAAACCTTCTCTTAAGTCTATTTTCCCATGCCCATTGCTATTATTGCATTTGATAACTACATTGTTTATTTTTTCATATCCATTACAATAATAATCCCTGTTTAAAAAGTCTAAATTCTCCTCTAGGGCTGCCAAGGAGACTACTATTTTGAATATGGAACCTGGTGGATATGATACTTGAATGGCCTTATTATAAAGGGACATATCCTTTCTATTTAAGTAGTCTTCAATATTTTTTTGATTAAAGCTGGGCCTACTGGCCAATGCAAGTATTTCTCCACTTTCCATATCAGCAACTACTACTGCGCCTTTTTCATTGACTTCATCTAATATATTTTCAACTATTTTTTGAATCCTATAATCTATTGTTAATTTGACTCCTGAAGGCTCCTCAGGCTTTGTTGAGCTATCAACATAGTATGAGCCACCTAAGATTAAAGACCTATTTTTATCATATTCTATAAATAAGGATTCTTTATCTGTATTTTTCAAGAATTCGTCATATACCTTTTCTATTCCTGCTTCTCCACGGTTTTCAGCCCTGTTGATATAGCCAATGACATGGGACAACAAATTATCCTCTGAGTACCTATTTATTTTATCTATAACAAAAATGTTGTTTATATTGGGTAATTCAATATCTCTTATTAAGGGAATCTGTATTATTTTATTATTAGAATTTAATACTTCATATAATTCCCAATAGGAAAGGGCAGTATTTTTTCTAATAGTTTCCAATAAATCCTTATTATTAACTATTGCATCTCTTTGTCCAACTATGGTTTTTGTTTTTTCCCTATTAGTCAATGGTATCAAATTTCTATCATAAATCGGCCCCCTATTGGAATTCAGTGATACTTCAATACTTCTTTGTTTTAAACTTTCTAACTTCAATTCTTCACTATTATATATTTGAATAAAGTATAATCTTCCTATTAGGGCAAAAAATACAATTGTACTCAAGACCTTAAAGGCAAATATTCTAGACTTTATCCTTTTGTTTCTCCTCATAAAAAAACCTCCCTTTTTAGTGTTGCCACTTTTAGGGAGATTATAAATTAATCATTCAATATGGAATTAATTTTTGCAACCATTATATCTATGGCTACTTTATTATAACCACCTTCAGGAATAACTATATCTGCATACCGCTTTGTAGGTTCAACAAATTGCAGATGGGCTGGTCTTACAGTATTCATATATTGGTTAATTATGGAATCTAAGGTCCTGCCCCTTTCCTTAATATCTCTTTGTATTCTTCTAATAACCCTTACATCTGCATCTGTATCTACAAAAATTTTAATATCTAATAGGTTTCTTATTTCTTCTTCAAATAGGATTAGGATTCCTTCTAAGATAATAATGTCCTTAGGTTCTACAGTTACAGTTTCCTTTTTCCTTGTATGCTGCTCAAAATCGTATATGGGCTTTTCTATGGGTTTATTATTTAATAAGTCCTTAAGATGTTTTATAAGGAGCTCATTATCAAAGGCTAAGGGATGATCATAGTTAGTTTTAGTTCTTTCTTCAAAGGTTAAATGGGATTGATCCTTATAATATGAATCCTGCTCTATAACAGCAATTTTCTTTTCTGGAATTAATTTAAAGATTTCCTGAGATACTGTCGACTTACCAGAACCAGTCCCTCCAGTTATTCCTATTAAAAGTGGTCTTTTCATAAAATCAGTCCTCCCGTTTCTTTCTTAAAATATCCATTCTGCTAACAGGCTTTTCCATGTGAATCCTTACAATTTGCTGAGGATGGGGTGCAACATCTATTTCATTTCCCTCTTCATCCCACATCTTGTCTATTTTTTGGATGAAATAGTCTTTATTTGGTCCAAAGACTTCGATTTCATCTCCAACAAACATCCGATTTCTTTGTTCCACTGTGGCAAGTTTTGTTTCCTCATCATAGTCTAGGACAAGTCCCACAAAATCATATCCCCTAATATAAGAGGAAGATGTATAAACTTGAGCTTCTGATGTAGGTTTTCCAAAATAAAAGCCAGTTGTAAAATCCCTATGGCTAGCCTTTTTGATTTCCTCTAACCATTTTTCATTAAATTTATATTCCTCAGGATTCTTATAATATTCATCTATGGCCATCCTATAGGATCTAACTACTGTGGCTACATAATAAGAAGACTTGACCCTGCCTTCAATTTTAAAGCTTTTTATACCAGCTTTAATTAACTCAGGGATATGTTCTATCATGCAAAGGTCCTTAGAATTCATGATAAATGTTCCATCTTCATCTTCAAATACAGGAAAATATTCTCCAGGCCTTTTCTCCTCTACTAAGGCATATTTATATCTACATGGATGAGCACAATCTCCTCTGTTGGCATCTCTTCCTGTCATATAATTACTTAATAGACATCTGCCAGAATAGGAAATACACATGGCTCCATGTACAAAGGTTTCAATTTCCATATCCTTAGGTAGTCTCTTGGTTAGGTTTTCAATCTGCTTTAAGGATAGTTCTCTTGCCAGTACAACCCGTCTAACTCCTAGATTATAGTAAAACATTATGGTCTCATAGTTAGTTATAGAAGCCTGAGTACTAATATGGATAGGTAAATCTGGCACTGTACGACTTATAACTGACATCATTCCAAGGTCAGCTACTATTACGCCGTCTACCTTCATTTCATGTAACTTAGTCACATATTCTTCTAAACCTTCCATGTCTTCATCATGGGGTATTATATTTAAAGTAACATATACTTTTTTTCCTCTTTCATGGGCAAAATTGATGCCTTCCTCTATCTCTTCAAGGGAAAAGTTTTTAGACCCCTTTCTTAGGCCAAAACTCTCTCCTCCTAAATAAACTGCATCTGCTCCATAAATAATGGCCATCTTTAATTTTTCCAGATCGCCAGCAGGAGCTAAAAGTTCAATTTTCTCCAAGTTTATTCCTCCTTATAAGTTATAGCTAAGCCATCTCCAATTGGTATTATACAGGATGTATAACCCTGTATTTCATTTATATGTCTTAAAAACTTTCTCAGTCTTTTTACTATAGTCTTTTTTCTCCTAACTACTAGCTTGTCTGTAGCTACCATCCCTTTATAGAGGACATTGTCAGATATGACAAGTCCTCCTTTATCTAATAGGTTTACAAATCTATTGAAAAACTCCATATATTGGCCCTTGGCTGCATCTAAGAAGATAAAATCGTATTTGTCATTTAGAGATAATAAGACTTCCTCAGCCTCTCCCTCTAATACTGTAATCCTATCCTTATATGGAGTTTTTGAAATATTTTCCAAGGCCTTTTCTACCATATCCCTTCGCCTTTCAATGGTAGTTATCTTGCAATTCTCAGAGGAGTTTTCAGCCATCAGTATAGCTGAATATCCAATGGCTGTGCCTATTTCCAATATGTTCTTAGGTTTTTTTATTTTCAATAATATCTTTAAAAGCTGGGCCACTTCTGGCTGCACAATGGGGATATGGTAATCTAAGGCGTATTTTTCCAAATCCTCTAAGATGCCCTTAGAGCTTGGCAACAAACTCCTTATATAGTCTTCTATATATTCCTCATTTATTTGGTTCATGTCATCAATCCTTTATCGCTTTGGTTTTGCCCTTAGATGTTCTTCATAAGTTGTAGAAAAGGTATGAGTGCCATCTTCTCCGGTTAAAACAAAGAACAGGTAATCCACATCTGCAGGGGTTAAGGCTGCAATTATTGAAGCCTCTCCTGGAGCAGCTATAGGTCCTGGAGGCAAACCCTCATTAATATAGGTATTATATGGAGAGGGGATACTTGTATCCTCATTAGTCAGTACCTCTTTCCTTTCACCTAAGATATATTGTACTGTTGCACAGGACTGCAGCATCATACCTTTTTTAAGCCTATTGTGAAATACAGCAGATATCAATGGCCTTTCACTATCTACCTTGCCTTCCCTTTCTACTATGGAGGCCAGGGTTATGATTTCATTTAAGGTAAAGTCTAGTTCCTTTAAGCTATCCTTTATAATTCTATCGTAGACCCTTTGAAATCCATCTAACATTTTTTCTATGATTTCTTCCTCTGTTGAGCCTACATATATTTCATAGGTAGAAGGAAATAGAAAACCTTCTAGGCTTTGATTATCATCTAATAGCCTCAGAAACTCATATTTGTCTTGGAAGTTTTCTTTTCTGCTTGTTAATTCAAGGAACCTTTCCTTATCTACTAAGCCTTCACTTTCTAATTTTTCAGCCATTTGGACTAATTCATATCCTTCTGGAATAGTAAATCTTACAGTGTTTGTATCTCTAACTCCCCTTGTAAGATTTCCTATTATGGTATCTAAGTCCATTCCTGTTGATAGATTATATTCACCTGCTTTAAGCCTGCTATCAACATTCCTTTTTCTCACTTCATACTTAAATATTAAAGGATGTCTTATAAGTCCCTTTTCATACAAGATGTTTGCAATTCCGTCAGTTGTAGTTGACGGTGGAATAAGGACCACAACATCTGATGGATTGTTTTTATCCATAGGGCCTAAACTTTCATCATAAATGGATTTAACAAAAAAAACCCCTATTAGTAAAAATAATATAATTCCTAATAGAAAAACTAAAAACCTATTTTTCTTTTTCCTTTTTTTCACACTTACATTTTCCATAATATTTCAACTCCTTACGAGTTAGCTCCCCCTTTTAATTAATTCACAGTTCTCATTTGACAATTGACAGTGGTAAAACAGTGAATAGTTAATAGCTATTAAGATGCCAACAAGCTTGCTGCTGAATTTGAGCCTAAATATTTGACTACAGCAACCCTTCACTATTAACTATTTATTAGTATTCTTTTATATTAGTAGCCTTTTTGTAGACTGATAGGATTATGTTGCCAAAGATAGCAACTGAAAGCAATTCTCCTACACCTATCCCTAATACTGTAATAAAATATGGAACTTTAGTGAAATATGATACCCATATTGATACTATTAACCCATTTAATATTACGGGTGGCAATATTCCAGTAATTTTATTTTTCATTTTTGAAGTCAAATATGCAGCAAGTAAAGTCACTAAGCTGCCGCCCAGAATATCTATTAGACCAAATCCAGAATAAAAGGACAGTAATAAATTTGACAATAAGCATCCTATAAAAACTCCAGGTATGGCAGCTGGCTCCACTAGTGGCAATAAGACTAGTCCTTCTGCAACCCGAAGTTGTAGTGGACCAAAGGTTAAATGAACAAAAGGTATGGGCAACATCTGCACTAGTACCAATACTATATATAGAGCTGCTATTATACTGGCTTTAGTTAAATATTTTGTATTCATATAACCCTCCTCCGATAATAATTATTTGTATTCCACATTATAATTGATGATTTGCTAAAATTTAATTCATTTCTTTGGTTATACAGGTAATTTTAGGATTATTGGAACAATTATGGGTACAGCAGTTGAGCATATGACTCCAGTAATAAATGCTATTATAGATGTTTGAGGATCAGTTGAACTTGATATTACTGGCAATGCTGTATCCATTGCTGTAGCCCCTGCAGTAGATACAGATTCCAATTTCCCTATATATTTAGCTACAACAGGAATAAAGATTAAGGCAATTATTTCCCTAAATACGTTGGATAAAAAGGCTAAGGCACTTAGTTCCACATATCCATCTGACAGTAGTATTGTAGAACTTAAACTATACCAGCCTAAGCCTGCCCCTATGGCTCCTGCTTCGTTTATCTTCATATTTAGGAATAATCCTATAATCATACTGCCAACTACGGATCCTACTATAACTGCTAGGGGCACTAACAAGACTTTAAATCCTAGCTTCTTTATTTTATCTAAAATATCTTTTTGTTTTCCAATATCTATTCCCACAAAAAATAATAATACCATAAGTCCAATATCAATTATAAGCCCTATATTATTGGAAAACTCAGTAGGTAAAAAAAAGTAACCTGTTCCTACTCCCAAAATAACAGCAATAAATATTTTAAGACTCAATTTCCTTCTCCTCCATTGGGATGAATTTTTTAACTAAATGGACAAACAGTATGCTGAATCCAACGGTAAATACTGATATAATACCTGCTTTAAGCCCTATTGAGAAAATATTTGAAATGATTTCATCATTGATGCCAATGGTAATTCCCATTATAAACAATAAAAAAAGTAGACAAACAGTTTGTATTGTGTTTAATTTCCCCTCTAATTTTGGAGATAATTTGCCTTTGAATCCGATTATCCCACCCAGTATTAGGATTCCTAAGTATTTTAAAAGACTTGTTACCACATAGGTTGCCCCCTTTGTTATTTGTCAATTTATTGCCTTTAATATTATATCAAAATCCCCAGTATAAATCTATACTAGGGATTTATATTATACTTCCATTATTATTGGTAAAATCATAGGATTTCTTTTTATTTTTCCATAGAGATGGTTTTTTAATGTGTCTCTAATATTTGATTTTAAAGTAGCCCAGTCAGTAATATTTCTTTTTTCACACTCGTTGAGAACTTCTCTAACTATATTACGAGCCTCTTCCATTAAATCTTCAGATTCTCTAACATATACGAAACCTCTAGATATGATGTCTGGACCCGCCAACACCTTTCCTTCCCTTTTGCTCATAGTTACAACTACAACTATCAACCCGTCTTCAGATAGGTGTTTTCTGTCTCTTAGTACTATATTTCCAACATCACCTATGCCTAAACCATCCACCAAAATATTGCCTGCTGGTGCTGTACCTGCCACTGATGCAGTATTTTTAGTTAACTCTAAGACATCTCCATTATCTAATAAAAATATATTTTCCCTTGGCATACCTAGGGATGCAGCTATTTCTGCATGTTTTTTAAGGTGCCTAAACTCTCCATGTACTGGAATGAAAAACTTAGGCTTAACTAGGGTCAGTATTAGCTTCAATTCTTCTTGACAAGCGTGTCCAGATACGTGGACATCAGCTAGGGACTCAAATACAACATCCGTTCCCCTTTTAATTAGGTTGTTTATAACCTTGGAAACTGTTTTTTCATTTCCAGGTATTGGCGTAGCAGATATAATGACTAGATCTTCTGGCTGCAGCTGTATTTTTTTATGCTCAGAGGAAGATATTCTAGAAAGGGCAGACATTGGTTCTCCTTGGCTGCCTGTGGTTATTATAGTGATTTCATTACTCGAATATTTATTCATGTCATTTATATCTATTAAGGTGCCTTCTTTTATTCTCAGGTATCCTAGCTCAATGGCTACTCCAACGTTGTTAATCATTGATCTTCCAGACAATACTATTTTTCGATTATACTCCTCAGAAGCTTCTATTATCTGCTGAATCCTATGGATATTAGAGGCAAAGGTGGCAACTATTATCCTGTGCTTGTGATTAGCAAAAATTTCTCTAAAAGTATTTCCTACTGTCCTTTCACTCATGGTGTATCCTGGTCTTTCAGCATTTGTACTATCAGATAATAGGGCTAGGACTCCCTTGTTTCCTAATTCACCCAAACGGCCTAAATCTATTACATCTCCATCAATTGGTGTAAAATCAACTTTAAAGTCACCTGTGTGAATAATAGTGCCAACAGGGGAATGGATTGCTAAGGCAGAACTATCTGGTATACTATGGCTAGTTCTAATAAACTCCACTTCTAGGGCACCTAGTTTTATTACATCTCCGTGCTTGACTACATTCATACTAACATTATTTATCTTATGCTCTTTAAATTTTGTATCTAATAAGCCTAGGGTAAGTTTCGTTCCATATATAGGAACATTCAGTTTAGGCAATATATATGGTAATCCTCCAATATGGTCCTCATGACCATGGGTTAATACAAATCCCCTAATCTTTTCCCTATTTTTAAATAAATAGGTTACGTCTGGGATTACCACGTCTATACCCAGCATCTCATCTTCTGGAAAAGTCATTCCGCAATCTATTAATATTATGTCATTTTTATATTCAACAACCGTAATATTTTTGCCGACTTCTCCAAGTCCTCCTAAAGGTATTATTTTAATACTATTGGGTTTTCTCAAGCTATCACTCCTTCTTCTAGTATTTTCTCCAAGATTACATTTTCTACTCCAAAAAATATCCGCCCAAAAAATAAATCCCTATTGGGATTTATCTTTGCATTCACTACAATATCCATAAAATTTAACATTATGGTCTACTATGGTGAACTGTCCTTCCTTCTCTATTTCCTCCTCTAATGCTTCCAAAAGATCAAGTTTTACCTCTAATACCTTCCCACATTTCAAACATATTAAATGGTGATGGTGGTGGCTATCACTGGTGAGTTCGTATCTGCTGCAACCATCATCGAAATTTAACCTATATACAATATTAAGTTTTTCGAACAGCTGTAAAGTCCTATATACTGTGGCAATACCTAGCTCTGGGTATTCCTTTCTTACTATGTTATATATGTCGTCGACGCTCAAATGATCATCATGATTATCAACAATGGCCTTTAGTATAGCCCTTCTTTGAGTTGTTAATTTGTAACCTTCATTTTGCAATTTTCCCTTAATATTACTTAAATTGATATCCATATTTTCACCCGTTTTTATTACTAAATTAACAATACTATTATTTAGTTCTTTTGTCAACTATTGAAAATTTTCCCTTTGAATTTCTTCATAGGCTGCAATGGCATCCTCTAATTCTTTATCATCCTCTATGCCTAGAAGTAATATATCTCCATTTTCATCTCTTTCTATTCTTAAAATATAGGTAGGACTATCTATATTATCTGCAGGGATTAAAGCAGCATAGTCATCGTCATCTAAGCCAAAGGTGGCTAAGATTAAAAATTCCTGCTCCTTACCAACTTCGTCAATCAGGACTATTCTATCTTTCATTATCCTCTCTCCCCTTCCTATCTAAATAAGTTTGCAATATGAAAGTAGCTGCAACTTTGTCTATTACTGTCTTTCGCTTTTCTCGCCTCATATCCCCTTCTATTAGGAGCCTTTCAGCTGCAGAAGTGGTTAATCGCTCATCTTCATAGATTATTTCTACTTTTTTAAATCTAGCTTTTAACTTTTCAGTAAATTTTATTACCTTTTCACCTTGGGGACCTATGGTATTGTTCATATTTTTAGGTAGACCAACTACTATTTTTTTTATATTATATTCCTTTATAATGGCCTCTAGTCTATTAAAATCCTTTTCATAACTTTCTCTTTTTATGGTAATAAGACCCTGGGCAGTAATCTGCAATAAATCAGATATGGCTACACCTATGGTCTTATCTCCCACATCTAATCCCATTATTCTTTCCATTATACTCTCCTATTTTAAATTACTTTAATACAAAATTCAGGACATGTTTTGGCACAATATCCGCATAGTATACAGTTTTCGTTGGGAGTGGCTTTCCCTTTAACTATATTTATACCCCTTTGCCTGCACCTTTCAACACAATTTCCGCAAGCAATACAATATTCGGCAACTATTAATTTCCTTTTCTTACTGTTAATTTTTGTCTTTAAATCTTCAGGTATATATCCTTTCTCCATAAGGCTTATATTGGCATCGATTTCATTAGTGGATTGCATTCCTATGGCAATTGAGTGTATATATGGTATAGATTTTACGAAATTGAAAGCCTTTTCAGCTTCTTTAATTAAGTGCCCTCCCCCTAGGGGTTTCATGGCATAAATTCCCTTTCCTAAATTATAGATTTCTTCAATTACCTTTAACATCTCTTCAATAGTTCCATCCTGTATACCAATGCCATCCTTGTTGATTATTGGATGAATTACTTCTATTTCATCAACGTCCCTGGCAGCCATAGCTCCTGCAATTCTATGGGTAGATATTCCTATGCTTCTGATTTTTCCCTTCTCCTTCTCTTTAATAAAATATTCAATAGCTTCAAAATGTCCCCTAACTGTATGGATGCTTTCCTGCTCATGTAGCAAAAAAATATCTATATAATCTGTACCCAATTCTTTTAAAGCTAAGTCTAAACTATCCCTTGCCATTTCCTTAGTGTAGGCGTAGGTCTTAGTTGCTATGCAATAATCTTCCCTATTAATATTCTTTAATGCAGCTTTTATATAATTATAGTTTTCATAAATTTCTGCTGTATCAATAAAATTTATTCCCTTATCATATGCATATTCAATAAGATAAGCTCCTTCTCTTACAGATAAACCTGCTTGAAAAGGAGTCATAGTAAGGGAACCAAAACAAAGTCTAGATACCTCAATTCCTGTATTTCCAAGTTGTACTCTGTCCAATTATTCCACCTTATTCCAATATGAATTTTGAAAAATGCCTATAGTTATGAAATTCATACATATACTGGTAAGTATTAGGCCAGAATCATTGAAGACAAATCCTCCAATGGCACCGGCTAAACCAGCTATAGAAGCTAATAAAATATTTTTATCTATCCTGTAGAAGTAATAAAACAGACTTCCATGTAAAAGCATATTAACTAAGAGCAAATATGTCCAAAAAGACCTTCCTATTAATCTTATATTGGTCAATAGCTTTCTAGTAACGATTTGGTTAACATAGTTTAAGCCCTTTTCTCTTATGAGGAGAATGTTTTTTCCTAAGTGGGTAGGATTCGTATTATAGTTTATATCAATATAGGCCATAAGAGAAATGGCCAATACTAGGCCTATAATAATTAAAATAAGCCTCTTTATATTTAAGTTTTTATTAAAATATTCTTTGATGTAAAATCCTATAGTTATTACAAAGGCAATGGTACCGCCTACATTGGCACCAAAACTTGGATGGGCTACTAGGATTGCTGATATAATATATAGGAACAAAGGAAGTAGGCTTTTGCTTCTCTTTTTCAATATCTCCATAGAAAAAAGAGTCAAAGAGCCCAATAAAAGGCCAACCATTTCGTTGCCTATTCCATAATACCTTGCTCCTATTATAGGGTCATGGGATAATACTGAATATCTACTAATATGACCCTTTAGTATTAAGTCTAGTAATATCAGAAAAGTAGATAGAAATCCAATATATAAGATTTTGTTTTTTTTCTTCCTTATTAACCACAGTATTATAAATGATATTATTAAAAAAGTAAACAATATAATTAGATATTCCAGTATACTTCTAGGCTTCAGTAAGGAAACAATAATGAAAATACTGGGCATAATCAAGATCTGATTAAGTAATACCTTAATTAAATCTTGATATCTTTCTGGAAATCTAATTTTAGTAATTATTTGCATAAGAAAAATGGCCAAAATAATAATAGAAAGAAAGCCATAATAATATAAGGAATTATATCTAACCTTGGAAGTAGTATTTATTTGATCATTGATTGCTTTAACTCCGTCTATATCAATATCTTCTTCTATAAATACCATAGTATTTCCAGACATATTATCCTTTGGACCCATAAAAAAGTCCATTATGGTAGGTCCAATATCTATATTGGATACTATTAGCTGTCTGTTAGTAGTGGCAGAACTAAGAATACCTTTCTTTACATCTTTCCCCCATAGGATAATAGGACTTAATTTGCTATCATCTATCTTAGGGTCCCCACTATTGGGGCTTGTTATTATCAATAGAGAATTGGTAAAATCTATTTTATCAATTAACTCAGCGATGAAAGTATCAATGTTTAATAATATTTCATTTCTTAAATTTACATATTCATCTTCTGAAAAATAGTTATTATTTCTATAGAGCCTATCTAAGTCTCCTGTTTCTATTACTATAAAATCTGCATGACTCTTATATACTTCATCAAACAACTTCTCATAATCCGTCCTAATAAGCAAGGGATGATCCAAGTCTTCTATGGTTATGTCATCAATATTACCATAGTCTACCATGCCCTGTGAATCCATAGGAATTAAGGCTGAAGATCTATAAGGAGTAGTAATGGAATCACTATTCCCATAAATGGCAGTTTTTAGCCCATGCTTGTGTAAGTTGTCTCCAAGGGCACCTATATGGGGTAAGTAGTTATTATCAGAGTTTAAGTTTATTAGCTTTCTAATATCTTTGTTTATCAAAGGCCCCCCGGGTTCTAGCTGTACAAAATCTATAGCATTATAATTTCCATAAGTCCTTTCAGAAGAATTTATAGTAAGAAAGCTATCTACTCCCGTATATCCAGAAAACCCCTTAGTATTCATCAGTCCAATGCTACCATCATTGGCTAGGCTTCCTAAATTGTCCATCCTTTCAATATCTTCTAAGGTCAACTTGTTTATAACTATAAGATATACCTTATCTGCTGGTTTTTCCCCATAAGATATTGAAGAAAACTGAAAGATAAGTAAAAGTAAAAATACTAAAAGCTTTCTTACTTTCAAATTATTTCTCTCCTATTTATTGATTTTTAAGTATGTCTTTAAAAGTTCCTCCAATAATTCATCTCTTTCTATTTTACATATAACTGAACGTGCATTGTTGTGGCTAGTTATATAAGTTGGATCACCTGATAATATATATCCAATAAGCTGATTGACTGGATCATATCCCTTTTCCTCTAAGGCATTGAAGACAGTTAAGATTATTTCTTTAACTGACCCAATATTATCCCTTGGTGGCTGAAATTTCATAGTTTCATTAAATCTATTGTTCACAAAAACACCCCCTAATATACTTGTATTATACCATATGTAAAGGTTAATAGGAAAAAATATTAGCAAATGCTAATATTTTTTCCATTAATATTATTTAATTTGGGATTTAATAATATTTGGAACTATAGATAAGGCTTCATCTACCTTAGATACATCCTTACCACCTGCCTGAGCCATGTCAGGCCTACCTCCACCGCCACCACCGGTGGCCTTAGCCACTTCTCTGATTATATTTCCTGCATGTATTCCCTTTTCAACTAAGTCCTTGGTCACCATAGATACAAAGGATAGTTTTTCCCCTGATATGCTGGCAAGGACTATTACTCCTGAATTTAACTTATCCTTAATTTTATCTCCAAGATTTCTCAAACTATTCATATCCATATTATCTACTTTGTAGGTTACTAAGTTGATACCCTCAACCTCAACCTTAGATGACAGTATGTCATCTGCTATAGATAAGGCCATTTTTGATTTAAGAGCTGTTATTTCCTTTTCCTTTTCCTTAATATCCTCTACCAAGGCTTTTACCTTATTTACTAAATTAGCCTTATTAGACTTTAAGATGCCAGAAATCTCACTTAGATTTTCTTCCATTTCATTAATGTAGTCATAGACAGCCCGTCCTGTTATGGCTTCAATCCTTCTAACTCCTGCAGCTATACTTGATTCAGAAATGATCTTAAATAGGCCTATGCTGCTAGTATTAGACACATGGGTACCTCCGCACAGTTCTTTGGAGTAATCTCCCATCTTCAATACCCTTACCCTGTCCTTATATTTGTCTTCAAATAGGCCAACTACTCCCATTTCCTGTGCTTCCTCTAGGGAGGTTTCAATGGTAACTACATCTAGGGCTTCAAAGATTTTTGAATTTACAATTTCCTCTATTCTCTTTAATTCTTCTGGTGTCACAGCTTCATAGTGGGTAAAGTCAAATCTCAGTCTGTTTGGCATAACGATTGAACCTGCCTGGTTAACATGCTCCCCTAAAACATCCTTCAATGCCCTATGGAGTAAGTGGGTTGCTGAATGGTTTTTCCTTATGAAGTTTCTTCTTTCACTGTCTATTTCAGCTACTACCCTATCTCCAACTTTTGCTACACCATCAACAACTTTTACTATATGGATGATAACTTCTCCCTTTGTACGTTGGGTATCCAATACTGTAGCTTTGAAATCAGGACCTTCTATAATTCCTGTATCTCCCACTTGCCCACCAGACTCGCCATAGAAGGGTGATTCTTTTAAGACTACAATTCCTTCTTCTTCAGCTTTCAATTCATCAACTTTTTCATTATTTGAAAATAAGCCTATTATTTCTGTGACTAAATTATCCTTTTCATAGCCTCTGAACTCTGTTTCTAATCCATCGAATATATCAAGTTCATTTACAGAAGTCCAACCACTGTCCCCTTCTTCTCTAGACCTTCTTGCCCTTTCTCTTTGGGCTTCCATATTCTTATTAAAGCCTTCTTCGTCTACTGTAAGGGATCTTTCACCTAAAATTTCTTTGGTTAAATCTAGAGGAAAACCATAAGTATCGTATAGCTTAAAGGCTTTTTCCCCAGATAGGACATTTTCATTATTTCTTTCCATTTCCTCAATATATTCTTCCAAGATGGCAATTCCCTGATGAATAGTTTCTTGGAATTTATCTTCCTCTGCATCAATTACCTTCTTAATCTTGTCTTCTCTTTCTTTTAATTCTGGGTATTCCACTTGCCAAGAATTAATGACTACACCTGCTACCTGGCTTAAAAACGCCTTTTCTATACCTAATAATTTACCATGTCTCGCAGCTCTACGAATTAATCTCCTTAAAACATAGCCCCTACCTTCATTGCTAGGCAATACTCCGTCAGAAACTAAGAATGTCATGGCCCTTGCATGATCTGTAATTACCCTCATGGAAATATCCTTAGTTTCATCTTCTCCGTAAGTAACACCTGAAATTTCTTCTATTTTTTCTAAGATCTCCCTTATAGCAGCTACATCGAAAATGGTGTCAACCCCTTCCATAACTGCTGCTATTCTTTCCAAGCCCATGCCTGTATCTATATTGGGGTTTGGTAAGGGATGATATACTCCCTTTTCATCCTTATCAAACTGGGTAAATACTAAGTTCCAAACTTCAATAAACCTATCACAGTCACAACCTGGCTTACAATCAGGAGAACCACAACCGTATTTTTCTCCCCTATCTACATATATTTCCGAACAAGGCCCAGATGGACCTACCTCTAATTCCCAAAAGTTATCTTCTTTTCCCAATCTAATAATTTTTTCTGCTGGAACTCCAACTCCCTTATTCCAAACTTCAAAGGCTTCATCGTCTTCATGATATATGCTAACCCAGAGATCCTTTTCCTCTAAGCCAAGTCTTTCAGTTAGAAATTCCCATGCCCAAGCTGTAGCTTCCTTTTTGAAATAATCTCCAAAGGAAAAATTACCTAACATTTCAAAAAAAGTAGCATGTCTTGCAGTTTTACCTACATTTTCTATATCTCCAGTCCTAATACATTTTTGACATGTTGCCATTCTTTTATTTGGTGGAGTCAATTCTCCAGTGAAATATTTTTTTAATGGAGCCATACCTGCCCCTATTAATAATAGAGATTTATCATTTTTGGGTATAAGTGAAAAACTAGGTGCAACTAAATGATCTTTCTCCCTAAAAAACTCTAAAAACTCTCTTCTTATCTCATGTAAACCCATTTTTTTCATTTTTTACACCTCTCATTTAGATTATCTAATCCAAACTATTGAAAAAAAGCCCCTATAAGGGGACAAATTACCCGTATTATATTTGGATTATAATTTAATATATTTGCTTTGTCAATATAAAAGCTTCTATTTCTGCATTCTTGAAGGTATATTCAGCTTTTTTCTTAGGAACTTAAATAGTATTATAGATATGGCAACTACAGGAACTGCTAATATCATACCCAAAACTCCAAAAATACCACCACCAATTATTATGGATATGAGGACTATTAATGGATGTAGACCCGTACTATCTCCTAAAATCTTTGGTGCCAGGATATTATTCTCTACCCATTGTATCAATACAAATAGGATAGATACCCATATGGCCTTAATTGGACTATCTAAGTAAGCAAAAAATGCTGCAGGCAAGAAACCTAGGAAAGGTCCTATATATGGTATGATATCTGCAATTCCAGTAATAAATCCAATTAACAATGCAAAGTCAATCCTTAATATTGATAGAATTATGGCGGTGACAACTCCTACATAGGCTGCCATAATAATTCTTCCTCTTACAAAAAGAGACATTGACCTATCTATTTCAAGAAATAGTTTTCTATACTCTTCCCTATTTTTTTTAGGTATTAGGTTCATGAATTTTTCTTTAAAATAATTTTTGTCCACCAGGAAATAGAAGGTAAGTATGGGAGTCAAAACTAAGGAAACAAATTTAGAGAAGGTCTTTAGTATTCCTCCAATGAAGGATTTTAACCCATCCATGATCATATGTTCAAATCCTACTATATTTTCCATAACCACCTGTTGTACACCTTGGAACAAGGGAGGCAATTCTCCTATGGTTGAATAATATTTATTGTAAATTTCATCCATTACTTTAGAAATCTTCTCAATATACTCTGGCATATTATTCATTAATCCCTTTATTTCACTACTGGACCTTGGAATTACCAATAGGGCAAAAATAAGTAAAAAACATAAGATCCCTAGGTAAAGTAAAATAACTCCAATCATCCTGTTAATATTTTTTGATTCTAGAAAATTTATTATTGGATTAAATAGATAAGCTAGTATTGCAGAAAATATTATGGTAAAAAAGGTATCGGATAATATGGTATACTTATTTAGTAAGGCAAAAAATAGATATATAAAAACAATAGAAAGAATTATAGGCAAAATCTTTTTGTCCTTTATTCTTATTTTTTTCCTTTCTGGAACAAAATTATTACCTATGTTGATTAAATAATATATTATTAAAATCAATAAGATTATAGAAAGTATCCAAGTCACCTTATATAGAAAAATAGGTGGATTAAATCTTTCCATTCCTAACTCCCCTTATTTAGAAAAAGGCAGCCTTAGCTGCCTAGTTCCATAATGAGCTCATACCATCTACTACATTGGATTTTACTTTTCTTGCTAACTTCATCATTTTCCTGCTATTAAAGGGCTTCATTCTTGAACTTAAAATTATCCCTAGAGATGTACCTATTACCGTACCCAAGAATGCACCGTAATTTCTATTCCTATTAAACATATTGTTCATCTCCTTTTGGTAATTTCACAATATTATTGTTTATAATATATAATGTCACAAAAGGAGATTATAATTCTGGCAAAATAATCTAATTTTACATTTTTTTGTAATTATTCCTCATCAGACTCATGATGGTGATGATCTTCATCAAAATTTATATCCTCTAAGCCTTCTATATATACATTATGTCTTCTTGAATAATCAAGTAAAGCAGATTTAATAGCCTGTTCCGCCAAGACTGAACAATGCATTTTTATTGGTGGAAGTCCATCTAAGGCATCTGCAACAGCTTTGTTTGTAAGTTTCATAGCTTCTTCTATTGTTTTTCCTTTAATTAACTCAGTTGCCATACTTGAAGATGCAATGGCAGAACCGCATCCAAAGGTTTTAAACTTTACATCTTCTATTACTCCATCTTTTATTTTAAGATACATTTTCATTATATCTCCACATTTTGGATTGCCTACTTGACCTACTCCATCGGCGTCCTCAATTTCTCCTACATTTCTTGGGTTCATAAAATGATCCATAACCTTTTCAGAATACATTATTTTTCCTCCTTAACCTTTTCATAAAGTGGTGACATACTTCTAAGTCTTTCAACTATTTTAACTAGCTTCTCAACGACATAGTCAATTTCTTCTTCAGTATTAAAATCTCCCAAAGTCAGTCTTAAAGAACCGTGAGCAATTTCATGGCTCAAACCTATGGCCAAGAGAACATGGGAAGGATCCAATGAACCAGAAGTACAAGCTGAACCACTTGAGGCAGCAATTCCTTCCATATCTAAACTTAGCAATAAGGATTCTCCTTCAATAAATTGAAAGCACATATTGACATTACCAGGTAATCTTTTTACAGGATGGCCATTTAATCTAACATAATCTATATTTGATTTGATTTTTTCTATGAGCATATCCCTCAATTTTATTAATCTATTATTCTTTTCTTCAAAATTAGTATAGGCCAATTCAATGGCTTTGCCCAATCCCACTATGGCTGGAACATTTTCAGTACCAGCCCTTCTTTTTCTTTCCTGTGCTCCACCAGTAATTAGAGGATCAATCTTTACTCCCTGTCTAACATATAAGGCTCCTATTCCCTTTGGTCCATAGAATTTATGGGCTGATAAAGATAGTAAATCTATATTTAATTCCTTGACATCTATTTTTATATTTCCAATTGCCTGTACAGCATCTGTATGGAAATATATGTTTTTTTCTTTGGCTATTTCACCTATTTCCTTAATAGGTTGAATAGTACCAATTTCGTTGTTTGCAAACATAATGGATATGAGTATTGTTTTATCTGTAATGGCATTTCTAAGCTGCTCTAAATCAACAATCCCATATTCATCAACATCTAAGTAAGTAACTTCAAAACCCTTTTTTTCCAAATATTCACAGGTATGCAGTATTGCATGATGTTCTATCTTGGAAGTAATAATATGGTTCCCTTTATCATAATTTGCAAAGGCTACTCCCTTAATAGCCCAATTATCAGATTCTGATCCCCCTCCAGTAAAGAATATTTCCCTAGGATTAGCCCCTAAGGCCTTTGCAACCTTTTCTCTTGCATCTTCTACTGCTCTTTTTGACATGCTGCCTAAGGAATACACTGAAGATGGATTACCATATTTTTCAGTAAAATAGGGCAACATTTCCTCTAATACTTCTTTTTTTACTGGTGTTGTGGCTGCATTATCCATGTAGATGTACTTTTTCATTATTCATCCTCCTGTTCAAAAATCTTTTTGCTATCCTCAAGCATATCTTGTAGTGTAATGGAGTCTATGACTTCGTCTATGCTATTTTTAATCCTCATCCATACATGTTTTGTTACACATCTATCCTCCTTAGAACACTCAAATTCCTCATCCACAACGCAATCGTGAGGTGCAATATTACCTTCTAAGGCCCTAAGTATTTGACCAACTGTTATTTGGCTGGGTTCCTTTGATAACATATACCCACCTTGTGCCCCTCTTACACTATGTAAAAAACCTTCTTTTCTTAAGGTGGAGAATAACTGCTCTAAGTAGTTCTCAGACAACTCCTGCTCAAGGGCTATTTGTTTAATGGAAATAGGTCCTTGGCCATAATGTAATGCCAGTTGAAACATTGCTTTCAATCCATATCTTCCTCTTGTGGATAGTCTCATTATTTCACCTCTTTTTAATCCCAAGTGTTTCACTGGGTATTCCAATATAAGTATATTATACCCTAGTAATATTGTCAACATTCACATAATAAAAAATGCTTCTTACGAAGCATTTTTTATACGTATGATATGAGGCCCTTTTTGAACTTTATAAGTCAGAACATAGAAAAGAAGAGTTATTGACTCTTCTTTTAACTACCCTATCAATTGTGGTGGGAAGAAATCTGGAAACTCTGCATATTCAAAGTCTTCACATACATCACTTGGGCTAAATTCAGTACACTCTGGAGGTGGAGGACAATATCCGTATGATGGTATTAGCAATTGAACAGTACCAACAACTTTAATTATTATAAATGTTCCCACTGGGAAAGTTAAAGTATTTCCAGTTCTTATAGGTGTTGATAACTCGTCAGAAGCTGTTTCAACAACTATTCTAAATTCAAATTCATCTCTNGCATCTGGTANATATATGATTATATCCTTTGGTATATCAGGCAAATAAGCTTCAGTTATGACTTNCCCATTTGGATCTAAAACTTGGTATGGAATTCTAACTGTAAATCTTACTCTTCTAAAGTTTGGCGTATCTGTATCTGTAACAATTAATGTATTAGGTACAATAAATCCTGGCCTAAATCTTAATCTACCAAAAGCTTTATCTCCAATTTCTAATTCTATTTGAGGAAAGCATTCTCTTTGTTGGCAGCTCGCAAATACTTTATCGACTATAACACAATCAATATCTTGCTGCTGAGTTATATCGAATTTCTCTTTTAATTTAGTTTCAGCCACAGTATTCACTCCTTTTATTTATATTTTTATTGTCACTAACATATTATGTATATATACAGTAATCTGCTACTAATTTATTTGGAGGTGAATTAAATGTTTAAGCCTAATAAAAACTTAATTATCAATTCTGCAGAGAATATATTTGCTTTTGACTTATCCCTGGAAGGAAAGATTTTGTACAAACTATTTGACCCAGACTTATCTTTAATAGAATCTAATAATCTTATCGAAGAAACTGTCCTTAACTATTCAACCACCATAGACCAAAATGATACTATCCATTTAGTTGCCTTGATAAATACAGGCGAGCTTCATTATTATAGTTATACTGATGGCCAATGGTATAAAAATACTATTGCTAAGTTTAATTTAAAATCCAACATATATAATCAATTTGAAACCTTAATAATTAATAATAAGTTGCATTTATTATACAATTATTCAAACTTAATAAACTCAAATATATGGACTATACAACACATTGTTTACGATAGTAAGAGAGAAGAACAGTATAACGTCGTTAGATATATCTCAAAAAAGATCCCTGAACCCTTTATTGTAGATGCAGATAATCTAGGAAATATTCATATACTGTATGTGAATTATATAAACAATAATTCTCAGGTTTATCATAGCTTCTACAGCCCCTATGGAAAAATGTGGAACCCACATCCTAAACTACTTTCATCAGATAATGTAAACAATCTCTATCCTTACCTTTTTATAGACTCTTACAATAATATTCACTGCCTATGGGTTGAAGATGCAAAATATAAACTAAACCTTAAAATGATGAGAATGAACTCAAGCGGTAAAGAAAAATATAAATGGAAGGAAATCCTTCTTCCAAATATCTCCATATCAAAGGGCTATCCATTTATGTTTGAATTAAATAATAAGCTGAATTTAGTATTTATTTCTAAGGATAGAATTCTAGTCTTCCAGTCTGAAGACTATGGAAATATATGGACAAAATCTGATGAAGAATATGATTTAAAAGAAACTACAAGGTTAGTAAAATTAAGATTAAATCCCTTAAATTATCCTGATAAAATTAACTTAGCATATATGGATGAAGGCAACGATGGAGAAATATATTTATTAAATAACTTCTTAAACATTGATGAATTTAGTTTAAAAGAAGCTGCTAATATCAGTGAAAAAACTGATGACAGCCCTAATAGTGGTAAGCCCCTTGAAGCTTATTCTGAACCAAATGAATTTGCTCCTTCCTATATATATCCCCATTTATTGGAGATAAAAGAAAAGTTAGATGAAGTATTGGCTAAACAACTGACCTTAAATGCCAACTTGGAAAAATTAATTGATGGTCAAAACAATACTAATAAAAAATTAAATATGTTAGAAGCTTTGCTGATGGAAAAAACTAAATCATTTTGGTCCAGATTATTTACTAAATGACTAAATATATATTTTTTTGTATGTTAATTTGCCATTAATCCTTCTAGCAAAATATATATCTATTTTATCAATACCTAGTGCTTCTCCTTCCTTTTTTATAATATCTATATATTTTTTGTTGATAAACTTTATTGCATAATTACAACCAGCCTTAATACTACAAGGAGTAGATACTAGTTGGATTCCCCTATAGCCTTTTGATTCTAATGCTGAATAAAGAAAAACTGCCTTGTTCTTTGTTTCAAATACTGATATATAAAAATTATCAACCATAAATTTCCCTCCTTATAGTATAAATATTATGAATTGGAATTTTTGTTACATTTATTATTAATGAAAATGGAAGTGTTTATATGAATTTAGGTGTTTCAGTAATCTGCTCAACTAATAAGATTAATTCTTTTGAAAATATTTTAAGTAATTTCTTATCCCAGGCTTACGAGCCCAAGGAATTAATCATAGGCTTAAACTATGATGTAAAAAATATTGATTATTTAGAAAGCCTCATCTCCGATAAAAATATAAAAATATTCCCCTTAGGTAGTAGGAGAACCTTAGGTGAATGTTTGAACTTTTGTATAAAAAAAGCTAAATATCCCATAATCGGGAAATTCGATGATGATGATTATTACAGCCCCTTATATTTATCTGATACAGTCAAACTATTTAGAAATAGTAATATAGATATTGTTGGCAAATCATGTTACTATGTATATTTTGCAGAAAAGAAGATCATTGGATTGATGAATATGGGAAGGGAAAATAGGTTTGTAGACAGGGTGGCAGGAGCCACACTGATGTTTAGAAAAGTGGTATTCGAAAAGGTAAAGTTCCCCCACATAAACCTAGGAGAAGATATTAAGTTTTGTAATTTAGCAAGTGAAAAGAAATTTAATATTTACTCTACCAATAGGTATCACTATGTTTATATAAGGAGAGAAAAATATAAGCATACTTGGAAAATAGATAATGAATATATATTAAAACAGTGCAGGTTGTTAAGGAAAGTAGAAGATTATAAAGAATATATCTTAAATATGTGTCAATAAGCACCTGAAAAACATATCTATAATATTATAGATATGTTTTTTAATGGGGTGTTTCAATGAAAATATGTGTTTTGGGCATCGGATTTATTGGACTACCTACTGCATGTCTTTTAGCATCTGTAGGTTTTCATGTCTTAGGTGTAGATATTAATGAAGATTATTTAAATAAATTAAAATCTAAGAAGATTAAACTAAAAGAAAAAAATTTAAATGAGCTTTTAGATAAAGCATTAAATAAAACCCTTATTTTAGATACAAAACCTAATAAGGCAGATATTTTCATTATCTGTACTCCTACTCCCTTAGATAAGGATAATAGTCCCGATTTAACATATTTAATCGAAGCTATAAATAGTATCCTTCCTTATCTGGAAAAAGGAAATATAATCATTATAGAATCAACTATACCACCTAAAACTACTAGGGAGATTATAAAACCAAAAATCGAAGACTTAGGATTTAAAATAGGCAGAGATGTTTACCTTGCCTATTGTCCAGAAAGGGTATTACCTGGAAATATTTTATATGAATTAATTCATAACAACCGTATCATTGGAGGTTGCACAGAAAATTGTTCTAAGATGGTTAAAAGTTTTTATGAAAAATTTGTAGAAGGAGAAATCCACACCACTACTGCTGAAATTGCTGAAATGGTAAAATTAGTGGAAAACTCCTATAGGGACGTAACTATAGCTTTTGCTAATGAAGTCCTAAAAACATGTAATGAACTTAATATAAACCCTTATGAGGTCATATTCCTTGCTAATAAGCATCCAAGGGTAAATTTGCCTGATTTTGGTATAGGAGTTGGAGGTCACTGTCTTCCCATTGACCCATACTTTATTATTAGCAGTTTCCCTAAGACCTCCAAGTTAATAAGCACTGCAAGAAAGATAAACGATAGTATGCCTAGGTTTATAGTTTCTAAGATAGAGAAATTTTTGGCTAGAAAAGACAATCCAAAGATAGGTATTTGGGGGCTAAGTTATAAGAAAAATACCAGCGATATTAGAAACAGCCCTTCATTGGAGATAGTCAATATACTGCAAGCTAAAGGTTACAATGTGAAGATTTACGATCCCTTAGTCGAAGGTATCAATTATGATAAGATTAAATCTGAGTCTGTCATGGCTAGTAATTTTCTAATTATTTTAGTTGACCATGATGAGTTTATAAAAGAAGATTTTAAAGAACTTCTTAGTCTAATGGATACTCCAATTATTTTGGACTTAACAAACATTACGGAAAAAATAACCTTACCAGAGGATGTTGAATACTATAATCTAATGAAAAGTTAAATAGTTAATATAGGAGGTAAAACATTGAATAATCCTTACAAAACTTATTTGTTGGAATATGTAAAAAATAATTTTTACAAAAATTTTATTGAAGAGAATAATATAAGCAATAAAAACAAAATAAAAGTTGCTTGTATCTTAGATAAATTTAGTTATGAGTGTTTTAAATATGAAGGTAACTTTGTTCAGCTTGGAACTGAAAATTGGAAAAATATAATAGATAATTTGCAGCCAGATTTCCTGTTTGTTGAAGCCGCATGGCAAGGATTTGAAAATCAATGGATTAATAAAGTTGCTAACCTGCATAGATATAAGAGCAACACCCTATTGTCACTAATTAAATATTGTAATAAAAAAAGTATTCCTACAGTTTTTTGGGGAAAGGAAGATCCAAGTGACTTTCAAATTTTCATTGAAGCTGCAAAACTTTTCGATTATATCTTTACTACAGATTCAGATTCAATAAAGAAATATAAGGAAATTGTAAAACATGATAGGGTATTTTTACTCCCCTTTGCTGCACAGCCTAAAATTCATAACCCTATAGATAAGAATAAAATGAAAGTTGGAAATATTGCCTTTGCAGGAGGCTGGTATGACAAGTTCCCCAACAGATGTCTTGATATGGAAAATATACTAAAACCTGCTTTTAAATATGATTTAGCAATATTCGACAGATTTAAGGATAAAAATTCCAAGTATTTTATGTTTCCAGAGGAGTACCACCCCTATATTAAAGGTTCCTTAAACTATGAAGATATGGTATTGGAGTATAAAAAATATAATATCTTCTTAAATGTAAATTCAGTCAACAATAGTCCCACAACCTTTTCTCGCAGGGTATTTGAGCTTCTTGCTTGTGGCACTCCTATAATAAGTAGCTATTCAAAAGGTATAGAAAATTTATTTGGAGAGATTGTATTATTATCTAAAAACAAAGCTGATACAGAAAGGCTGATAAATTTACTCTTAGAGAATAAGGATTTCAGGGACAGATTGTCAGTACTAGGTATTAGAGAAATATTTAGTCATAACACCTATGGCCATAGGTTTAACACTATTTTAGATAAGCTGAATATAGAAAATCCAAATATGCCTAAGGAAGGGGTTTCAATAATTACCTGTACCAAAAGGCCCCATTCATTGAAAAATATATTGAATAATTATGCAAGCCAAACTTATTCAATAAAAGAACTAATTATTGTCATTAATAAGGACTCCATTGATTTAGACTTGTGGAAGGAAGTTGTGAAAAAATATAAGGATATAAGGATATATAAGCTATCTGAAAAGAAAACCTTAGGAGAATGTTTAAACTTTGCAATTGAAATGTCTTCTTACCCCTATGTATCTAAATTCGATGATGATGACTACTATGGTCCCAACTATTTATTAGATATGATGAATGCCTTCAAATACACGGAAGCTGATATAATTGGTAAAAATACAATCTATGCCTATTTTGAAAGGAACAATACATTGGTTATCAGATATCCCAATGTAGAGCATCAATATGCAACTTTCGTTGCTGGTTCCACCTTAACTATGAAGAAAGAAATTTTTGATAACTTAAAGTTTCCCCACCTTTCCAGAGGAGAGGACACCCAATTTCTGATTGATTGCAAAAATAAGGGGATAAAAGTATATTCTACAGATAGGTTCAATCATGTAGTAATTAGAAGGCCAGATATTAGCAGCCATTCCTGGCAGATCACTGAAAAACATTTTATGAAGAATAGCGAAATTGTAAAGATAACAGAAGATTATAAAACTATTACAACTATTTAAAATAAAATACAGGGTGTTTTGCACCCTGTATAATTATAATCCTAATTTTACCTTCAATTTCTCTAACATATCCTTGGTCATTGCATCTAAATCGTATTTTGGATTCCAGCCCCATTCTTCTCTAGCAGCAGAATCGTCTAAGGAATTTGGCCATGATTCTGCAATGGCCTGTCTAACAGGATCTACATCATAGTCTAATTCAAATTCAGGTATGAATTTTCTGATTGATGCTGCTATCATTTCTGGGTCAAAACTCATGGCAGTAACATTAAATGCATTTCTATGAATTAACTTTGATGGATCTGCTTCCATAAGCTGTATAATAGCATCTAGGGCATCAGGCATGTACATCATATCCATCATAGTACCTTTAGCTATAAAACTAGTATATTTTTTGTTTTTCAATGCATCATAGTAAATATGAACTGCATAATCAGTAGTTCCACCACCTGGTAAAGTTTCATAGGAAATTAGGCCTGGGAAACGTACCCCCCTAGTATCTACTCCATACTTTAGGAAGTAGTAGTCACATAACAACTCCCCTGCAACTTTAGTAACTCCATACATGGTAGTTGGTCTTTGAATAGTATCTTGTGGGGTCTTATCTTTAGGTGTTGTTGGGCCAAAGGCTGCTATTGAACTAGGTGTAAAGACCATACAATTCTCTTCTCTAGCTACTTCCAGGACATTGTATAGCCCATTCATATTTATATTCCAACATTGTTCAGGATGCTTTTCGCCAACAGCTGACAATATTGCAGCAAGATTAATAATGGTATTGATATTATGCTTTTTAACTACTTCATGTAATTGCTTCCCATTAGTAATATCTACTATTTCAAATGGTCCAGATTCTATTAGTTTTTCATGACCTTCTTTTATTCTCCTGTTGCTGGCAACTACATTGTTAGCTCCATATATTCTTCTCAATTCAACAGTTAGCTCTGAACCAATTTGACCTAGTGCTCCTGTTATTAGTATTTTTCTCATCTAATGCACCCCCATAATATATGTTCGTCATAATTATATCATATTTTTTGGATTTTTAATATCATTTATTCAAAGATATTAATAAAAACAGATACCAATACCCTTAGGTCCTAAATGGGATCCAATTACTGGACCCAGCTCATCTATGGTAATGGTAATATGTGGAAACTTTTCCTGTAATGCTAATTTCATCTTTTCTGCATATTCCTCATCTAAAACATGGCATATGCCAATCTTTTCCACCTTTTCAGGAACCTTTTCTATTATGGCTGAAATGGCCTTGTTTTTTCCTCTTACCTTTTCTAAGAGTTTTAATTCTCCATCCCTTAATTCAATTAAAGGCTTTATATTTAGTATATTTCCCACAGTTGCCTGTACTGCTGAAAGTCTTCCACCCCTGCTTAAGTATTCTAATGTGTCTGTAGTCAAATATACATGCATTCTTTTCTTTATCTTGTTCAGATGACTTTCTATTTCCTCTGGGNTTTTTCCATCCTTTGTCATATTAACTGCTTCTTCAACTAAGAATTTTAAATTGGCAGCTGCATTTAATGAATCAATAATAGTAATTCTTTTGTTATCTAACATATTTTTAGCAAGTACTGCACTATTATAAGTACCGCTAAGTTTAGAAGACAAAAGAATTGCTACTATTGATTCATACCCTTCCTCAAAGGCTTGGTTAAAAGCTTCAAAGAAGTCTCCTGCTGAAGGTTGAGAAGTTGAAGGAAATAATTTTGTAGTCTTTAATTTTTCAAAGAAATCTCTGAAATGACCTGGAAAAGGTTCCTTGCCTATTTCGTCTCCCAAAATATAGTTTAGTGGAACTACAGTTACATTCTCCTTTTCTGCGTATTCCTTCGTAATATAGGCAGTGCTGTCTGTTATAATTTTTATTTTGGTCATTCTTATTCCCCCTTTTCTTATTTTTAGTAATACAAAGATTATTATTCCATAAAATCATAATTATTACAAGAACAATCTAATTTTCTATTAAAAAGAGAAAAAAATCCCATATGTTCCATATGGGATTTTTTAGTTAGCCTACTTTACTACTATATTATATATCTTTCCTGGAACAAATATCTCTTTTATAATGTTTTTACCCTCTAAATGCTTACTTATATTCTTATCTTCCTTAGCCATTTCCCTGATTTCATCTTGTGTAGCATCTACGCTTACCTTTATTGTTCCCCTTACCTTTCCATTTACTTGTATTGGCATTTCTATAACATCATCTTTAATCTTTTCTTCATCGTATTTTGGCCAAGTTGATTCGTGTAAAAATCCTTCTAGACCTATGGCTTGCCAGATTTCTTCAGTTATATGAGGTGCAACAGGATTTAGTAGAATTAAGAAAGTCCTTAGGTCGTCCTTCTTTATGCTTCCATGGTCATAGAATTCATTTAATAGGGACATTAAAGCAGCAATACCTGTATTAAACTTCAATGTTTCAAAGTCCTCAGATACTTTTTTAATAGTTTTGTGGATGCTGCCTTCCAGCTCCTTAGTATATCCATGGCCTTCTACTAAAATGTCTTGAAGTTTCCATACCCTTTCTAGGAACCTTCTACATCCCTTAACCCCATTTTCTGACCAAGGTACACTTTTTTCAAAGTCTCCTATAAACATTTCATAGGTTCTTAGGGTATCAGCTCCATAGTCCCTCACTATATCATCAGGGTTTACAACATTTCCTCTTGACTTAGACATCTTTTCATTGTTATCGCCAAGGATCATGCCGTGGGATGTCCTCTTTGCATATGGTTCTGGTGTTGGGACTAGTCCGATATCGTATAGGAACTTATGCCAGAATCTAGAATATAACAGGTGTAGTGTAGTATGCTCCATTCCTCCATTGTACCAATCAACTGGCAACCAGTATTCTAAGGCTTCCTTGGAGGCCAATTCCTTATCATTATGAGGATCAATATATCTTAGGAAATACCATGAAGAACCTGCCCATTGAGGCATAGTGTCTGTTTCCCTTTCAGCTGGCCCTCCGCATTTTGGACAAGTAGTCTCAACCCACTCCCTAATATTAGCTAGTGGAGATTCACCAGTATCGGTAGGCTCATAGTTTTCCACATCTGGTAATAGGACTGGCAATTCAGACTCTGGTACAGGTACCCATCCACATTTGTCACAATGTACTAGTGGTATAGGTTCTCCCCAGTATCTCTGCCTTGAAAATACCCAGTCCCTTAATTTGAAATTAATTCTTCTCTGTCCAAGGCCCTTTTCTTCTAGCCAGTTAATCATATATTCCTTTGCTTCCTTTGGAGTCATACCATTGATAAAGTCTGAGTTAACTACTATTCCCTCTTCTATATCTGTATAAGCTTCTTTCTCTATATCTCCACCTTTAATGACTTCGATAATTGGAAGGTTAAACTTCTTTGCAAACTCCCAGTCCCTAGTATCATGTCCAGGTACTGCCATTATGGCTCCAGTTCCATAGGTCATTAAAACATAATCTGAAATCCAAATAGGTATTTCTTTACCATTAGCTGGATTAATGGCTTTTAGGCCTTTAATCTCAACACCAGTTTTTTCCTTAGACAATTCTGTCCTTTCAAAATCAGATTTTTTACTTACTTCTGATTGATACTCCCTTATTTCGTCTAAGTTTTCTATTTCGTCCTTGTATTTCTCTATTAATGGGTGTTCTGGTGCAATGACCATGTAGGTTGAACCAAATAAGGTATCTGGCCTTGTAGTAAATACCCTTAATTTATCTTCTTTCCCCGCTATTTGGAAGTCAATATCTGCTCCTTCAGATCTTCCAATCCAGTTTATTTGTTGTATTTTTACCCTTTCTATATAATCTACTGTCTCTAAGTCATCTATTAGCCTATCAGCATATTCTGTTATCTTAAGCATCCATTGGTTTTTTACTTTTCTAACTACTTCTCCACCACATCTTTCACAGTGACCCTGTATAACTTCTTCGTTGGCTAAGCCTATTTTACAGGATGGACACCAATTTATAGGCATTTCATGTTTATAAGCAAGGCCCTTCTCAAATAATTTCAAAAATATCCATTGGGTCCATTTATAATAATTAGGGTCAGTAGTATTTACTTCCCTGGACCAGTCAAAGGAAAAGCCTATGGATTTTAATTGCTCTCTAAACCTGTCTACATTTCGTTTTGTTACCTTTGCAGGATGAATCTTATTCTTTATAGCAAAGTTTTCCGTTGGTAGACCGAAAGCATCCCATCCCATTGGGAATAAAACGTTGTAGCCTTCTAGCCTTCTTTTTCTTGCAACTATGTCTAAGGCAGTATAGGGTCTGGGATGGCCTACGTGTAAACCATCTGCTGAGGGATAGGGGAATTCTACTAAGGCATAGAATTTTGGCTTATCAGAATTATTTAAAGCTTTAAAAGGCTCTCTTTCTTCCCATATTTTTTGCCATTTCTTTTCTATTTCATTAGGTCTATATTCTCTCAAGATTCTACCTCCTCTTATTTGATATTATAAAAATAAAACCTCTCATCCCAAAATAGAGACGAAAGGTTAATTCCGCGGTACCACTCTAATTGCTAGAAGCCACTCGATAATATAACGGCATTTACCGGCTAAGGCTAGTTATTTCACCTTAGCTACTCAAGGACGAGTTCGGCCTTGATCAATACTGTCTTCCACCACCCGACAGCTCTCTGTAATTGATATGAGGCCTACTACTTCCTATCATAGTATTTATTAATTTAAAAACAATTATAACCAAATTTTTCATATAAATCAAGGTCTTTTTAAAATTCTGCTGAGCCAACTGTTCTAGGAAATGGTATAACATCCCTTATATTTGTCATACCAGTTATATACATTAAAGCTCTTTCAAATCCTAAGCCGAAACCAGCATGTTTGGTACCACCGTATTTTCTCAATTCTAAATACCACCAGTAATCCTCAAGGTCCATGCCATTATCAATGATTCTTTTCTCTAAGATATCATACCTTTCCTCTCTTTGGGAACCGCCTATGATTTCCCCTACTCCTGGAACTAGAAGGTCCATTGCCGCTACAGTCTTTCCATCATCATTTAACCTCATATAGAAGGCTTTTATGTCCTTAGGATAATCTGTTACAAATACTGGCTTTTTAAATATCTTTTCTGCAATATATCTTTCATGTTCTGTTTGTAAATCCATACCCCATTCAACTGGGAATTGGAATTTTTCACCTGACTTTTTCAACAGCTCTATTGCTTCAGTATAGGTAATAACGCCAAAATCAGAATTAACTACATTTTCTAATCTCTCAATTAATCCCTTATCAATAAAGGTATTAAAAAATTCCATCTCTTCCTTGGCATTTTCCATTACATATTTAATTATATACTTCATCATATCTTCTGCCAATTCCATATTGTCTTTTAAGTCTGCAAAGGCTATTTCTGGCTCTACCATCCAAAACTCTGCAGCATGTCTTGCAGTATTGGAATTTTCAGCCCTAAAGGTAGGACCAAAGGTATAAACTTTTTTAAAGGCTAAGGCAAAGGCTTCAGCCTCCAATTGGCCAGATACAGTTAAATTTGTCTCCTTCCCAAAAAAGTCCTTTGAATCATCAACTTTTCCATCTTCTCCTAGTGGCAAGTTGTTAAAATCTAAGGTAGTAACCCTAAACATCTCTCCAGCTCCTTCAGCATCAGAAGCTGTAATTATGGGAGTATGAACATAAACAAAGCCTCTCTCCTGGAAGAACTTATGAATGGCATATGCTAGTATTGATCTTACCCTAAATACTGCATTAAAAGTATTTCCCCTAGGCCTTAAATGGGCAATAGTTCTTAAAAATTCAAAAGTATGCCTTTTCTTTTGAAGTGGGAAGTCAGAAGTTGAATATCCTTCAATCTCTATGTCTGTAGCCTTGATTTCAAAGGGCTGCTTAGCCTGAGGAGTAGGTACTAATATACCTTTAACCTTAATAGATGAACTAATGGGAAGCTTTTCTACTTCTTTAAAGTTTGGAAGCTTATCTTCAAAAACTATTTGAATATTTTTAAAGAAAGTCCCATCATTTAATTCAATGAAACCAAAGGTCTTTGACATTCTAGAAGTCCTTATCCATCCTTCTACAATTACTTCCTGATTTAAATATTTTGCCGAATTCCTAAAGATGTCTTTAACAGTAGTTAGCATAGTTATTCTCCTTTCTAAATTTATATTTTTAGTTTCCAACTTAGTTCTTTTTGCTATTTTAATCAAAATTATAAGTAAAAATCCCCTTAGAGCTGGACTGTTTAAGCACAGTCTAAAATTTATTTTATAAACTTATAAAAACTATTCTGTTAAAACATTAAAAAAAACCTTCATCCAAAAGGACGAAAGTTTACTTCCGCGGTGCCACCTTAATTAGCAAAGCTCACTCAAACACACAATCATGTGTCTCACAGATAACGGTGTGAATCCGTCTAAGTCTACTTTCCTTTGGATTTCGGTTAGAAACTCAGGGATGTTCTTCGATATAAGTTTCGTATCGATGTTCCACTATCATCGACTCCCTATGACTACCTCTTATATCTACTCTTCCCTTCAAAGTTTTATATGCTTTTATCTAATTATATTTATTTCCATCTTCCTTGTCAACTAATTTACTTAATCTTTTTTTAATCTCCTTTTCATACCCATAATCTGTGGGTTCATAGTATTTCTTGCCTGCAAACTCATCAGGCAAATACTGTTGTTTTACATATGCATTTTCATAATCATGGGGATATTTATATCCAATGCCATGGCCTAAGGCCTTAGCGCCAGGATAAGAGCCATCTTTTAAATGGATGGGTACTTTCCCTATGACCTTAGTTTCAACATCTTCTAAGGCCTTATCTATGCCCTTGTAAACAGCATTACTTTTTGGAGCTGTTGCTACATATACTGCAGCCTGGGCTAAGGGTATTCTGCCTTCTGGCATACCTATTACATTAACAGCATTAAAGGCGGATACTGCAATATTTAGGGCATTAGGGTCAGCATTGCCTACGTCTTCAGCAGCACATATGATAATTCTTCTAGCTATAAACTTGGGATCCTCTCCTGCATTTATCATTTTTGCTAACCAGTATAAGGTAGCATCTGGATCTGAACCCCTCATACTTTTTATAAAGGCTGAAATAGTATCATAATGTTCATCTCCGCCTTTATCGTACTTGGGAGTCTTAACTTGTATTGATGACTTTATTGTATCCAAATCGATTTCTATTATTCCATTTTCATTGGCTGGAGTTGACAGAACTCCTATTTCTAGAGAGTTTAAGACAGTTCTTCCATCTCCTTCTCCAATTGTTATTAGATAATCTATTGCTTCTTTTGTTATATTTATCTTTAAGTTGCCTAAGCCCTTTTCTTTATTACTTAAGGCCTTGTTTATTAGATCTCTTAAGTTGTCCTTAGATAAAGGCTCAAGTTTTAATACCATTAGCCTAGATAATAATGCCTTGTTTACTTCAAAATATGGGTTTTCAGTAGTCGCTCCTATTAATATAATGATGCCCCTCTCTACAAAAGGAAGTAGTGCATCCTGCTGAGATTTGTTAAATCTATGGATTTCATCGATAAAGAGTATTGTCCTTTTATTATAAACCTTTAAATTTTCTTCAGCCCTATTTATCACCTCTCTAATATCCTTTACTCCAGAGGTTACAGCAGAAAGTTTTTCAAATCCCATATTTGTCCTATTGGCTATTATCATGGCTAAGGTAGTCTTTCCAGTACCTGGAGGACCGTAAAATATCATTGAAGTAATTCTATCAGCCTTGATTATCCTATATAAAAACTTGCCCTTACCTACTAGATGTTCTTGGCCTACAAATTCATCTAGGCTTGTTGGCCTCATCCTATCAGCTAAGGGGGCACTCTTTTTTAATTTTTCCTCTAAATTAAATGTAAATAAGTCCATTTAATCACCTTATCTTTTTTATATTTATACTATATTAATTGATAAAATTAGTCAATTTAGTTTATATTCCTTATAAAAAAGCAAAGCCAGATTATCTGGCCTTACCTTTAAATGTATTAAACTCTTCTTTTATCTTTTCTAAAAGTCCCTCATCTATAATAACTTGAACTCCTGTGTTTACCAAGGCATTGATTGTAATTATCATATTTTTATATGCCAAATCTGTTAAGGTTGCATCTCTAAACTCCTCTGTATGAGCAGCCACCCTTTCATCTTCACATATACCGAAGTATGGATGAATAGCAGGACAAACATGGCTCACATTTCCCATATCTAAGGAACCAAAGGAATCTCTTGTCTTATCATAATCCTTAATGCCCTGGACTTCTAAACTCTTATTATATACTTCTGATAAGGTTTCATTAGTCACTAAGTCATCATAAGTAAGCTCATAATTAGATATCTCTAAGGTAGTTCCAGTAGCCAAAGCTGCGCCCTTAGCACAGTTTTTCACCTTTTCAGATAGTTCTTGCAAATATGCCTTTGTAGTAGCTCTAACATAGAACTGAGCTATAGCTAAATCTGGAACTATATTAGCTGCCTTTCCCCCTTCCACTATAACACCGTGAATTCTTGCTGAAGGCAAAATATGTTCTCTTAAGGCATTAATACTATTAAAGGTCATTATGACAGCATCTAAGGCATTGATACCCTTGTCTGGATCTGAGGCTGCATGAGCAGCTTTTCCTTTAAATGTGAATTGTATAGGTTCTAAGGCTAAAGAAGTTCCACTTTTGTAATATGCAGCTGCTGGATGTGCCAGCATGGCCACATCAATATCATCAAAGGCGTTTTTCTCAACCATTATTACCTTTGCACCGCTAGTTTCTTCTGCAGGAGTACCAAAAACAACAACTGTTCCGCCTATTTCGTCAATTAAATGTCTTAATACAATGCCTGCCCCTGTACTTGTTGTTCCCAATAGATTATGGCCACAACCATGACCAATTCCAGGAAGAGCATCATATTCTGATAAATAGGCTATAGTTGGTCCAGGTCTTTTGCCATTGTAATAAGCCTTAAATGCTGTTTTTATACCAAGATACTCCTCTTCAACACTAAAACCATATTTTTTTAGCAGGTCTATATGGGCTTTGGAGGATTTAAACTCTTCGTAACCTAATTCAGGGTTATGATAAATAAATTCATTTAGTTCTTTCAAATCCTCAAAAACCCTATTGGTGATTTCATTAATCCTGTTAATCATTCTATTTCCCCCTCATTTATTATTGCAGCCTTCTAATGGCTCTACCTAGCCTGTTGTTCAAAACACTACCTTTTTCTAANGCNATCTTNCCATNAATTATAACATATTCNATACCTTTTGGTTTTTCTGTTGGATTTTGGAATGTAGCACAATCTATAATCTTATCATAGTCAAATATTACTATATCAGCATCCATTCCTTCCCTTAATTCTCCTTTATTCTCTAACTTTAATCTTTTGGCTGGTAATTTTGTCATTTTCTTCAATTGATCTAATAAATCTAGTTTGCCTTCATCTCTTACATATTTACCTATTACTCTTGGGAATGTACCTGCTGCTCTAGGATGTCCCTGACCTCTATTTAATAATCCATCACTGGCGACATATACAAAGGGTTCTTTCAAGGCTTCGATGACTTCTTCTTCATTCATTACAAAGGC
>JGI24713J26584_10000254_pt1 | contig 39186 bp, 41 predicted proteins | sample BioPla4DNA1_FD_26584 | JGI IMG/M metagenome (IMG submission 26584) | reverse complement strand
ACATCGGCACGTTAACTATTTAGTTTTATCCGACCACTTACACACCCGAGGAAATTGGAGGGATGCTGTGGAGGGATATTCACTTATCATATTGCTGAAACCCAGATTTATCAAGGTTTACAGCTTATACGAAAAACCTTCACGCATTGGATTTTGAGTCTGCCTCGTCTGCCAGTTCCGACACACCGGCTCATTCGATAATACTTATATTAACATAAAAATATCAAATAATCAAGATTTTTATTAGACTTAGTTTACTGAACTTTAATTTTAGGATATACTAAAATGTATGAGCATATTTGAGGTGATAAGATGAAAAAGGATAATTTGATGATAATAGATGGGAGTTCATTAATACACAGGGCATTTTATGCCTTGCCCTTATTAACTACTAAGGACGGTTTATATACCAATGGGATTTATGGTTTTTTAACCATGTTATTTAAAATTCAGGAAGAATATGATCCTAAATATATCTGCGTAGTTTTTGATAAAAAAGGGCCTACCTTTAGACATAAGGAATATAGCGAATATAAGGGCACTAGGCAGTCAACTCCTTCTGAATTGGCCGTTCAATTTCCTATTTTAAAGGAAATCCTTAAGACCATGAATATAGTAACCCTTGAAATGGATGAGTATGAAGCTGATGATATAGCTGGTACCCTTGCTAAAAAGGGTGAGGAAGAAGGTCTAGAGGTTATTTTGGTTACAGGAGATAAGGATTATTTACAACTAGCCAGCGACAAGGCCAAGGTATTGCTAACTAGGAGAGGTATAACCGAAATGGAAGAGTATGACAGGGCTAGGATTATTGAAGAATACGGCATAGAACCTAGTCAATTTATCGATTTAAAGGGCCTAATGGGCGACAAATCCGACAACATACCAGGGGTACCAGGAGTAGGGGAAAAGACCGGATTAAAGTTGATAAAACAATTTGGTAATATTAAGAACATCTTTGAGAATATAGATGAAGTAAGTGGGAAGAAGTTAAAGGAGAATTTAATCGAAAATGAGAATATAGCTTATTTGAGTAAAAAGTTAAGTGAAATTATAACTAACGTGCCAGTTGAGGTTAGTATTGAAGAATTAAAGAAAGAAGAGCCCAACTGGGAAGAGCTATTAGCCCAATTTGAAGAATATGAGTTTAAGTCCTTAATAGATAAGATTCCTGGTGAATTTACAGAGAAGGGGGAAGTTATTAGGGATTATAAATACCAAATCATCAGTAAGGATGGCTTTGAAGATTTAGTTAGTAAAATCAAAGAAGAGGCTAAATTTGCCTTTATGTTTTTAATCGATGGAAGGAATGTTATAGAAGATAGGGTTATTTCCCTGGGAATAAAAACAGAAAAAAGCCCTACCTATTATATAGATTTATCAAAGTATGAAGTTGAGTTTGTAGATAAGTTTAAGGGGTTATTTGAAGACCCTAATATAGAAAAAATTGGTCATAGTTTGAAGCAGGATATTACTATATTATTTAGATATGGAATAGAGATTAATAATTATACTTTTGATTCCATGATCGCACAGTATCTAATAGATCCTAGCCAAAATGACTATTCCATAAATAAGTTAGGGGAAGAATACCTAAACTACTATGGTACTGACGAGGAAGCCTTATTAGGAAAGGGTAAGTCCAAGAAAACTTTTGGTGAGATCCCCTTAGAAGATAGGTGTAACTACCTGGCCTTTGCCTTAGATACGGTATTTTTATTAGAACCTATAATGATAGAAAGAATTAAAGAGCTGGAAATGGAAGAGCTTTATTTTACAGTGGAACTGCCTTTGGTGGAAGTTCTAAGCAGCATGGAGTATATAGGTTTTAAGGTAGATGAAGGGGAATTAAAGGCCCTTGGAGAAAGGTATGATGCAGAAATTAAAAGCCTCACAGCTGATATCCATCAGCTGGCGGGAGAAGAGTTTAATATCAACTCTCCAAAGCAATTAGGTGAGATTCTATTTGAAAAGCTTGAGCTTCCAGTAATTAAGAAAACTAAGACGGGTTATTCAACTAATGTTGATGTATTGGAAAGGTTGAAGAATAAGCATCCAATAATCGAAAAGATTTTAAGATATAGGTCAATTGTTAAGCTTAAGTCTACCTATATAGATGGTCTATTATCCTTAATCAACAAGGAGACAGGTAGGATCCATTCCAACTTTAACCAAACCATTACAACTACTGGAAGGATCTCCAGTACAGAGCCCAACCTTCAAAATATACCTATTAAGACTGAGGACGGTAGGTTAATTAGGAGGGCTTTTGTGGCCCAGGGTGATGACTATAAATTAATAGATGCGGACTATTCACAGATAGAATTAAGGGTTCTAGCCCATATTTCTCAAGATCCTAAGATGATAGAAGCCTTTATAAAAAATGAAGATATCCACACTAAAACTGCAGCCCAGGTTTTCCACATCCCAATGGAGGAAGTAACACCCAGCATTAGAAATAATGCAAAGGCTGTAAACTTTGGTATAGTTTATGGAATATCCGACTATGGGCTATCAAGGGATTTAAACATAAGCAGGCAGGAAGCTAAGGAATTTATAGATAAGTATCTTGAAAACTATGTGGGCGTAAAGGAGTTTATGACCAATATAGTAGAAGAGGGTAAGGAAAAGGGATATGTTAGGACCCTACTAAATAGGCGAAGATATATACCAGAGCTTAGGGCTAAGAATTTTAATATCAGGTCCTTTGGGGAAAGGATTGCCCTTAATACACCAATTCAGGGCAGTGCTGCTGACATTATAAAGATTGCCATGGTAAAGGTATATAAGACTTTGAAGGAGCATAATTTTAAGTCAAGGCTAATCTTACAAGTCCATGACGAACTTATAGTTGAAGCCCATATAGATGAAGTGGATAAGGTTAAAAATATCCTAAAGGATATAATGGAAAAGGCAGTTTCCTTAAGTATACCCTTGGTGGTAGACCTGAAGATTGGTGATAGCTGGTATGAAACACACTAACTGTAAGATTATAGGGATTACCGGTGGAATTTCCACTGGTAAGTCCACTGCGTCAAAGATCATACAGAAGAAGGGATTTGCTGTCATAGATGCGGATTTAATTGCCAGGGAAGTAGTGGAGGTTGGCAAGCCAGCCTATAAAGAACTTATTAAGTATTTTGGAGAAGGGATCCTAAGGGAAGATGGTAGTATTGATCGAAAAAAACTAGGGGACACGGTCTTTAATGATGTAAGGCTTTTAAATAAATTAAACTCCATTCTCCATCCCTATATATATGAAGAAATGAAGTTGGAGATGGAAAAATACTGTGGTAGGGATGGGGTAGTCTTCCTGGATATTCCCCTCCTATACGAAAAATACCATGAATTAAATGACAATGGTATAATCTTTGATGAAGTCTGGCTGGTCTATGCAGATGAGGAAGTCCAGCTAAAACGCTTGATGGAAAGAAATAATTTAAATAAGGAAGAAGCCATGGCTAGGATAAGGGCCCAGCTACCCCTAGAGGAAAAGAAGAGAATAGCCACTAGGCTTATAGATAACAATAAGGATATTAATTACTTAAAAAAACAAGTGGAAGAGTTGTTGAGGGGACTGAGCTAATTGTGGAGGGATATTATTGTATCGTAGACGGAAAAGAAAGAGAAGATTGCTAACTAAAGTTTTAACCTTTTTAATCATCCTAGTAGGCCTTATGTCAATAATATCCATATTGTTTCCACTTGAATATATGGATTATATTGTCAAGTACGCTGAAGAATATGGTGTGGATCCCCTATTGGTATCTGCTATTATCAATGTAGAAAGCAGATATGACAAGGATGCTGTTTCTCCAAAGAATGCCAGGGGATTGATGCAGATTGGTCCGACTACAGGTAAGTGGGCTGCTGAAGAGTTAAATATTGAAAATTATAATGAGAATATACTCTTCATTCCTGAGATCAATATTAGGATTGGTATATGGTATTTGTCTAAGTTGGAAAGTGAGTTTGGTGACAATTTAGACCTTATTCTTGCTGCCTATAATGCAGGAAGCGGTAATGTTCAGAAATGGAGGTTGGACTCCTTATATTCTAAGGATGGGATAAATCTTGATAGGATACCCTTCAAGGAAACTGCAGAATACTTGGTAAAGGTAAAGGGCAACCTTAAAATATATAACCTTATATATAATAATAGACTGACCAAGTCAGAAAGATTTGGAAGTAAGTATATAGAATTTATGGGTATTTTAAGGAATTATTTATTGGAGCTATCTAACATATACGATAAAGGTGATCTAATATGATATGGAAGAAAAGCTTAATAATCATATTGATAATTTCTCTTTTAATGACATCTTGTGGACAAGTAGATATTCCTAATACTAGTGTAGATAGTAGTAATGAGATAGAGGAATTAACCCCAGTAGAAGGTGGGGAAATAATAGTACCCCTAACCAACTTTAATACCCTTAACCCCTTACTTACTACTAATCTCTATTACTATTATTTCAGCAAGCTGATATACGAAGGTCTCTTTGACTTTGATGATAATCTAAATGTCATACCTAAACTAGCTAAGGATTATACTATCCTAAATGGGGGCAGGACCGTATCCATAGAGCTTAGGGATGGTATTAAATGGCATGATGGGGAAGATTTTACGGCAGAAGATGTGGCCTTTACCATAGATGTAATCAAATATGCTAAGAGGGAAAGTATCTATGGAAGTGTAATAGAGGAAAATTTAGGCTTAGGACAGGCAGTAAACTTTAATTCAGTAATTAATACAAAGATTATTAATAATAGGGCTATTGAAATAAATTTTGATAAGCCCTATCTAAACAACCTAGAGATCCTAACATTTCCTATAATACCCAAACACCACTTTATTGCTAAGGGTTCAAATGCTATAGTCAAGGCCTTAGAAATAGATGATTATATTCCAATAGGTACTGGTCCCTATAAATTCGACTCTTATGAGAAGAATAAAACTATCAAGCTTAGCAGAAACACGGACTACTGGAATGGCAGTCCTTTTATTCAACAGGTCATTGGTAAGGTATTAGATGATGAAAAATTAATACTAACCGCCTTTGAAACTGGCCAGATAAATATGGCAACGACCCTGGGGGTAGATTGGGATAAGTACAAGCAAAACTCAAGAATTAAGGTATTAGAATTCATTTCACCTAACCATGAATTTTTAGCCTTTAATTATAATAATCCCCTACTATCTGGTGAGCTTGGACTGGCAATTAGAAAGGCCATCTACTATGGCATTAACCGACAAGATATTATCCATAAGGTTTATCTGGGACACGGTACTCAAATTGATATTCCCCTTCATCCTGACTCCTACCTGATATCCGATAAGGCCTTCAGTTATGGATTTAATAAGGAAAAGGCTATTGAGATTTTAGAAGAAGCAGGATTTAAGGACCTAGATGATGATGGTATACTAGAGGGGGAAGATGGAAAAAAACTAAAACTTAGGCTATTGACCAACCCTAACAACAGCTATAGAAGATTGGTCAGTGACCTAATTAAGGAACACCTTAAGGATATTGGAATGGAAATAATCTTAGACTTTGATACCAAGTATGTAAAGGACTATGATGGGGAAGAACAGGAGGCTCTTTGGCAAGAATTTATTACCAGACTAAATAGAGGGGATTATGATATAGTTTTAATGGGATGGCAATCCTCTATAATACCTAATCTATTTCCATATTTCCACAGCAGTATGATAGCTAGTGGAAAGAATGTCATAAAGTTTCAGGATCAAGAATTGGACCAAATATTAACTAACACCCTAATTAACCAATCTAGGGATTTAAAGCCTGATTTATATGAAAGTTTACAGGAGTATATGGTGGAAAATATACCCTATGTTGGGCTATATTTTATAAATAAGGGCTTACTAGTAGATACCAAGATAAAGGGAGACTTAAATCCCAATTTCAATAATATATATAATGGAATAGAAAATTGTTTCGTTAAAGAAAAAAATGACTAACTTATTAGCATATTATTTAATAATAATGGGTGGTTTTAATAAAATTGGTTAATTTGTTAATATCTTGACTTGCAAAAATATATGTAAAGTTTATAATTATATTGTATGATAAATTTTTATCTAGTTATTTGTTTATAATTTAATTTAAAAAGAGCAGGGGTGGCGGAACAGGTAGACGCACCATCTTGAGGGGGTGGCGGTGAACAACCGTGAGGGTTCGAGTCCCTTCCCCTGCACCATTTTAAATTAAGCTAATTTTAGCAAGTTGTATACTTTTTTAACAATAAATGCTATAATGTTTTTTGGTACTCAGCTCAATGAAATTTGAGCTTATTATATAATTATTTACTATAAACTAATAAAGAGGTGGAATTTGTATGAGTCTTGAAAATCTCACTTTCAAGGGCGGAATCCATGTACCAGATCGTAAGGAATTTACTCAAGATAAATCCATAGAGAAAGCTCAAGAACCAAATGTAGTAAAAATTCCTTTACATCAACATGTTGGAGCACCTTGCAAAGCTTTAGTTAAAGCTGGTGACACAGTAAAAGTTGGTCAAAAAATTGGTGATTCAGAAGCATCACTAANAGTACCAGTTCACTCAAGTGTATCTGGTGAAGTAAAAGCTATTGAACAATTATATACCCATGATGGCTATAGGGTAGATTGTGTAGTAATCGAATCAGATGGTTTAAATGAAATGGATGAATCAGTTAAGCCAAAGGCAAAATTGGAAGATCTAACTAGAGATGAAATACTAGAAATTATTAAAGAAGCAGGTATTGCAGGAATGGGTGGAGCAGCCTTTCCACTACATTCTAAGATGTCTACTTCTTTAGAGGCAAAGGTTGATACAATAATATTAAATGGTTCAGAATGTGAACCTTATTTAACATCTGACCATAGGATGATGGTAGAGCATCCTGAGAAGGTAATCTTTGGCTTGGAAGTATTTATGAAATACTTTGGCTTAGATGAAGGGTACATAGCAGTAGAAGATAACAAACCAGATGCTATTTCTGCTTTAAGGAATGCTTCCCAAGGTAAAAATATTAAAGTTGCAAGTCTAAAGACAAAATTCCCACAAGGTGAATCCTATAGAATCGTAGATGCTGTTACAGGAAGAAAGGTTCCACAAGGTGGACGTTGTAAGGATGTTCAAGTTTTTGTTACTAACGTATGTACAGCTGCAGCAGTTGCTGATGCCATACTAGAAGGAAAACCCTTGTATGAAAGAATAGTTACCGTAACAGGTAACGGAGTTAAGGAACCCAAAAATCTATTAGTCAAAATCGGGACAAGCATCGGAGATGTTATTGCCCAATGTGGTGGCTTTAATGGTACTCCAGGCAAGATAATAGCCGGTGGTCCTATGACTGGANTTACTCAATTNTCACTAGATACTCCTATAGCTAAAGGAGTAACAGGTATCATAGTGCTTACTGAAGAAGAAGTTAANCCTGTAAAAGTAAGTCCTTGTATTAAATGCGGTAAGTGTGTAGAAGCTTGTCCAGTCCATCTATTGCCATTAACTATAAGTGCTTATTCATTACAAGATAAATATGATGAAGCAGAGGAATATAATGCTCTTGCATGTATAGAATGCGGAAGTTGTTCATATATTTGCCCTGCAAAGAGACCTTTAACAGAGTCAATAGCACATGCTAAAAGGGAAATAAAATCCAAGAGGAAAAAATCATAATCATAGGAGGAAATAGAATGGAAGGTAAAGTTATGGATCCAAAGGATAAAGTAGCATTAGAAAAACCTTTAACCATGACCTTGGCGCCTCATATTAGATCTAATGAAACAACAAGAAGGATAATGCTAGATGTAATAATAGCTTTGGCGCCAGCCATGATAGGTAGTGTATATTTTTATGGTATATCAGCATTGATATTGCTATTAGCTTCAGTTGCATCAGCAGTAGTTGCAGAATACTTAACACAAAAGTTATTTAAGAAGGAAATTTTAATAGGAGATTTAAGTGCTGTAGTAACTGGAATCTTACTAGCTTTTAACCTACCTGCAAATGCACCATGGTGGATAGCAGTGTTTGGTTCAGTTTTTGCGATTGTAATCGTAAAAGAGTTTTTTGGAGGAATTGGTTCAAACTTTATGAACCCTGCACTAGCAGCTAGAGCAGCTTTAGTTGCATCATGGCCTTCAATTATGGCTACATATGTTAATCCAGATGGTATCACTAGTGCAACACCACTTGCTCTTATGAAGGATGGTGCTGGGGTAGAGTCATTACCATCAATAGCTAGGATGTTTACAGGAGATATTGGTGGTTCTTTAGGAGAAACATCAGCAGTTCTTTTATTAATAGGTGCGGCTTACTTACTAATTAGAAAGGTAATAAGTTGGGAAATCCCAGTACTTTATATAGCATCAACTTGTGTCGTTTTACTATTTTTTGGAGTTAGTGCTGATCTATTAATTTATCATATCTTAGGTGGGGGACTTATTTTAGGAGCCTTCTTCATGGCTACAGATTATTCTACTACGCCTATAACTAAAAAGGGTAAAATCATCTTTGCTATTGGATGCGGTATTTTAACTGCCTTGATAAGGGTAAAGGGTGGTATGCCAGAAGGGGTTTCTTATTCCATATTACTAATGAACATAATGACCCCAATTATAGAAAGGTTTACAAAACCAAGAGTGTTTGGGGAGGTAAAATAGATGAAGGAAACGTTGAAATTAGGCATAACTTTATTAGTAATTACAGCGGTAGCTGCAGGAGTTTTAGCATTCTCCAACAGCATTACAGAGCCGATTATAGCTGAAAGAGAAAAGCAAGAAAGATTTGGAGCCTTATATAATATTTACCCAGATGCTGAAGAGTTCTTAGAAGTAGATGAGGCTAAGCTGAAGGAAGTTCAATCTACTTATCCTAATATAACAGAAATAATAGAAATTGTATCTGGTGGATCTACAATTGGTTATGCATTTAATGGTTCAGCTGGTGGATACGGTGGACCTGTTAATGTACTAACTGGTATTAGTGTTGCAGATAATACGGTTGCAGGTATAAGCATTGGTAGTCACTCTGAAACACCAAATCTAGGGGATAGAATTGAAGACCCATCTTTTACTGATACTTATAAGGGTAAGACTACAACTGAAAAGTTAGTAGCAGTAGCTTCACCTTCAGCGGATAATGAAGTTCAATTAATCTCAGGGGCTACGATTTCATCCTTTGCAGTCTTAACTGCAGTTAATGAAGCCAATGAAGCATACTTAGTTTATTTCACTGAATTAGACGTAGAGCCTCCAGTAGAAGAAACTGAAGAGGAAAAAGAAGCAAGATTTATGAGTGAACTGTTTGCTGATGCTGACGAATTTACACCTATAGATGAAGGATTACTTGAGTCAATTATAGCGGAAAATATATTCGTTAGAGAAATATTTGAAGCTAAGGCCGGTGGTGAAGTAATAGGATATATATTCAAGACTATCTCCGGTGGATATGGTGGTGAATTACCAGTTATGACAGGTATCAGCTTAGATGGTACTATTACTGGTATAAGAGTAGGTGCCAATAGTGAAACTCCAGGTCTAGGAACGAAGATAGAAGAGCCTGATTTCCAAGATTCCTTTGTTGGTAAAGCAACTGAAGAAGAATTAGTAGCTGTACCTTCACCAGCAGCAGAAAATGAAGTTCAACTGATTTCTGGAGCCACTGTTTCTACAGACGGAGTATTATACGGTGTTAATGGAGCTAGGGAAGCTTTCTTAGCTATTATTTCACAATAAGTGGAGGTGTAGATTTTGAAACTATCAGAGATTTTAAAGAATGGTATATTTGATGAAAACCCGGTACTAGTACAGCTAGTTGGACTTTGTTCTGTACTGGCTGTTAGTACATCTTTTATAAATGGTTTATCAATGGGATTAGCAGTAATATTCGTATTGTGCTGTTCCAATATAGTAGTTTCCTTGTTAAGAAAGGTTATACCAGATACAATTCGTATTCCAGCCTTTATAGTTGTTATTGCAACATTCGTTACTATCTTAGAGATGTTTTTAAACGCTTATTTAGAATCTGTTTACAAGGCCTTAGGTATATTCCTACCACTGATAGTTGTAAACTGTACAATATTAGCTAGGGCTGAGTCCTTTGCTTCAAAGAATAAGTTAATACCATCCCTTGTAGATGGTTTAGGAATGGGCTTAGGTTTTACTCTAACCCTTTCCATATTAGGTGCTGTAAGGGAATTATTAGGAAAAGGAACTTTACTATCAGGAACAGCTGCTGAAATAAATGTGTTCGGTGAAGGATTCCAAGCAGCTGGAATTTGGGTCGCGCCACCTGGAGCCTTTATCCTATTGGGTATTTTCATAGCAGTATTCAATGTAATAATGAAAAAGAGAAAAGCTAAGGCTGCAGAATAGGAAAGGAGGAAACTAAGTGAAATTATTTACTATACTTGTTTCAACTATACTTGTAAATAACTACGTCTTTGCAAGATTCTTAGGGATATGTCCTTTCCTAGGTGTATCTACTAAGATGGAAACAGCAACAGGAATGGGTTTTGCTGTAACTTTCGTAATTACTCTAGCGTCTGCTATTACTTATTTCATACAACATGCAATTCTTGATCCATTAGGAATTGGGTACTTACAAACTCTAATATTTATATTAGTAATAGCGTCCCTAGTTCAATTTATAGAGTTATTCATTAGAAAAACAAGCCCAGGACTTTATAATGCAATGGGTGTTTACTTACCACTTATAACCACTAACTGTGTAGTTTTAGGGGTTACTATATTAAACATCCAAGAGAAATACACATTCATTGAAGCTATAACTAGTGGTTTTGGTGCTTCATTAGGTTTCTTCCTAGCACTAATCCTATTATCAGGGGTTAGGGAGAAATTAGAGCTGGCAGATGTACCAGAAGCTTTAAAGGGTGTTCCAATTGCTTTAATATCAGCAGGATTAATGTCCATAGCCTTCTCAGGTTTTAGTGGATTAGTTTAGGAGGTAATGAAATGGAAGCTATATTATATCCAGTTACAGTATTAGGAGGATTTGGTTTACTATTTGGTATACTACTGTCCATTGCCTCAAATGTATTTAAAGTGGAAGTAGATCCCAAAATAGAGGAAGTCTTAGAAGCTTTACCTGGGGCTAACTGCGGTGCCTGCGGTTTCCCTGGCTGCGCTGGTTTAGCTACTGCTATAGCTGAAGGAAAGGCACCAGTAAATGCCTGTCCTATAGGTGGTCAAAAAGTTGCTGACCAGGTAGCTGAAATTATGGGAGTAAGTGCAGGAGCTGTTGATAAGAAGGTTGCAGTAGTCTTATGCCAAGGTAGTTGTGATAAAGCGAAAGATAAGTTCGTATACGAGGGCGTTGAAGATTGTAGATATGAAACTGAGCTAGCTGATGGAGCTAAAGCTTGCTCATATGGTTGTTTAGGTTGTGGAACATGCTATGATGTATGTCAGTTCGACGCCATCAGGATGGTAGATGGAGTTGCAGTAATCGATAAGGAAAAGTGTACAGCTTGTATGAAGTGTATTGATGTTTGTCCTAAGGGAATAATAGAATTAGTACCTTATGATAACGAATATGTAGTAAAGTGTAAGAGTGAAGACAAGGGTAAGGAAGTTAGAGCTAACTGCTCCATCGGTTGTATCGGATGTAGACTATGCGTAAGAAATTGTCCTTCAGATGCCTTTACCTTTGAAAACAACCTTGCCAAGATTAACTACGATAAGTGTACAAACTGCGGTATCTGCGAGGAGAAATGTCCTACTAAAGCAATCTGGACGAGTGCTGACAAGGAAGAGAAAGCAGCAAGCTAAAAAAGAGCCTTTAATAGGCTCTTTTTTTACATGTCTATATAGATAATTAAATACTTCACAAAAAAGTTGTAAATGGGAAATGGAAATGGTAAACTATAAATGGTAAACTAATATATTAAGAATTTGTAAATTTCCTTTGTTGGATAGGTGATAAAATGACAAAAGGTGACAAAATATTGATAGTTATCGTCCTTATTCTATCCCTCATATCCATGGGATATATAAGGAGGCAAGGACTATCCAATGATGATAAATACGTCAGCATCCAGGTAAATGGTGCAGAGGTAAAAAAGATTATATTTGATAAGAGCGTAGTAGGTAAGAAACTTCCTATTGAAACGGAGTTTGGTTATAATCTTGTGGAAATTGGCGACAATCAGGTAAGGGTTATTGAAGCCGATTGCCCTGATAAAATAGATGTTAAGCAGGGATGGATTTCAAGGATAGGAGAGACCATCGTCTGCCTACCCAATAGGCTAGTTATAGAAATAAAAGGTGTAGAAAGCGTTAACAGTATAGATATGATGAATTATTAGGAAGAGGTACAAATGAAAAAACTAAACAAGATAATATTCTTATCAGTATTAGTATCAGTAGGCTTAGCATTAGGCGTTTTAGAGTCGGCAATTCCTTTGCCAATAAGTTTTCCAGGTGCCAAGCTGGGACTTTCCAATATGGTAGTCCTGGTAACCCTAGTAGTTTTTGGCTTTAAGGACGGCATTACAGTTTCAATGTTAAAAAGTATTGTACTGATGCTGGTGACAGGTAGCGTATCCAGCTTTATCTACAGTTTTTCTGGGGCTGTATTGAGCTGCATTGCCATGTACATAGCTTATAAGTATTTTTCCAATATCTTCAGCCTAATAGGGGTTAGCATATTAGGAGCTTTAGCCCATAACTTTGCCCAGGTAACTGTAGCAGCAATTATAATCAATAATTTAAGAATTTATACCTATTTGCCATTTTTGATGCTAACTAGTATATTTTCAGGATATTTTGTAGGACTAGCATCATCCTATATAGAAAGAAATTTAAGAGGAAGTTACAATATAATATAATCTTTAGAAGGTGATCACTTGAAGGAGTTTGTCTTAGCAACATCATCACCACGGCGGAAGGAGATATTTGAAAGATTTAATATACCCTATATTGCCGTTGAAAGTAAGGTAGAGGAAAGATTAAATGAATTAGATAGCCCTATACAATATACCATGGGCCTAGCCTTTGAAAAGGCCTATTATGTTAGTAGGTCCTATGAGGATTCCATAGTAATAGGTGCAGATACTATAGTTGTTTTTGAAGATCAAATATTGGAAAAACCTAGGGACGAAGATGATGCCTTTAGGATGCTTAGCATCTTAAGTGGTAAAGTCCATGAAGTAATCTCAGGAATATCCATAATTAACCTTTCAACTAATAAGAAGGTTGTTGACTATGATATTACCCAGGTTAAGTTCAGNAAATTAACTGAAGATTTAATCCATAAATATATCGAAAGTAAGGAACCCTTGGATAAATCTGGTTCTTACGGAATCCAGGGTTTCGGTGGTTTATTTGTTGAAAGTATTTTTGGCTCATATTATAATGTAATAGGACTACCTATAGTTAAACTTGATGAATTATTGATAAAACATTTCAATATCAGTTTAATTGGTAGGTGAAAGGATGGAGGATAAGATTCTTTTGGAAAAAAATTATACTATAAAGGACTTACCCTTAAGCGAAAGACCACGGGAAAAGCTTTATAGTTACGGGGCAGAATCTTTATCCAACGCTGAATTATTGGCCATTATAATTAGNACTGGCCATAAGGAAGACACAGCAATAGATTTAGCACAGAGGATATTAACATTAGATAAAAAGGGATTAGCATATTTAACAAACGTCACTTTAGAACAACTTACGAAGATTAAAGGGATTGGAAAGTGTAAGGCGGCACAGATTTTGGCTGCCATTGAGCTAGGCAAGAGGATTAGTAGGTGGAGGGCTGAGGACAAGATAAAGATAAACTCACCCTTAACTGTTGCTAATTTAGTAATGGATGAGATGCGCTTTTTAGACAGGGAGCACTTCAATGTGGTCTTGTTAGACACTAAAAACCAGCTGCTAAGTATAGAGAATATATCTATAGGTACATTAAACGCTTCAATCGTTCATCCTAGAGATGTCTTTAGAGTTGCTATTAAGAAGAATTCAAATGCCATTATACTTCTACATAATCATCCCAGTGGTGATCCTGAACCTAGCAATGAAGATATCCGTATTACTGAGCGGTTGGTAGAAGTGGGCAATCTAGTAGGTATAAAGGTTTTAGATCATATCATTATTGGAGATAATAGATATGTAAGCTTTAAAGAGAAGAACTTATTATGATTGGAAGGAGAAAATTATGAGACTGTTGAGCATTTTTAATAAGGACATGGGAATTGACTTAGGTACAGCAAATACTCTAGTTTATATAAAAAATAAGGGTGTAGTAGCAAGGGAACCATCAGTTGTAGCTATTCAAACAAATACTAAGCAAGTACTGGCTGTTGGAGAAGAGGCTAAGAAGATGATTGGTAGGACGCCAGGAAATATTGTAGCCATAAGACCACTAAGGGATGGAGTTATAGCTGACTTTGATGTTACACAAAATATGTTGAAATACTTTATCAAGAAGGCCTATAAGAGGAAATCACTTATTCAACCAAGGGTTGTAATCTGCGTTCCCAGTGGTGTAACAGAAGTAGAGAAGAGGGCTGTAGAAGAAGCTGCTATTCATGCAGGAGCCAGGGACGCCTATTTAATTGAAGAACCTATGGCAGCTGCCATAGGGGCAGGTTTACCTGTTCAAGAAGCTACAGGTAGTTTAATAGTGGACATAGGTGGTGGTACTACAGAAGTTGCAGTTATATCCCTTGGTGGAATCGTCACAAGCAAATCCATTAGGGTTGGTGGGGACGAGTTTGATGAGTCAATCGTCAACTATATTAAGAAGGAATATAGCCTAATGATCGGTGAGAGGACGGCAGAAGAGATAAAAATCCAAATAGGTACTGCCGATCCTAATTCTGAGGTAGTTAAGATGGATATTAGGGGGCGTGACCTAGTTACAGGCCTGCCTAAGACCTTGGAAATCTCCTCCAGGGAAATCTATGAAGCTATGAAGGAGCCTATTGCAAGTATTATAGATTCAATTAAGTCAACCCTAGAAAAAACTCCACCAGAGTTGGCTGCAGATATTATAGAGCAGGGCATTATGTTAACAGGTGGAGGTTCACAGCTAGATGGCTTAGACAATGTTATTGCTGAAGAGACGGGAATGCCGGTAATAATAGCTGAAAACCCTCTAGATTGTGTTGCTATTGGAACAGGAAGGGCTCTAGATAGTATAGATGTTTTAAAGCGATCTCTGTACAATAGCAAGAAAATGGGCTAAGTGGTGATTATATGTATTTTTTAAAGAAGCACAAGGATAGAATGATAGTAACTTTAGTTGCTATCATTCTAATTATTATAATTGGAATGACTAATAAGGATAGGTTATCCCTAACTAAATTTGAAAAGACCATTGGGAACATAATCAGCCCGATTAATAAGATAACTAATAGTGTTGGAAATAGCATATCCAATTTTTTTGCTACTATTGCTAATTTAACTAATTTAATAGAAGAAAATGAAGAATTAAGGGTAAAGGTAGCTGCCTTAGAGGAAGAGAATAGGGATTTAAAAAACATCATTGGAAAATATGACTTTCTTAAAAAGGAAGCTGCCTTGATGGAAAATACTAACTTCAATATTATCCCAGCACAGATCACCATGATGGAACCGGGAAACTGGTATGACGTATTCGTTATAGACAAGGGTTCAAAGGACGGAATTGAAAAGGGTGACAATGTTATCAATGGCATAGAGATTGAGAGTGGAGTAATTGAAGAGGGTATTATAGGTAGAGTGGTGGATGTTGGTGATAATTGGTCAAAGGTGATTTCCATAATAGATGAGCAAAGTAGAATCTCCTTTAAAATCACCAGGACCCAAGATGGAGGAATACTCTACGGTAGTGTAGATGGGGTATTAAGCGGTTATTTATTCGATAGCGAAGCAGATGTAGTGCCTGGGGATAAGATCTTTACCTCTGGCTTAGGAGGAGCTTTCCTAGAGGATTTATACATAGGAGAAGTTGAGGAAGTCCATGAGGTGGAAGAAGAATTGATGAAGAAGATAGTTGTAAAACCAGCTATCAACTTTAAGAAGATCTATAGGGTATTTATAATTAAGGAATAAGGGTTGATTTGCGTGACTATAGCTATTTTAGCTTTAATAATACTGATAAATATAATATTTCAAAGTTCCATCCTTCCTTATTTTACCATGTTAAAATATTTTCCCAACACTGGATTAGTCCTAATCATATTGGTGGCTTTAAGAAAAGGAAAGTATTATGGAGCTTTTTTCGGCTTAGCCCTTGGACTAATTCAAGACATACTCTTTGGACAAGTAATAGGGGTAAATGCCCTAATATATTTCCTCCTAGGTTATATTGTAGGACTGATCCAGAGGGTAGTAGTAGTGGAGAATATCTTCATTCCCATATTTAGCTCTATCCTAGCTACTATTTATTACAACTTTTCCTTTTATATTATGATGTTTTTCCTATCTAGGAATATTCCAAGAGCTATTATGATAAAGAACGTCTTTTCCATAGAGATTTTATACAATGCAATAATTGCTTCCCTCCTATATAAGCTGTTTACTAAGATATTTATAATACCTTCCTTGAGTTTTGGAAAGAGGTAGAGGTGATATTTTGAACCTAATTGAAAAAATTAAAGATCGATATAATATAATCACCTTCGTGCTGATAATTATGATGTTAGTCCTATCCCTTAGGCTAGCCACCCTAACTATTGCCCAGGGCGATTACTATAGGGACCTATCGGACAATAAGAGGTTGAAGGAAGTATATATTACTTCCCCAAGGGGGGAGATTAGGGATAGATATGGTAGGCTTCTAGCTGGCAATAAGCCAAGCTTTACAGTTCAACTGCTAAAGGATGAACTTAATAGGTTACCTAAGGAAGAAAAAAATCAGGCCTTTTTAGACCTAATCAGGCTCTTAGAGGAAGATGGGGTTAATTATGCAGATGAGATTCCCATTCAGCTTAATATATATAAGTATGCAAGGGAGGAAGACTATCTAAAGGAGAATTTAGAACCTATAGATAAGGTTTTGGATATAATAGAGGAATATGATTTAATTTCTGAAATATTAGATACTTACTATATCCATCCTACTTATGAGGAACATTTTAAATTTATTACTGCCAATAAGGCCATATCCGCCCTTCTGGATAGGGGGATAGATGTTCCAGTCATAGCCTCAATAGAAGATGGACAAGTAGTATTTTCCTTTAGGTCAGATGTAGACATAGAAAGATGGAAGAAGAATAATGAAGTTAGCCCCTACGCCGGGGCTAAGGATATCCTTATTAAATATATTAAGGAGGACTCTACCATCTTAAGAAAGATGATAGACCATTCCATAGCTAGGAAATTAGTCTACGACATTCTAGTTGAAAAGGGCTTAAGTGCCAATATTGTAATCCAGTATATTGCCATTGAATATAAGGAAGATTATTTAAAACAAAAAAGGGCCCTCAGCAGGATCTATCCAGAAGTAACTATGACTTCTTCTGCAAAGGATGATTTCATAAATATAGTGAAGAAGGTATCCTTAAAGAACTTCTTAGAAACTACTATAGAAGATTCAGAGGGTAATAAAATAATTCCTGGGAAAGTTTTCCTATCTATGGTCCAAGAGAAGGGCATAGAAGTACCCATTGAAATAGAGTTAGACGAAAGTAGCTCCTCAGTAATTTACCGCTATACAGGCAGTAAGGAGTTAGGCGGTGATGATAACCTTGTAGACTTACTTATTTCATACGGTGTGGAAGCTGATATTATTGCTGACTTTATAACCGATGAAGATATAAAGTATCTTGTTCAGGCACAATTATTAAAGGATGGAGTAAACCCTAGGATTTCTATTGCTAAGGAATTTCAGTATGTGGATATGAATAATCTAATTACCTTCTATACGGCAAATAGGATTCCTGATAATAGTACGGATGAAGAGGCCTTCAAGATTCTAAGGGAAAATTATGATATCGACGAAAGCCTAAGTGATTTTGAAGCCAGAAAGATGCTAATCTTACACAACCAGCTGAAAAAGCAAGGATATCTAGCATATACACCTATTAATATAGCTTATGGTATTAAGGATAGCACTGTTGCTAAAATAGAGGAAAGCCTAGCAGATATACCTGGTATAAAAGTATCAGTTGAGCCCGTCCGCTATTATCCGGAAGGGACTACTGCAGCCCACATCCTAGGATATTTAGGAAAGATTAGCCAACCTAATGAGATTGAGAAATATATAGAGGAGTTAAACTATTCACCTAATGATCTAATCGGTAAGACGGGTATTGAAGAGAGTTTTGAACAGACCCTAAGGGGGAAAAATGGGGTTAGAAAGGTGGAAGTTGACTCCCTAGGAAATACCACTAATGTTTTGGAGGAAGTTAAGCCTATACCGGGTGATAATATCTACTTGACTATAGATTTAAAACTACAGCAGGTGGCAGAGCAGGCTTTGAAGCAAACCTTGGAAGCAATTAGTACAGGAGGCACCTACAGAAGCCCATGGGGTGATTATTCCTATGGTATCAATAGGCGGAAGGGTAGGCCTTATATAGCAAATACTGGTGCTGTAGTAGCTATAGACGTAAAAACAGGAGAAGTTTTAGCCAGTGCCAGTTATCCGGCTTACGATCCAAACTTATTTGCTACTGGTATTTCCAACACCGACTGGGAAAGCTTATTCCCTGAAAACCCCAATGACCAAATGGCCCCAAGGCCTTTATATAACATAGTAACTCAAACGGCCATCCAACCAGGTTCTGTATACAAGATGGTGACAGCCTTAACGGCCTTGGAGAAGGGCCTATCACCCAATTATAAGATACAGGATATGGGTAGGGTGGACATTGGTAATAGGCAGTTTAGATGTCTAATATGGACCAATACAGGTGGGACCCATGGTTTTGTAAATGTCTATGAGGCCCTTAGGGACTCTTGTAACTATTACTTCTATACCCTAGCCATGGGTTATAATCAAAAATCTGGCGTTAATATCGGGGTCCAAATAAGCATTGAAGATATAGCAGAAATGAGTAAGAAGTTAGGCCTAAACGATAAAACGGGAATTGAAATCAATATTCCAGCTGAAGTATCTGGTGGAGTACCGGACCCTCAAAGAAAGGTAATCAATACTAAGGCATCACTAAAATCCTATTTAAACAGGAATATAGATACGTACTTTAAGGAAGATTTTGAATATGATGATGAATATCGGAAAGAGACAATCGATGAAATCGTCAGCTGGATCGACCTAGAAGAACCTTTATCACGTGAAGAAGTTATCCGCAGGTTGGATGCCTTGGGCTTAAAGGCTGAAGAGAAATTACCAAATGAGAGAGAAGGCCTGGCGGACAGGATAAAATACACCTATATAAACTTCGCAGGTTGGAATATTACAGATACACTGAACGTTACCATTGGTCAAGGTACTAATGCCTATACTCCTATTCAAATGGCTAACTATATAGGCATAATAGCCAACGGGGGATATAGGCATAAGCTGACCTTAATCGACAGCATAAGAAACTACAATAATTCTGAAACTAAATATGTTCACCAACCTAATCCTGAAAGGATAGATTTGAATGACTATGAAAATCTTGAACATATTAAGAAGGGGATGAAGATGGTTGCTGAATCTGGTACGGCCCGTAGGGTATTCCAAAATTTCCCTGTGGAAGTAGGGGTTAAGACGGGAACTGCCCAAAGGGCAGGAAAAAACCCAGCTACGGGAGATACCTATGATGATTTCGCCTGGTTTGTAGGTTTCGCACCCTATGAGGATCCTGAAATAGCAGTTGCAGCTGTTATCTTCCAGGGTGGTACTGGTGGGTATGCGGGACCGATGGTTAGAGATATAATGGCAGAATATCTTGGTCTAAATGATTCAAATATANACGATGGCTTGCCNTATGACAACTTTATAACCAAATGAAAATTTTAAGAAAAATGGTGAAAAGACTTATATTATGGTAAGATAATAGTGTAAAGACCAAGACGGAGGTAGTAAAGGTGAAGAGGGATATGGTTACCTTTAAGGGTATAAATGAAGGAATATATTTGGAGGTCTATGGGTCCGATATAGAATTAATTAAGAAGGAATTAGATGAGAAAATTTCAAAGCAATTGAATTTTTTTCAGGGAATGAAGTTCCTTGGGGTTAAGGCTGAGGGCTTAACCCCGGAACAGGTCCTTGAGATTAGCCTTATTTTAAAATATAAATATGACTTTGTCTTCGATACAGAGGAAGATCCTTTAAATAGGGCCAGTAAAATCTTTGTAGAAAAAGATAGAATTAGTGACGATTTATCGGAAGGTATGACTAAGTTTCTGTATGGGACACTTAGGTCTGGACAAGTTATAGAATATAATGGTAATATCGTAGTAGTTGGAGATGTAAATCCAGGGGCTGTTTTAAAGGCCACGGGTAACATTATTGTCCTAGGGGTATTAAAGGGTGTGGCCTATGCAGGATTAGGTGGTAATAATGATGCCATTGTTGCAGCTTACGATTTCATGCCTACTCAACTTAAAATAAACGATATTATAGTTAGGGCACCAGATGGTGGCATTTCACAATATAGATCACCAGAAGTAGCCAAGATATATGATGGCGAAATTATAATAGAGCCGTACTTGCCCAATAAATAAAAGGGAGGAACAGAAATGGAGAATGAAAAAAAGGGAACTGCAATAGTTATAACCTCTGGAAAAGGGGGAGTNGGGAAAACAACCACTAGTGCAAATGTTGGGNCAGGCCTAGCCATACTAGGTAAATCTGTAGTTGTTGTAGATGCTGATATTGGGTTGAGAAATTTAGATGTGGTATTAGGTTTGGAGAATAGGATAGTTTATGATATTGTTGATGTAGTGGAAAAAAACTGTAGATTAAAACAAGGCCTAATAAGGGACAAGCGTTTCGATAATCTATATCTATTACCTGCAGCTCAAACTAGGGACAAGTCTGCTATAAAGCCTGAGCAAATGATTGAACTTATTAACGAATTGAAGGAAAGATTTGATTATATCATCATAGACTGCCCAGCTGGAATTGAGCAGGGTTTTCAATATTCCATCGCTGGAGCAGATCAAGCCATAATTGTAACCACACCGGAAATATCAGCTGTAAGGGATGCTGATAGGGTTATAGGTATATTAGAAGCAAAGGGTCTTCATAATCCTAAGCTGATTATAAATAGGATCAGGCCAGAAATGGTTAAAAGAGGAGACATGATGAATAGGGAAGATATTGAGGATATTTTAGCCATCGATCTATTAGGTATAGTGCCTGATGACGAAGAAATAGTTATATCCACCAATAAGGGAGAACCGGCTGTTATAGAAAGAAGATCCTTAGCTGGAAATGCCTATATGAACATTTCTAGGAGGATAATAGGTGAAGAAGTTGAATTATTAGACTTAGATAATAACGGCGAGGGTAAGTTTACGAAGATTTTAAAGCTGTTATTTAGTAAATAGGGGGGATAGTCTTGGAACTTTTTAAAATATTTAAAAAACAGGAAAAGAGCAAGAATGTAGCTAAGGAAAGGCTTAAACTAGTATTAGTTCACGATCGGGCTGACCTATCACCAAGGTTTTTAGATATGATTAAGACGGATATTATTAGGGTTATATCTGAATATGCTGAAATCGATGAGGAAGGCTTAGATATTAAATTAACTAGGATGAAAAAAGATGGTGATTTAACTCCCATATCGGCTTTAGTAGCCAATATACCCTTGGTAAAAATAAATAATATGGATAGAAATTAATGGTATAAAACCTGCTCTTAATAAATATTAATTATTAAGGAGCAGGTGATTGGATGAAAAAAAGATTATTAGAAATACTAGACTTAATCTATTTAAATGGTTCTAAGATTCTTAAGAAAATCTTACGAAAAAGCGCAATAGCCTTAAGTATCTTATCAATCCTATTGTTATTAAAGCTAGTAAATTTAAATTTCACTAATAATGTATTAGCTAATATAAAGAATACCATTAATTATGAGTTCAATCTTACTAGGGATAGTATCAGGGTATTTAATAAAGCTAAGGAATTAGCTACTACAGGCACACATAAGGTTTTGGAAGTATTTCATATGGTAGAAATACATAAGTATCCTGCACCTATAGATGGTTTAGTCCATCGACACTACCATAAAGACAACCCTGGTGTAGATATAAAGAGTACTGAAGATTTTGAAGCTAGGGCTATAACAGACGGTATCGTCAAGGATATCCATTTAACGGAAAAGAAGGGTTATTTTATAACTATTGAAAGCAGTGACTTTCAGCATATTTATGGATATTTATCAAAACCTTATGTATCCATTGGTGATAAGGTGGAAGAAGGAGATTTAATAGGGTATTTGGGGACAAGTAAAGATGGAAATAAATATTTAAGACTAGAGATCTTAAAGGATGGCAAATATCAAAACCCAATAGATTATATAGAATTTTAAATACCTCGGTTATCTGAGGTATTATTTTCTTTTATGGTAAGAAATATTTGTTTACATTACATATAGTTAAATAATATATTCACTCTGACGCTTTCGGGCATCATCTATCAATATGTATTAACTAGGTGCTTTATAAATATTTCAAATGTGGTAAAATAACATTAATGATTATATAACCAATGACTATAAATTAGAAAGGAATAGATATGATAGACAAAAGAAAACTAGATAGGATTTTGAAGAAGGTTGAAAAACCAGCCAGATATATCGGTATGGAAATAAATTCTGTTAATAAGGATTTAGAAGATAAAGTTAAATTTGCTTTTTGTTTTCCTGACATTTACGATGTGGGAATGTCCCATATGGGGCTTCATATCCTATACAACCTAATAAATGAGGAAGATGATTTCCTATGTGAAAGGGTATTTTCTCCTTGGACCGATATGGAAGAACTTATGAGGCAGGAGGACATACCCCTATTTACCCTGGAAAGTAAGGAAGAAGTGAGGAATTTCGACTTTCTAGGCTTTACCCTACAATATGAAATGAGCTTTACTAATATTTTAAATATATTGGATTTGGCCAGGATCCCCCTACTATCTAGGGATAGGGGAGAAGAGGATCCAATTATCATAGCAGGAGGGCCTTGTGCCTATAACCCTGAACCTATAGCAGACTTTATAGATGTCTTCGTCATAGGAGAAGGTGAAGAGATAGTTTTAGAACTGTTAAATAAATATAAGGAACATAAGGCTAATAAGGGAGATAAGGAATCCTTCTTAAGAGAGATCCTAAGTATTAAGGGGATTTATATACCTAAATTCTATAAGGTAGAATATAAGGAAGATGGAACCATAAAGGAAATGATTCCTTTAATAGAGGAAGCTCCTAAAAGAATAGAAAAGAGAATGGTTAGAAATCTAGATGAAATGTATTCTCCTAGGAAGGTTATAGTTCCATATATAGAAACAGTCCATGATAGGATTATGCTGGAGCTATTTAGGGGTTGTACCCGCGGTTGTAGGTTCTGCCAAGCAGGCATGATCTATAGGCCTATTAGGGAAAAGAGCCCTGCTAGGTTATTGGATTTAGCAGAGGATTTGGTAAAGAGTACAGGCTATGAAAATATATCCCTATCCTCCTTAAGTACTTGTGACTATAGCCAGCTTCAGCTCTTAGTGTCAAGCTTGATGGATAGATTTTCTGAAGATAATGTAGGCCTATCCCTACCTTCCTTAAGGCTAGATTCCTTTAGTCTAGATATATTAAAGGAAATAGAAAAGGTAAGAAAAAGTGGCCTAACCTTTGCACCTGAGGCCGGAAGCCAGAGGTTGAGGGATGTAATAAATAAGGGGGTTACTGAGGAGGATTTAATCACTGCCGTCTCCTATGCCTTTAAGGAAGGCTGGTCTAGGATAAAACTATACTTTATGCTTGGCCTTCCTACTGAGACTGATGAGGATGTATTAGGCATAAGGGATTTGGCATATTTGGTTAAGGACCTCTTCTTCAAGAGGCCTAAGGAGGAAAGAAGGGGAAATTTCTCAGTTACAGCAAGTGCATCATGTTTTGTTCCTAAGCCCTTTACACCCTTCCAGTGGGTAAAGCAGGATACAATTGAAGAATTTAAGAGGAAGGCCCATTTAGTCAAAGATAGCATTAGGGATAAGAGGATTAACTTTAACTACCATGATCCTGAATTAAGCTATGTGGAGGCTGTCTTTGCCAGAGGGGATAGAAGGTTAGGAAAGGCCTTATTAAAGGCTTGGGAAAAGGGGTGTAAATTCGATGGTTGGAGCGAACACTTTAAATATGATCTATGGTTGGAGGCCTTTGAAGAGGCAGGGATTGATGGTAGCTTCTATGCCCATAGGGAGAGGGATAAGGATGAAATTTTCCCTTGGGACTTCATTGATATTGGAGTAAGCAAGAAGTTCCTATATAGGGAATATGAAAGGGCCTTAGCTGGAGAAACTACCGATGATTGCAGGATAGATTGCAAGGGTTGTGGAATTAGGGATTGTGCTATGAGAGGTGTATTCAATTGATCTTAAGGGTAAAATTTAACAAGAAAAACTATCTAAAGTATATAGGACATCTAGATCTTTTAAGATTGTTTCAAAGGAGTTTTAGCAGGGCAGCTATTCCCGTTAAGTTTAGTGAAGGATTTAACCCCCATCCTAGATTTTCCATAGCCAGCCCACTTTCATTGGGTATAGAGAGCGAAGAGGAATATATGGATATAGAGATGGCTGAAAGGATAGAGGCAGAAGAATTTATAAGAAGGATGAACCAGGTATTGCCTAAGGATATACAGATTTTGGAGGCCGTATATCCAGAGGATAAAAGATCCATCAGCTCCCTAATTACTTGGGCCTTGTATGAAATCAGATTTGCTACTAAAGTTGATATGGACTTAGATGAGGCAAAAAGAATTATTAATAGCTGGTTAGAAAGGGAAGAAATCATCATATCCCGCTTAAGGAAGAAGGGTAGAAAAAGGGTTATGAAGGAAGAAAATATTAGGCCCCTTATCGGACATCTGGATGTTAAAGGAAAGGAAGGGGATGAAATAGTTCTTCAGGCCCTAATGAAGGTTGGAGAAGGTGGAAACTTAAGGCCCTTTGATTTTATAAATGCCTTAAATGAGGCGGAAGAGCTTCAGATGGATCTAGATTCAGTACTAATAAAAAGACAGTCCCTATATATAGGAGATGGAGAGGAAATTTATAGGCCGGTAAAATAAGCATATGGCCTAATTGGGAGAGAATTTTATGAATTATATTTTTATCAGTAGTAAGGATGGTATAAATAGGATAGGACTAGTGGAAGAGGGAAGATTGGTAGAATACTATATGGAAGAAAAGGATAGTGAAAAGATAGTAGGTAATATCTATAGGGCTAGGGTTGAAAATGTCTTAAGGGGTATGAATGCTGCCTTTGTAAATATAGGTGTAGGGAAGAATGCATATCTTTATGTAAAGGATGCTTATAGTAGGGAGCAGTTATTATCTAAAAAGAACTACCCTATAGACCAGGTTTTAAAATCTGGTGATGAAGTAATAGTACAAGTTGTAAAGGAGGCCTTAGGGACTAAGGGACCTAAGGTTACCACCCATATTAGTATTCCGGGCCGCTACATTGTACTTACACCCTATTCCAGGGATATAAACATCTCCCGCAAGATAAAGGAAAGTGAAGAAGTTAAAAGGCTGAAAAAAATCGGCCATGAGATTATCAAGGATAAAATAGGTATGATCTTTAGGACCAACTCCTACGGAATAGATGAGGAGCTCCTTAGGGAGGAATATGAAGAATTATTGAATATCTACAGAAAGATTGAACTCCAAAGGGGATTTTTGCCTACCCCCAAGCTGATATATAAGGAATTGGATTTAAGCTATAAAATCGTTAGGGATACCTTCAATGAAAGGGATTATAAGATTATAGTCAACAATAAGGAAATATACGACCATATAATCCACCTAGCCTATCTTTACTCATTTTCAGTGGAGAATAGGATTATCCTAGATGAATCCTTCCAGCCAGAAGACTATGAAGCTATAAAGCAGGATATAGGAGAAGCCTTAAATAGGAAGGTAATGCTTAAAAGTGGTGGCTATATTGTAATAGATGAAACGGAAGCCTTAACGGCCATTGATGTTAATACTGGAAAATACATTGGCAACCTATCCTTAAGGGATACCATATTAGAGACCAATTTAGAAGCTGCCCAAGAGATTGCAAGGCAAATTAGGCTGAGGGATATAGGTGGTATTATTATAATAGACTTTATAGATATGAGGGAGCAGGAAGATATTGACATGGTATTATCAACTTTAGCAGACTCCTTTAAGAAGGATAGGAACAAGCCAAATATTGTAGGTATAACTAAATTAAATTTAGTAGAAATTACTAGGAAAAGGATTAGGCCAACTTTAGATAGTTCAGTATCTGTCAAATGTCCCACCTGCTTAGGTAGGGGGCGGATTCAAGCTAAAAGGCCTTAAGTTAGATATAAGGAAAATCCTTGTTGACAAAGCAGGCTATTTTTGTTAAACTATTTTGGTGTAGAGCCGCTCAATTTAGGTTTTCAAGCGTAGCACCTAATATTGGCGAGACTAGGGTAGAGGAGGTGGCGTAGATGTACGCTGTTATAGAAACAGGAGGTAAACAATATAGGGTTCAAGAAGGAGATACCCTATTTGTTGAAAAGTTAGACCTAGAAGTAGGCGAAAGTGTAGCTTTTGATAAAGTGCTTCTTTTATCAAAAGATGGTGATCTTCAAGTTGGTAAGCCATACTTAGAAGGCGTAAAGGTAGAAGCTAGCGTTTTAGAACAAGGTAAGGGTAAAAAGATCATCGTATTCAAATATAAGCCTAAGAAGAACTATAGAAAGAAAAAAGGTCATCGTCAACCTTACACTAAGGTTAAAATCGAAAAGATAGTTGGCTAATTATGATTCAGGTTGAAATCTATAGAGATATAGATCATATAATAGGATTTGAAATTAAAGGACATGCAAATTATGCATCCTACGGCGAAGATATCGTCTGCGCTGCAGTATCAGTCCTATCCCAGACTGCCTTAATGGCCTTAGTTAAAGTCTGTGGCATAGCTGAAGATAGCTTATCTTATAAGATAGATGAAGATAGTGGTTTTTTGGAAGTTTACTTACCTAATAATCTAAAGAAGGATAGTCTTGAAAGTAGTCAGATCGTACTGAAGACTTTTGAAGTAGGAATTAGGTCTATAGTAGATAGTTATCCGACTTACGTGACTCTCAAAGTAGGGGGTGGAAAAGGTGATTAAATTAAATTTACAATTATTTGCTTCTAAAAAGGGAGTAGGTAGCTCCAGAAACGGAAGAGATAGTGAAGCTAAAAGATTAGGTGTAAAAAGAGGAGACGGCCAATTTGTCCTAGCTGGAAATATCCTAGTTAGACAAAGAGGTACAAAGATTCACCCAGGAACTAACGTTAAAAAAGGTGGAGATGACACCCTTTTTGCAACTGTTGACGGTATAGTAAGATTTGAAAGAATGGGTAGGGATAGAAAGAAAGTAAGTGTTTATCCCGTAGAAGAATTAGCATAAAATAAGCTTGCCTGTAGGCAAGCTTTTGTTTTATTTTTTAGCTTAATAATCTAGACAATTGAAATATAAAGTAATAAAATTGATATACTATTTATAGAATAATTACTTTACTTGGTATAATCTATAATAGAATTAGAATATAGGAAAACGAGGATGATGATTGTATGTTTGTAGATAAAGCCAAAATCTACGTAAAGGGCGGAAAAGGTGGTAACGGTATAGTAGCTTGGAGAAGGGAAAAGTATGAACCTTCTGGAGGCCCCTATGGGGGCGACGGGGGTAATGGTGGCTCCGTCATTCTAAAAGTTGATGAGGGTATCAGGACCCTGATGGATTTTAGATATAAGAGGCATTATAGCGGTGAAAACGGTGAAGATGGTAAGACTAAGAAACAGACAGGAAGAGACGGGCAGGATGTAATAATTAGAGTACCCTTAGGGACCCTAGTAAAGGATGCTAAGACAGGCAGGGTTATAGTAGACTTAAAGGAGAAGGGTCAGGAATACGTAATTGCTAAAGGTGGTAGAGGAGGTAGGGGAAATGCAAGATTTGCTACTCCTACTAGAAGGGCACCTGGCTTTGCTGAAGCAGGTACTAAGGGTGAAGAGAGGGAAGTAATCCTAGAATTAAAGTTAATTGCTGATGTGGGTTTAGTAGGCTTTCCTAACGTAGGTAAATCCACCATCCTTTCTATGTTATCAGATGCTAAGCCTAAAATAGGAAACTACCATTTTACAACCTTAAAACCGAATTTAGGGGTCGTAAGAGTGGATGAAGGTAAGAGCTTCGTACTGGCGGATATTCCTGGTCTAATAGAAGGGGCATCAGAAGGAGTTGGTTTAGGCCATGACTTCCTAAGACATGTTGAGAGAACGAGGGTATTAGTCCATGTATTAGATGCATCAGGTATAGAGGGTAGGGACCCGGTTGAAGACTTCTATACTATCAATAAGGAACTGGAAGAATATAATCCAAAATTAAAGGATAAGCCTCAGCTGATAGTGGCAAATAAGATGGACTTACCAGGTGCAGAAGAAGGCTTAGAAAAGATTAAGACAGAATTTGAGCCAAAGGGTATCCAGGTATTTGAAACTTCTGCAGCTACTTCCCAAGGAATGAGGGAGCTAAAATATGCCATCTGGGAATTATTATCCCAATATGAAGGGGAATACGAAACCTTCGATGAAGAATATGTGGAAGAAGAGGATCTAGTAGAAGAGGAAAATATCGTTGTAAAGAAGGAAGATGGAAGATATATTGTTGAAGGAAGCTTCATAGAAAGGTTGATAGAATCCACATATTTTGACGACATAGACTCAGTTAGATATTTCCAAGAAACCCTGAGGAAGAAGGGTGTGGTAGAGGAATTGGAGAAATTAGGTATAGAAGAAGGGGATTCGGTCTTCATCTGTGGATATGAATTTGAATTCTTCCATTAAATTTTCCATTAACAGATAATATTAGAACAGATTAATAATCTATATCTATAAATTAATTAACAAATGATAATTATGAGAGGTGTAGTTAGTGATTACAGGTAAACAAAGAAGTTATTTAAAGTCTTTAGCCCATAAGATAGATCCTATATTTCAAATTGGGAAAAATGGGCTGACTGAAAACTTTATCAAACAGCTTGATGAAGCCCTAGAAGCAAGGGAACTAATAAAGGTAAAGATCCTTAAAAATAGCTTTTTAGACGCTACTGAAGTGGCTAGTGAATTAGCTGAAAGGTTGGGAGCAGAATTCGTACAAAGTATTGGTAATAAGTTCGTCCTATACAGGGAATCTAAGGAAAATAAGAAGATAGAATTACCTTAGGTATGAAGTCTACTCTCAAGGAGTAGACTTTTGTGTAAAGGGGAATCACTATGAAGATTGGAATAATGGGGGGAACCTTTAACCCCATCCATCATGGTCATTTGATTTTAAGTGAATATATCAGAACTGAGGCTGGGCTTGATAAGATAGTATTTATACCCACTGGTCTCCCTCCCCATAAGGTGGGGGAGGAAGTATTAGAGGGTAGGATTAGATTAGAGATGGTCCAACTGGCCATAAGGAATAATCCTTATTTCGCCTGGTCTGACATGGAAATAAGGAGGAAGGAGACCAGCTATACTATCGATACCATTGGTGAGTTAAAGAGGCTTTATGACAAGGCCCAGCTATATTTAATCATTGGAGCCGATAACCTTTTATCCATCCACACCTGGAAGGACTATAAAAGGGTATTGGAAGAGGTAAATATTATAGTAGCCAATAGGCTAGGCTCTAAAAGGTTGCTGGTAGTGGAGGAAATAGAAAGGCTAAATAATAGCTTAGGGGTAAATATAAAAAATATCAATAGCCCTATAATAGAAATCTCCTCTACTGAGATTAGGGAGAGGGTTAGGCAAAATAAATCCATCAAATATTTAGTTCCTGAGCTTGTAGAGGACTATATTTTAAGAAATAATCTATATAAATAGGTGAGTTTATGGATTCAAAAATATTAGAAAACCTTAGAAAAGATCTAGGGGAGGATAGGTTAAAGCACGTATTAAGAGTAGTAGATGTGGCAAGGGAACTGGCTAGGGTCCATGGTGTAGACATAAAAAAGGCTGAGACAGCAGCTTTATTCCATGATTGTGCTAAATTTCAAAATAAAAACAATTTATTGAAAAGCGCCAATGACTTTGATATAATACTAGATGACATAATGATGAGAAATACGGAATTAATCCATGGGCCCTTAGGGGCTAAAATAGCTGAAACTAAGTATAAAATCAAGGATGAGGACATCCTTAAGGCTATAGCCTACCATACTACTGGTAGGAAAAATATGTCAAAGTTGGAAAAGCTTATCTATATAGCTGACTATATAGAACCAGGTCGGAAATTTGAAGGTATAGAAAGGGTTCGGAAGCTGGCCTTTGAGGATTTAGATAAAAGCATACTCTTAGCCATGGATCAGACTATTATTTTTTTGATAAAAAATGATAAACTAATCTCAATTGACACCTTAGATGCAAGAAATCATCTATTAATGGAACTTAATTAAAGGGAGGTTAAAAATGACTGAAGTAGAAAATAAATTGGCTATTATAAAGGAGGCTATTGAAGATAAAAAGGGCATAGATATAGAGGTTATAAATATTTCTAAATTAACTACCATAGCTGATTACTTTGTAATAGTTAGTGGCAATTCATCTAATCAAGCCCAAGCCATTGCTGATGGAATCGATGAAAAGATGATGGAAAATGGTTATGAAAGATTGGCTATGGATGGCTATCAAAGTGGTAGATGGATCCTATTGGATTACGAGGATATTATAGTTCATATCTTCCATAGGGAGGATAGGGAATATTATAAATTAGAAAGATTGTGGAAGGAAGACAGAATCCAGCAATAAAAGGAGGTGAGAAAATGGCATTAGACGTAATAGCAACTGAAAAGGCTCCAGCAGCTGTAGGACCATATTCTCAAGCTATTAAGGCTGGTAATATAATATTTACCTCTGGACAACTTCATATTAATCCAGAAAATGGAGAATTGGTAAAAGGAGATATTAAGGAGCAAGCTAGACAAAGTCTGGAAAACGTAAAAGCTATCCTTGAAGAAGGGGGAGCTAGGTTAGAGGACGTTGTTAAGGTGACAATCTTCTTAACAGATATCTCTAAATTCTCCGCAGTTAATGAGGTTTATGCTGAATATTTCAGCAACCACAAGCCTGCTAGAAGCTGTGTAGCAGTTAAAGAACTGCCATTAGGCGGAGAGATTGAAATCGAAGCAATAGCAATAATCTAACAATAGTAATAATTAAAAAAACCTGGTTTTATAACCAGGTTTTCTAGTATCCAAAGATTTTACTTCTACGCCTTCTCCTTCTTTTAGTTCTGTTGTACAAGCGGATAATCCTTAAGCTAATAATCAGGGTAAATGCTACTAAATACCATTTATCTAGCAAGAACTCATATAGCTTTGGTGGGGGTACTTCTAAAATATCGATGGTGGATATAAGATTTCCCTTGCCTATAAGGTGGTCATCTAAATAATATTCCACTGTACCCACTACATCCCCTTTGGTTATAGGAGCCTTAATATCTTCTTCAATCATGACTTTTCTCTCAACTTTTTCAACAGAATTAGGCCTTAAGGGGTAGTTAATAGTCTTATCGATGACTACAGCTGCGTAGGGTAGTATTCCGTTCTCAACTTCCACATTGTCTATAAATTCATTAGCATGGCCAAGGGTAATATTATCAAAGTTTTCGAAACCATAGTTTAATAACTTGTGGGTATCGGCGTAAACCTCTTTACCATTTGACTTTAGAACTACAGCTATTAATGACTGTCCGTTTCGTTCTGCAAGGGTTACTAGGCAGTTTTTAGCCTCCGGGGTGTAACCAGTCTTACCACAGATAACGCCATCATATTTTACAGGTATAAGCTGACCATTTAAATTAATCTTGTCATTGCCATAGAAGAAGCTATTGGTGGAATATAAGTACCTACTTTCATCCTTCTTGTTAGTAGGTCCTATAGTGTAACTAGACTTACTGGCAATCTCCCTTAAGGTTTCATTGGCCATGGCATATTTAGCAATTAGGGCCATATCATAAGCTGTAGTGTAATGGTTGTCATTATGTAGACCATTTGGATTAACAAAGTTAGTATTTTTAGCACCTAGTTCTTTGGCCTTTTCATTCATCATTTCTACGAAGCCTTCAATAGATCCTGCTATATGCTTGGCTAAAGCCAGGGAAGCATCATTGGCTGACTGGATCAGTAAAGCATTTAACAGATCTTCAAAGGATACTTCTTCGTAATAATCTAGGGCTATATGGCTACCCTTTGTTAGGCTGATTACTTCAGGGTCTACTGTTACCATTTCATCCATCTTACCATATTCTATGGCTAAAATTGCAGTTAGAATCTTAGTTGTACTGGCAGGATATAATCTTTCATCCATGTTCTTTTCATAGAGTATAGCCCCTGATTCATAATCTATTAAGATGGCAGCTTGTCCACTGAGATTTAAATCTTCACTGGCGTAAGTAAATGTATATGTACTAAACAAAAAGATTAATAGCATCAGAAAAATAAGCTTCCTTTTCAAGTTATTCACTCCTCAAATTTACTATTTCAATTATAACAAAAAAATTTTATTTATTTAAGCATAAATAATTAATTTCAGCAAAAATAAGTTAAATACCCCCTTTTTAAATATTTTAATTGAAAATCTAATAGGAGGGCTTGATATGAAAGATTACTTTACAAAAAAAGAACTTATGGTTATACTTATAGTTGTTTTAGTAATAGTAACTTTTATATCTTATAAAATCATATTTTATCGATTTATTCAAGAGCCCTTAAAAATTTCTCAAGATTTGAATATGGAAGACCTAACCCATGAAGACTTAGTTAGTAATTTGCCTAATGAATTAGATATAGATGAAGGCTATGAAAAAGAAGATGAGATAATAATGGTCCATATTAGTGGACAAGTCCATTTTCCAGGTATAGTTCAGCTACAAAAAGGGGCCAGGGTAAAGGATGCGGTAGAGCTGGCAGGTGGATTGAAAAAAGAGGCCGACCTTGATAAAATCAATTTAGCGAAGAAATTACAGGATGAAGACAAGATCTATATCCCCAAAATGGGTGAAGAAGTGGACTTGCCCTTAGAAGACTATGGCAATAGTAGTGGCAGTAGTGGTAAAATTAATATTAATAGCTGTAGTAAGGAAGAACTTATGAGTCTACCCGGTATAGGGGAAGTTACTGCCACTAGGATTCTAGAATATAGAAAGAGCTATAAATTCAAGTCTATAGAGGATATAATGAATGTATCAGGTATAGGTGAGAAGAAGTTTGAAGCCATTAAGGATTTAATAACTGTTAATTAAAGGTGTGATAAGATGGAGTATAAATTAACCCACTTAACAAAATCATCAGGCTGAGCAGCTAAAATCGGTCCCGATGTGTTGGCACAGGTCCTGTGCCATTTACCAAAGAGTTCAGATGAAAACCTTATAGTAGGCTTAGAAACCAGTGATGATGCTGCCGTCTATAGGATAAAGGATGATTTAGCCCTTATACAGACTCTGGATTTTTTCACCCCTGTAGTAGACGACCCATATCTATTTGGCTCTATAGCGGCTGCCAACTCCCTAAGTGATGTATATGCCATGGGTGGAAACCCCGCATTGGCCATGAATATAGTCTGCTTTCCCGACTGTTTAGATCCTTCAGTATTAAGGGAGATACTAAAGGGGGGCTATCAAAAGGTAAAGGAGGCAGGTGCCATTCTAGTAGGAGGTCATAGCGTTTCCGATGATGAACCTAAATATGGCCTATCTGTAACTGGTTTTGTCCACCCAGATAGGGTTTTTACCAATAAGGGGGCTAAGCCAGGGGATGTCTTAATCCTTACAAAGCCCTTGGGGGTTGGAATAATAAATACGGCTATTAAGGGGGATTTAGTAGACCCTACTAGCTATGATGAAGCCATTGAAGTGATGACTAGCTTAAATAAATATGCTAAGGAAGCTATGGATAGGGTTGGCCATATCAATAGCGTAACTGATATCACTGGCTTTGGCTTATTGGGCCATGCCTTTGAGATGGCCAAAGCTAGTAAGGTAAGTTTAATTATAAACAGCAAGGATATACCCCTAATCTCCAATGTAGTAGAATATGCCAGCATGGGCTTAGTACCTGCAGGTGCCTATAGCAATAGGAATTTCCTTGGAGATAATGTTCAATTTAAGGATAGGGTTCCAGAAGCTATGAAGGACATCTTATTTGACCCTCAAACCTCAGGTGGTCTTTTAATCTCCCTTCCTAAGGAATTTAAGGGGGATTTACTAAAAGCCCTTGAAAATATACCTACTAACTATGCTATAATCGGAGAAGTAATAGAAAAGAGTGAAAAATATATTTACGTGGATTAAGGTAAGGAAGTGGTTTAAATGAGTGAAAACCTATACAGATTCCTTCCTAAGGTTGATGAAATTTTGGAGGATAAATCAATTAAAGAGCTGGTGGAAAAGCTCCCAAGGAGCCTGGTTATTGAATCCATTAGGGAGGAGCTAGCTTTCATTAGGAAAAAAATTAAAGAAGGCCTAGTAACTAGGGAAGGCTTATTTACAGAATTAGCTTCCCTAGTTACTAATATTTGTCTAAGGGCATCCTATAAGGCTAGCTATAAATTGAAGAAGGTAATAAATGCCACAGGCACTATCATCCACACCAACCTAGGCAGGTCCCTATTAGATGAAGATGTAGTTGAACATATTAGGCTTACAGCCTGTAATTACGTTAATTTAGAATATGATCTGGAAAGTGGCCGTAGGGGGGAAAGATATTCCTTGATTGAATCCTTAATCTGTAGGATTACTGGTGCCGAAGCTGCAATGGTTGTAAATAATAATGCTGCAGCTGTACTTTTAACCCTAAGCTCCATAGCCAAGGGTAGGGAAGTTATAGTTTCTAGGGGAGAGCTGGTGGAAATCGGAGGCTCCTTTAGGATCCCGGAAGTGATGGAAGAAAGTGGGGCTATCTTGGTGGAAGTAGGCACTACCAATAAGACCCATCTACATGATTATGAAAGGGCCATAAATGAAAATAGCTCCGCCATATTAAAGGTACATACATCAAATTACAGGATACTAGGTTTCACTTCAAGTGTGGAGGTTAAGGAATTTAGTAAGCTAAAGGAGAAATATGATATAGCAATTATTGAAGATTTAGGTAGTGGAGTATTAATCGACCTTTCTAAATATGGCCTTGAATATGAGCCTACGGTACAGGACTCCCTTTCCAATGGGGCAGACCTAGTTACATTTAGCGGCGATAAGCTCTTAGGAGGGCCTCAGGCGGGGATTATAGTAGGTAAGAAGGAATATATATCACTTATGAAGAAAAACCCCCTTACAAGGGCTTTAAGGGTGGATAAGTTTACCCTAGCAGCCTTGGAGGCAACTTTTAGATTATATCTAGATGAAGAAAGGGCTATAGAAAAGATTCCAACCTTAAAGATGTTAACCATGCCTATGGGGGATATAGAAAAGAGGGCAGAGGAACTATTTCATCAAATTGAAATAAATGATAATCTAAATAGTAATTTAGAAATTGAAGTAGTTGATAACTATTCAGAAGTTGGTGGTGGATCCATGCCACTGGAAGAACTTCCCACTAAGTGCATAGCCATAAGGTCTAATACTCACAGTAGCCAGAAGATAGAAAGGATCCTAAGGGGCTATGATATACCCATAATCGGAAGGATTCATAGGGATAGGGTATATTTAGATTTAAGAACCATTAAGAGAGAAGACTATCCCATTATACTAGATGGTCTAAAATACCTATCCAATAGACTAGAGGAGAGTTGATTATGAAGCATATGATTATTGGAACTGCCGGCCATATTGATCATGGTAAAACCACTTTAATAAGAGCCCTTACTGGTAGGAATACGGATCGCTTAATTGAGGAGCAAAAAAGGGGTATTTCCATAGACCTAGGTTTTGCTTTTTTTAACCTTCCAAGGGGTCAACGGGCAGGCATAATCGACGTTCCCGGCCATGAAAAATTCATTAAGAATATGCTGGCAGGGGTTATGGGGATGGATATAATCCTATTGGTTGTAGCTGCCGATGAGGGAGTTATGCCTCAAACTAAAGAACACCTAGCAATACTGGATCTGCTGGGGATTGAAAAAGGCTTAATAGTTATTACTAAAATGGACTTAGTAGATGAGGAACTTTTAGAATTGGTGGAAGAGGAAATAAGGGATGAGGTCAAGGGTACTTTTCTTGAAAATAGTCCCATTGTAAGGGTGTCATCTACTGAAGGAAAGGGAATAGACCAGCTGATAAAATTGCTGGATGATTATGTAAAGGATATGGAGGAAAGGGATATATCTGATCTGCCTAGGATGCCTATAGATAGGGTCTTTACAATATCTGGCTTTGGGACGGTAGTTACAGGCACCCTCCTATCTGGTACTCTAAGGGTAGGGGATGAGGTACAGATCTATCCAGACAACCTCCTTGGCAGGATAAGGAGCCTCCAAGTTTACGATGAGGATACGGAAGTAGCCTATGCTGGCCAAAGGGTGGCAGCTAATCTTGTGGGTATTAAAAAAGATGATATAGAGAGAGGCCAGGTATTGGCAGCCGTAGGACAGATGATGCCTACAAGGATGCTAGATGTGAAGGTTAAACTCCTAGAAGGAATTGATAGGACTATTAAATCTAGGACTAGGTTAAGGTTATACCTGGGAACTAAGGAGTTATTCTGTAGAATCCAACTACTAGATAGGGAGATCTTAAATCCTGGAGAAGAAGCTTATGCTCAGTTGAGATTGGAGGAAGAAACGGTTTGTAAGAGGGGGGATAGATTTATCCTTAGATTTTATTCCCCTATGTTTACTATCGGTGGCGGGATTGTTCTAGAGCCCATTGCCAAGAAGAAAAAAGCCCTAGACCATAGGGCTATTGAAGAGTTGAAGTTGAAGGAAGTAGGTTCAGAAGAAGAGATATTGGAATATATAATCAAGGATAATAGCAGTAAATTTCCAAGCCTTAAGGATATAGCAGCTATCACTTCCATCTCAGAAACAAGGCTTAAGGAAGATATTTACAAGCTAGTGATGATGGATAGGGTTATAGTATTAGACTTAACTAAGGATAAATACCTATTACATAAGAGTTTTTATATGGAATTAAGGGATAGGATAGTTGAAGAATTAAAGGAATATCATGAAAGCTTTCCTTTAAGGCCTGGAATAAAGAAGGAAATGATAAGGAATAAGTATATTAATAATGCCCCAGCAAGACTAGGAGATTTATTTATCCAATCTTTGATTGAGGATGGCCTAATTGTGCAAGAATTTGATACAATCAGGCTTAAGGACTTCCAACCTAAGATGAATGAAGAACAGCTAAGAATTAAAAGGGATATTATCAGGACTTACGAAGAAAAGGGCTTTATGGTACCTAAAGCTGAAGAGATATTGGCTAGCTTAGACTATAAGGAAGGGGATAAGCTAGAAGTATTTAACGCCCTAATATATAAGGGTGAGCTGATACGACTAAAGGAAGACCTATATCTTTTAAATACTTTATACCAAGAAGCCTTAGGCCTTTTAAAGGACCATATTATGAAGAAGGGTAGCATCACAATCGCTGAATTAAGAGATCTATTAAATACTAATAGAAAGGTTGCCCTATTTATATTAGAATTATTTGATCAAAGAAAGATAACTAAGAGGGAAGATAATCGGCGAATTTTACATGGAATCAATAGGAATTGAGGATACAGTAGAGGTGAGGGAATGAGCGACAGCATTTTAATTGTCGACGGTGACAAAATATTTGCAGAAAGTTTAAGATACAGCTTCGAAAAGGACAACTATATAATAGATATATTAAACAATGGCAGCAGATTGGCCGAGAAGTTAAAAAATAACGATTATAAGTTACTCTTACTAGACCCCCAGTCACCTGGTATAGAAGGTGTAGAAATATGTAAAAAGATTAGAAGGATAACTAAAATTCCCCTTATAATCATCTCAGCTAACAACGATGATATGAATAAGATCCTAGCCCTAGATTATGGTGCGGACGATTATTTAGTTAAGCCATTTAATGTATTAGAATTAAAAGCTAGGATTAAATCTATCTTTAGGAGGATTGACGATAAGTCTGACAGGGATAAGTATCTTGTTAAAATTGATGATTTTTCCATAGATGCCTTAAGGAGAAAGATCTTTTTCAGGGATTCGGACTTAAACCTTACAGGTAAAGAGTTTGACCTATTTTACGTACTATCATCATGTCCTGGTAAGGTATTTTCTAGGGAGGAGTTGCTAAAGAAAATTTGGGGCTATGAATATTACGGTGATTTGCGTACGGTAGATGTCCATATTAGGAGGATAAGGGAGAAAATAGAAAAAGTATCTGCATCTGATAAACTGTATATATCTACTAAGTGGGGTGTAGGGTATTTTTTTAAGGAAAAATAAAATCAAAAAAGGCTGTTTCAAAACTTTGTGAGTCTGAAACGCCTTTTTGTTTTATTCTGCTTTATTGGCTTTTTGGATTATCTTAGTAAACTCCTCCATAACGGCATAAAATATCTCAATTTCTTCTTCAGTAAACTTTTCAAGCAGCTGCAACCTGCTTTCTATAGTTCCCCTTTTGTCGTACTCCTTATGGGCTGCAGCGAAAACCTTTGCCTTCTCAGTAGGATAGAGGAAGAAAACCCTTGCATTATCTTGGCAGTTGACCCTATAAACATAATCATTTCTTATTAATTTTCTGACGGTTTGAGAAATGGCACTAGTTGTCCTATCCCATACCTTTGCCAATTCGGTGACGGTGGTACCCGGATTATCCACTATATCCGAAAGTACATGGGCTTCCATCATGGATAAAAAATCCCCAGTACCATAATCCCTTGATTTAAATATGTAATCTGAGTAGGTTAATACGAATTTACTGAGACAATTTAAGTTATCCATCAATTTACCAATGGGATCATCTGTTTTTAATAATAGCTTTAATTCATTAATACTAGGTAGCTCCATTACCATCTGCAAACATACTGGAACTATGAATTAGGTAGCCTATAAGAAGTTTTATAATGGCTACTATCA
>JGI24713J26584_10000253_pt1 | contig 39283 bp, 44 predicted proteins | sample BioPla4DNA1_FD_26584 | JGI IMG/M metagenome (IMG submission 26584) | reverse complement strand
CCCAATAGGCCTAGGATTTCTCCTTCCTCAACCTCCATATTAAAATGATCTAGGGCTATAAGCTCCTTATATCTTTTTACTAAGTTATTTACTTTAACTATCATATAAATCACTCCCTAGCANTCTTTCAACTTTATTATATGAAGTAGGAAATTTCCTTTGTAGTGTTTAAAATCACAATCTAATATGACATTTGTCAGGTATTAATTGTATAAAGTAATAAATAAATATATAATTAGTTTACAGGGGTGGAGTTTTAGGATAGGAGAGTTCTTATGAGAAAATTTATTGAGAAGTCCATAATCATATTATTTTGTTTGTTTAATACCTATAAGATCAATCCAACTATAGACTTAGTCTTTTATTTTTTAATATCTTTAATAATATCTGTAGCCTTAGATTTATTCCCTAAAAGGCTAGCTAGGCTTTTCTTTTATCTAAGCTTTTTAGGTCTTTTAATCTACGACCCCCTATTTGTCTATTACATTCCCTTAATACTGTATAATCTGTATTTAGATTTTAAGGCTTATTCCCTATTAGCCCTACCTTTAATCTTCTTAGATTTTTCCTTAATCAATCTAATAAACTCCGTTATATCCCTGTATTTAACCATGATGACGGAAAAATTTGAAGTGCTGTTGAGAGAAAATAAGGCTGTTAGGGATGAACTNAAGGAAGATACCATATACCTAAGAAAGTATAATGAGCAGTTGAAAATAGACAGGGAAAAGAATATCCATATTGCCATACTAACTGAGAGAAACCGTATTGCAAGGGAGCTCCATGACTCCATAGGTCATAGTATTAGTAGTAGTATCCTGCAGGTAGAAGCATTAAAAGTAGTGGCCGATGATAATATTAAGGAAAGCTTAAATCTTCTTCAAAACACTTTAAGAAATGGTATGGATGATATTAGAAAGAGCATCCATAACCTATATAATGAGTCCTTAGATTTAAAAAGCAGGATAGAAGATCTTTGCCATGAAATATCTAATATAGATATTAAGCTTATATATAAGATGGATGACAACCTGCCCTATGATTTGAAATTTGATATCTTATCAGTGGTAAAGGAGGCCATTACCAACTGCGTCAAGCATTCCAATGCCACTGAGCTAAGGATTACCCTGCTAAGCCAGCCAAAATTCCATTCAATAGTCATAATGGATAATGGGAGCAGGATAGACAGTACTGGCAACCTATCAGATAAGGGTATTGGGCTACTTTCCATGAAGGAAATAGCCAGTAAATACAAGGGTTTTGTAAACTATGGATTTGATAATGGGTTTAAAATTCATATGACTTTGATGAAGGGATGATTTTATGAAGATTATTATAGTAGATGATGACCCCTTAGTAGTTAATTCTTTAAAGACCATAGTAAATGCCAGCGGCATTGAAGTCCTAGCTGTAGGATATGATGGAATCCAAGCAGTAGACCTTTATAAAAAGCATAAACCTGATTTAATCCTTATGGATATTAGGATGGAAAAGATGAACGGCATAGAAGCAACAAGGGAAATAATAGAATACGACCCTGAGGCCAAGATACTTTTAATCACAACCTTTCAAGATGATGAATATATACTATCTGCCATCAACTTAGGCTGTAAGGGATATATACTGAAGCAAAATATAGAAGGGATTATTCCTGCCATAAATGCAGTTTATTCTGGTAATCTAGTATTCGATTCAAAGATAGTGTCAAGCTTTCAAAAACCTGCTAGGAGGAATTTCCATGAAGAATTGACAGACAGGGAAATAGACATTCTTCTCTTAGTAGCTGAAGGCTATAATAACAAGGAAATTGCAGAAAAATTGTATTTAAGTGAAGGAACTGTTAGGAATTATATTTCTAATATGCTGGAGAAGTTAAATCTGAGGGATAGAACACAGTTAGCAATATATTACTATAAATCATCGAAAAATCAATAAAAAGTACGACAAGAGGGCTGTTAATTCCCCTATCTTGTCGTATTTCAATTGATTTATTACTTGTTAATTCTAAAATTGCTAATAATGTTGTTGTGTCTTATAAATTCTTTAAATACTTTCACATTTAATTTAAAGGCTATGTCATCATATAATTTTCCCCTAACTCTGCAAGTATTCTTTTCTCGATGACATTCTACAAAGCCAACCTTTTCCATTAAACCTATGACCCTATAGTTCCCTGACCAGATTTGGGTATAAATTTCTTCAATACCATTGTCTAAGAGATATTTTATATAGACACCATGCCTCCGCTGCATATCCTTTTCCACGGGAAGCCAAGTCTGGGATAACAATACCTATGGCCAATTTGCCATTATCTTGGATATAACAGTAATTATCATCTATATNTTCCTCGATAAAATCCCTAAGAATTACTTTCTGTCCTATTATCTCCATAAAAGATTTCCTCTAAATAATTTATAAATATAGTTCATAGCTATTTTTTATTTCATCTTCAAAGGGACTTATTTTTAAATACCTTTCTGCTTTGTGTATCTAAAATTATATCATATTTAAACTGCTTCTTCCCTATAGTATTGAGCTTGTGAATGCCATAGTTGGTAGTATTTTCCGTTTACATCATATACCTAAGCTTCTTTTCTATTGGAGCCAAATTATCCCTATTTCTGTGCTCAAATTTGTTGGCATAGTTCCCTACAAAATAGTTAATAATAGAAGCCAAAATTATAAAAGTTATTAGGAGTGGATGAATAGTAAATATAATACTTCCATATAAGATTAATCCCATACTATTGGACAAATATTCTACCAAGGTTTTTGTTATGGCTTCTGTGCCTGAACTGTTGCTCTGGGTTGCCATTAAGGCTTTCATAAGTTTATTTTGGCCTTGAGGCCCATCTATATTTTCATAGTCTGTATCTACAACTTTTTTTACCTGCTCAATAATATACTTAAACCTGTACTTCATTCCACCGCTTGAAGCCCATTTTTTTCACATATTCTTCTAAAAGGTCTACCTGTATTTTTTCATCTTCACATATGGCTATGTTTATAGTATCTGACATGTTCTTCCCCCTTAAGTAGTTGAAGTTTAGCCAAAGTCTAAGGTCTAATTTCCAAATAAGCTCCTAATAAACCTCCAAAGTAGAACATACCACTTAGCCTTATTTATATCTTCCCTTATCAAAACATTGGTTTCAAATATTATCTTCCCATCCTCCTTTACATAGACCTTGCCTAATTTGGAGTTCTTCCTTATGGGTAGATTAACATCATCTAAGTCTAAGGTTAAGGTGATTTTAGTACCCTTCCTCAGTAATTTTGAGAATTCCTTTTCTGGATAGATTTCTGCCTCAGTTATATCTCCCTTTGGAAAATATAGGGTCTTTATGGGTATCTTTTCATCTAAGATAATCCTATGGGAGAAATTGTTGAGGCCATGTTCTACCAATACCTTGGCCATTTGGTTTCTTTCTCCTAAATCCTTTGCCCCCATGACTATGGCTATCAGCCTTAGGTCCTTAGTCTGTCCTTCTATCCCCTTTATTTTAAAAGTAGATACATAGGAATATCCAGCTTTATTTGTAAAACCAGTTTTCAATCCGTCTACTTCTTCTATTTCAAATAAAAGGGGATTGGTATTGATTTGGAAAAAATCCCTTTCCTCTACTTCTATGGCCCTTATTTTACATATATCAAGGATACTTGGATGGTGTTTAATTATGTATCGGGAAAGTTTCAGAATCTCCCTAGTAGTCATCTTATTTTGTACGTCGGTGCCATTTACTGGCAAGCCAGTAGAGTTGTAAAATACTGCATTGTCTAGCCCCAGCTCCTTAGCCTTTTCATTCATCAACTTAACAAACTCTTCCTCTGTACCTGCCACATGCTTTGCCAGGGCATAGGTTGCATCATTCCCCGATATTACTATGGCTGCTTCAAGAAGCTCCCTTACTGTAAATTCTTCTCCTTCCCTCAGTTTAAAACTCGAACCCTTTATTCTTGTAGTATCCTTGTCTATTTTTATTGTATCTTGAAGGGAGATTTTACCTTCTTCAACCCATTCCATAACCACTATAAAGGACATGAGCTTTGAAATACTGGCTATTTCCACTACTTCATCTATATTATGTTCTTCCAGTATTTGACCTGTTTCATAATCTGCTAAGAGGTAAGACCTTAATCCTTCTTTTAGATCATTTAGGGTATATACCTTAGGGTTTTCTAAATTGTCTTTTCCATAGGACAGTATAGGATTAATTATAATGATTAATGCCATAAGTAGTATAAAATAATTCCTTCTCATAACATTCCTCCCCCTATATTGTAACAAATTTATAACCTCATTTATATAATGTATTAGATATTCCTAATATTTATATTAGGAGTAGAGAATAATTATACAAGGGGGATTTATAAATGGTAGAAAATAGGGGCAGAGGCTTTGGTAGAGAAGATGATGCTAGTCTATTATTCTTCTTCCTACTCTTAGTAATACTTTTTAGTAATGGCTTTGGAGGGCATAGAAGATAAATAGAAGCAAGGATTTCCCTTGCTTCTATTTATTTCCATATAGATATTCATTTACTAGGGATTGGAAGGAGGTCTTGGTTATATCTTCACAAACCCTTATAAAGTCCTCCGTATTGGCTATTTGGTATTTATATCTATCATAATAGGTCCTTAGTATCTCATAGAGGATTTCTTCCCCAAATTCTTCCTTAATCTTATCTAGAAACATGGCCCCCCTTATATAGACTAAGAGGGAATAATCATCCCAGCCATTGAATTCTGGCAAAGGCTTATTGACTACTTCTTCCCCTCCAAGATACTCCACCATATATTCATATCCTAATTTTATATTTTCATTGAAATAATCTTCTCCAGCTTTACTTCCATGAATTTCATTGGTATATATGACTTCAGAATAGGTAGCCAGGCTTTCATCTAGCCAAGCTTCATCTATTTGGTCATTGCCTACTAAGCCATACCACCATTGGTGGGCTGTCTCATGGACTATTACCTTTTCCAATATATTTAATAGGGGCTTGTAAAAATAATCTTTAGATATAAAGACTATGGTAGGATATTCCATGCCAGAAGGAAACTCAGTAATTACTATGGAATATTCCTCATAGGGGTAGTTCCCAAATATCCTACTGAAAACCTTAATGGAGTTTTCCCCTATGGTTAAGGCTTCATCTATTAAGCTATCATTGCCATCTATGGAATAAAGTTTAATTTTAATCCCGTCTACATCTCTTTCCTTAACTGAAAAATCTTTGCTGGCAGCCCAGGCAAAATCTCTTATTAAATTGCCTTCTATATAATAAGTTGTTTTTCCATCCTTTTCAGTTTCTGATAAGATTTTTCCACTGGCAGCTACTATATATTCCTTTGGAGTTGTAATGGAGACCTTATAGTTGGCTACTTCACTGTAAAAGGGGTCCCCAATTTTATAATAAGGGTCTAGGTTCCAGCCTTCTTCATCGTAAACTGCCAAGATGGGATACCAGTTTCCCAAGTTTATACCATTGTTATGGTAGCCAAACCTATCCTTTGTACTGGGAAGTTTTACTGTATATTCTAAATAGATTTCAATTTTCCCATCCTTCTCCAAAGCCTTATGGAGTTCAACCCGAAGTATAGTATCTTTAGCTCCTTCTATATTCCACTGTAATTCTTTATCATCTACATTTACCTTTTCTATATTTATATATCCGGGTGTATAGGTTCTTTTATCCATCTTCTCACCAATGTTAAATAATATGGGAGCATCCTCTAAACTGTTAAAGGCATTGGGATAAAGATGAAAATAGATTTCTTTTAAATCTAGGCCTGTCTTATTTATATAGGTTACTCTTTGTTTCCCCTTATAAGTCATATCGCTTGGATTTAATTCTACGTCTATAATGTATTGGCTTATCCTATCTAGATTGATTTCCTTCAGTAGATTTGCTTCACTTATATCTTCACTTATGGGCTCTTTTATTTTTTCTTTTCCACATCCTACTAGAAGCAGTGCTATGAATATTGCTAGGACTAGAACTAGATTTCTTTTCCTCCTCACCATATCACTCCTAAGTATATTATTCTAACTATTAATATTTGCTTATGAGTGAAAAAATATTTATCCGACCAACTTCAAATTCTTTTGTCTTTTCTTTTGTATTAAATATATGCCTATTAAAACTACTAAGCCAAAGGCATCTGTTAGTAAGCCTGGCTTAAGTAGTAGTAAGGCCCCAATGCCTAATAAGATTCTTTCATGGATTTTGCAATAGTCTACTAAATAGCCTTCCACTGCGCCAGCTAAACACAATATGCCTAAAATGGCTGTTATGACTACTGGTATAGCATCTATTACAGGTATAAAGGTTACCGTCGTTTCAACTACATCCTCAACTAAGATTAAAGAAGGATCAATTGCAAATATATATGGAACTATAAAGGCTGCTAAGGCAAGTTTTACTGCTTGAAAACCCGTTTGCATGGAATTGGCTCCAGCTATACCTGCTCCTGCATAGGCCGCTAGGGCAACTGGTGGTGTAATATCTGCTATTACTCCAAAGTAGAGTATAAATAGGTGGGCAGCCATTAAATTTACTTCTAATTTTAGAAGGGCAGGTACTGCCATTGTAGCCAAGACTATATACTTGGCCGTTGTAGGCAGGCCCATACCAAGGATTATAGATGCCACCATAGTAAAGAACAATGTCAATAATAGTTTTCCTTGTGCCAAGGTTACTATGAGCTCTGCAACCTTAAGGCCTAAGCCCGTTAAGGTAACTACTCCAACTACCATTCCAGCACAAGCACAGGCACAGGCTACACCAATAGAACCCTTGGCACCTAATTCTAAGGCTTCAAAAAATTCCTTTACTCCAAAGGACTTATCCTTCTTTATAAAATTAACAACAATGGCCATTAGGACGCTTATGATTATGGAATAAAAAGCTGCTAAGGTAGGTGTATAGCCTTTAACTAGGAAAAATATAATACAAACTAGTGGAAGTAAGAGATATCCATCTGATTTTAGTATCTTGCTTAGTTTAGGCAATTCTTCCTTAGGTAGGCCTTTTAGGCCTAGTTTAGATGCTTCTAAGTGAACCATGGTACCTACGGCAAAATAATATAGGATTGCTGGTATTGCTGCAGCCGCAATAATATATTTGTAGCTTATTCCTGTAAAATCTGCCATTATAAAGGCTGCTGCACCCATTACTGGTGGCATAATCTGACCTCCTGTGGAGGCTGCAGCTTCAACTGCCCCTGCAAAATAAGGCTTATATCCAGTTTTTTTCATCAGCGGTATAGTAAAGGCTCCTGTAGTTACCGTATTGGCTACAGAACTACCTGATATGGAACCCATTAAACCAGAAGCAACTACTGCTGTCATGGCTGGTCCACTTTTCGTATGGCCAGTTATGGAATAGGCCAGGTCAATGAAAAACTTCCCAACTCCAGTCTTATCCAAGAAGGAACCAAATAGTATGAACATGAATACATAGGTTGCTGATACTCCTATGGGAATGCCTAAGATACCCTCCAGGGTTAGATACATATGGGATATGATCCTTTCAAAGGAATAGCCCCTATGGCCTAAAACTCCTGGTAAATAGGGGCCAAGCTTTGCATATAAGAGAAATATTATGGCCACTATGGGAAGTTCCGGCCCTACTACCCTTCTTGTAATTTCCAAGGTAATTAAGATGGCAAGACTGCCAAAAATTAAGTCTATTGTATTTAGATCCCCGCCTTTATTGGCAATTTCTGTTACAAAAACAAATAAATATCCAAATACTATAACTACTAAAATTGCAAATATAATATCTAGAATGGAAGCCCTATCTTTCCTAGACTTTTTCCCAGCTGGAAACAATAAGAAGCCTAGGGAAAAAGCAAAGATAATATGGAGGGATCTTTGCTTTGCTGACAATAGGGTTCCAAAGCCTGCTGTATAAAGATGAAATAAGGACATAATAATAGCAATAACTGCAGTTACCTTGCCTAAAATACCTGTTAATTTTCTAACTTTCGAAGCTTCCGAATCGAATTCCTCCATTAATTTATCAACATCCAATGCTAGTTCTGATTCTGTCATGAGTTTTTTGTCGTCCATCTTATGCACTCCTTTACTATATAAACTCCTAAGGGAATCCTTTTTATCCTAAATTTTATTCCTGATCTTGGCTTTGAAAAATCTAAAAACTTATATTCTTCATTTCCTATAATTATTCTATGGTTTGCTATTTCCGCACCTGTCCGATAGATGAGGTTATCCATTGTTTCATTAATGTTATATATTCTAAATCCCCTATCTGTAATTTCAAAACTATAGGGAGTTGTGGCAGGTAAGCCTGCCCCATAGGATTTAAAGTATGATTCCTTTAATATTATTTCCTCCCCATGTATGTCATAGGTTTCAATAACCTCAGTAAGCTGGACTGAATGGGTATATATAATGGAAAAGGTATCTTCCTTTACCTTCCAGGCTTTCATATATATATTTGTTTTATAGTCAGTGGCTAATAATACCTTAATTGGCAAAAATAATACTAGTAAAATAATAATTAGTATAAAAAGAATATAAGGATATAGGGTGGAGGTATTGATGGAATTTTCAATACCTCCACTTTTAAAAGGTTTTCTATTTAATACCCATTTCATCATAGTATTTTTTAGCTCCAGGATGTAAGTCTATAGGCATTCCCTTCAATGCTGTGTCTAGCTTAATATCATTACCCCTGCTATGGGTATCTATAATAACCTGCCTGTTGTCAAACATGGCCTTAGTTAGGTTATAGACCAGGTCTTCATCTAAACTTTCTGGTACTACAAGCATTGCCATAACAGCTGCAGTGGTTATATCTGAGGCTTGTCCTCCATAGGTATTGGCTGGTATGACTACTTCTGTATAGAAGGGATAGTCTTTATTCAGTTCCTCTATCTTCTCACTTTCAATAGGTACAACTACTATATCTGCTGTTTGTGCCACTTCTGTTACGGCTGAAGTAGGAATACCTGCTGTTATAAAGGCAGCATCTATTTGTTTGTTTTTCAACTGCTCTGCTGCTTCATTGAAGGATAGGTAGTCTGCCTTTCCTAAATCGTCATAGGTCATGCCGTGAACTGCTAGGATTTGTCTTGCATTGGCCTCTACTCCTGAACCTGGGGCACCAATGGCAACCCTTTTGCCTTTTAAGTCTCCTATGGATTTTATTCCAGAGTCTTTAGTGGCAATTACTTGAACTACCTCTGGATATAACATTGCCATGCCTCTTAAATTTGTCACTTTTTCTTTTCCTTCAAAGTTTTCTGTTCCAGAAATGGCATAATAAGTAATATCGTTTTGAACAAAGGCTATTTCTGCCTCCCCTTTAGCTATTAATCCTACATTTTCTACAGATGCTCCTGTAGACTGAACATTGGCATTGACTCCTTCAATATTGTCATTGAAAATTTTGGCCAATGCTCCTCCTAAGGGATAATATGTCCCTGCTGGTCCCCCTGTAGCTATGGAAATATAAATCTCTTTGCTCCCAGAGTTGCATCCTGTAAGGATAAAAGTGGATAATAATAGGATTATTGTTATAAAAATGACTCTTTTCATGGTAGCCTCCTTCAATTTTCTAAATTTTTTCGATATTGCTTTATATTATATACACTTTATTCAATTAATGCAACAGCAAAAATAATTATTTTCATAAAAAAACCATCCAATTTTTAGGATGGTTTTTTATTTGATTACTTCTATATTTCCCATATATGGTCTTAGAACTTCTGGAACAATTACTGAACCGTCTTCCTGCTGATAATTTTCCAATATTGCTGCAAAGGTTCTGCCTACTGCAAGTCCTGATCCATTCAATGTATGAAGGAATTCTACCTTGCCGTTGTCTTCTCTCCTATATCTTAAATTGGCCCTACGGGCTTGGAAATCTTCAAAGTTGCTGCAGCTGGAAATCTCAACATACCTATTATATGAAGGCATCCAAACCTCTATATCATAAGTCTTGGCTGAGGAAAAGCCTAAATCGCCGCTGCAGAGCATAACTACCCTATAGGGTAGGCCTAATCTTTTCAGAACCTCTTCTGCATTTTGGGTTAAAGTCTCTAACTCCTCATATGAATCTTCTGGCCTAGATAACTTCACCAATTCCACCTTATCGAATTGATGGTTCCTTATAAGCCCCCTAGTGTCCCTGCCAGCAGCTCCTGCCTCCTGTCTAAAGCAAGGTGTATAGGCTGTATAATATATTGGCAGGTCCTTCTCATCTATAATTTCGTCCCTTAATAAATTTGTAAGTGGTACTTCAGCTGTTGGCACTAAGAAATAATCCTTACTTGGTAAATGGAACATATCTTCTTCAAATTTTGGCAGCTGGCCAGTACCTATCATACTGTCCCTATTTACCATAAATGGAGGGAATATCTCTAAATAGTTGTGCTCTTCTGTATGAAGATCTAGCATAAACTGAATGATGGCCCTTTCAAGTCTTGCACCTAGGCCTTTAAATAATGAAAACCTTGAGCCTGTAATCTTTGTGGCCCTTTCAAAATCCAATATACCTAAGTCTGTACCTATGTCCCAATGGGCCTTTGGCTCGAAATCAAATTTCCTTGGCTGGCCCACCCTTCTTATTTCTACATTTTCTGAATCATCTTTTCCTTCTACTACTGATTCATGAGGTGTATTTGGGATTTGAAGTAAAGTATTCTTCAACTCTTCATCAATTGCCTTTACTTCTCCATCTAAGTCCTTAATTTTCTCAGATAAGGACCTCATTTCAGCAAAAATATGGTCTGTATCCTTTCCTTCCTTTTTTAGTCTAGGGATTTCCTTTGATACTTGATTTTGCTTTGCTTTCATTTCTTCTACTTCTTTTAAAATCTTTCTTCTTTTTTCATCCAGTTCTAGGACCTTGTCAATTGGAAAGTCTCCGTGTCTTTTCTTTAAGGCTTTTTTGACTTCTTCTGGATTAGATCTAATTCTTTTAATATCTAACATTTTATCTCCTCCCTAATTTATATTAGTTAATAGTCAATAGTGAATAGTGAATAACTAGAGATTCTAAATGATAACGAATAATCTTGAGAGAAAACCGCCATTGGTCTTACTGTATGAAAATTACTTTTAACAAGCCATCTTATATCAACTATTCATTATTAGTTATTAGCTATTCACTAATCACTATATTAGCTATACACTATAAAAAAACTCTCATCCCAAAGTTAGGGACGAGAGTATTTCCCGCGTTGCCACCCTAGTTAGCCCAAAGGCTCACTCTAATGGTAAAAGGCTCTGGGATGGATTCAATACTTCGCTTTACCAATTTCCACCATCCATTGGCTCTCTATAAAAGCTCCATATTTACTATGTCCCTTCATTGCCTAGTATTTAATTAAGGATATTATAGCAAAATGGGAGATATTGTCAAGGGAAAAAGTAAAATAGCAATTAGAAAAGCTAAGGTTCTTGGCTTTTCTAATTGCTATTTCTCATCTTTTGTTCCTTAAATACTTCATCTCATCTTTAGTTTCTAAATCTTCTTCATCTTTTGTATGGGAGCTTGTCCTCCCAGACTATATATACCACGGAAACACTTGTCAAAACATTAACTTTTAGAAATCTAGCTTAATTTCATATCCCCTGGTTTTATTAATCCCTTCTTTCTCATCCATTCAGATACAATAAAGGAAATTAAACCCGGTAGGATAAAATGCATTAATAAGATTAAGATTAAGGTCCTAGGGCTTGCCCCCATTGCATCTATGGTAGCAAACTGGCCTACTAAGCCACTGGTACCCATACCTGCCCCCATGGGAGTACCCTCCATTTGAAAAATCCTAGTGGAAATTGGCCCTAAAATGGCAGATGCAACTATGGCAGGAATCCAAATTAGGGGATTTTTTATAATATTGGGCATTTGAAGCATGGAGGTCCCTATGCCTTGGGCTATAAAACCTCCTATTCCATTTTCCCTAAAGGAGGCAACTGCAAATCCAATCATATTGGCTGCACATCCAACTGTACTGGCTCCAGCTGCCAATCCAGATAAGCCTAAGGATATGGCTAGGGCCGCCGAGCTAATAGGCAGGGTAAGGACTATTCCCATGACTACAGATACTATTATTCCCATAGGTATTGGATGTAGCTCTGTAGCCCTATTGATTATACCTCCAAAGAAATTCATTATCATAACCATATAGGGGCCTATATAGGTCCCCACTAAGCCACCTACCAGGATTGCACTAAAAGGCACCAATACTATATCCACCTTTGTTTTTCCACTAATTAGTTTTGAAAACTCAGCTGCAATTAAGGCAGAAACAAAGGCTCCTACAGGTTCTCCTGTATTTATAATTGCAGTTGCACCATCAAAGCTGATGCTGCCTGCCCCAATTGCCCCTACTACTACAGATGCAAATATGCCCAAAGGTGGGGCTCCTACACTGTAAGCTACTCCTGCCCCTATGGCAGGCCCCATTAGTTTTTGAGCAATATTTCCAAAAGTAACAAGGAAACCTATATCAAACAAACTGCCTATCTGTCTGATTATAAGCCCTATTAATAAGGATGAAAATAAGCCTAAGGCCATACCATTTAGTATTTTTACAAGATAATTTCTAATACCACCCTTAGATTTTGACACAAGAATCACTCCTTAACAAAAGTGTAATTACAGCTGTCTTGTCACCTCTAGTTATAAATATACCATCTTAGTCTTCTTCTATCAATAGTCTTTTCTTTGATAGTTCCTTTTTTATTCTTAAAAAGCTTTCTTCATCTTCTACTTCTATTGTATGGAGATGTACACCTCCTGTTAAGGAGGATAGGGGTTCTGCCTTAGTTTTTCTAAATTCATCCATGAATAATTTTAAATCGTATCTAGAACCTATTTGTAGTTGTGATTTTATTTCCCCGTATAGTGGATGCTCCACTATTACATCTATTATCTTCCCCCCTAAATCGACTATTATTCTCAATTCTTCCTCTAAGTCTTCAATGCTTTCATGGACGCAAACTATGGTCTTTATCAGCTTACTCTTTTCATAGGATTTAGGCAATATATAACCCCTAGGGGTGGCAAGAATATTCTTTCCCTTGGCTCTTAATAGGGCAATATCCTGTACTATTACTTGCCTGCTTACTTCTAATCTTTCAGCTAAGTCTGTTCCCTTAATGGGGTCTTGGGCCTTTTCAAGGATATGGAGTATTTTTTCTCTTCTTTCATTTCCATCCATATGAATTTTCCTTTCTACTTACTTTTCAAACCTTAAATCTTCTCCATAGAATTTTAGGGGTATGAATTTATCTAGTATCCTAGAAGTTACCCTATCAGTGTAAATCTCTGATATTTCCTTGAAATCCAAATTGGTTGAAATTATAGTTTTCTTAGCTGCCAATATTCTAGTATTTACTATATTAAAGATTTCTGCAGTGGTAAAGGTGTTTGCAACTTCTGTACCTAAATCATCTATTATCAGCAAGTCTGCTTCAAATAGTAAATCATATTCTTTGCTGTAGGCTTCCTTATTATCTTTATTAAACCTGTATTTTTCTATTAATTCTAAAATAGTAAAGGCTGTTTGGTAGATTACGATTTTGTTTTTATCTAATAAGGACTTTGCTATACAGTTACATAGGAAGGTCTTGCCTAAGCCTGTAGTCCCATAGAATAACAGGTTTTCTCCATTATCTTCATCGAAATTGTTGACAAAGCCTTCTGCTATGTTTACTATTAACCTCATGTTTTCCCTTGGTGTTAAGGGTTCATCTTCAAAGGGTTCATCCTTAAACAAGTTGATATTAAAGGTTTGGAAATTCTCTTTCTTCAGGACATTTTCAATATTTGACATCTTATATGCACGGGAAACTAAGGCCTGTTTTAGGCAATTACATTGGCTTCCATCTTCCAGGTATCCGGTGTCTTCACATAAGTCACAGTCATATTTTATATCCATATAATCTACTGGTATATTTGATTCTGTCATTAGATAGGCCTTCTCCATCTTAAGTTTTTCTATTTTCTTTCTTGCCTCTTCTGCCATTTCTTTATAATTATCTGGATTGTTGAGGATATTTTTAGACATCCTAAGGCCTATTCTAAATATTTCTTCGTCTATCTTTTTTATGGCAGGGATTGCCCTATATACCTTTTCTTTTCTCAGCCTCTGTTCTTGTAATTTTCTATCCCTTTTTTTCTCATATTCGCTTAGTATTTCCTTTATCATATCCTTATACATATTAAGCTTCTCCTTCTAACCTTTTTAGATAGGCTTCTCTCTTCTTTCTAGCTATGTCTTCTAAGGCATCTGCTGAATAGTTGTCTGTTCTTTGTTTAAAGTTGTGGAACCTAGTCTTAATAGGGGTAGGTTTTTTCTCTATGGCTTTTGGCTTTTTGTATTCCTTTTTCTCCTTAGGCTTATCCTTTTCCTCAATTTCTTCCACTGCCTTTATTCCTTTATTGTACCAAGATGTAAGGATGCTGTCTATATAGTTGATACTTGGATTGGCAGTCTTAGATGCCCCTTCACATCCCTTTAAAACCATTTCCATGGAAAATTTATATTCATCAAACCATTTATCTATTATTTTCATTTCACTTTCAGCAGCAAGCCTATTAAAGCCTAGGGCCTTCATTACCCGCTGATACCTATAGTACTTTTCATCCTTAGTCTTAAAATACTCAAGCAGGGCTTCCATATTGGTTAAACCTTCATCGTACCAAGCTCTAATTATTGATTCATAGTAATTAATGTTTCTTCTTTCTCCTTTTCTTTCAAATCCATAGGTAAAGGCTGCTTCTATGACATCTGGATTCATATTATAATGTACTAACCAAGAAAGTATTTTCTGTTTTTCAGTAGTGGAAGTTTGCCTTCGAATTATATAGTCTATATTATTGAACATCCTATTTATCATGGGATTCTGGTTGGCTTCTATTAATTCATTAGGAGATGCAGTTGTTGGAATTTTCCTTTCTTCCTCCTTTGTACTAAATAGGCTAAGGTTGTTTTTTATGTACAATTGTTTTAGATTCAGAAATTTTACCTTATAGTTATATTTGTCATTTTCATCTACATGTATTTTTTCTATAATTCCTTTGCTTTCCCAAAAATCCCAGGCTCTTAAAACATCCTCTAAGGGGATTTCTAAATGTTTGGCTATAATTTGATTGTTTACTTCTACTTTTGCATCCCTATCATAGGCATATTTATATCCCAGTAAATATACTTTAACATAGGTACCGTTTGCCATTGGCATATAATCGTTAATAAATATGTTCTCTATGGGAGTATTTCCAAAATCCATATCTGTAGTCTCTAGGAAAAAGCTCATATAATCAGCTCCTAAGTTTATTTCTCACCTGAAAAAATCTCTTTTTCGACAATATCATTTTATAAATATAATTATATATCTTTTGCCCATCAATTACAAAAGAAGATTTTTCTTCTAAATAATAGGGGTTTGTTAAATCTAAGCCTTGATTGAAGAAATCATCAAGGTAGTATCCTACTGGCTGAAAGCCTATCTTTTCATATACCCTATAGGCCCGCTTGTTGAATTCTGCCACTTCTAAGATCATCTTTCTCATCTTCATCTTTGTAAAATAAAAATGAAGGAAGGTATCTAAAATCTCTGTCCCATATCCCTTATTTATGTGGTTTGGATCTAGAACTATGCCTAAGGTAGCTTCCCTTCTAATAATTTTTATCCCCTTAATTCCCATATAGCCAATCAGCTCATTATTTTCATTTCTAATACCATAATATTTGTTAAATATGCCATTTGCCTTCATCTTATACCATAACCCTATCTCCTTATCAGACATTTGAGGAAAGTTATAGTCCTCCAATAAGGGATTGTCATGGTATCCCCATTTTCTCATTTCAAATACATCTTCCAGTTGAAGGTCTCTTATTGTGACCCTTTTTCCTTTTATCTCCAACCCTACCACCTCAATTAATCAATTGGGAAATTATAGTGAATAGTTTCGTAACGCCGAATAAATTAGCTGCTCAATTTACTTCTCCAAGCTTTACCTAGCATCTATTGACTATTCACTATTTAATAGATAAATGCACAATTCCCAATTGTGAACTGTGAATTGTGCATTGTGTATTATTTTATTCTCTTGCCATATTAACAAACTTAGTAAATTCCTTTTTAAATACTAGCTCTATACTGCCTGTTGGTCCATTTCTATGCTTAGCAATGATTACTTCACCTATATTTTTCTTCTCTGTATCCTGATTATAATATTCATCCCTATATAAGAACATGACCACGTCTGCATCCTGCTCAATGGCTCCAGACTCCCTAAGGTCAGACAGGATTGGCCTATGGTCGGACCTGAGTTCTGGGGCACGGCTTAACTGGGATAAGGCCACTACAGGACATTCTAATTCCTTGGCCAAGGCCTTCAAGCCTCTAGATATGGCGGATATTTCCTGCTGCCTATTCTCATGACGGCTTTCAGATTGCATTAACTGAAGATAGTCTATTAAAATCAGGTCTAAGCCCTTCTCTATTTTAAGCCTCCTGCATTTTGCCTTCATTTCCATAAGGGATATTCCAGCAGTATCGTCTATGAAGATCTGTGCTTGGGACAAGGGCCCCATGGCATTTATAACCTGTATCCATTCATCTTCTGATAATCTGCCAGATATAATCTTTTGAAGGTCTACATGGGCAGTTGCAGAAATCATTCTCTGGACTAATTGTTCCTTTGACATTTCCAAAGAAAATATGGCTACCTTTGCTCCACCCTTAAGGGCTGCATTAGTTGCAATATTTAAAGCAAAGGCTGTTTTACCCATAGAAGGCCTTGCTGCCACCAAAATTAGGTCTGATTTTTGGAGTCCAGACAATTTGTAGTCTAAGTCTATAAAGCCAGTAGTAATCCCTGTTAGGGCATCCTGGTTGGCAGCCCTTTCTTCAATTTTTGAAAAGCTTTTCAATAATACTTCATTAAGGGGTGCGAATCCTTCCCTATGCCTGCCTTGGGTAATATCGAATATTGATTTTTCAGCCTTTTCAATTATGGCATTTACTTCTTCTGAATCCTCATAGGATTTTAATATTACCTCATTGCAAGATTTAATAAGCCTTCTTAGTATGGATTTTTCTTCCACTATTTTACAATAATATTTTGTATTGGCAGTTGTGGCTACACCGCTGGAAAGGTCGGCAAGATAAGTAACCCCACCTACACTTTCCAATGTACCTCGCCTTTTTAGCTCTTCAGCCAAGGTTATCAAGTCTACAGGCTCGTTTTTATTGTATAGGTTTATTATGGCTTCAAAGATTTCCTTATTGGCTTCCTTATAAAAATCTTCTGGCTTAATCATTTCTACTGCCATGTTTATGGCTTCCTTGTCTAAAATCATGGCCCCAAGTACAGATTGCTCAGCTTCGATACTATGGGGTGGAATTCGCCCAATTACTTGACTATCTATTTGAACCAACTCCTTACTGTTCAGTTATTTTTACATTAAGCTTGGCCACCAATTCGGTATAGACCCTTATGTCTACTTGGGTATTGCCTAGGGATTTTATATTATCCTTTAATTCGATTTTTCTTCTATCTATATCTATCTTATATTGAGATTTTAAAGCATCAGCTATATCCTTTGATGTTATGGAACCAAAAAGCCTGCCTCCTTCTCCGGCCTTTGCTTTGATTTCAACAGTAATGCTTTCTATTTTCTTTTTTAACTCCAAGGCTTCATTATATTCTTCTTCTCTCTTTTTGGCTTCAATTGCCTTTTGCTCTTCCCATTTTTTCAAGTTGGCAGGTGTTGCTTCTACAGCTAAACCCTTTGGCAATAAAAAGTTTCTAGCATAGCCATCCTTGGCATTAGCCAAATCTCCTGCCTTACCTAAGCCCTTTACGTCCTTCAACAATATTACTTTCATTCCTCTTCACCTTCCTTTAAGTATTCATCTATTACATTAATAAGGGTTTTTTCAACTTCATCCATATCGGTACTATTCACTTGGGTACCTGCACTAGTTAAATGGCCTCCCCCTCCCAGTTTTTCTAAAATCAACTGGGCACTTATGTTGCCAATTGACCTACCGGAAATATGAATTTTTTTATTCATATAGGTCAATACAAAGGAAGCCTCTACTCCATTGATGTTTAACAATTCATTGGCTGCTTGGGCAGCAATTAAAACGGAATCTTCCATTTCCCTTTCCAATCTACCAATGGCTATTTTATCAAATATTATCTTTGAAGATTTTATTACCTCTGCCTTATATAGGAATATATTATAATCGTCCCTAAACAATTGTCTAACTACAGTAGTATCAGCTCCAGCCCTTTTTAAAATAGAGGCTGCTTCAAAGGTCCTAACTCCAGTTTGGTAGCTGAAGTTCTTTGTATCTACTGCTATACCAGCAAGTAGAGCTTCTGCTTCAAATTTAGTTAAGTTGATTTTCTCACTCATATAGGACAATACTTCTGTGACCAACTCACAGGTGGAAGATGCATAGGGTTCTAGATAGATAAGGACTGGGTCTTGAATGAATTCAACTCCCCTTCTATGATGGTCTATAACTACTACCTTGTCTATAATCTCCAATAGTTCAGGTTCTTCTGTAAAGCTGGGCTTATGGTTATCTACTACAATTAAGAGGGAATTGTCATTGGCCATTTCTAAGGCTAAGTCTGGGGTGATTATACTTTCTAATAGCTCAGGCTGCTCATTTTTCATTCTTTCATATATGTTTTTAATAGACGGGTTTTCTCCCTTTAGAACTAAATAGCCTTCTTTTCCCCTATCCATTACTGCCCTTAAGACTCCTATTCCTGCTCCGAAGGAGTCCATATCTGGATTTTTGTGACCCATTACAAATACCCTATCTGCCTGGTCTATAAGCTGCCTTAAGGCATAACCAATAACCCTGGCCTTTACCTTGTTGCGTTTCTCAACAGCCTTTGTTCTACCGCCATAAAAGCTTAGGTTATTCCCTACTTGAACTACTGCCTGGTCTCCACCCCTACCTAGGGCAATGTCAATGGCAGCCCTGGCCTTAGTATAGGCGTTATTAGGATTATTGCCATCAGCTCCAACTCCAATACTTAAAGTAATGGGTATAGTATTGCCTAGGTCCAGCTCCCTCATCTGGTCTAATATGTCAAATTTCTTAGTTTCTATACATTTAAAACCATAGTTTTCTATAATTACAAGGTATTTATCGTTTTCATATTTTCTAACTATACCGTTATATTTGGCAAAGTAGGAGTTAATATTTTTATCGATTTCTGCCAATACTAAAGGCCTATTTACCTCTGGAGTATTGTTCTTTACATCGTCATAGTTATCTACATATACTAGGGCTACTACCAATTTTTCATTGATGTATTTTTGTGCTAGTTCAACAAATTTTGTATTATCAACCCAATAAAGCATTACTATTCTATTGTTGGGACTGCTGGTTTTACTTGTATCTACTAAGTTTGGGTAGACCTTGTAATGTTTTTCTTTGTATTTTATATCTATTGGTCTTAGTTCTTCTTCCTCCAATATATCATCTATTTTAAATCCTGGTATTAGGTTTACTATTTCCTGATGAAGTATATCCGGATCATTAACCATCTTTAGAAAAGGCGTATTATACCAACGAATACTTCCCTTATCATCTACCATAACTAGTGGAAAGGGCATATTAAATATGGCATGTTTTGTTGCAGATTCAAATTCATCTGACAGGCCCTCTACGAACTTTTTAAATTCATCATTTTTCTTCCTTATATTTTTTATATTATGGTAAATTAAATAGCCTAATAAAATTCCACCTATGGTCCCTAGTATTGGCTGGTAAAATCCTATTATTATGTTTAATACTCCGATTACTAATAGGTATAAATAATCGTTTAACCATTTTAATATTTTATTTTTCATAATAATCCTCCCATTAGGATTTTTGCATTCTTAGTTTCCTTAAATCAAATATGCTGTCTATTACTCCGATGAAAAATGGTATGGTACTGGTAGGCAAGATAAAGATGTTTAAAGCCAATATCAAAAACCTAAATACCGACTTCATCTTAAGCCTAATTAGTAGAAAATCTATTACTGCCAATCCTTGTACGATAAATATGAAGCTTACTAAGAATGTAAGGTTTAACAATAAGGCTCCATGATACTGGACCTCTAGGCTTTTCATAATGAAAGCTGCTAAAAACATAATGCCAATACCAGGAATAATATTATTGGGCAATCTAAACCTTGAAAATCTTTGTTCAGGTACATATCCATATCCCATTTTCCTAAGTACAAAGGATGAAAAGAATATATTTATATAGCTAATTAAAAAGGAGATTATTATCAATAAGGAAGGGATACGAACCATGATAGTCCTATTTTGATCTTCCAAGGATTCAGACAATCTAGCTAAATCGTCATTTGACACTCCTAGCTCTTTAAATATTTCGATTTGCATGTTTATAGATTGGGATAAGAAATCTTCTATTTGAGCTGTAAAATTAAAGTCTGATACCCTCTCTCCCAAGGATATAATTAATAGAAAGGAGAGAATAAATACTGCAGTTGAGATCAATATGGTTTCCATACTTTTCTTCTTATGCTTTATACAATAATTAATTGCAACACTTAAAGGTGCAAATAATAGGACTAGAGAAGCCCCATAGCTGCTGCCTAAAAGCAGTTGGATAATTAAAGATGCAATAATTATACTAAATATATTATTATATATATGATTTCTTATTCCTAATATTATAAATGGTAGGGGAATAAATATCATTAAAGACGGTAAAAAGTGGATTCCATATACTGCATACATAACCATAATAGATATTACTATTAAACTTTCTATTATGCCTTTTTTCATCTTGCCATTATTATCCAAAAATTTCACCTCTAATTCTTATCTTTATCAATAAATTCAAGGAGTATACTTAAATCTCCATACCATTTTTCTATTTTGTGTTCTTCTATTAGGTTTATTTTTATATTTTCTCTTAAGGCTGCTTCTATGTCTTCATATTTAAGCCCAAGCCTTTTACCCAACAGTAAGGCTTCTAAGATTATATTGGAAATTAGGTCTTCAAGATTTTCCTTTGTGTATTCTTCTCCATTGGCTAAGGTATTGTAAAGGCTTGCAATGGAGCTTAACAATTGAGCCTTGAGCCATTCTATGGTCCTCATATTCTTTATAATATCTATATCTTTGTTTTGCATTTTCCCCCATCCTTTAATTATATTTAGCCTTATTAAAATAATACAAAGTATAGAAGGATAAGTCAAATAAAAAAAGAGAGGATGACCTCTCTTAGTCTGCGCTATATGGTAATAATGCTACTTGTCTTGCTCTCTTTATAGCAGTTGTAAGCTCTCTTTGATGTTTTGCGCAGTTTCCAGAAATTCTTCTAGGAAGAATTTTTCCTCTTTCTGTTATATATTTTTTAAGCCTGCTTACATCTTTGTAATCTATATGACTTATCTTTTCTACACAAAAGCTACAAACTCTTTTTCTTGGCTTATATCTTCTTTGCATCTTCTTACCCTCCTTCTAGAATGGAATATCGTCGTTGTCGGTTGGGTGGAATCCTTCTATATCTCCAAAATCTAGTCCAGAGTCGTCAAAACCTTGATTTCTATTGGTGTCTCCCCATTCTAAGAATTCAACTTGATTTGCTACAACTTCTGTCACATATCTCCTTATGCCGTCTTTTTCATAGGAGCTGGTCTGAATTCTTCCTTGAACTGCCACTAATCTACCTTTAGCTAGATAATTAGCGCAATTTTCTGCAGCTTTACCCCATACTACTATGTTTATAAAGTCTGCAGTCGGTTGATTTCTAGCTTCCATTTCCTGCTTTTTCTCTTTAGATAAGCCTTTATCAACTGCCAGGGTAAATCTTGTAACAGGATTTCCTGTCACAGGTATATATCTCAGCTCTGGATCTCTAGTCAACCTTCCAATCAATACAACATTATTCATATTCTCACCCACCTTAGACTATTCATCTTCCCTAACGATCATGTGTCTCATAACGCTGTCGGAAATCCTAGCAATTCTGTCTAATTCTTCAGTAATCTTTGGTGTTCCTTCATAGTTGATGATTACATAGTATCCTTCAGTATGGTCGTTGATTTCGTATGCTAGTTTCCTATTTCCCCACTCATTAAGGTCTGTAATATTGCCCCCGTCCTCAGTTATTATGTTTTTAAATCTTTCTAGGACTTGGGTTCTCTTTTCCTCTTCATTTGGGTAGAAGATAACTAATAATTCATATTTTCTCATACCTTTCACCTCCTTATGGACTATCGGCTCTATTATCTTAGAGCAAGGATTACTAAAGTATTATATCACTTGTAGGCTTTGTATGCAAGCCTTAATAATAATTCTTTTCAAATTCGTATTTTATTCTATCATAATCATAGCCTAAGGATAATAATACCATTAGTTTAATCCTGACCTTTTGTGATGGCAAATCTTCTCCAAATATTACTCCCAAACTCCTTAAATGCCTTTCGGAACCCTCAAATCCATAAGTATTAGTAAAAAATCTTCCCTTAATGGTCCTAGAGGTTAATACTACAGGTATTGAAAGACTTATGGCTTCACTTATACCATCTAACATAGCTTTTGGAATATGGCCTGCTCCTAAGGACTGCAATACTATCCCATCTACCCCATCCCTAATACTATTTCTTATATTCCTAGAATCTGAGCCAAGGTAGGAAGGTATTATATCTACAACAATATTGTCAATATTCCCTAAGCCATAAGTCTCTTTTATGATTGGTTTTCTGAACCATAGGACCCGATTATTATCTATGGTACCTATATGTCCAAACTCCAATGATTTAAAGGTGTCCAATCCTGTTCTATGGGTTTTGGTAGCTTCCCTTGCAGGTACTATCTCCGATGCAAATACTATCAAGACCCCCATCTCTGCTGCCATTTCATCAGCAGCAACCCTTATTGAATCCATAATATTTATAGCTACATCGGAGCTTATGGCAGATAAGTTTCTTTGTGAACCTGTCAATACAATAGGAATATTTAAATCCGTTGTCAAATCTAAGAAATAAGCTGTTTCTTCCATGGTGTCTGTTCCATGGGTAATTACGATTCCATCATAGCCTTTCCTGCTTATGTCCATAACAAGATTTCGTAACCCTATTAAATCCTTGATTGTCATATGGGCACTAGGAATATTTATAAAATCAATGGCATCAATAATAAATTCTTTTTTTATATTATTCAATGAGTCAAGCAAGTCTTTAGCCCCAGCAGTGGGAACTGCTAAGCCTGATTTATCTGCCTCCATGGCTATGGTTCCACCTGTTGAAATTAATGCAATTCTTTTCAAAAAAATCGCCCCCTCCAAAATAATCCCTTTGACCATTAATCAATATATGATAGGGCACCAATATTATCTACCTTGTGAACAAAGACCTCCCAAGCCGGATACTCATCTTTAACATACTCTTGAATATCCTTAATTAACCTATTATCCTCCCCTGGCCCTATGCACATTATGGTGGGGCCTGCACCGCTTAAGTAGCAGCCTAAGGCACCTTTTTGGTTTACAGCACTTATAATTTCATCAAATCCTTCAATTAATTTACCCCTGTAGGGCTGGTGGAATTTATCTTGGAGGCCCAATTTTATTAGGCCACTATCTCCTGTTGCAAGGGCAGTAAGGAGGATGCTTACCCTGCTTACATTGTAAATTCCATCCTTAAAATCTATTCTCTTGGGAAGGACTTCCCTTGCCTTTGAAGTGGACAGCTCAAAGTTTGGAACTAAGGCTATAAAGTTCAGCTTGTTTTTTATAGGCAGCTTAGCTATGTGGATTTTATCTCCTTCCATAACTGATACTACTAAGCCTCCATAGATTGCAGGAGCCACATTATCAGGATGGCCTTCAATTTCTGTAGCTAATTTTAGTATATCCTCTTTATCTAAGGGCTTTCCTAGGATTTCATTGGCCCCCATAATTCCTCCAACTATACAGGCTGCAGAGGAACCTAAGCCCCTGGCTATTGGAATATTGTCATTTACTTGGATTTTCACTGGTATCAAAGGCTTCCCTAGGTATTCAAAGACCCTTCTATATGATTTATATATTAAGTTTTCCTCTTTGCTTTCAGCACTTTCAACAAATGTAAATATGTTGTACCTATCGATGGCTAGGCCTAGGACATCAAAGCCTGGGCCAAGATTGGCACTGGTGGCAGGAACTTTTACCTTAATCATTTTTATTCACCTTCAAAAATTTTAATATTACATCCCTCATTTCATCTTTTTGGCATAGGGTATTGTGGATTTCAGGTAAGACTTCCAATTCTGCTAAGTGCTTGGGGACTTTGGTATTGGAGACTTTTGCCAGCCCCTCTAAGTCTCTAAAATCCTTCCCTGTAATTCCCTTTCCAATGGAAGTTAGCACCTTTTTATGGAACTTAAATGGGCTTGCTGTTGATGCAATTAGGGTCTTAGTTTCATCCTTTTCTTCTTCTAAATATTTCATATAGACTCCGTATGCAACAGCAGTATGGGGATCTATTATGTAATCTTCCCCTTCATATACCCTCTTAATCCAATAAGATGTTTCTCCTTCGTCTGTGAAGTTTCCGTATATATTCTCTTTGAAATCATCCCAATAGTATTTTCCCCTTTCCCTTAGTTCAGTCATCTTTTCCCTTGTAATATTTTCATCATTGCCTGATATATGGAATAAAAATCTTTCAAGGTTGCTGGATACTAAAATATCCATGGAAGGCGATGAGGTGAGAATTAGGTCTCTTTCCTTATCATATATGCCAGTGTTAAAGAAATCAGCCAAGACCTTGTTGTTATTTGATGCACATATAAGCCTATTTACAGGTAGCCCCATTCTCTTTCCATAATATGCAGCTAAGATATTTCCAAAGTTCCCTGTAGGAACTACAATATTGATCTTTTCGCCCTTTGAAATAACTTTTCTCCTAAGTAATTCTATATAGCCATACACATAATAGGTTATTTGGGGTATAAGCCTGCCTATGTTTATGGAGTTGGCAGATGATAGGATATAACCCTGCTTTTCAAGAAAGCCATTGAAATCAACATCGGAGAATACTTCCTTAACCCCACTTTGAGCATCATCAAAATTACCTTTAATAGCTGAGACAAAGGTATTGTTGCCTCTTTGGGTAACCATTTGAAGCCTTTGAATGGGGCTTACTCCCCCATCTGGATAGAAAACTATAACATTTATGCCTTCAATATCTTTAAAGCCTTCTAAGGCAGCTTTTCCTGTATCTCCTGAAGTTGCAGTAAGGATTACTATTTTTTTATCTATGTTTCTAGTCCTTACTGCAGCCTTTAAAAGGTAGGGAAGTATAGTTAGGGCCATATCTTTAAAGGCCAAGGTAGGTCCATGGAATAATTCTAGGAAATGTGCCTTTTTAGTGCTTTTTATTTCAATTACACTCTCTTTTCTAAACTTTTCATCATAGGCCCCATTTACCGCCTTCCATAATTCCTCTTCAGTATAATCTGTAAAATACAGGCTTAGGATTTTGTAAGCTACTTCCTTATAACTTAGGTCTATTAATTCCTCTAAGGATGGAAGGGAGGGAAAAGTTTCTGGAACGAATAAGCCTCCTTCCTCTGAAATACCCTTTATAACAGCTTCCTTAGAAGAAACTATATTGTTTTTATCTCTAGTGCTAAAGTACCTCATAACAGTCCTCCTAATCTTCCAAATTCACTAAGGCTAGGTTTTCTACTCCCTCTAATATATTTAGTATATCAGATAATCTTACCTCTTTTGTTATAATTGCAAAATCTTTATCATCTTCAAAGACTTTTTTTTCTATTACCCCTCCGAGGTCGACTTCATAGTCTTTCCAATTGGAAATTCTTATATAGTATTTTCCTCGGATGTCCTCATTTTTATTTTTAAGCTTCCTATTTCCTAGGGGATTTTTCTTATCCTGAATATTCATTACACAATCTATAATATCTGTTAGGACTGCATTTGCAGTTGGATACATTCCAGCACCTGGCCCATAAAAGTTTAATACGCCTGAAAAGTCTCCTTCTATGGATACAGTATTATATGCTTCCCTTATCATAGTAAAGTAGCTGCCATCCTTAAAGGCCTTTGGCTGTACAATTGCTTGATATCCTCCATCAACTTCAACGGCTTCACCTATGAGCTTAATTACCATCTCCCTTTCCTTCAAAAGCTTAATATCTAAGGCTAATAATTTGTCTATTCCATGGCAGATTATATCTTCCTCTCTTATGGCTGAGCCAAAGGCCAATGTGGATAGGATTCTCAGCTTTCTCAAAGTATCTAACCCTTTCACATCCGAAGATGGGTCTGCCTCAGCATAGCCTAAGCCCTGTGCCTCCCTTAGGGCTTGTCCATAGTCTAAACCTTCATCTGTCATCTTGGTTAAGATATAATTACAGGTACCATTTAGAATTCCCCTAAGCCTTGAAATATTATTTACCCTTATTTGGTCTTTTAAAGGCTTCAATATTGGAATTCCACCTGCTACACTTGCTTCATAAAGAAAATAAACATCATTTTCTTCAGCCAGGAGTGAAAGTTCTTCAAAGTGTTTAGAAACCAAGGCCTTATTTGCAGTTACTACGTGTTTCTTATTATTTAACGCCTCCTTTACTAGCCTATAGCTTAAATCCACATCCCCTGTAACTTCAACTATTATATCTATTTCCTTATCTTCCATTATTTCTTGAGGATTTAGAGTAAGTTTATCCTTTGAAACCTTGACCTTTCTTTCTTTTTCAAGATTTCTGACTAGGATTTTTTTGATATTTATATCTTTTAATGGGGTAGCTTCTGATTTATTATTTAATATATGAGCAAGTCCTTGTCCAACAGTTCCAAAACCCAATAATCCAATATTTACCACCATATCCCTCCTTCAATTACCAGTGATTTTTCGATTTATAGATTTGGTTATGCCTACACTTCATCTACAAATGCATTATATATGGCTGCTACTGACTTTTCATAATCCTCATTTTCTATTCCAATTATTATACTTAGCTCACTAGACCCTTGTGAAATCATCCTAATATTAATATCGCTTTCATACAGGGCTGTAAAAATCTTTGCGCTAATGCCCTTAGTCCTTATCATACCACTTCCGACAACTGCTAGAAGTGCCATATTTGTATAGGTAGTTATACTATCAGGCTTGCAAAAAATTCGAACCTCTTCTATTATCTTATCCAGCTTCCCCTTTATATCCTCCTCTGCTACAATAACAGATATGGAATCTATACTTGAAGGCATATGCTCAATGGAAATATCATTTGACTCAAATACTGATACCAGCTTTCTAAGAAATCCCTTTTCACTTGTCATAAAAGTCTTTTCAATAGATAATACGGTGAAGCCTTTTTTGCCTGCAATTCCTGTAATTTTGCCATGTTTAGTCTTAGACAGTCTACTATGGACAATAAGGGTTCCTTCATCTTCAACCTTGTTAGTATTTCTAATTTGAATTGGAATTCCCTTCTTTTTTACTGGGAAAATTGCCTCTTCATGGAGGACTGGTGCCCCCATATAGGATAGGCCCCTTAGCTCCTCATAGGTTATTTCCCTTATAGGCTTTGGATTTTCAACTATATTTGGATCTACCATTAGGAAGCCTGGCACATCGGTCCAATTCTCATAAAGACCTGCATTTGCTGCATTTGCCACTAGGGAACCAGTTATATCAGAGCCCCCTCTTGAAAAGGTGAAAATATTTCCATCTTTATCAGCACCATAAAAGCCTGGTATGACTGCAGCATCAAGTTTAGATAGCCTTTCTGAAAGGAGTTTTTCAGTTATCTCTTCATCATAATCACCCTTTGCTTTAAACCTGATTACTTCCGCTGCATCAACAAAGGGTATATCTAGAAAATCTGCAAGTAAAATCCCATTTATATATTCTCCCCTACTTGCACAATAATCCCTTGTTGCCTTCCTGAGTATATTCTCATATACTTCCTCCAGAATTTCTTCTATTGGTGTATTTAATTCAAGTTCTTTACAAATTCCTACATACCTTTCCCTAATAAGTTGAAATACCTCATCAAAGTTAATTCCGTGAGATGAAAGCTGATGGCACATGTATAATAAATCAGTGATTTTATGGTCTCCCCTATATCTTTTCCCTGGGGCTGAAACCACTATAAATTTTCTATTTGGGTTTTCCCTTATTATAGTCCTTACCTTTTTAAATTGAGCACTGTCTGCCAACGAACTTCCGCCGAATTTTGCTACTATTATCCTATCCATTTTTACACCTCCAATAATATGTAAAAAAACACCCATCAAAAAAGACGAGTGTTAAGCCCTATTCATATTTTTACCATTTTATAACTTTATCAGGTTAATGTCAAGATTGTATTCTGGTTAATAAATAAAATTATATTTTACATAGATTTAACATTAATATGTTCTTAGATTTAACATTCATATTTTACACTGGTATTGAGAAAAATAAGAAGGAAAAAATCGAAAGGAAGGATAGTAAATGAAAAGGATATTAACCATAGGCATAATTTTAATCTTAGGAGCCTCTATATTAGGAGGATGTGGTGCCAATAATTCAACAGATTCCGGCAAGGGTTTTAATTTAGACAAGGAAATCGTAGTCATTTCAAGGGAAGAAGGGTCAGGTACTAGGGGTGCCTTTGTTGAAATTACAGGAATAGAAGCAAAGGATGAACTAGGAAATACTGTAGACAGAACTTATGAAGAAGCTATAGTTTACAATGGTACAAACCAAGTCTTAACAGCAGTAGCTGGAAATGAATATGCAATTGGCTATGTATCTACTGGTTCTTTGAACGAAACTGTAAGAGCTCTAAAGATTGATGGAGTAGAGCCTACTACAGAAAATATTAAGAATGGTAGTTACAAAATTGCAAGACCCTTTAATATTGCAACAAAAGGAAATTTAACTGAAATCACACAGGATTTTATTGATTTTATAATGAGCAAGGAAGGTCAAGAAATAGTTTCTGAAGACTTTATAGCAGTAGATGATAATGCTGCACCTTATGCTGGTTCTAAACCCTCAGGAAAAATCATAATAGCTGGTTCAACTTCAGTAACTCCTGTTATGGAAAAATTGAGAGAAGCATACTTAGAAATAAATCCTGAGGCAGAAATTGAAATTCATTCAACAGGTTCCTCAGCAGGTATGCAAGCTGTTATCAATGGCACAGCTGATATAGGTATGGCGTCCAGAGACTTAAAGGACAGTGAAAAGGCAGACTTAGATTATATGGCAATAGCTATAGACGGTATTGCAGTTATAAACAATCCTGCAAATACTATAGACAATCTATCCTTAGAAGATGTTACCAAGATATTTATAGGGGAAATAACCAGATGGAGCCATATTAAATAAAGTAGGTGAAAATCCATGAAGAAAAATTTTCTTGAAAAATTTATGGCGATAGTATTTTTTATCTCCGCCACTGCTTCTATTATATCTGTAATCCTTATTTGTGTCTTTATGTTTACAGGTGGCATACCTGCCCTTAGGGAAATAGGGCTTTTTAATTTTATATTTGGTAGGAAATGGTCACCCTCCAATGTGCCGCCATCATTTGGAATTTTTCCCATGATATTGGGAAGTATCTATGTAACCCTTGGGGCCATCATAATTGGGGTCCCTATTGGGGTGTTAACAGCAATATTTTTATCTAAGTTTTGTCCTAGGAAAATATATAGATATATTAAACCTGCTGTCAATCTCATGGCAGGGATCCCATCTATCGTTTATGGTTTCTTTGGTATGGTTGTGCTGGTGCCTTTTATAAGCAATGTATTTGGAGGAAATGGCAATAGCATATTGACCGCTTCCATACTTCTTGGAATTATGATTTTACCCACTATTATAGGCCTTTCAGAATCAGCCATTAATTCTGTGCAAAAATCCTATTATGAAGGTGCCATAGCCCTAGGTGCCAGCCATGAAACAGCAGTTATGTTTACAGTAGTTCCTGCTGCAAAAAGTGGAATCTTAGCCTCCATCGTCTTGGGAATAGGCAGGGCCATAGGGGAAACCATGGCTGTAGTTATGGTGGCTGGAAACCAAGCCCGAATGCCCAATGGTATCTTAAGGGGAATTCGTACCTTAACAGCCAATATAGTTATGGAAATGGGATATGCAGCTGACCTTCATAGGGAGGCCCTAATCGCAACGGGAGTAGTCTTATTTGTATTTATACTATTGATTAATGGGATATTTTTGATACTGAAAAGGAGGATGAACTAATTGAATAAGTATACCAAGATTATTAAAGGCTTTGTCATATTATCTGCAATACTTACCTTTTCAGTTTTGCTTATATTAATTGGCTATATATTGATAAAAGGAATTCCCCATATGGATACTTCTTTATTTGCCTTAGAGTTTAGTACGGAAAACCTATCTTTATTTCCTGCAATTATAACTACACTGATGATGATATTTTTATCCCTATTAATTGCCTGTCCACTTGGGGTTTTTACAGGCTTTTATCTTGTAGAATATGCCAAATCTGGGAATAAGGTCGTTGAGATAATAAGGCTTACTACGGAAACCTTATCGGGAATCCCATCTATTGTATATGGCCTATTTGGATTGTTATTCTTTGTTACTGCCCTTGGTTGGAGTTTTTCATTGATTGCAGGGGCCTTCACCCTAAGTATTATGATACTTCCCCTTATAATCAGATCAACAGAGGAGGTCCTGATTGCAGTCCCTAATAGCCTTAGGGAAGCAAGCTTTGGCCTAGGTGCTGGTAAGTTAAGAACCATATTTAGGATAGTCTTGCCCAGTGCTATGCCAGGAATACTTACAGGTATTATCCTTGCCATAGGCAGAATAGTAGGTGAAACTGCAGCCCTTATCTATACTGCAGGTACAGTGCCTCAAATACCTGACAATTTGTTTTCATCAGGTAGGACTTTGGCAATTCATATGTATGTCCTATCTAGTGAAGGCTTATACACCAACAAGGCTTATGCCACTGCAGTAATACTCCTATTAGTGGTAATTGGAATAAATGGTTTATCTAGCTATGTAGCAAAAAGATTTTCAAAGGAGAATGTTAATGGATAAGATTAAAGTAGAAAATTTAAACCTATATTATGGAGACTTTCATGCTCTTAAAAATATAAATATGAGTATAGAAGAAAATCTAATAACTGCCTTCATTGGACCTTCCGGTTGCGGTAAGTCAACTTTTCTTAAGACCTTAAACCGCATGAATGACTTGATTGAAAATTGTAGAATTGAAGGTTCAGTCCTATTAGATGGCCAAGATATATACAAAAATGGAAATATAAATGTGAACTTGTTAAGAAAAAGGGTGGGAATGGTATTTCAAAAACCTAACCCCTTTCCCATGAGCATATATGATAATATAGCCTATGGTCCCAGAACCCATGGTATTAAATCTAAGGCCAAACTTGATGAAATAGTAGAAAGAAGCTTGAGAAATGCAGCCATATGGGATGAGGTAAAGGACAGATTAAAGAAAAATGCCCTTGACCCAATTTCTACACTTAAAATCGAAGACCTAGTAGTGGAATTGAAAAAGGAATATACCCTTGTTATGGTGACCCACAATATGCAGCAGGCAGCTCGGGTATCAGACAAAACAGCCTTTTTCCTAAGCGGTGAATTAATTGAATACGATAATACGGAAGATATTTTTTCCAATCCTAAAGACAAGCGTACTGAAGACTATATTACTGGTAGATTTGGTTAATGGTTATTTGCGAAAGGATTGATATTTGTGAGGAATAGATTTGATAGGGAGTTAAAATTATTAAATGAAGAGTTAATTGAAATGGGCAATGCCATTGAAAGCTCCATAGAGGCAGCTGTTACTGCCTTAATTGAGCAAAATGTTGATTTGGCTAGGAGGGTAATCGAAGGAGACAAGGAAATCAATGATATAGAAAAGGATATTGAAAAAAGATGCTTAAAACTCCTACTTCAACAGCAGCCTGTAGCCAGTGATTTAAGAATGATTTCTTCTGCCTTAAAGATGATTACGGATATGGAAAGAATTGGAGACCAAGCCTCAGATATTTCAGAAATAACCCTTAGATTGGCTAATGTAAAATATTTAAAGGAAATTGTCCATATACCTCAAATGGCTAAGGCCACCATAAAGATGGTAAAGGATAGTATAGACGCCTTTGTAAAAAGGGACTTAGATTTGGCAGTATCTGTTATATATTATGATGATGTTGTAGATAATCTATTTAATATTGTAAAAAACGAAGTCATTGCCCTCATTAGGGAAAGCGCAGACAACGGTGAGCAAGCAGTAGACTTTCTCATGATAGCTAAATATTTTGAAAGAATTGGAGACCACGCAGAAAACATTGCTGAATGGGTTTATTATTCCATTGCAGGCCAACATTATGAAAGGAAATACGATGAACCAAGAGAAATATAAAAATCTCTTGGTTTTGTTATATAATTGTAAAAGGGTATAATCTAATTAATAGCTTTTCACTATTCACTGAAAATGAAAGGGTGGTTTGGTGCCAATTATTTATTGTGTTGAAGATGATGAGAGTATCAGGGAATTGATAGTCTATGCCTTAAACAACAATAATTTAAAGGCTAAGAGTTTTGAAAACTGGTCTGAACTATCTAAGGAAATGGAAGAGGAAATCCCTGATTTAATACTATTGGATATTATGCTGCCAGGAGATGATGGCTATAGGATTTTAGATAAATTGAGAAGTGATTTTAAAACTAAGGATATTCCCGTCATTATGATATCTGCAAAAACAAGCGAATACGATAAGGTAAAGGGCCTGGATATGGGGGCTGATGACTATATCACTAAGCCCTTTGGAGTTATGGAATTGATTTCTCGAATCAATGCTGTTTTAAGAAGAAGTAATAGGAGGAAAAGCAGTGAAAACATCTTGTCCCTAGGTAGCCTAGTCCTAGACATAGATAAACGTATTGTAACTGTAGATAGCAGGGAGGTAAACTTGACATATAAGGAATTTGAGCTCCTATACTACCTTTTGCTAAACAAGGATGTAGTCTTGTCTAGGGATAAGTTAATGTTGGAAGTTTGGGGGACAGATTTTGAAGGAGAAAGCAGAACAGTAGATGTCCATATTAGGACCCTCAGATTAAAATTAGGAGAGGCAGGCAAGTATATCCAGACAATTAGAAATGTAGGTTATAAGATAGGGGGATAGATTTGGAAAGAAGAATATATTATACCCTTGCAGTGATTGCAAGTATAACAGCAGTTGTTACTTCTATAGTACTAGTATTTTTGCTTCACGATTTTTATAGTCCTATGGTTAGTTCAATAGAAAATATAAAATTTGTTTTTATCGGAATTTTACCTGCCATAGTTGGCCTCCTAGTCTTTATTTTATTATTTTTATACTTAATTTCTTCTATTTTAACTGCAAAAATAATTGAACCAATTAAACTCACGACCCAAAATATTGAAAGCATCCTATCTGGTGAAAAAGTGGAAATCCCAGAGGTTTATGAGGAGCTTAAGCCCTTTATTGAAACCATTGAATTACAGAAAAAGGAAATTGAAGCCTATATCAGGAAACTAAAGGAAGCAGAAAAAATAAGAAGGGAATTTACTGCCAATGTTTCCCACGAATTAAAAACTCCCTTAACATCCATAAATGGCTTTGCAGAAATGATTGAAACTGGCACGGCTAAGGGTGAAGATGCCATGAAATCTGCTGCCATCATTAGAAAGGAAGGAAATAGGCTTTTAGACTTAATAGATTCCATTATCAAATTATCCCAATTGGAAGATATTAATGTGGAAAAAGAATTTGCCCCCTTAGATATCTATCCCGTTGGAGAAACAGTTTTAACCAACTTAAGACCCAAGGCAAAGGAAAAAAATATTTCCCTAAGTCTTCATGGTAGTAAAACAGTGGTGGAAGCTAATAGGAGAATGATAGAGGACTTATTATATAATCTTATAGACAATGCTATAAATTATAATAAGCCTGGGGGAGAGGTAAGTATAAATATTTATCCCAAAGGTGATTGGGCAGTTATTAGGGTTAGTGATACTGGCATAGGGATACCTGTTGAAGACCAAAGTAGAATATTTGAAAGGTTCTATAGGGTTGATAAGTCTCGATCTAAAAAGGTGGGAGGCACTGGCCTAGGACTTTCAATAGTAAAACATATTGTAGAATTCCATAATGGAAAAATAGATTTATCTAGTAAAGTAGGAGAAGGAACTACTATAGAAGTCCATTTACCAAAATAATCCCCTCAATTGAGGGGATTATTTTATCTTAAGGATTCCTTTATAACCTTTCCAAGGGACTTTATACCTTCTCTAATCTTCTCATCATTCATATTTGAATAGTTTAATCTAGCTGTGTTTTCATTGCCTCCATTGGGGAAGAAGGAGCCTCCAGGTACATAGGCTACATTGTATTCTAAGGCTTTTTTGGCCAATTCCCTAGCATTCATGTATTCAGGCAGTACTATCCAAGTAAAGAGTCCTCCTTCGGGATAGGTATATTTTACTTCCTTAGGGAATTCTTTCTCTATGGCATCAATCATAACATCTCGTCTATGTTTATATAAATCTATAATTTTCTTGATATGCTCATCTAAGTCATATCTTTCTAAAAACTTAGCTACTTCCACTTGAGAAACAGTACTAGATTGTAAATCGGCCCCCTGTTTTACCAATATAAATTTACTTAACAAGTCAGTATCTGCAACTACCCAACCAAGCCTCAGGCCAGGGCATAGAATCTTTGAAAAAGTTCCTAAAAAGGCCACCCTGCCTTCAGTATCAAAATGCTTAATGGCTGGTAAAATCTCACCTTCAAATCTCAATTCTCCATAAGGATTATCTTCTATTATTGCTACATTATATTTATTTGCTAATTCAACTAATTTCTTTCTTCTTTCAATAGACCAAGTTCTTCCTGATGGATTTTGGAAATCTGGAATAACATATATGAATTTAACATTATCATTAGCTTTCAAAACTTCTTCCAATTCATCCATATCCATTCCTTGGTCATCTGTAGATACTTCTATAAACTTAGGTTCATAGGCTTTAAAAGCATTTATGGCACCTAAGTAAGTAGGACTTTCGCACACTATGATGTCTCCAGGGTTTATAAATATTTTTGCTGCAAAATCAAGTCCTTGCTGCGAGCCACTGGTAATTAAAACATTTTCTGCTTTTGCATCTACATCTAGTTTTTTCATTCTTTTTGCTATTGCTTCCCTTAGAGGATAATAACCTTCTGTTGGGCCGTATTGCAAGGCTAAGGCTCCATTGCTTTCTAGAACTTCTTTGTTAATTTTTTTGAATTCCTCTATGGGAAATGACTCAGGTGCTGGCATTCCACCTGCAAATGATATGATATGTGGCTGCTGAGTAAGTTTTAGTAGTTCTCTAATTTCTGACGCCCTAATGTTGTCCATACGCTTTGCATAATTTAACGACATCATATGCACCTCCAAATTTANGTTTTATTANCTCAGTTATAGTTTACTATTTAATATTTAAATTGTCTAATATTATAGTACAATTTAATGGCAAAATAAAAAAGTTATTCTATTGCAAATATTATGAAAATATTGACAATTTAGTGTACAATGTTAATTTAACTTCTGAAAGCTCGATTTAAATTTAAGCAAAAATGTCATATAATACAAAAACAAAAAGCCAAATACATTGTTAAAATGTATTTGGCTTTTATCTTAATCATCGTCTTTTAAGTCGTCTTCCATTTCATCTACAATTTCATTTATAATGATGCGAACCCAACATATTCGTTTATCACATATTTCTTCTATATGAAATTCTAAGTCCTCATATTCTACAACGACCTTTTGGCCATCTTCAGGTATATAACCTATTTGATCTATTAAAAATCCACCAAGGGTATCATAGTCCTCTGAATCCTCGTTTAGTTCAATATCTAACTTATTATTCAGCTCTCTTATGGAAATTGTACCCTTAGCAATAAATGTTTTTTCATCTATCTTCCTAAGTTCTGGCTCATCATGGTCATATTCATCATCAATGTCTCCAACTATTTCCTCTATTAAGTCTTCCATAGTTACTATTCCTGAGAAACCGCCATATTCATCTATTAGAATTGCCATGTGTTGTTTTTTCATTTGAAGCTCATTAAATAACTCGTTGATATTCTTCCTTTCAGGGACAAAATAGGCTGGCCTAAGGATTTTTCTTATATCTATATTATCAAAGCCTACTTTATAGGCTTCTAGCAGTAGGTCTTTAAGATATAGTATTCCTAAAATATTGTCTACATATCCCTCATATACAGGAATCCTTGAATATTTTAATTGCAATAAATCATCAAGATATTCCTCTAGGGGATCTTCTAAGTCTATCATGAAAACTTCTGTCCTAGCTGTCATTATTTCTTCAGCAAGCTTATCGTCAAATCCTATAACGCCATCTATCATATCCCTTTCTACTGGGTTAATAATTCCCTGCTCTTGTCCAACTTCTACCATGGAACGTATTTCTTCTAAAGTAATCTTTTCTTCTACTCCTTCTGTTCCAATGCCTAAGAGCTTCAAAACTGAATTTGTTGAAAAGGATAGAAAAGCAACAAAAGGACGCATTATTTTATAAACTATGTTTATTGCTCTTATGGAAAATTTGGAAAACTTTTCAGAATACTTAAGTGCTACCCTCTTAGGTACAAGTTCCCCAAAAACTAAATTAAAATACATCAGGATTATAGTGATTAATATGAAAGCAACATCCTTAGCAAAAGGAATACCAAATCTTGTTAGTAGTCTTCCAAAATCATCTGAAAGACCTATTGCTGCGGATCCAGATGCAAAAAAACCTGCTGCAGTTATCCCTACTTGTATGGTGGATAAAAACCGTGAAGGTTCTTTTAATAGATCCAATAACATTTTAGATTTTTTATTCCCTTCTTCTGCTTCAATGTTTAGTTTTTTCTTGTCTACTGAAACCATGGCCATTTCCGATGCTGCAAAAAAAGCATTTACCATAGTTAATAAAAAAATTAAAAGTAATTGTCCAGTTATCGTGCCCCCAGACCCTTCGTCCATTTTACTCCTCCTAATTATGAAAATAATAATTATATAATTATATAGTTAATACTATTTTATACGTTTCATATGAAAAATGTCAATCATAATCCATTACATTTGTCTTATTCCTCAGTATGGTCATGGTCTTTGCCCTTGTAGTGGACTATGCTTATCCATTTTTCACCTACCAAAATCTTTCTAACCCTTTTTTCAAATTCAATCCTAGTTAACCAAATCTGCCTATCGCAGCCTAAACATTTAAGCTTTATATCAACACCTGTTCTTAAAATCTCCCATTTATTCTCTCCGCAAGGATGACCTTTTTTTAAAGTAATAATATCTCCTACTTCGTACTTAAGCATTATAACTACCTCCAATTACTATTTTTCTATAGGGAACTTTTATATTCTCCCTTTGGAAAGCTTCCTTAACTTTTTTCCTTATTTCCCTTTCAACAGACCATTGAGACATAGGTTTTGTTCTGGCTACTATGGTAATGGTTACATATGACTCTCCTAGGTCAGTAATGCCTAATATATTGGGGCCCTCTAAAATTTCTTCATTAGTAGCTTTAACTTCCATTATCACTTTTTCTAGTATTTTCATTACCCTGTCTATATCTTCATCATAGGTAACTAGGACCCTTACTAAGGCCCTCATGGCTCCCCTAGTTTTATTTGTTACAACTTGAATAATACCATTTGGGATTATGTGAAGATCTCCAGAGAAATCCCTTAATTTAGTAACCCTTAAACCCATTTCCTCAACAGTTCCTTGATAGGAATTGATTATAACGAAATCACCCACTGCATACTGGTCTTCTATAAGAATAAAAAAACCCGTAATAACATCTTTTACTAGGGACTGGGCTCCAAAACCTATGGCTAAGCCTCCTATTCCTGCTGTTGCTATGATGGAAGTAGTATTTATATTAAATACATCCAAGATCATAATAATTCCTATGAAATACAAGGTATACTTAAAAATATTTTTTAGTATGCTTCCTATGGTACTGGCCCGTTTATTGTTGGCAAAAAAATTTAATTCACTTCTACTCTTTAGGATCCTATCTATTAGCCTATTGGTCAAATAGGATACAAGTTTTACTATTGCTAGAATCAATATGATCTTGCTGATTTTCCCAAAAATATTTAAATCTCCACTACTATCTTTGAAATAATAGTCTATTATGGCCATTAAACTTTCCATTTTATCACCTATAATTATATTATCTTTTCTACCCTACTGTGATTTCCTTCCTTAATATATTTATAGATATTTGCTATATTGATTTCACCGTCATCTACCATTTTCTTTACCTTATCTAAATCATCTAGGGCAAATATAATGGCTAAGCCACAGCTAAGGGTGATTTCCCTAGGAGTTGGTATGGTCCTAAAACTTATACCCTTTTCTTTAAAAGTTCCCTCTGCTTGAATAGTATGGTGGGTAGATTTAAAAGTAGTTACTCCATAAACTTCCTTGTTCATTTTTATCTCCTATCCTAATGTTATTGTATTGTTTGCATTCCTCATTTTCTCATATATGGTGTACATATTTCCAATTTCTCCAACTTGTAATTTATCCTTTAAGTTATAATAGTCTAAACATGTTCCACAGGAAATAATCTCAACTCCTTCATCCTTTAAGGCCTTTAAATCTTCTAAGACTTCTGAACCTTCACAGGTTAAGTAAACTCCTGAATTGTAAAAGACCATAGTTGCTGGAAGGGGGGTAGTTTCCCTTACAGTATAAATAAAGGATTTCATCAGGATTTTCCCAAGTTTTTCTTCTCCATTTCCCATTCTATCTGAGCCTATGGCTATAGTCAAATCCTTAAAGGTATCTGGTATACATATAGCAGCTTCCTTTGACTCAGCTTTAGCCTCTGTTTTTGCAAGGCTTATATTGCCTTCAAGGCCTCCCTTTGTAATATGAATATAGTATTCATTATCCTTGCCCTTATCTATAATAAAACTATATCCATAGGACATGGCCAGCTTAGATACATTATCCTTAGCTACCTCATTATCTACTATAGTGGTAACTACTCCACTTTTAATACTATCTAATTCCTTTTTAGTCATTATAACTGGTTTTGGACATGCTTGTCCCCTAGCATCAACTTCTATCCTCATTATTATTCCTCCTCGTATAATAATGTTGTAGTTAAAAACTATATTTACTTTTCTATCTCACTCTTCTTGTGAGATAATATTTGTACAGATAG
>JGI24713J26584_10000245_pt1 | contig 39636 bp, 32 predicted proteins | sample BioPla4DNA1_FD_26584 | JGI IMG/M metagenome (IMG submission 26584) | reverse complement strand
GCTAATAAAAGAATAGAAATCTTTCTCATATGGGTTGATAACCTCCTGTTCAAGGAATTTTCTTCATTATAATGTAATCTTATATATTTGTCAACATTTTTAGTAAATAATTCTGTCAAACGTAGTGCTTAATTATAAATGCTATGTGCCCATCGTTGTGAATTATTGTAAAAAAATTATATTTAGATGCTTGTTTTTCTCCCAACGCCCAGTATAATTATTAGTGGAAGGTGACACCCGATGTTTGTGATCAATTATGAAGGCAATAACAGCCCTGGAGTATTATTTGAAGGGTTGGAAGCTCTCCTGGCTTTTTACCGGGAGGTCGATACTGTAACGGAGAGTTTCAAAAAACAGGGGAAAGTAGACTGCTTGGCCTCTTGCCGGGAATGTTGCCGCACGTCCGCGGCAAACATTGAGGTCTCAATCTTTGAATTTTTGCCTTTAAGCATTCATCTTTGGCAGACGGGGAAGGCCGAATTCTGGCTGGCCAGGGCGGCCGCGGCTGGGCCCGGCTCCCCTTGTGTGCTTCTTAATGACGATGCCCTGCTGCAGCCGGAAGGGGGATGCCGGTTTTACGCCTGGCGACCGCTGTTATGCCGTTTATTCGGTTTTTCCGCGGTGGAGGATAAATACGGGCGGCCGGTTGTTGCCCTCTGCCGCAGGATTAACCAGGCCAATCCCGGGCTGCGGGAAAGACTGCAAGCGTTGGTGGAGAGCGGCCTGCCGGTACCAATCAATTCCCACTACGCCAGGAGAGTCTCTCTCCTCAATCCCGCCCTGGGACAGACGCGTTACCCGATTAATAAAGCGTTTTTACTGGCGCTGGAAACTACCGGCTACCGTTTGGCCTTGACTGGGGAGAATGGGTATCCGGACGAGACGCCGCCGAGCGTCCCACCGGTAGGAAAACCGGCTTGAGGTGAACCGTTAAAAACAGTGAGTGGGAGTTTGTAAAAAGCCGGTCTTGGAAAATTCGTTTTCTTTAACCCCGCGGTTAAAAAAACACGGAAATATCCGTGTTTTTTTATTTGTCCCGAACAAACGTTTGTGCTATAATAAAGGGGAACATATGTTTGGAGGCGAGGAAATGGATCTGCGGGAGAAACTGCATATCCTGGCTTCCGCCGCCAAGTACGATGTTTCCTGCGCCTCATCGGGCAGCAAGCGGAGAAACACCCCCGGCGGGTTGGGGAACGCTGCCCGGGCGGCGATGGGGATCTGTCACAGCTGGTCTGCGGACGGGCGGTGCATTTCGCTCTTGAAGATCCTTTATACCAATTATTGCGTTCATAACTGCGCCTACTGCATCAACCGGCGGAGCAATGACCTGCCGCGGGCCGCTTTTACCCCGGAGGAGGTAAGGGAGTTAACGATCAAATTTTACCGGCGCAATTACATTGAAGGCCTGTTCTTAAGTTCCGGGGTGTTGAAGACGGCCGACTACACCATGGAGTTACTGATCAGGACCGTAAAAGACCTGCGCCAGAAGGATAACTTTAACGGGTATATCCATTTGAAAGTTATTCCCGGGGCTGACCCGCTGCTGGTACGGGAAGCCGGCTTTTATGCCGACCGGTTAAGCGTCAATATCGAACTGCCTTCGGAACGGAGTTTAAAACTCTTGGCCCCGGGGAAGGACCGGGAAGCGATATTGCAGCCCATGACCTATATAAATGAGCAGATTATTGCGAACCAGGAAGAGAAAAAGAAGTTTAAATGGGCAAAGGCTTTTTCCCCGGCCGGGCAAAGCACCCAGTTGATTGTGGGGGCCACCCCCGAATCGGACCTGCAAATTCTCAAGCTTGCCGAGGGGTTATACAAAAAAATGGGGCTGAAAAGGGTTTATTATTCCGCCTTTATCCCCGTGGCCACAAGCCCTTTATTACCGGCGGTTAAGGCGCCGCCGCTCCGGCGGGAACACCGTCTTTACCAGGCCGACTGGTTGCTGCGGTTTTACGGCTTTCGCGCGGACGAGCTCCTGGAGACGAAGACGCCGTTTCTCGATGAAGACCTGGACCCAAAGACCGTTTGGGCCTTGCGCAACCTGGAATTCTTTCCGGTGGAGGTCAATAGGGCTTCATACCGTATGTTACTGCGGGTGCCGGGGATAGGGGAGCAGTCGGCCCGGAAGATCATCTCCGCCCGCCGCTGGGGAACGCTGGGCTTTTCGGAATTGGCCAAACTCGGGGTGGTCATGAAAAGGGCCCGGTTCTTTATTACCTGCCGGGGGAGTTTCCTGGAAAAACTGGATAACGAAGAGAAGATCCGCGCCCGGTTGTTGGCCGGGCTAAAGAAGAAAGAGTCCCTGGCCGGGCGGCAGTTGCCCCTGGATTTTGGCGCCGCCCTGGAGCCATACGGAGGAGGATAAGGAAATGCTGACCTACGTCTATGACGGGAGCCTGGAAGGACTCTTCACCGCCTTGTATGAGGGTTTGTTCAGCGGGGAAGAAGTGGCGGAGATTACTGAGGACCGCCGGTATACACCCACGCTTTTTTCCACTGCCAAGGTCATTGCGACCGATCCGGAAAAAGCCCGGAAACTACGGCGGTTTTTACGGAAGCGCCTTTCGCGGCAGGCCTTTCAGAACCTCGTCTACTGCTATCTCTCGGAATCCGGGATGGAAAAAACAATCCTTTCCTATATAAAACTGCTGGTGTCGCCGGGGAGGAAGACGGGGGGCAATTCGCCCGCCCCTACCCGGGACATTATGGCGACAATTGACGCGATCACAGAAACCGCGAAGAAGGTAGCCTACGAAGTCCATCGTTTCCATGGGTTTCTCCGCTTCCGCCGGGTTTACGGCGACCTTTATTACGCGCCAATCGAGCCGGACCATAATATCATCGCCCTTTTAATCCCTCATTTCACCGCCAGGTATGCCGGGCAGAAGTGGTTCATCCATGACCGCCGGCGCAATTTAGGCGCCTATTACGACGGGCGGGAATGCCGGCTGGTGAGCGGGGTTGAGATCAACAGCCAATTGGCCGCTTCCCTCCAGGGGGAAAATACCGGTATTGAAGATGAAGAAGAAATGCTCTGCCGGGAGTTGTGGCAGGAGTATTTTACCTCTACCACCCTGGAAGAACGGAGGAATGAAAAATTACAAAGACAACATATGCCGGCCCGGTACTGGAAATACCTTACCGAATTTGAACCGGTCAACAGATAGCAAGTAAAAACAACCGCTCCCCGGGACCCGGGGAGCGGCGGAGAAAAATGTCGATTTTGCCCGTCGCTGCGACGGGCTCTTTTAAAAGCTCATTGTTGCGCCGAGCATAAATGTATTTTGCAAGTCGCCCATCAGCAAGGCGCAATCAATCTTAAGGCAGGCGTTGCCTCCCCTCATTTGCAGGTTGTCAATGGCATATCCCACACCTGCGGTCCTTTTTCCCATATATGAACCGATCCGGAGAGCAAAGTCACCAAAGGTCGGCATCATCGGCCATGGCGATAAACGCGCCCCCCATCGCCAATTGCCATGCCCCCACATAAGCCGCGGCAGGCTGTGGGAAAAGACAAATAACACCCAGGAAGAGCAGAAAAGTATAATTTCTTACCCACATCCCTCCTTATCCTTCAATGCAAGCCACATTTTACCATAACCAGCATTGTGTTATCATTCAGTACAGAATAGGGGTTATGTACGGTAATCGGGTTTCCTTTGGGCCCAGCTTATGCACTTGACACAGATAAAACTCCATGTTACAATATGGTTAGCAAAGAGAAACAGTGTTCCGCTGAGCGGAACAAAGGTGGGAAATCAGAGTCATGGCTGCAAACCAATCGCTTTTAATTGTCGAAAGAGTAGCCCGGATTTTGCAGTTGTTTACCTTTGAGAAGAATGAATGGGGAATTACGGAGATTGCCCGGGAGACCGGTCTGAGCAAGAGTGTTACTTACAGGTTATTACATAGTTTGGAAGAGCACGGCTTTATCCGGCAGAACAGGGCGACGAAAAAATACGGTTTGGGTATGAGGTTCTTTGAATTGGGCCAGGTTGTCAGGGACAGCATGGATCTACGGAGTGCGGCCCGGGAAGTGATGGTGGGTCTAAGCCAAAGGTGCAATCAGACGGTGATCCTTTGTGTAGAAGACAATTTACAACAGGTCTGTATTGACAAGGTGGATGGGGGAAATCTGATCAGGATTGCCTCGAAAATAGGGGCAAGGATCCATCTTCATGCCGGGGCCTCTGCCAAGTTGCTCCTGGCCTACTTGCCCCCGGAAAAACGGGAGGAATATTACAAGGAATACGGGTTGCCCGCTTTTACTGGAAACACCACCACCGATAAGAAAAAGCTGGAAGAGGAATTACGCCGCATCCGGGAACAGGGCTACGCTTTTACCGTAGAAGAAAGGGATATAAATATAGCGGCCATCTCCGCGCCGGTCTTTGATTACCGGGGGACGGTTATTGCCAGTTTGGCCCTGATTGGTCCGAAATGGAATTTTGAACCTGAAAACGTACAAGAATACATAAAAGAAGTAAAGGCGGCTGCGGATAAGATCAGTGCAAGGATGGGCTATATGGGTGAAAAGAGAGACAAAGGAGGCAATTACTAGTGACCGCGACGAATGCAGCAAAGGAACCCATTATCAGAGTTGAAGGTTTAAGCTTTAAGTATGCGACCGCTACAGAAAAAGCCCTTAAGGAGATTAACTTCACGGTTTTCCCCGGAGAATATGTGGCGATTCTTGGGCTTTCCGGGGCTGGCAAGACCACGCTCTGTCTTTCTTTGAACGGGATTATCCCCCAGATGGTCATGGGGGAGAAGGAAGGACGTTGCCTGATCAAGGGGCAGGATACCGATGAGGTTCCCGTCAGGGAAATGGCAAAGACCGTCGGGATGGTCTTTGACAATCCCGAATACCAATTAACCCAACTCACAGTGGAAGGGGAGGTCGCCCTCGGCCTGGAGAACCTGGGAATCCCTTACGAGGAGATGCTGACCAGGATTAAAGAGGCATTAAAAGTCGTTGGCCTGGAGGGTTTGGAAGAACGTTCACCGATGCAGCTTTCCGGAGGCCAGCAACAACGATTGGCGATCGCGGCGGCAATGGCCATGTACCCGGAGATCCTTGTCCTGGACGAGCCGACCACCAATTTGGACCCCATAGGCAAAGAAGAGGTTTTTGAGGTTTTACAGCGGTTGAACCGGGAAAAAGGGATGACAATTGTCATTGCCGAGCATGAGGTGGAAGTAATCGCCGAATACGCCGACCGGGTAATCATCCTCGACCGCGGGGAATTGATTACCAACGGCCCCCCGGCGGAGGTCTTCAACGATGTGGAGACCATTTCGAGGTTAGGCCTGAGAACACCCCAGGTCACTGAATTCGGGTACCGCCTGAAAAAGAAAGGGCATAACCTGCCGGAGCAATTACCGATTACCCTTCAGGATGCTGTAAAGAAGTATTCGGGAGTTGGAGGTAAAAAATGAGCAAAAACATTATCATTAAATGCGAAGATCTGCATCACACTTATCCGTCGGGGGTCTCGGCGCTACAAGGCGTTGATCTGGCAATAGCAGAACGAGAAATTGTCGGCGTTATCGGCCAGAATGGTTCAGGCAAGACCACCCTGGTGAAGCATTTCAACGGTCTACTGAAGCCCACCAGCGGTCAGGTTTTTGTCAAGGGGATTAATACCCGGGAAGCAGAGATCAAGGAGATCTCCAGGCATGCCGGTTATGTTTTCCAAAACCCCAACCACCAGCTTTTTGCCGGTAGTGTCCGCAAGGAATTGGAGTTTGGACCGGCAAATATCGGGATGTCCGCGGAGGAGATTGAGGAACGGGTCCGGCTCGCCGCAGATTTCTTCGGCCTGGAGGAGTTTCTTGATGAAAACCCTTACCGTTTGAGTTTTCCCTTGCGCAAGACAGTGGGGATTGCCTCTATCTATGCAATGGACCCGGAGATCTTTATTCTCGACGAACCGACAACAGGCCTGGATTACACCAGGGCCCGGATGGTGGCGGCTTTGATTAAAAAACTGCAGGATGAAGGACGTACGGTCCTTATTGTCTCCCATGACATGATGTTAATCGCCGAATGTTGCACCCGGGTCATCGTACTCTGGAATTCGCGGCTGATCGGCGACGGCACTCCCCGGGAGATCTTTGGCAATCGCGAACTGTTGGAAAAGACCAACCTGGCGCCACCGCAGATCTTCCGGATGGCAGAAGAGATTGGACTCCAGCATAACGGGAAGACACCTTTATCAGTGGATGAAGCAGTAGAGGCTGTAGAAAGGGGGGAGCGCGCCGGATAAAAGGAAGGACGCCGGTTCGTGCAGGTTATCCTTTGCCAGGAGAACTTAGCTGAAAGGAGATATTTAAATGACGACAACAGAGGCAAAGCTTGTTAAGAGGCCAAGAATACCTACCACTTATATTGTTGCCCTTATACCGGTGGCGGCTGCTTTGAATATCGTCGGCAGCACGATTAATGCGGCATTAAGGTTGCCCACCTTCTTGGATATGATCGGTACGGCTGTGGTCGCCATGACGCTGGGCCCGTGGTGGGGTGCTCTCGCCGGCTTAATTACCAATATAGGAATTGCGATCATCCGCAACCCGGTCTCTCTCCCATTTGCCCTCTGTAATATGGTCGGCGCCCTGGTTTGGGGCTATGGTATCCGTTGGAAAATGGGGAAGAGCTTCGGCCGGTTGCTGATTCTCTCAATGTTTGTAGGATTCTTTGTTAGCCTGACAGCCGTCCCCATCTATGTACTGGTTTTCGGGGGGGCCACCGGGCACTTTGGAGATATGTTAACCGCCACGTTTGTGGCAATGGGCCAGCGGTTGTGGGTTTCGGTTTTCTCCAGTAACATCCTGGTTTCATTTACTGACAAGATTATCTCAACCTTCGTCGCACTGGCGATCTTAGGGGCACTGCCGAAAGAATTAACCAGCCACCTGGAACTGGTTGAGCAGAAGAATCTGAAAACCGTGATCTGGATTACTTTAGGTATAGTAGTTGGGATTGCTGCCTTGCTCTTCATAATGTTCACTAATATCGCCGGCTAGACCAGAAAAATATCGAGGTGTCAAAGATGAACAATATGCAGTTGATCGCCAATTATGTGCCGGGAAAATCATTTTTTCACCGCTTGCATCCCAGCACCAAAATAATCTGGGTCTTAGGAGCCTTGTTGACAGTATTCTTTATCAAGGATCCGTTGATCATCTTCGCATTCTTAGTCGTCGTCCTGGTCCTGATTAAGGCTTCTAATACGTTTGCAACTTACCGGGCAAGCCTGATGCTGCTTTTGCCGATTATTTTCGGGTTAATCTTCTTCCAAATCGTTGCCCCCGCCTTTCCCAAACCATGGACGCCGTTGGCGCGCTTGGGACCGTTTGTCCTTTACAACGAGGGGGTTTATAGCGCTCTTGTGCTCTCCCTGCGTATTATTTCAGTGGCCTCCTTTGCCCTGCTTTTTATCATGACAACGTACCCGGGAGACCTTTTTACGACCATGCGCATGTGGGGAGTACCATACGAAATAAGCTTCATGGTTACAACCACCATCCAGTTGATTCCAATATTACAGAAGGAAATGAATATAATCTTAAGCGCGCAACGCTCCAGGGCAATGCAGGCCAGCGGTTTCTCAGCGCTGCTTCCCAGTATTATACCGGTCTTTGCGGGGGCAATTGAAAGGGTAAGACAGATGTCGATGACCCTTGAATCCAGAGCCTTTGGTTCGAGCGGCAAAAAAACCAGTATCAGGCAGTTGAAGATGGGCACCCTTGATTATACCCTGATCATCTTAACCATCATCGCCCTCATTGGTATCTTCTACCTACTCTGGATTAATCAAGGCTTTGACCGTTCGCAGCAGATGATTTTCCCGGCACCTGCAGCAATTATCCTGTTTTTAGGTTCAATCATTGGATTCTTTGGCATATTGGTTCTCTTTGCCCGGCGAATCAAAAATTAGTGACCATTATGATGAACAGCTCCTCCGGGATTGATTCCCGGGGGAGCCCCCCTTCATTTTACCCCCGTAGTCAATCGCAGTGATTTTGGAAAAACGAATTAAAAATTCCTCGCAAATTATGCTAAAAGAAACCCGAGGGAATACTGGACGCATATTTCTGCTGCGGTCAAGAAAAGGAGGTACTAAGGAAGAGAGATGAGCGAACGCCAGCACCATATTAATTGTAAAGAAGGGGATGTCGGGCGTTATGTCTTTTTACCCGGGGATCCCGGCCGGGTACCGTTAATTTCCAGTTTTTTTGATGAGGCCTGGGAGGTCACGCGTAAACGGGAATACCTGGTCCATACCGGCTACATTGACGGGATAAAAGTCTCTGCCGTCTCCACCGGAATTGGGGGGCCGTCAACAGCTATTGCTGTGGAAGAATTGGCGAATATCGGCGCTGATACCTTGATCCGCTTGGGCACAGCGGGGATCTTTCAACCCCATACCAAAGCAGGGGACCTGGTGATCGTGACCGGCGCGATCAGGCACGAAGGCACCTCCACCCACTATTTGCCGATGGACTTTCCGGCCGTCGCCAACCTGGAAATCGTCAACGCCATGGTGGAAGCAGCCAAGAAACTGCCGTTTCCATATCATATAGGCATAGCCCATTCAAAAGACTCGTTCTATGGGGAGGTCGAACCGCAACGGATGCCGCTGGCCGAGGATTTACAGAGACGTTGGCAGGCCTGGACCCAAGGGAATGCCCTGGCCTCAGAGATGGAATGCGCCACCCTTTTCATTGTCTCCAGTTACCGTAAGCTCCGGGCCGGGGCCATCATGAACCTGCAGGGGAGTGCGGACGGGATGGAACGCATGATCAAACTGGGAATCGAGACGGTGAAAATCCTTGCGGCACAAGATAGGGGGAGGAAATAATGAAAAAACTTCAGCACCATATCAGATGTAAAGAAGGGGATGTGGCCAGATATGTGCTTTTGCCCGGCGACCCGGGACGGGCGCGCCTGATTGCCGAGCACTTTGATACAGCAGAGAAAGTCGCTGAGTTCAGGGAGTATGCCACCTACACCGGTACTGTGGATGGCATTGGGATCTCGGTACTCTCCACTGGCATCGGCTGCCCGTCGGCGGCAATTGCCGTGGAAGAATTGGTGAAGATCGGGGCTGACACCTTTATCCGGGTTGGCACCTCCGGCGGTATGCAGGAATGGGTGAAACCGGGCAGCCAGGTTATTGGCTGGGGAGCCATCCGTGATGAAGGGACCAGTAAACACTATATGTACCCGGAGTTCCCGGCTGTGGCCGACCTTACCGTGACTAACGCCCTGGTTGAGGCATGCAAGAAGAGGGGCGAGGATTATCATGTAGGGATTCTCCAGTCAAAGGATTCCTTCTACGGGCAGCATGAACCGGAGAGAATGCCGGTGGCCGGCCGCTTGCTGGAAAGATGGAAAGCCTGGCAGATGGGGGGAGCCCTAGCTTCGGAGATGGAGTCGGCGATCATCTTTATCCTGGCTTCCATCTACCGGGTACGCGCCGGTTCCATCTGTTTGTGCGCAGGCAACCAGCTCCTCGGCCCCTTAAGTGATGAGGAGAAGGCAAAGATCCGGATCGAGACCACTATTGAAACGGCGATTGAAGCCGTAAAAATCCTGCATGAATGGGATCAAAAAGAGCAATAAGGAGTATCGATCCAATTCGAATAATTAGACCGTCAAGAAATTAACAGTAGAGGATACGATAGAAGTTGAAGAAGAAAATCTGTGAACGAATAGCAACCGGTCAGAGTTACTGGTACAATTTCATCATCCTTTGCTTGGATAATGGCGGGTTTAATTTTTCCGTCAATATGCTCTCCCATCTTACTATTGTCCCCTATTACCTTAGTGAGTTGACCAATTCCAATCTGATTATAGGGTTGGCGCCGACCATATTTGTGATGGGGCAGATGTTGCCACAGGTCTTTATCGCCAATTACATCAATGGCCTGAAACAGCGTAAGAGTTATCTGTTGAAAATAGTCACAGCCGAAAGGGCCGGTATTCTACTGGTTTTCCTCTCTGTGTTGCTCTTCGCCGGGCACGGCGGGGCGTTGGCCATAGCGACTTTCCTTTTTTCCTATGCGGTATTCACCACCACCATGGGGTTGACTTCACCGGCCCATAGTGATCTGGTGGCGCGTTCGATCACCAGGAGAAGAGGGATGTTTTACGGGGTTTCCTTTTTCTTCGGAGGGGTCAGCGGGATCATCGGGGCGCGGCTGGCGGCCGGGTTTTTGGAGACTAGGCCGTTCCCTGAAAGTTATATCCAAATCTTTGGCCTGGCCCTGATCGTCTCTCTTATCACCCTCCTCCTTTGGTTTTTTATCATGGAACCAAAATATCAGTACAGCCCGCGCCGGCTGAAGAGCACCGAGTATCTACGGCATCTCGGTGAAATATTGAGGACCAACAAGGAATATACCAAGTTTCTTATTGTCCGGATAATACTGAATTTTTGCGAGATTGCCACCCCTTTTTACATTGTTTACGCGAAAGAGAGTTTTAAGATTTCTTCCGGGACCGTAGGCCTCTTGAGCCTGATAATGATTGTTGCGCAAACTCTCTCCCACTTAATCTGGGGGTATGTGGGAGACCGGTTTGGCTTTAAACGGGTCCTGCAAATGGTTACCCTGCTTGGACTTGCCGCGACACTAACAGCCTTGACCGCAAGTAATGCCAGTGCTTTTTTTGCCGTCTTTATTCTAGTGGGAGCAATGTACAGTTCGGTACAGGTAGCCAATGTTAACCTGGCCATCGAATTCAGCAGTCCGGACCAGACACCGACCTTTGTCGGGCTGATGAATACCGTCCAAGCGCCGGCGCTGGCCCTGGCACCGCTTATTGGCGGGTTGCTGGCTGATAATTTTGGTTACCAGGTGACAATCACCGTGGGACTTCTGTTATTTGCGTTCGCCGCTGTTTTTTGCACCTTATATATGAAAGACCCCAGAGAACTGAGGAAAGAAACAGAGGAGAGTATGAGCTAATAGACGAAAAAGTAAAAGGAGTGTGTTCAATGACGGAAATCTCAGTAATACCGGTCTCCTCATCAATCCGCCCGCCCGAAAAGATGCAGGAGCGGACCGAGAAGTTTTTGCAGGAACTCAACACCATCGAGGGGTTTGAGTTTGGTGTTCTTCAGGAAAACCAGGAGAGTGCAGAAGCGGAAATCCTCTTGATCCTGAGCGGGGGCGCGGAAATTCCGGCTGTAGAATATGCAAAAAACCGGCCGGGGCCGTTTATCCTTTTGGCCCACCCGTTGGACAACTCTTTTGCCGCCGCCCTGGAAATCCTTGCTTACCTCCAGGGGACGGGGAAAAAAGCCGTGCTGGTTCAGGCCTTTGGCGACTGGAAAAAGGAACTCCAGCGGTTGCTTGAGATCTGTGTCGCCGGCAATGACATCAGAAACAGCCGGATTGGCCGGGTGGGAGAGGAGAAATACACCAGATACCCCTTTCAGGCGCCGGTCACAGAATTAATCAAGAAAAACTGGGGCCCGGAAATAGTCGATATCTCTTTCTCCGAGGTCACCGCCAGGGTCCAACAGCTCCAGGGTGATCCCCGCGCCGCTCAGTTGGCTGAAGAGATGATCGCCGCCAGCAAGGAAGTAGTTGAACCCGGAGCCGATACGATCAAAGGCGCCGCCGTTATCTACCTCGCTTTACGGGAGATAATCGATGAATACATGGTAGACGCCATTGCCGTTAAATGCTTTGATTTGTTGCCCATCTTAAAGAATACCGCCTGTTATGCCCTGGCTAAATTGAATGAGGAAGGATTAGTAGCTGCCTGTGAGGGGGATATTATTACCGCCACCGGGATGTTGATCGCAAACAGGGTAACAGGCGAGCCCTCGTTTATGGCCAATCCCAGCGTGGTTGATCTGGAAAAGAGCTCAATCACCCTGGCCCATTGTACCATCCCAAGGACAATGGTGAGCAGCTATAAATTGCGTTCCCATTTTGAGTCGGGGATCGGCGTTGCTTACCAGGGCGCCATGTATCCCGGTGATTACACCCTCTTCAGGATTGGCGGGAAAGACCTGCAGGAATTCTATACGGCCGCGGCAACCTACCAGGAGAGCGGGGAGAGCGAGGACCTCTGCCGCACCCAGATCACATTAAAGTTTAACGACCCGGGCAAAGCAAAGCAATTCCTCACCAGGCCGTTAGGCAACCATCACCTGGTCATCCGGGGCAGGTACGAAGAGAAGCTCCGGGATTATTGCGACCTTTTTCTTCCCTAGATTGGTTTGCTTCCGGCAGGAACTTGAAGTATAATGCAGATATCTACCTTTTATTAAATTGAATATGGTAGATGATTATATCGAAGATATAAGAAGACTGGGAAGAAAGAGGACCGGACCTTCGTCGAGCATGAGGTGATCGGCATGGAGCTAAACAGAATAATCGACCATACCCTGTTGAAACCGGAGGCGACATACCAGGAGATTGAAAAACTCTGCCGGGAAGCGGAAGAATACGGTTTCGCCGCGGTTTGTGTCAACCCGGTCCATGTGCGGCAAGCCGCCAAATTACTGGCAAAGACCGGGATAGAAGTCTGTACGGTCATCGGGTTTCCTTTGGGCGCCGAGTTGCCCCTGATCAAAGCCATCCAGGTCCGGGAGGCAATTGCCAACGGTGCGACCGAAGTGGATATGGTAATGAATATCGGCGCATTGAAATCCGGCGATTATGAACTGGTCTTCCGGGACATCAAAACGGTGGTGGATGCCGCCGCCGGGCAGGCTCTGACCAAAGTGATCATTGAGACTTGCCTTTTAACGGACGAGGAGAAGGTAAAAGCCTGTTTGCTGGCGAAGGAAGCTGGCGCCGGTTTTGTCAAAACCTCCACCGGGTTTAACAAAGGCGGCGCCACAGCGGCTGATGTGGCCCTGATGCGGAAGACGGTCGGGACGGCAATGGGCGTTAAGGCTGCCGGCGGGATCCGGGACCGCCGGACCGCCGAAGAGATGGTCAGGGCCGGCGCCAACCGGCTGGGAACCAGCTCAGGCGTGGCGATTATCAAGGGATAGAGGCAGTAGGACAGGGGACGGTTCCCTGTCCTAGCATCCGGACCACGTCCTTTCTTTCCAAAATGGATGAGTTCTTGAGCGGACGCGCGGGACGGCCGCTCCGCAGGACAGGTAACCGCGCAGGACAGGGAACCGTCCCCTGTCCCCTCAGCAGGGAGGAGCATGGGGTAATGGCCAAAAAACGTGTTTTTCTGATTGTCCTGGATGGCGCCGGCGTCGGCGAGATGCCGGATGCCGCCCGTTTTGGCGACGAAGGCAGTAATACCCTGGCAAATACCGCCCGGGCGGTGGGGGGGTTAAACCTCCCGGTCATGGGCGGCTGGGGCCTGGGGAATATAGCCGGAATCATGGGGGTCCCGCCGGTAGAACACCCGGGGGCGGCCTTCGGCCGGATGGCCGAGGCCTCTATGGGCAAGGATACCACTACCGGGCACTGGGAGATGATGGGGATTATTATGGAAAAACCGTTTCCCGTCTATCCCCAGGGGTTTCCTCCCGAACTGATCAAAAGGTTTTCGGAGGCGGTCAACCGTGGCGTCCTGGGAAACAAACCGGCCTCCGGCACGGAGATTATTGAAGAGTTGGGCCCGGAACATATGCGCACCGGCGCCCTGATCGTTTATACCTCGGCGGACAGTGTCTTTCAGATTGCCGCCCATGAAGAAATAATCCCCCCGGAGGAACTTTATGAGATTTGCCGGACAGCCAGGGCAATGCTGGTGGGAGAGCACATGGTGGCGCGGGTGATAGCCCGGCCTTTCACCGGCAAACCGGGGGCTTTCCGCCGGACGGAACGGCGGAAGGATTTTTCCGTGACGCCGCCCAGCGAAACCCTGCTGGACTTTCTCTCCGGGCGTGGCATCAAAACGGTGGGCGTAGGCAAGATCAAGGATATTTTTGCCGGGCGCGGCCTGGCCGAAAGCTACCATACGGGAAACAACCGGCAAACCATGGAGACAGTGCTCAGGATCGCCAGGGAGGACCATTCGGAAGCGTTGGTCTTTGCCAACTGCGTGGATTTTGATTCCCTCTACGGCCACCGCAATGATCCCCAGGGGTTTGCCGGCGCCCTGGAAGAAGCCGACCGCTCTCTCGGAGAACTCGCCGGGCTGCTGGGGAAGGAGGATCTCCTTATTGTCACCGCAGACCACGGGAACGACCCCACCACCCCCAGTACCGATCATTCCCGGGAGTACGTGCCTTTACTGGTTGTCGGCGAGATGGTTGCAAAGGGCAGGAACCTTGGGACCAGGGAAAGCTTTGCGGATTTGAGCGCCACCCTGGCGGAGGTTTTTTCCTGCGACGGCTGGGAGAAGGGGAAGAGTTTCTATGCGGAACTGAAAAAAAACCCATGAACGTCTGGATGGGAGCTTTTTTGCCGCGGTTTCACCCGTTGTTATAGGGCAAAAAAGACCGGCAGCCAGGATTTACCTGTTACCGGTCTTTCCTTATATTCCAGGGGAAATTGCCCTTTCTGGCACGGAGGATGGCGGGCTGGAGAGAAAATCCTTTACCCGTAGGGAGTTTTATTGTATTATAATATAGAATGTATAAGCCTGTCCATTACTATGTATGGAGGTGCTAACGGGTGAAGAGGAGTTATCTTTATTTAATTATTGTGCTTCTGGTTGTGGTGGCGCTGGTCATTGTCTTTACCAACAAACCGCAGCAAGAAGCGGCACGGCCGGTATTGCGGGTAGGGACGGATGCAGCCTATGAACCGTTCGAGTATATTGATGAGGACGGGAATTTTGCCGGTTTTGACATTGAACTCATCACCATGATCGCAGAAGAGATGGGCAGAGAACTGGAATTGCAGAATGTCCAGTGGGACGGGATTATTCCCGGGCTGATGAACGGGAACTATGACTGCCTGATCTCGGCGATGACCATTACCGAGGAACGGATGAAACAGATTAATTTCTCCGATCCATACTTCACAATTAAGCAGGCGATTGTCGTCAGGGAAGACGACTACTCCATAACCGGCCCGGCGGACCTGGCCGGCAAGACAATTGCCGTTCAGAACGGGACAACCGGGGACCTCTATGCCAGTCAAATTGAGGGCGTCCGGATGAAACGTTTTGATACCAACCCCCAGGCGATCCAGGAGTTGCTGAATAAAAATGCCGATGCTGCCGTGATGGACGATTTAGTAGCTTACCAAGCGATCGCAAAGATGAAAGGCTTAAGAATGATTGAAATTGCCGACGCCGAAGTGGAGAATTACGGCATTGGGGTAAAGAAGGGCAACGACGAGTTACTGGCGGAGATCAACAAAGCCCTTGCCACGCTTAGAGAGAACGGCAAACTCGACGCTTTGATCGAAAAATACAGGTCCATGTAAAAAGTGAAGAAGAGATGTGGTCAAAGAGCCTCACGGCTCTTGACCACATCTCTTAGTGTATGCACGTATGATGCGCGAGCGGCCGGGGAAGATGACACCGGGTACCGGTTCGCCGGCAGAGAAAAGACGAAGGGTGTATCAATGAAGCAAATGAAGCATTCAAGAACATTCATAGTCACGCTGATTATGGCCGGTATCTTCCTCCTTGCCGCCTGCAGCGGGCAGGCGCAGGAGACTGCCGGAGATACGGCCGGCACAGATACGGTTTTGATTATTACTTCCAATCCGGAAGGAGCGGAGGTTTTTATCAACGGCGAACCTTATGACGGGGTGACGCCGCTGACAATCAGGGGCCTTTCACCGGGAAGGTATTTGGTTGAGGTCGCAAAGGCCCGCTACAGGAAAGAAAGCCGGTATGTGGAGGTTAAACCCGGTGAAAACATGGTCCGGTTTTCCCTGGCCGAAACCTCCCTCTATTATCTCTGGAAAATAGCCCCCCTTTTGTTGCTTGGGGCGGTAATGACGCTTTTCCTCACGATAATTTCGGTGTTTAACGGGATTGTTATCGGTACTTTCGCGGGAATGGCCAGGGTTGTGCCGTTCCGGTTGCTCAATGTTATCGCCGGGGCTTACGTGAACTTTTTCCGCGGTACCCCGCTCCTGGTCCAGATCTTCATGATCCATTTCGGGTTGCCGCCGGTCTTGGGTTCACTCTTTGGCGACGGGACGCCCATACCCCTCAATCCTTTCCTCTCCGCCTTGTCCGCTTTGAGTATTAACAGTGGCGCCTATGTTGCGGAGATTATCCGTGCCGGGATCCAATCCATCGACCGGGGCCAGATGGAGGCGGCCCGGTCATTGGGGATGTCCTATTGGCAGGCCATGCGGCATATCATCTTACCCCAGGCGGTCAAGCGGGTCATCCCTCCATTGGGGAATGAGTTTATTGCCATGTTGAAAGATTCATCGCTGGTTTCCGTCATCGGCATGGAGGAACTGGTCCGGAAGGCCCAGGTGATCGTTACCCGGACTTACCGGCCGACCGAGACCTGGCTTGGCGTGGGCCTTGTTTTCCTAATGATGACCCTGCCCTTTACAAAAATCGTGACCGAATTGGAACGGAGGTTAAAAACCAGTGATTAAAGTTGTCAACCTGCATAAACGCTTTAACAGCCTCCATGTCTTGAAAGGCATTACCACCCAGATAAATCCGGGCGAGGTGGTCTGCATCATCGGGCCTAGCGGTTCGGGGAAAAGCACCTTTTTACGCTGCCTCAACCTTCTGGAGGAACCCACTGAAGGGGAGATTTTTATTGAGGGCGTCAAGATAACCGATGAAAAGGTAAATATTAATGAAGTCCGGGCGGAAATGGGCATGGTTTTCCAGAGGTTTAACCTTTTTCCGCATATGACGGCGCTGCAGAACATCACCATCGGCCCGGTTCAGGTTAGGAAGCTTTCGCAGGAAGAGGCGGAGGAACGGGCTTATGCCCTTTTAGATAAGGTCGGTTTAAGGGAAAAAGCCCATGAATACCCGGACAACCTCTCCGGAGGCCAACAGCAGCGCGTAGCCATTGCCCGGGCCCTTTCCATGCACCCCAAGGCTATGCTCTTCGATGAACCCACCTCCGCGCTGGACCCGGAGATGATCAAAGAGGTCCTGGACGTCATGAAAGACCTGGCCAAAGAGGGCATGACCATGGTCGTGGTCTCCCATGAGATGGGCTTTGCCCGGGAGGTGAGTGACCGGGTGCTCTTCATGGATGACGGGATCATCGTTGAAGAGGGCCCGCCCAGCCAGATTTTTGGCAACCCGCAGAATGAAAGGACAAAAAGTTTTTTGAGCAAGGTTTTGTAAGCTGGACGGGGTGACCTGGAAAACCAGCAAAACCGGTAATTTCTTGTCACGATCAGAGCCGATGCCAGCAGAGGCTCATTTTTTATCACCGGATTGTCAACCAAAACAGACAAGGCCGGCCCAGAAAGGCGGAAAACTGGGGAGAGCCGGTGGTAACCGGCGGGAGGTTGAAGAGAGTTGATAACAAATACAGCAAGAGAACGGTTTATAACAGAAGAATACCGGGCGGGCGATTTTAAACTGGTCTTTCCAGGGAAAGCAGCGGCAATCTTTGTTGAAACCACCGACTATCCGGGGGTAAAAAGGGCTGCTCACGACCTGCAAGAAGATATCCGGCGGGTAACCGGGCAGGACCCGGAGATCATCAATACCCTTGAAGGCTGCAGTGAAGAGTATCTCGTAATCATCGGAACGCTCGGGAAGAGCCGGATCATCGAGGACTTGGACGCCCAGGGCAAGATTGATGCCGGAAGTATCCGTGGCAAATGGGAAGCCCACCTCATTCAGGTGGTGGTGGAGCCGGCGCCGGGGGTCGGCTGCGGTTTAGTGATTGCCGGTAGTGACCAAAGGGGCACGATTTACGGTATATACAACGTATCGGAGCAGATAGGGGTCTCGCCCTGGTACTGGTGGGCGGATGTCACCCCGGAGCGGAAGGAGACCCTGGTGGTCAAGAAAGGCCTTTACCTGCAGGGCGAACCGTCCGTCAAATACCGGGGGATTTTTCTCAATAATGAAGCGCCCAGCCTTGCCAGTTGGGTACGGGGGCGGTACGGCGGTTTCAACTCCTTCTTCTATGAAGATATCTTTGAGTTGCTCCTCAGGTTGAAAGGGAATTATATATGGCCGGCGATGTGGAAACCGACCAGCTTCTTCCGGGACGACCCCTTCAACCTGGATACAGCGAAAGAATACGGGATTGTCATCGGCACCTGCCATCACGAGCCGATGATGCGGAGCTGGGCTGAATGGGGTAAATACGGCACGGGAGAATGGGATTTCACCGTTAACGCCGGGGCGATTAAGGAATTCTGGGCGGACGGGATTGAGCTGGCTAAGGATTACGAGAAGATCGTCACCCTCGGCATGCGCGGCGACGGGAATAAGCCGCTGCCGGCCGGCGGGACGCTGGAAGAGAAGATCGCCGTCTTGGAAAGGATTATTGAGGAACAACGGAAGATCCTGGCGGAAAAGATCGATCCCGATCTTACCCGGGTGCCGCAGTTATGGGCCGTTTATAAAGAAGTGCAACAATATTACGAGGCCGGGATGGAGGTCCCCGATGACGTTACCATTCTTCTGGCCGACGACAACTACGGGAATATAAGGATGCTGCCAAAACCGGAAGAGCGGGACCGTTCCGGCGGTTATGGCATGTATTACCATTTTGATTATGTGGGCGGGCCCAGGTCATACCGGTGGGTGCACACCGTACCGCTGCCGAAGATCTGGCAGCAGATGCGGTTGGCTTATGACCATGGGGTTGACCGGATTTGGATCGTCAATGTTGGTTGCCTTAAACCCCATGAAGTGGCCACCGAATTTTTCCTGGATATGGCCTATGATATCGATAAGTGGCATAAGGATAACATCGCTGATTTTGTCCGGCAATGGGCGGAAAGGGAGTTTGGCCCGGAATATGCCGCCGAGATCGGCGAGATTGTCATGAAGTACAAGCAATTCAACGGCCGGCGGAAACCGGAGATTATCACCCCCGATACCTATAGCCTTCTTCACTATAGGGAGGCCGAAAGGGTCCTGGCGGAATTTGCAGAGGTTGTCTTTAGGGCCGAGGAGATCTACCAGGCGCTGCCTGCGGCGAAAAAAGACGCCTATTACCAACTGGTCTTGTACCCGGCCAGGGGAAGCATGAACGTGCTTAAGCTCAATATCTATGCCGGCCTCAACGATTTTTACGCGCGCCAGGGAAGGACAAAGGCCAATCTCTACGCGGACCTGACGGAATATGTCTTTGCCCGGGAGGCGGCCGATACTTTCTACTACAACAACAAGCTGGCCAAGGGGAAATGGAAGGGGATCATCTCCGACGCCCATATCGGGCAGACCGGATGGCAGACGCCGGAGGAAAATATCATGCCCGAGGTAAAAAGGCTGGNGGTGGAAGAGGGGTCGGCCATGGGCGTGGCGGTGGAAGGGTCTTTGCATGTCCGGACCAAAGATGATTTCATCGGCAAACTGCCCGGGTTTTCGGTTTTCACCCGTGAGCAGCATTATATTGATGTCTTCAACCTGAAACGCGATCCCTTCCCGGTGACCCTGGCCACCAGCGACCCCTGGATCAAATTAAGTACCTACGAGGCTGTTGTTGAAGACCAGATTAAGGTCTGGGTAGATATTGACTGGGAGAATGCTCCCAAGGGAAAGAAGGTTGAGGGTGAGGTGAAAATTACCGGGACCGGCACCGAGGCCGTGGTAAAGGTGGTTGTTGATAACCCGGAAACCCCAACCCCCGATGAACTGGAAGGCCGGACCTTTGTGGAGAGCAACGGGTATATTGCCATCGAGGCCGAGCATTATGCCAACAATGTGCCGGTTGGCGATACCGGCTGGCAGAAGGTCCCCGGTTACGGGCGGACCCTCTCTTCCATGGTGGTTTTGCGGACAGCGGGCGGGCATCCCGGTACCGGCCAGAGTGCAACCCCGCCGGAAAATTCGCCTTACCTGGAATACCGGGTCTACATTGAAAATCCGGGAGATATAAATGTTATAGCTTATACAGCCCCAACCCTGAATGTCATCCGGGACCGGGGCCTCCGGTATGGCGTCTCCTTTGACGACGAGCCGCCGCAGATTGTCGATACCCTCCCCGAGGAATTTGAGGCGGAGCCTGGCTGCCAGGCCTGGGAATTCGGGGTTATCTATAATATCAGGATCGGTGTTACCCAACACAAGGTGAAAGAAGCGGGGTATCATACCTTACGTTTTTGGATGGTCGATCCGGAAGTGGTTTTGGAAAGGATCATCCTGGATATCAAAGGTCTCCAATATAGCTATCTGGGGCCGCCGGAGAGTTTTTACAAAGGGAAGGCAAAAGAACCGTCTAAAGACGGGTACTTGGAACTTTTGACCGCCTATGATTACGGCTGTTACCTGAAGGATGTTACGGAGACCGGCACCAACCACGGGCAGACCACGGAAGAAGCAAAAGAAGAGTTGGCCACCGGCATCCTGCTGGCAAGATGGGTTTTAGGCAACAACCGGGCCGAACTGGAGGAACGCCTGGCGGCCTTGGACGGTGTAAACGGGACAATCAGGGCCTTTCAGGCATCACTGGTCTATAAAGAAGGCTATCAGGAGTTGGCGACAGCGGTCGCCCGGGCGGAGGCAACCCTGGCCGACGTGCGCATCGGGCGCCGGCATGGCGAATACCCGCCGGAGGCAAAAGAAGCCCTGGAGAAGGTAATAGCCGCTGCCCGGGAACTCCTCGGCGCGGAAGAGGCCGGTCTAAAAGAACGGCAAGAGATGATCAACCGGCTTGACCGGGAGATCGAGAAGTTCCGCAAGTCGGTTATTGTCAATCTGAAGCATAAAACCCTCTACCCTACAGCCGATACCTTTGTCCGGGGTGGTGAATACGCCGGGCATAAACTGGGGGGACTCCCCCGCCTGGAAGTGAAGTTGGATAACGAGCAGCCCAATATGATCAGGTTTGCTTTCTTACGCTTTGACCTTGGCGGCCTTCCCCCGCTGGAAAAGGCGGTCTTGCGGCTTTATGCCGAATATGCCGACAACTTACGGACCAGAAGGTTAAGCCTGTATGATATTACAGATTTCGAGTGGCCGGGGGACCACACAACCTGGGAGACGGCGCCTTTGACCGGAGGCGACTTCATTGCCGGTTTTGATGTCACAAATAAAAACGGGGTTTGGTATGAGGTGGATGTCACGGAGGCCGTGAAGCGGAGGATGGAAAAGGGCGAGATCTCCTTCAGGTTGCAGGTGGATACGAGCCACTGGGGGAGCGCCGTCTTCTTCACCAGCAAGGAAGGGGAGAAGAACCAGCCGGAATTGAGTTTGGTCCTGGCCTGACCGGCGGGTGCGGGCCTTCCTGAACTGACTCCATGGCCTAAAGAAAAAAGACGGGGTGGAAAAACCCCGTCCTTTTTGTATCTTCTTTGTATCTTCCTCCGAATCCCTCTCTTTTCCTACAACCTTGCTCTTTTCTCTTAAACCTGATTTTTCTCGTAATCCTAATCTTTCTTCTTAATCTTCCAGCCGGATCGTCCAGGTGCGCTCTGCCGGCGGGGTCTCATCGGAAGGGAGATGAAAGTGGAAGACGGCGATTTTGCCACCGGTGGTTACGGTGACTTCATACTCGCCCTGGAAACCGCGGAAGGCGGCCCGCCCTTCCCCGTTGGTGGTAAGGGTTTCATCCGTATGCCACGTCTCACGGACCAGTTTTTTTATCCGCTCATAAACGGGTTTGGGTGTCATATCCCGCCTCAGCATTCCCCCGCCTTCCAGCCAGGGACCGTTATCCGACAGGTCCCACCAGGTCAAAGCGACCACCGCCGGGTGGGCAAAACAGATTTTATAAAACTCCTCGGCATATTCGGCCTGGGTTTCTTCATCCCAGACCCCGGTATGGTAGGAGTTGATGATCTCCGCTCCGGAGGAGGTGGGAGTGAACTCGGTGATGTGCAGATCTTTGCCGAGCGTGGCGTAGTGGTCGAGGATGGCCACGACACTATCCAAGTTGAAACGTTGGGTCCGCGGCTCGTGGGCCTGGATCCCGACACCGTCAAAGGGAACGCCGTTGGCTATGGCCTCCTCAAGCATGGCAAAGAAATGCGGGGCGCCGGTGGACAGGACGCCAAAATCATTGATAATCAAGTAGGCGCCGGGAGCGGACGCCCGCGCCCAGCGGTAGGGGTCGTCAATCTTAATCCCGGAAAAATGGGAAGGCTCATTGACCACCTCCCAGAACTCAATGGCGCCGGCATACCGCCCCAGAATCTCTTCCACCCTCTGTTTCTGCAGGTCGGGCCCGGGCAGGCCGTTGGTCCAGACCGGTATCCCATCTTCCTGGTCCCAGAGGAGCGGGTGGCCTTTCATGCGGATCCCCCGCGCGGCGCACCAGGCCACCACCTGGTCGGTATAGTCATACTGGGGTTTGCCCCGCTCCCATTCATACCACCGCCAGTAAAAACCGACGGTTGCCGCGTTGAAGACCTCCTCAAACCGCTGCTTGTAAAGGTTATTATAGTTCTCCGAATGGTAACGGCCCCATTGGTAGATGTTGCAGCCAAAGAGAAAAGCGTGGCGGGTATGTTTTACACGGACCTGCGCGCCGGGCACTGGAGCGCCGTCCGGGCCCAAAACCACGATTGCCGCGTCGGCCTTGCGGTACTTTTCGATCTGCTCGTCAGCCATGCGGAGCAGCCGGAGTTCCCGCTTGCGGCCTTCCGCCGCCCAGGTCTCACGGCTGCCGAGTTCCGGGAGGTTATCACCGGGTTTGCCGCCAGGCTCACCGCTGGGTGAGGGAAGGATTTCGAACCACCGCACAAACAGGTTGCGGTCTTCTACCCACCGGGTACTGCCGGGCTTATCCGGTACGGCCTTATCGTTAAGGAATGCCACGGTGATCCGGTGCACACCGGCGGGCAAATCCTCTTCGAATATGTAGTCGGCAAATTTCTCACTGCCGACGGTTTTGACCCCGGTGGTGATCCCGTTGACAAGCAAGGCCATGAGCGGCCATTCGCCCAGGGCGGGCGTGCCCGCGGCATGGACCACTATGCGGTAGGTGCCGTCCGCCGGGAACATGATGTACTCACCGATCTCCCCGTTGGACCAGATGTTCCAGCTACCCGCCTGCTCACTGCCGGGGGGCATTTTGTCGCCGACCGTACGGATGGAGAGGTCCGGCGCCTTGAGGATGAAGGCCGCCCCTGCCGGGAAGGGAAAGAAAACCCAGGAGAAGATAACAAGCAACAACAAAGAACTAAAAAAGGCCGGAATTTTTCTGGATAACATCATGGCTTCTCCTCTCTTGCTGTTATAGGCCTCCCAATGGCTTCTTTTCTTTCTTGTTTCTGCATTTATGTATGACGTTCCTCCTGAACGGGAGCAGGGAAGAGCCGGACTTGCCGGGGGTCAAAACCCAGGAAGATCCGGTCGCCCTCCCGGAGGTTCCGGTATTTCTTGGCGAGAAAAGCCCTGACCACCCCGGCGCCGCAGCGGACCTCCAGCCGGTAACCGGAGCCCAAGTACTCCAAGGTTTCTATTTTTCCTGTCACCCGCCAGGCAAGGACCGGGTCGGGGGATAGGTCTTCCGGCCTGAGCATCAGCAGGTATTTTCCGGCTGGGAACCCGGCTGGTTGGAACTCCTCTGTAAGCGGGAGCTCAAAGCAGTCGTTGCCGTCCAGGCGGATCCGGGCCCGCCCTTCTTCCCACTCCACAGAACAGGGCAGGAGGTTGGCCTCGCCCAGAAAACCGGCGACAAAAGGGGTGGCGGGGTTTTCGTAGACCTCTTCGGCGGTTCCGGCCTGTACCAGCCGGCCGTTTTCCATCACCCCCAAGCGCCCGCCGAAGGATAAGGCCTCTTCCTGCTGGTGGGTGACGAAAATGGCGGTAAACCCCAACTTCTCCCGGAGCCTTTTCAATTCCTGCCGCAACCGCTGGCGGAGGTTGTAATCCAAAGCGGAAAAGGGTTCATCCAAAAGCAGCAGCAACGGTTCGGGGGCCAGGGCCCGGGCCAGGGCGACCCGTTGTTTCTCCCCGCCGGAAAGGTGCTGGATCTGCCGGTGGGCCAGCCCCTCCAGGCCAAAGAGTTCCAATAATCCGGCAAGGCGTTGCCGGCGGGCGGGGGCGGGCACACGCTGGACCTTGAGCCCGTATTCAATATTCCCGGCCACCGTCAAGTGGGGGAAAAGGGCGTAATCCTGGAAAACCAGGCCCACCCGCCTTTGGGCCGGCGGCAGGTTTGTTATCTCCCGGCCGTCGAGGATGATCGCGCCCCGGTCCGGTTGTTCCAAACCGGCGATCAGCCGCAGGAGGGTGGTTTTCCCGCACCCGCTTGGCCCGACGAGGGAGAAGATCTCACCCCGGTTGACATGTAAAGCAACTTCCATCTGGAATTCGGGGTAGGCCTTTTCTATATCCAGGCGTAGCAGCTGTTCGTTCTCTCTCATTCTTCTTCAGCCTCCTCCGGCCGGGGGAATATATCTTGCAGGCGTGCGCGGGCGCGCCCCTCCATTAACAGGAAGAGCAAGAGCGAGATGAGGATAAAGATCGTACCCAAGGCTATGGCCTGCGGAAACCGGTAATGCCCGATCAAGCGGTAAATGGCCACGGAAAGGGTGACTACCCGGCCCCGCCCCAGCATAAGCACGGCCGCCAGATCGCCGAGGGAAAAGGCGGCGGCGTAGGCTGCCGCCGTACTCAAGGCCGGCCGCATCAAAGGCAATTCCACCGTTTTCAGAATGCGGGAAGGGCTCGCCCCGAGAAGGGCCGCCGCTTCCAGCAGGGGTTCTCCCAATTCCCGCCGGGCTGTTCTGAGAATTGAATAGACCAGGGGGAAAGCCAGAAACAGTTGGGCCCATAAGATGAGGACCACGGGAGGAAGGGCCTTCCCGGCCAGCATAAAGAGGCCCGAGGAAAAGGTGATAAAGGAGACCCCCAACGGCAACTGCAGCCAAAGATCGCCTCCGCCCCAGGGACGGTCCCTTCTGAGCCGGGCCAGGTAGTAGGCGCTGAATACCGCTAAAAAGGCGACAGTAACAGCCAGGCCGGTACTGGTGGCGATTACCGAGGCGAAATTCCGCCCGACGGCGAACCGGAAACCGTCCGTCAGGAGCAGGCGGTAATTCTCCAGGCCCGGGAGACCTCCAGGCTGCCCGCGGGAGAGGAAGGAACGGAGAACCACGGCTGCCAGGGGGCTGAGGAAAAAGAAAGCGACAAAGGCCAGGTAAAGCAGGAAGAGGATCGTCCGGCCCGGGTAGTTCCGTATATTTAACGTCGGAAGGGTCCCGGCAAAGAGTCCTTCCCGCCGGAGCCGGCGGCCGGAGAGTGCCTGCAGGTAAAGAAAACCGGCTAACAGGATAAGCTGGACGAAGGCGATCAGCGCCGCCCGGTCAAAGCGGAGGCGGCTGCTGTATTCGATATAGATCAAGACCTCAAAGGTCTTGTAAAGATAGCCGCCGAGGACCAGGACCACGGTAAAACTGAGGAAGGAATAGAGAAAGACCAGGAGGAAGAGGTAAAGCAGGGTGGGCGCCAGTAAGGGCAGGGTGATCCGGCGCCAGGTATAAAAAGGCCCGGCCCCCAATAAGGCGGAAGCCTCGTGGAGGGCGGGGTTGATCCGCTCCCAAGCCTCGCCGGTGAGGCGCAGGCAAAAGGTGAAATTATAAAAGACATGGGCCAGGATGATCCCCAAAAAGCCGTAAAGCCCGGTAAAGCGCCACCCGCGGCCCGGGAAGAGCGCAGCCAACCAGTGGTTGAGGGCGCCGTTATTGCCGTAAAAAACCACCATCCCCAGGACCACCAGGATCCCCGGGAGCATGAAAGGGAGGACCATGGCGCTCCGGAGGAAGCGCTTGCCGGGAAAAGCAAAGCGGCCGAAAAAATAGGCGCCCGGCAGGGCCAGCAACAAGCTGAGGCCTGCGCTGTACAAGGCCTGCCGGCAGGAGAAGGAAAGGGTGTTCCAAAAGAGTTCCGACTGGAGAAAACCGGCCAACTCCTGCAGGAAACCGGCGCTAAAGAAAACCCTGGCCAGCACAGTAAGGACCGGCAGGTAAAAGAGGAGAAGCAAGATAAGGTAGACCGGGTTCCTATCCGCGCGCCGTTTTTCCCGCGCGAGTGAGTGTGTGTACTCACGGCGGGTACAGTCTCCCCTACCGGCTGGTGGCCTTTTTTCCCGCGCGCGGGAGCGGGCGCCCTCGCAATTGCCCCTTTTCACCCTTTATCTTTTCCTTTCCTGTTTTTTTCCCTTGCTTTTATTCGCCGGTTGATTCGTATTGAAACCGGTCCGGGCGCGTTGTTCATCCGCACCGGACCGGTTATTCATTCCTTTTTTCTTCTTCTATTTTTCGCAGCCCGCGGCTGGTGATTTATTCTTCAATGGCCAGTGACTATCCTTCAATTGCTTGTTCCCAGCCGGCCAGCCACTTGTCCAGGTTGGCCTCGACGCTTTCCAGCGGGAGGTTCAGCAGTTTTTCAACGGGTGTCTCCAAGCGAAAGGCGGGATCCAATTCCACATCGGACCGGGCCGGGTACATGAACTGGTTTTCCGGGATCAATGCCTGGAACTCCGGGGAGAGCAGGTATTCGATGAGAAGTTCCGCGGTTTTCGGGTTTTTGCTCCCCTTCAGGATACCCACCCCTTCAATCTGGGCATAGGCCGCCCCGTCCAAGACCAGCGGCTGGTACCGGCTGGTATTTTCATAGAGTATATGGTAGGCAGGGCTGGTACCGTAGGAAAGGACAATCGGTGCTTCTCCGGCCGTATACATGCCATAGGCCTCATCCCAACTGGCGGCAATCGCCAGAACGTTTTTGCGCAAGGCCCGCCAGTAATCGATATAACCGTCTTCGCCAAAGAGCGCGACGGTCGTCAAGAGAAAGATCTGCCCCGGAGAGGAGGTCAGCGGGTTGGTGAGGATGATCTTCCCTTGATAAGCCGGATCCAAGAGATCCCGGTGGCTGGCAGGCACCTGCTCCAGTTTTTCCGAATCGTAGTTAAAGAGCACGTAACCAAAGTCAAAGGGGGTCAGGCGAAATTCCGGGTCAAAAACCAGATCTTCCGGGATATGATCCGCCGCTTTCGGCCGGTAGGCACGGAAAAGGTCCTCCCTTGCCGCGCGGAGGAAATAAATGCTGTCCAAGCCGATGACCACATCAGCCACGGGGTTTTCTTTTTCCCGGATCAATTGGGAAAAAAGCGTTCCCGTATCATTAAAAGATTCGAATACCAGCTCAACTCCATGTTTCTGCTGGAAGTCCTCACGGGCCCGTTCGACCAGGGCCGTGGGGAAGCTGGCATAGGTATAAACCGTAAGTTTCTTCGCCTCCCGGCGCGCACAACCGGCAGAGAAGATCATCCCGGCCGCCAACACCATAAAGAGGGCAAACAAAAGGTAGATGGAGATCTGTTTACGCCTAAGATTATTCATTAAAAAAACCTCCTTTTCCAGAGCGCCCCGGGAAAACTCCGACCGGAGGGGGAGGTGAAAGATATAAAAACCCCCGTAAGCATAAGGGGAGGATAAGTCTTCTCCCTACGCCGGCATTACCCGGATCAGGTTCAAAGGGTCTGATCTCAGCCCCGTTCTCCGGAGCACCCCTCTATGTGGTTATGTGGTAATTTACCAGGTTTACTTCAATTTATAGCACACTCGGGGCTGCTTGTCAAACAACTCTCTGTGCGTGGAGTCAGCTACACTAAAGAATTCCACACGTTCCGCCTGCAAAATAGGATACGCGGCATTACATATAGAAAGTAATTCGCGGGCGCTTCCTTGCTCCTCCCTCCTGAATAAGTGAAAGAACCTAGACGGAGTTGGTATTAACTTGCTCATGAAAAAAAACGGACCGGTTAATACTATAAAAAATGGGAGGAGATTGAAGTATGAGTGTTATCCCTCTAGAGTATTACGCTCCGGTTTTTGGCCTTTTTCTCCTTTTGCTGCTGGTGGTCTTTGTCCCCCGGGAACGGTATAAGGAGTTGTTCTGGTTTGGGCTTGTTTGGGGTTTTTTATTCAGTACAGCTGTAACCTTTCTTTTTTCCGAGGTCTTCCATTTATTTCATTATGAAAAGGTCAAGCCTTTTATCCTGTTTGGTGCACCGCTCTGGTTGACCTTTGCCTGGATCCCCGCGGTCATGCTCTACCTTTATTTCCTCCCGGATGGGGGAGAATGGTACGTTTTCCCCCTTTACCTGCTGGGTTTTGCCGTCGCCGGGATGGAGATTGACGGGGTTCTGAACCAGGGCGGACTTTTAGTCTATGACCGCTGGGCGCCTTTTTGCCGTTTTATTCTCTCCCTGGCCTGGTTTTACCTGGTGGCCCTCCATTACCGGCATTGTCGCGTGCGCGGAAGAAAAATACCTCCGGCTAGCCCCTGAAGAAAAGGTTGCAAAAGAGGATTGAAGCGGCAAAACCGGCAAAGTCTGCGGCCAAGCCAACCAGTATGGCGTAACGGGGGTTTTTAACGCCGACGGAACCAAAATAAACACCGGTAATATACATGGTGGTGTCGGTGCTGCCCTCGATGGTCGCCGCCATGAGCCCGATGAGGGAATCAGGCCCGTATTTCTCCATTAACTTCAGGACCAGGGACATGGCAGCGGAGCCGCTCATTGGGCGGATAATCAGGAGCGGCAGGATCTCCGCAGGGGTCCCGGTGGCCTTCAGGATTGCTTGGAATGGACGGAGGAGCCAGTCAAGGGCGCCGGTGACCTGGAACAATTCCACCGCAAAGTAAATAGCCACAATATAGGGGAGGATCTTCATGACCAGGGTTACGGCTTCAGACGCCCCCTCCACAAAACAGGAGAAAATGTCTACTTTAGTTAAATAGCCATGCAGGATCACCACCCCAATCATTAACGGCAGCACCCACATGGAAAAGCGGATAAAGAAATCTACCATGGTTTTTTCTTCCTCCTCCGCATATAGAGGTCGAGGAGGATCGCACAGAGGGTGGAGAGGGAAGTGGCAAAGAGCGAAGAGATAACAATAGTTTCCGGCCTTGCCGAGCCCAGTGAGGCGCGCATGGCCACCATGGTGGTGGGGATCAGGGTAACACTGGAGGTATTGATGGCCAAGAAAGTACACATCGCCTCGGAAGCATCTTTAGAGTGGCCGTTTAATTCCTGCAGTTCTTTCATGGCCTTCAAACCAAAGGGTGTGGCGGCGCTGCCAAACCCGAAGAGGTTGGCACTGACGTTCATGGTGATGTAGTCCAGGGCGGGGTGCCCCCGGGGAATGCTGGGAAAAAGCGGCCGCAAGAGCGGGTGCAGGATTTTACTGCAGGATTTTAGAAAGCCGGATTTTTCCGCAATTTTGGCCAGCCCCAGCCAGGCGCTGAGGATCCCCAGAAGAGTAAAGCTCCTGGTTACCGCGGCATTTGCCGATTCCACAAGGGCAGTCATGACCAGTTGCGGTTCACCGTTGACCAGAGCCGTAACAATACCCAACATGATGAGGGAGAAAAAGATGGTCTTCATCACCGGGCCCCCTTTCATTCCATGCATACAATTGAGAGGGAGACTTTATGCTTGTTTTTCCACCGGATGACGGGCCCGGGAAGTACGACGGCTTGCTTCTATTTTTCGCAGGAAAGGCTGCGAGAAAAAGACCGCAAGGGAAAGGAAAATACCAAAAGACCCGGCGGAAGGGCCGGGTCTCTCTTTCTCGGGTCTATCCTTTTTCAGTTGATCCGGAACCGGTCGGGGAGGGATGGATCTTTGGTCCCGGTGACCGGCAGTTCCAGGCGGCGGTGTTTTGGCCCGCCGCAAAGGATACGGACGTCGCCCTTTTTCCCGGGGGCCAGGTCACTGTAACGGGCGGTCAGTTGCGCCAGGTTCTCCAGATCGGCGGCGGAAGGCCGGCCGCAGCCGAGGGCCAGCGGCCCGGGGACGTTTTTTGTTTTCACCACATAAAGCTCGGGATTGCGCCGGTTCTGGAAAAAGTGGAAGAAGAGCCGGCGGTTTTCGTTATGGTTCTTGCCGATGATGGCCTTAAATTCCGGACTGAGCCGGAAATGACGGCCGGCGGAGAGCAGGCGCATGGCGTCCAGATCCAGGCGGCCGTTGTGGCGGAGAAGGTCCTCTACCTTCCGGCCGTACTCCTTATTGGTCAGGAGGCAGCCGCCGGCCGGGGACTGGTATTCCTGCAACCCGTATTTTTTTGCCAGTTCCATCTGGATTTTTCTTTGGCGTCCCTGGATCGACGGGCAATGGTCCAGGGAGATCCAGCCCTTTTCCTCCGGGATGGTGGGCGGGAGGAGACGGGCGGAGAGCGGCCGGACAATCAGCCCTTCCAGACCGGCCTCCCGGTCGATAATGGGAAAAGCCCCTTTGTACTGGGATTTCGGGCGTTGGCCCACAACTTCACCGGTAACAACAAAGGAGGCGCCGGTCTCCTCCAGCATCTCTCCGGCCTTGCGCAGGAAATAGATATGACAATCCAGGCAGGGGTTAAAAGCCCGTCCATAACCGTGTTTGGGCGCTTCCAGCATCCGCAGGTAGTCCTCATCCAGGCGGACGAACCGGAGCGGGGCGCCGGTCTGGGCCATTAACCGCTGGAGACGTTTTATATGATTCGCTTCTATCTCCGGGGGAAGAAAGGGCTGGAGGAAATGAACGGCCTCCACTTCCACACCGGCTTCTTGCATCAGTTTCACCGCCAACAGGCTGTCAAGACCGCCGGAAAAAAGAACAAGTGCTTTCATTGTTGCTTTCATCCTTTCCGCGTACCTTTAGCCTATATTTTAATCCATTATTATAAAATATTTATTATAAAAAATTAAAGATTAAAAAGCGGCAGTTGACCGGGGTCCACCGGAAGGACGCTGTTGTCGTCCGCCCCATCCGGGCTGCTTCTTTTCTCTTCATCCCAGTTGTTTTCGGCCGGGACCAGATCGGGCGGGAGCTCAAAAATTTCGGGGGGAATGGGTCCCACATTAAATTCAATAACCTCCACCAAGATTTCGGAGATGATAACCCCTCCCTTGACAATCCGCTCCAGCTTTTTCAGGGGGAAATGCCCCAACTCCGGCGCTTTCCAGAGGGTTACCTCCCAGCCGGGTGTTACCGGGTTCCGGTAGCGAAAAACCTCACATTTATAACCCAGGACCTCCTGTGTGCCCAAGGTCTCGCTGATCAACTGATCCGCCGCCTCCACTTCCAGGTCCAAGACATTGGCGACAAGCATGGGAGAATAGGGCGAAGTAAAATACTCCCATCCCCCTTCGTCAAAAAACCAGATGAGGCCGAGGTCTGGGCGGATTATGGTTACCGTCGGTGGAAAAGGCGAAGCATAAATCACTTGACGGATCAATTCGTTTGCTTGGTAATGACGGATTTCCTGGAAGTAATCTTCGGAAGTGATGAGGGCGTAGTATGAGAATTCTGCAGGCAGTGCAGGAGAAGCATGAATACCGGCCGGGAAGAGAAGGAGTATCCCGAGAATGCAGGATAGAAAGCCGGCAAGCCGCAGAGTCGTCATTTTCTTTCCCCCCTTTAAAAAAGATCTTCGGCAATTATTACCTATTTCCTTTTTAAAAACGTATAATCATGCGGGCGCAGGCCGGCCGGCTGTTTACCGGCGAGAGAGCTTTCCCCGTTTCTTTCCGTTCTTCTTTTTCCTGGGGCTTTACAGGAGACTGATTATAGGGTATAATTATGGTCAGAGCCGAAGTGGTGGAACTGGCAGACGCGCTACGTTCAGGGCGTAGTGGGAGAACTCCCGTGCGGGTTCGAATCCCGCCTTCGGCACCATCTTTTTTAGTTTATGACAAGCCCGGCAAAACAATGCCGGGCTTTTATTTTTCTGGTCAAGACTTCAGCCTGCTTGCAGCCGCCCTTAACTTCAACCGGCAATTGGTGTATAATGCAAAGAGAGGAAATGACGGGCCAAGGAGGGCCTCCCGCGCAGGGCGCGCGGGATTAGAAGGGGGAGAGGAGATGACCAGGGAGATGAGTAGGAAGATGACCAGGAAAATGACGAGAAATTTTTTTCCTTTTGTAACGTGGCTTTCCCTAGTTCTTCTGCTGTTTCCGGTTATACCGGCCCCGGCGGCTGCTGTTGAATTCCATTTTACCATTTTACATACGAATGACGAGCATTCCGCCTTGATTCCCCATTCCCCGGCTGTGGACTACGCGCTCGCACCGGAAGGGAACACGCGCGCGACTCAGTCTGCCGGCGGGTTTGCGCGGTTGGCCGGGGCGGTGAGGCAATTGCGGGAGGAAAAGGCCGGGCAAGGCGAGGAGGTGCTCTTGATTTCCGCCGGGGACTTTTTAGGGGGAACCCCCTATTCCTGGCTCGCCCTTTCCGGCCGGGCTCCCGAGTTAACCCTGATGCGCCGGATCGGTTATGACCTGGTGACCCTGGGCAACCACGAATTCGATTACGGCCCGGAGGTGCTTGCCGCTTACCTGCAAGCCGCCGGGTATCCGGAGGCCGCCGCCCGGACGCCGGTGGTGGCAACCAATACCATCCCGCCCGCCGGCCATCCCCTATCCGCTGTGGGACTGGCCCGGACGCATCTGGTGGAACTTGCCAACGGCCTGCGGGTTGGATTCTTCGCCCTGCTGGGCAAGAACGCCGTGAGCGTGGTGGCTAAGGGTGAACCGGTGGACTTCGGCGACCAACACCAGGCGGCCAGGGAAGCGGTGGCCGCCCTCAAAGCCCGGGGGGCGCAGGTGATTATCGGCGTAACCCACGCCGGGATTGAGGAAGACCGCGAATTGGCCCGGGAGGTAGAGGGGATCGACCTGATCATCGGCGGTCATTGCCACACCGCCTTGAACGAACCGCTCCGGGAAGGGAGGACAATTATCGCCCAAACCGGCCACAGCCTGCATAATCTGGGCGTCTTGGAACTGGCCTACACTCCCGGCAGCGGCCTGCGGTTGCGTAACAAGGAGAACCGCCACCCGTATCTTCTACCATTGGATGACCGGGTAACCCCGGACCCGGAGATCGCAGCGGCGGTTACGGAGTACACCCGCGCCTGTGACAGGCTTCTGGCTGCGGCAACGGGTGGGCGTTTTCCGGACCTTTTGGCGGTTATCGCCCGGAGCGGTTTTTCCCTGCCCAACCCCAAGTCGTGCCAGGAGACACCGGCTGGGAATTTCGTTGCCGACGCCATGCGCCTGGTCACAGCAGAGAAAACCGGCGAGAAAGTGGATTTTGCTTTTCAGGCGGCCGGCCAGATCCGGCAGCCGTTGACCCCGGGCCGGTCGGAAACTGCACGCGGGCTGATCTCCCTTTACGACCTGTTGTTACTATGCCCGCTGGGTACGGGTCCGGACGGGAACGCGGGTTACCCGGTGGTCTCATTCTACCTCACCGGGGAAGAGGTGCGGCGGGTCCTGGAGATCGCCACATTGCTCCCGGTGGTCTTTGATCATAATTATTTCGTTCATCTTTCCGGCCTGCGTTATGATTATTCACCCCAACGGATCCTCTGGCTGACCGTGCCGGGGAAAAACCTTCCTGTCCCCACCATGCGGGCTGTCTTCAAGGCGGAACGCTATGTTGGCGAGGGGATCCAGCCGGCCGGCGGCGGCGCCTACCTACCGCTGCCGCGGGGGGATGAGACTCTTTACCGGATCGCCAGCGACTATTACATGTTGCAGTTTTTGCCGATGGTGGGCAGGCTCCTCCCGCAATTGGCGATTCTCCCTAAAGACAAGAACGGCGCCCCACTCTCCCTGGACGAGGCCGTTGTCCGGGTGGACGGCGCCGAACTGAAAATCTGGCAAACCCTGGTGGAATATGCCGCCAGCCAGCCGCCGGGGGCGGACGGGATCCCCGTTATTGACGGGGTTTATGCCGGGACGGCCGGGAGGATCAATGCCGTGAAAACCCTGCCCCTCCTGGTCTGGGCTCTGTTGGGCCTGTTATTCCTGATCTTACTCCTTGTTTTCCTGGCGATTTCTCCCCGGGCTTACCAGTGGCGGCACAAGCAAAGGGTCAGGCCTATTATTTGAGGCGGTTTGCCGGGGTAAAACAGTAAGAAGCGCCTGCAACGGAGAACACCCTGCGGTTAAGGGCGCCGGTAGCGAGAGAGAGCCTGCGACGAAAAGAGCCTGCGGCAAAGAAGCCTGTGGAGGAGAACGCCTGCGAACTGTGGCTAAGAAAACTTATGACGAAGAGAGCGCCAGGCGGCGCGGAAAGGAGAGAAGAGGATGCAACAAGCAGTGGAGCTTGTGGTAGACGGGAAAACCCTGCGGGGGATGTATCACCGGCCGGCAGGGGAGGNGCCCTACCCCACGGTCCTTTTGTTTCACGGGTTTGGCGGGAACAAACTGGAGCCGCACCGGATCTTCCTTAAACTCTCCCGGGGATTGGCGGCTGCAGGAATCGCCGCCTTGCGCTTTGATTTCAGCGGCTCCGGGGAGAGTGACGGCGATTTTGAAGAGATGACCTTCTCCTCCGAGGTGCGGGAGGCGGAGGCCATCCTGGATTATGCCCTTTCCCTTCCGGCCACGGACCGGAAACGGCTGGGCGCCATTGGCTTGAGCCTGGGCGGCGCCGTGACGGCGGCCCTGGCCGGCCGGCGACCGGAAGATTTGCAGAGCCTGGTCTTGTGGGCGGCGGCCGAGACCGGGGTAATAGCAGAAACCTTCCAGCAGCTGCTGGAGGCAGGCGGGTATTACCGGGATGAACGGGGCTGTTATGATATGGGAGGACTCTGGGTCAACGGGTTTTTCCTGGAAGACATGATGAAATGGGACCTCCTGGCTTTGGCCGGTAAATTCCCGGGGCCGGTCCTGATCCTCCACGGGTCTGCGGACGAAACCGTACCCGTAGAGACGGCCGATAAATACCACCGGGCCTTTCCCGGCGACCCGGAACTGGTGATTATCGAGGGCGCCGACCACACCTTCAACCGGCACGACTGGGAGGCGCAGGTTTTACGGGAAACAGTGGAGTTTTTCAAAAACACCTTGACTCCCTGAAAGTTGATGGTTTATAATAACTGATAATAGATACCGGAGAAATGCGAGGAAAGGGAGAGTAGCCGGAGCAGGCACGGTCAAGAGAGAAGGGGGAAGCTGGAAACCCTTCCCGTCCACCCGGTGAAAGACCGCCCGGGAGCGGCCGGTGAATTAAGCCGGACGGGTAACGCCGTTATACGTTATGGGCGCTGAGGCGCACAAAAAGCCGGGTCCTGAGCATTGCTTTACGGACCAATAAGGGTGGAACCGCGGGTTACCCCGTCCCTTGCAGGGACGGGTTTTTTTATTTAAGGTGGTGAAAAAATGGACCGGGAAAGAAAGGTTGCTGAAGAGCACAGCAAACGCATGCCCGCGCACGTGAACTACAATGAAGACCATGGCAGCGGTGAAGAAGAGATCTGCGCCGGCGGGGTAGTTTTTTACAACGGGAAAGTCGTGGCCTTAAAAAGGAAAAACGGTGTCTGGTTGATGCCCAAAGGCCATGTAGACCCTGGGGAAACCCTGGAAGAAGCGGCCTGCCGTGAGGTGAAAGAAGAAACCGGGCTATCGGTTTGCCTCGGCCCCAAGTTGGGGGAGACCGCCTACAGTTTTGTTGAGAACGGCAGGGAGCATAAAAAGCGGGTGCACTGGTTTTATATGGAGGCCCGCGGGGGAGAACTCCGGCCGGAGGAGGGGATGTTCATCGACGTCCGGCTCCTGAGCGAGGAGGAACTGGATGTTTTAACTTTCCCGAATGACCGGGAGATTGTCGAAAGGGCCCTTGTGGTCAAGGCGTGCAAGGAAGGATAAGCAAAAGGCAATAAGCAGGTGGAAACAGGAAAAGAGGGAAAAAGGAACCGGCGAAAGAGGAAAAGAAACCGGGGAAAGAGGAAAAGGAGGTCCAAAGGATGAAAAGCGTGCTGGTTACGCCTGGCGGCAGCCGGTATGAGGTGCCGGCCGGGATTACCGGTTTGGAAGCAGTAGAAAACCTGGTTGTCGAGGGTAAAGAGAAAACGTTGCAACAAGCTGTCTGTCTGAAGATTGACGGCCGGTTGGTGGATCTGAAGACCCGGCTCCCGGAAGGAACCGAAGTTTTCCTGGTGACACCGGATTCCCCCGAGGCCTTGGAGGTGCTCCGCCACTCGACTTCGCATATCATGGCCCAGGCGGTGACGAGGTTGTTCCCTGGAGCCCGGCTGGGGATTGGGCCGGCGATTGACGACGGGTTTTATTATGATTTTGATCTGCCACAGCCCTTAACCCCCGAGGATCTGGAGAAGATCGAGGCGGAGATGGACAAGATCATTAAAGAAGACTACCCCTTTACCCGGAAGGAAATCTCCAGGGAAGAGGCGCTGGCTTTCTTCAGGGAAAAAGGGGAGGAGTACAAGGTGGAATTGGTGGAGGAGTTGCCGGACGGAGAGATCAGCCTGTACCAGCAGGGAGAGTTTATTGATCTCTGCCGCGGCCCGCACCTTCCCTCCACCGGGTACCCGGCGGTCTTTAAATTGATGAGCGTTGCCGGGGCTTACTGGCGGGGGGACTCTTCCCGCCCGATGCTGCAGAGGATTTACGGTACGGCCTTTTTCCGCCGGGAAGATCTGAAGGCGCATTTGGAGCGGCTGGCGGAGGCGGCCAAGCGCGACCACAGGAAACTCGGCCGCGAGCTAGACCTTTTCTCCACCAACGAAGAGATCGGCGCCGGCCTGATTCTCTGGCATCCGAAAGGCGGCCGGATTCGCCAGGTGGTTGAGGATTTCTGGCGCAAGGAGCATGAAAAGAACGGTTACGAGATTATCTATTCGCCCCATCTTGGCCGGGGGCAACTCTGGGAAACCAGCGGGCACCTGGGGTTTTACAGTGAAAACATGTATTCGCCCATGGAGATCGAGGGACAGGAATACTACATCAAGCCGATGAACTGCCCGTTCCATATCGCCATCTACAAGAGCCGGGGGCGGTCCTACCGGGAACTCCCCTTCCGCTGGGCGGAACTGGGCACGGTTTACCGTTACGAACGGAGCGGGGTTCTCCATGGCCTCCTCCGGGTACGCGGGTTCACGCAGGACGACGCCCATATCTTCTGCCGCCCGGACCAGATGCCGGAGGAGATCGACCGGGTGCTGGCTTTCTCCCTTAATATGCTCCGGGCCTTCGGGTTTGAGGATTTCCGGCTCTATCTTGCCACCCGGCCGGAGAAATCCGTCGGCGACGAGGAGCGGTGGGAAGCGGCCACTGCCGCCCTGCAGGCCGCGATGGAGAAGAGCGGCCTCCCNTACGAAGTGGACGAAGGCGGCGGGGCCTTTTACGGGCCGAAGATCGATATCAAGATCAACGACGCCCTGGGCCGGGAATGGCAGTGCTCGACAATCCAGTTCGATTTTAACCTGCCGGAAAGGTTCGGCATGACCTACACCGCCCAGGACGGTACGGACCAACAGCCCTATATGATCCACCGCGCCCTGTTGGGGTCCTTGGAACGGTTCTTCGGGGTCCTGATCGAGCATTACGGGGGCGCCTTCCCGTTGTGGCTGGCGCCGGTCCAGGTTGTTGTCCTGCCGGTCCTCCCCGCCAACCAGGAATACGCCGGCGAGATTTACGATTGGCTGCGGGAGAACGGTTTCCGTGCGGAACTGGACAGCCGTAATGAGAAGATCGGCTACCGGATCCGCGAGGCCCAGCTGCAAAAGGTCCCCTACATGCTGGTGGTCGGTGAGAAAGAAGCGGCCTCCGGGCAAATCGCGGTCCGGAGCAGGAAAGAGGGGAACCTGGGCGTCTGGGACCGGGAGAAGTTCCTGGCGAAGCTGAAGGAAGAGGCTGAGAGTAAGAAATAAAAGCAGAACAAAGGCTAAACGAATAGGGTCAAACGAAAGAAGTTTAAACAAGGGCTTAGCCTTGACCGTGTTGATCAGAAAAGCGTGTCCTTCCTGGACACGCTTTTTTCATGGATTTGCTGAATACGCCTCTTTTTCTATGGGTTCAGCGTCATGCCATATCATCGGCGCTGCTACCAAGTGGTCAGCGGCGACACCTGGTATCCTACGGCGTCTGTTGAATACGCCTGTTTGTTTTTGTTTCTATTCGTCCGGCACCAAATAATAAACTGGTCGAAGTGGTAGTAAGCCGTGGACCCTTAACGCCGATCGGATCGGTATAGGCTATGATGTCGATACCTCGGTCAGGGCCAGGTAAAGAAACCCAGTCAACGTAATAACCCATTTCATCTAGTAGGCCGGCGACAAGAACGCGTGTAAGAACGCGAAGTGCTTGACAATTTGCCCATAATAATTTACAATATGAATCTAGATTCACGTGAATATGAATTCATATTCATTGATCTACCCGCATTACAATAGCAAAGATGATTGATAATTGATTGATAATAAATCTGATGATGGTTTTCACCATCATAGATTAACAGTAGAGAGGGAGGAACCGATGCCAAAGGATACTTTTTTCAACCTGCCAAAAGAGAAACAAGAACGCATCATTGAGGCGGCGATTGATGAGTTTTCCATCCACCCTTTTCACCAGGCGCGGGTGACGGCCATTGCGGAGCAGGCGGGAATTGCTGTCGGCAGTTTTTACCAGTATTTTGAGGATAAGATGGATCTCTTTAAATACTTAATGGAATCGGTGGTCCAGAAGAAAATCTCCTACATCAACCGGGACACGATGGAGAACAAAGGGAAATATACCTTTTTCCAGTTGCTCCGGGAGACTTTTCTCAGCGGGATCCGGTTTGCCAAAGAAAACCCCCGCCTGTTGCCTATCGGCTTGATGCTCATGAATGATAAAGCATTATACCGGGAGATCTTTGGCGAACATGTCGATAAAGGCATTGATTTTTTCCAGCAACTGCTTGAAGAGGCCAAAGCGCAAGGGGAAATCGACCCGGCCATTGATCCGCGACTGGCCGCGCATATGATCGCCGGCATGACCTTTTCTTTAAGCGATTTCGTTTACGCCGACGGGAAAGTGGATCTGGATGACATGGTCATTATCGACCAAATGCTTTATATCGTCGAGAACGGGTTGAAAAAGAAGTGACCGGCTTGTCGCCCGTCGCTCGACGATTCTTTGTTTATAAGAAGAAAGCCTTGGCGGGCGGCAACCGGGAGCACAGCATCGTTAAATGGTGCGTCAAGACACAAGACGTTGAACGCGAAAGCATAAAGGAGGGAACAGGATGCTCTTCTTAACCAGGCTGGCCTTTAAGAACTTGGCCCGGCACAGGAACCGGACGGTAATCACCTCAATCATCATTGCCTTTGCCGTCCTCTCTTATATCCTCTACGATTCTTTGATCGGCGGGATGATTGAGATGTCCTATGCGACGATTACCGATTATGAAACCGGGCACCTGCAGGTAATGACAAGGGAGTATTGGGAGAAAGAAACGGAAGAAAAGGAACTCCCCCTGGAGCATCTCTTCACGCTTGATGAGGAACTGGAGAGGGAAATCCAGGAGGTCGAGGGGTTTCTGGCTGCTTTGCCCGAACTGAATTTCCAGGCCCGGCTTGGTAATGGCGTGGATGAACTCCCGGTGATCGGCAAGGGAATTGACCCGGAAGCTTTCGGCCGGGTTTTTGCCCTGGAAGACCGGTTTGTCGAGGGTTCGATGTTTGCGCCAGGAGAAAACCGGGCGATCCTGGGGAAAAGACTTGCCGACCTCATGGACCTCGCCGTAGGTGATTACATCACCCTCCTGGTCAAGGATAAGGACGGGAGTTACAACACGATTGACGCGGAGATCGCCGGCCTGGTTCAT
>JGI24713J26584_10000240_pt1 | contig 39897 bp, 39 predicted proteins | sample BioPla4DNA1_FD_26584 | JGI IMG/M metagenome (IMG submission 26584) | reverse complement strand
AATGCTTTTATGGCTTCCGGGTTTAAAGCCTCCGGCCCGTTCAGCCATACAGCTTCCAAATGGCGGGGCAGGATCAGCGGCATGCGGTTGTGCAGCCAGGCAATAGCCGGCACCGGCTCGGTAGTGATGATGGTAAAGGTTTCTAAATCAGCCCCCTGAGGATCAGTCCACGTCTCCCACAGCCCGGCAAAAGCGAACACTTCTCTGGATTTTTTCATCACCCGGTAAGGGATTTTGCCTTTTTCCGCGGGGAACCATTCATAGTATCCATCAGCCGGCACCAGACAGCGCCGGTAGCGCAAAGCGCTGCGAAAAGCCGGCTTCTCAGCGACGGTTTCGATCCGCGCATTGATCAGCCGGTTGCCGATTTTGGCCTCCCTGGCCCATCGCGGCACCAACCCCCAGCGCATCATACGCAACTGGTTGCCCTCCGGGCTTTTAATCACCACCGGCAGGGTCTGGCTGGGGGCTGCATTATAGCGCGGCTTCATGGTGAAACCCGGGTTTGGGCAGGCAAAGCGCTCACACAGCTCATCGATGTCATCCAGGATGGAATAGCGACCGCACATATCCTCAGTTCCTCCAAAAATCAATTCACGGCAGCACGGATCTCTCCTGCCGTGTCATCCAGCCCCTGCCTGGAGCCGATGCCCTGCCTGTGTACCGGTAGCCTTAATGGTTCCAGCAGGCAACTCCAGCACAGAATAAGCCTTCTTATGGTAGGGCAGGGTTTTTCCCCGGGGCACATTTTCGTAAAGCGCCAGCACCCGCAGCTCGCGGTCAAGATAGATTACATCAATAGGAAAACGCATGAAAAAAGTGTGTACGCTCTTACAGGGAGCAATCAGCATGCCCTGCCCCGGGGGCAGAGATTTGTAGGGCAGCAGCCCACACAGGCGCTTCCAGAAGGTATTGGCCTGTATAGTGTGCCGGCATAGTAATTGGTTGTTGTCCAGGTTTAATATCAAAACAGCCTCCAAAAACAGTACTATCGGTACGGGACTCCTTCCCCTGCTGCGACCGCCAGGGATATCCGGCAGCCGCTGCAAAGCCTATAGAAACAGACTATAATCGCTGATATTGGCCTTGTTTGGGGCCAGGCCAGCATAAATATATTTCAGTTAATAATAGATATATGAATATGCAGCAACTGTCCACAATAGGTTTCACGTTCTATTATTTTCCATTATAATGTATGTAGATTCGCTTTAATATATCTGCCTTATAACTACCGGTGCATATAGAGATAAGGCTTTTTATTTTGAATGTTTTTTCATAATTAACTGTAATAAAAATAACGGAAGAAGTAGAGCTTATGCTTGGTCTGATCCCCGGCCGCAATCAAAAAGGCTTTACCCTGGTTGAAATCCTGGTTTCGCTATTGATCCTGGGTTTGATACTTGTCGGCCTTTTGCCGCTTTTAACCATGGCCAACCGCATCATGTACCAGAACCGCGACCAGCTGGTGGCCATGCAGCTGGCCCGGGAGGAGATCGAATCCATCTCCGCACAGGTAACCCCGCAGAACTACAATGACCCTGACGGTCCCCTGGTGCCGGGGGTATATTATAAATACCTGGACCGCAATCTTAATGAGGTAGAGGAGGACAGCCCGTCCCGGGTTTATACCATTACCACCTCCATCGGCTGGGTCGATGATGCTTCAGATGGCGAATCCCCCAGCGATCCGATTCCATTTGATTATAAATACCTTGAGGTCAGTGTTTCGGCCCCCAGTATTTTTACCGGTAAGGTGACTGAGCGTGTAGATTTTGAGACCTACCGCGCCCGTGAAGGAGCCGCCGATCCTATTGCCGGTGTTCTGGTACAGGTGGAGCGGGCCTGGCGGGACGATCCTGATGTGGCAACTCCGGTGGAAGGGGCTCTGGTTACTGTCACCGCCCCTGATGGGGAAAGCTTCAGCAGTATGACCGACAGCAAAGGCCGGGCTTTGATCGAACTGCACCCTTCGGGAAGCAACGAAATCGCATCCTACCATATCACGGCCTCCAAAGCAGGCATGATGCTGCACCCTGATTATTCTGACGGCATAAACCAGATAATCAACCGCTACAGCACCCCTACAGTGGTATTGCAGATGGAAGAACCGGTGTCAATTGTCCTTTCTTTAAACAGACCGCATTACGGCGGTAAGGTCACCCTAAGCGGGGGCAACCAGCCGGGGGGAAAACCGCTGGAAGTTGATCTTAGCCCGGAAGCTACACAGGTCAGATTCGACAACCTGTGGCCGGTAAGCGAGGTAGGCAACATATCAGGGTATTACGCAATCAATGCCAGTTTAAAAATATACCATAACGACTTGGCTGACCAAAGCGCTTTTGTCCGCTGGGAGGAGGATGATCCGGTCAACTCGATATATAACCGCTGGACATACGATCAAGAGGATAAATGCTGGATAACTGGTCCGGCTGACTCTATACCTGAACATAACCGGCTGGGGCTCGCCATTGAAAACCTCAATCAATTCCTTCCAGGAAATGGCTTCCAGCTTGCCCAAGACGGGGTTGATCAGATATTGCTGGGTGCGGAAAACTTCACCATCGAGCCTGGGACAGAGTCAAACGATTATGAACTTATCTTTAAGAGCCATGCTGAAGTGCCGCTTGCCGATCTGATAAAGAGTAGTGAAAACTGGCAGGTAGTAAGCACCCTGCAACAAGCCCTGGATGCGGTTGCCAGTAGCTCAGACAGCCAAGAGATCCGTCTCACTGCTGAGGATTTACATACCAGCCTTAAGCTGCGCTTCGATACCAGCGCTGACATTGAGGAGATAGTTTTTGGACCCTTGTTTATTCAGGCCAATTATCACAATCCTAAAATTAGTTTTACTGAACCGGGGCAGACACTGGTACTGCCGGTTTTTGCCGATAGCAAATAGGGAGTGATCGAGCTATGCACAGGTGCTTGCAGCATTTGAGGGCTTTCTTAATCGATAAACGGGGCTTCACCCTGGTGGAATTGCTGCTGGTGGTAGCCCTGGTAGGTATTGTGCTGGCCATTCCCATTCAGGCCCTTTTTCTCACCAACCGGGACTGGCAGTACAACCAGGCCATGAGCCCGGCTTTGATGGACGGCAACCTCATATTTGCCCGCCTGGGCAATGAAATCAGGGCTGCCGACAAACCCAGCGGCGGAGCCAGGGCAGTGGAGATAGATGAAGGGAAATTGATCATCTACCGTCCCAATGGCAACACCTGGGAAAGGATCGAATACCGCCTCAATGATGATTCTAATCAATTACAGCGCGGCACCTTCAGCGGCAGCGAAGCCGAGGTGTTGAACCGTGAAGGCAATACGGTTAGCTGGGAAACCATTGCCTCCAGTGTGACACGTTTCATAGTATCTGAGGATAATCCCGAAAGCAGCGCAGACCGGCGCCTTATCAGAGTCGCTATGCAAATAAGCGACACCGTCCACGAACCGCCCAGCTTTCAGCCATTTGTTTTGGAATCCTCCTTTTTGTCCCGAACCCAGCAACCCAGCAGTGGGAGCGGCAATGTGGTAGTTATTGGTCCTGACGGTGAAACCATAATACCGGTAAATGATGTGGTGCTGAGTCAAACTCACCTGGTTATGAGGGATTCTCCCACAGCAGAATTGACTGCTTACGTGTTTCCGCACAATGCTACCAATAAAGCGGTAACCTGGAGTACCAGTGATAGCAGCGTTGTCACTGTTGATGGCGATGGTTTAACAGTCACTATAACAGCTCACGATTATGGTGAGGCCACTATTACGGTGACAACCGTGGATGGCGGTTTCACCGCTGATTGCGAAGTAGAGGCAGAACCTAAAACTGGATGCGGAGGTTCTTAATCATGTGCAGCATAATCAATTCCAGGCTTAACAACCAACAGGGTGCGGTAATGGTCCTGGTGCTAATACTGCTGTTAGTCCTGACGGTGTTCGCCACGGCCGCCTATGAGGTAGCCATCAACAACCAGAAGATGCTGATCGCTGCCGCCGGTTCTGACGCCGCCCTGTACAACGCTGAGCAAGGGGTACATAAATACCTGTGGGAATTCAACAATGATCCCCTTTTCTTTGATAATGACGATCTCTACATGGAAATAGACAGTAACAGTGAAAGGAAAATCTTCCAGAAAGACGGGGATGAAGAAGGCAATTACCGGGTGCAGGTTATAATCCCCCTTAAGGACGCTACCCTGGTGAACAACCGGGCTTATATTCGCTCCACCGGCTGGGATGAGAATTATCCCGAGCGGATGCGCACCATTGAGGTAGAGCTTTTAAGGCGTACCTTTACCCAGTATGGTATGGTTACCAACACCGACATCAATGGCAATGAAGCGGTCTATTGGGTGGACGGTGAGAAGTTTTATGGCCCCCTCCATACCAACGATACCCTTTATGTAGGTTCATACAATCCGGTTTTTTACGGTCCGGTTACTTATGCCAATGGGATTGTCATCAGTCCTGACCTGCGAATAGCGGATTATCAGGTGTTTCGCCAGGGCAACAGCAGGGTTGACCCGCTGGTTTTTCCCCCCAGCAATGACAAATTGATGGCCCTGGCCCGCGTCGGCGGGGCCGGGCATTATTACAACGGCCGGGCCTGCATCATGTTAAAGGGGGACAGCTACGATATCCGCTATTGGGATAATGATGACAATACCTGGAAGTATAACGGCCGGCCTTATACTTATACTTCCAGTGGCAACAATAACAATCGTTATGACGAGGTCGGCACCTACCGATTGACAGATACCGGTGCCACTTATGGAAGTTTTGCAGCCTTAAGGGCGGCAGTACCTTCATTGCCTTTGCCGGAAAACAGGGTGATTTTTGTAAATGGCTATACTGGCGATGGCGGAAATGGTGGCCGTACTTATGAATTCAAATTCGACCCCAGATACGGCAATGTGTTCGTATCCGGCGAACTTGACGGGGAGTTGACCATAGCAGCCGCCAATGACATCTATATTACCGGCTACGACCCGGTGGATTGGCGTCGCCCCAATAAGCAGGATTCTTGGGGGCAACCTGAATCACTGTGGGTTCCAAGGGGTTCCTACACTGGTGGTTTGACCTATACCACTACCTCTTTTACCCAAAAAATGGATGGTGGCGATTGGCTGGAAACTGTAGTATCAGGTGACGGTGACGATATGCTGGGCCTTGTAGCCGCTCGAAGAATAGAGATCCTGCACTATAATTGGCCGTCCCAAGAAGCTGGCAATCGTTATAACTGGCACGACACGGACTGGTGGGGTGATCCTGTCCGTATAGATGTGGCTCCTTATGATATTCACATACAGGCAGCCTTATATGTAAAAGACCTTTCCTATGGATTTGAACATCCCAGGGTTGGGAATGGAAAAGGGACCATTTACCTGGTTGGGTCTATTACACAAAATGTCCGCGGTATAGTAGGTGATACCGGCGGCCATGGCTACGATAAAAACTATTCCCATGACCCCAGGATGCTGTACACCAGCCCGCCGCATTACATCGAACCCTCCAACACCGGCTGGCAGGCCATGCAGTGGCGGGAAATCTCAGATCATATTACCTCCACCCCATAGTAGGGATTTTAATCGGATAATGAGGGAAGCGGCTTGCATCCAGAAATCATAAACACTACCGTCGCAGGTTATCATCTATATCTGAGCAGTTATACCCTGTTCAACCTGATCCTAAACCCCCTGGTGGTGATAGGCTCAGGTTATTACTTGTTGCGCCGGGAAGGCTGGAAAGCCCATATCATACTGCTGTTTTTAACCTCTTTGAGCCTCCTGGTGATAGTTTTTTCGCGCTTAACCCACTACATGCTCAATCAAAGCTATTACCTGGAAACCGGTATATCTGTTTTCGAGCTTTCATCTTCCGGATTCGCCATGTATGGAGGCTTCATAGCAGCTATCCCTTTTATCTTCCTGTTTGCCTGGCTGGCCAGATTTCCCGCCGCAAGGCTGTTTGACCTCATAACCCCGGGCTGGGCTCTGGGGATCTGCTTTAATAAAATCGGCTGCCTGCTCAACGGCTGCTGCTTCGGGCGGCCTACATCTTTGCCGTGGGGGCTGACATACCCGGCGGACAGCCTGCCGTACCGGTATTTTCGCACTATAAGCAGCACTGCTGACGGCAACCTGCTGGTGGTAACACCGCTGTTGAAATTGGCCCCGGTACAGATCTATGAGAGCCTGGTCGGCCTGATAGGCTTTGGCCTGAGCTGGGTCTTGCTGAAAAAAGGCCTGCCCCATGGCCTGGTTTGTCTGGGATTTGCCGCCCTGTTCTCCGGTTCGCGTTTAGGAACGCATTTTATAAGAGTTAATCCCCACGACCAGAGTTTCGATTTTATTCCCTGGCTTTATCTCTTTTGCACACTGCTGGCCGCGGGTTTAATGATATTAATACTATGGAGGAGGCAACAAAATGAACATCGATCAAATGTTGCGTGAAGCGGTTCAGCGAGGGGCATCTGACCTGCACCTGACAGCCAATGCCCCACCCATGATCAGGGTGAACACGCGGCTGTGCAAGCTCAATGACACCGTTTTGCAGCCCCAGGATACCACGGAAATAGCGCAACACATCCTGGGTGCCGACCGCTACAAAAAATACGAGTACAGCGGGGAGATAGACGCTTCCTATCAGCTCGATGGTCTGGCCTATTTTCGCATCAATATATATCGCCACCAGGGCTATACCGCTCTGGCCTTCCGCATTATCAGCCATGAGATCCCCACCATCGAAGGGCTGGGCCTGCCGGATATAGTGGCATCTTTCGCCCGCTACAGCAGCGGCCTGATCCTGGTCACCGGTCCCACCGGCAACGGCAAATCCACCACCCTGGCGGCCATGATCAACCTGATCAACAACGAGCGGGCCTGTCATATTATAACCCTGGAGGACCCCATCGAATTCGTACATACCAATCGTCGCAGCCTGATAACCCAGCGCGAGATCGGCGTGGACAGCCTCTCCTTTGCCAGCGCGCTGCGCAACTGCCTGCGTCAGGACCCGGATGTAATCATGATCGGGGAGATGCGCGACCTGGAAACCATCAGCACCGCTGTCACTGCTGCCGAGACCGGGCACCTGGTGATCGCTACCCTGCACACCATCAATGCCCCCCAGGCCATCGAGCGCATCATAGACGTCTTCCCGCCCCATCAACAGCAGCAGATCCGGGTGCAGTTGGCCAACAGTCTGATCGGAGTACTGTCACAGCGCCTCCTGCCCAACCCCAGGGAAGACCAGCGCATGATCATGGCCATGGAGATAATGATCTGCAATGCTGCCATACGCAATATGATACGCGAGGGCAAGGTGCACCAGATTCACAATGCCATGCTGACCAGCAAGAGCTACGGTATGAAGACCATGGATCAGGCTATGCAGGAACTGATGGAGCAGGGCATGGTAAGCCCGGCCTTCTTAGAAGAGAATATGAGGCCCGGTCCCGGCCCCGCAGGTCATTAATAATACTCGCCTGTGGGTCAAATGATAGGCCCGGGTACAGGCTCAAGAGACGGGGGGAAGTATCGTTTCATTCCGGCAGTTTTGAACTGTTTGGGGATCGAAGACAATGGGGAATTAACAAGCAGCGAGCGCATTAGGTATCGTTGTATGATAGAAGATTGAGAACAATTATATAAGGAATAAAACAAGTGAGCCTGACCCCAAAGGAAAAGGCCACAAAAAATTCGAGCACAACATATCACGAATAAAAGGCTCAGGTTTCTCCAATATAGGTGAAACCTGAGCCTTTATTTGTGCTACACTGGATGCCCCTGCGGGCATGCAAGCTCTGACATCCGGGCGGTTAATGCAACCTGACCCGGTGTTTTGCCGCAACGGACTACTTTATAGACTCCGGATTGGTGCCCATATAGCGGTTATCCTTCCAATAGCCCCGCTGCTGCACCCCGTTGGGCCAGACGAAAACCCCTTCGCCGTTTAAGCGGTCATTCTTGAATTCACCTACATAAACGCTGCCATTAGTCCAGTAGAAGCGTCCCAGACCGCTGAAAATCAGGTTTTGGAACTCACCTTCATAGTATTCCCCGGAAGGGAAGCGGTAAGTCCCCCAGCCGGTGGCCTGGCCGTTCCTCATTTCCCCCACATAGGATTCCCCGTTAGGCCAGGTGATGCTGCCCTGGCCCTCGGGTTTGTCCTGGGAAAAGAAACCCTGGAAAGTGACCCCGCCCGGCCAGGTAAAGGTGCCATAACCATCGCGTTTGTTGTTTAAGAACTGCCCGTTGTAAACCTCTCCGGTGGGCCAGGTATAAGTCCCAAAGCCCTGTATCATATGCTCTTCAAAAGTCCCCTGGTAGCGCTCCCCGCTGGGGAAAATCAGTTCTCCCTCACCCCAGAACATATTGTTGCGCCACTGCCCATTGTAGCGGGTGCCGTCAGGGAATACCAGGGTACCGCTGCCATCCGCTTTGCCGATGCGCAGTTCGCCCAGGTAAGCGCTGGTGTCAGGCCAGATGATGCTGCCCCTGGTGATGCTGTAAACCGCCGGATCAAGGGCCGGGAAAGCAGTAGTGTGGATCAGTTCCTCAATGTCCATGATGCGGTCCTGCCCGGGAGGGATGATTATGCTGTCAATCTCCCATATCAAAGCCTCGTAATTGGTCTCTTTGGCGAGCGGGGCGGACTTGTCATTATCCACTTCTCCCTCGAGATACAGCTTGAGCGTGGCATACTCCAGCCGTTTGCTGATCCCCACCTCACCTGCGGTATAGCCATGCAGCAATTCCACATAGTCGTCATCCTGCCCGGAACGTCCCGGCAAGAGGGCTTGGCCCTGTATAGTTACATCCCGCTGCTGCTTGAGCCGGCCAAACTCATTGATGCGCAAGAGGCGCAGGAAGTGTTCCCCTTCCGCATCCCGGCCCAGCCCCACCAGCATGTATCCGCCCATGCCTTCGATTTCCTCGTCATTGATCTTGCGATCTTCCTTAAACTCGTCCGGGACCTCATATATGGCCAGGCCTATCAGCTCTCGGCCCTCGGTGCCGAAGCTCATCTCGGCCAGGCCCGAGTCAGCGGTTTCTCTATCCTTCCAGATGGATTTATTGCCGAAACGGTCGGTATGCAGCAGGTAAATGCGGCTGTTCTTGCCCGGGTAATTATCGCGGCCCACAGCGATAAATCCTTCGATTTCATCATCGTCAGGGATGGGCATGACGAAGGTGAGCTCGGCATCTCCGGCCCCTTTGTATTCTTTGGACCACTTTTTATCCCCGTAAGCGTCCAGGCGCAGGAGATAAGCCCGGCGCACCGAACCGTTTTGGGTATAGCCGGCTACTATATAACCATCATTGTAATTATCCTCATCGAGCAGCTGGGCTACATAAGCGGCTCCCTGAGAATCGGCCTCGGCAAAGCTCCGTACAAAACCGTGCACATCATTGCTGTACTTGCCATCCTGGCCAATTTTCAGCACCTTTATAACCTGGCCCTGCGCTTTCCTTTCCTGCCCCACCAGAATGAAGCCCTTGTCATTGCAATCGTTGACCGCGTTGACTGCCTCACCGGGGAACTCCAGCTCCCAGGCAATGGCCCCTTTGCTGTCCAGCTTCACCAGACGGGCCTTCTGCGGCGGGGCTGAACGATCACCCATCACGCTGACCAAAATCCCGCCATCACTGGTGGGATAAAACAGGCCCACGATCTGGCTGCGGTTTACCGGGAGCGCCTTCTGCCAGTTGATCTTGCCGCTCTTATCCACTTTGTTTACCTTGAGGCGGTATTCCCCGGAGATATTGCCCTCCACCGGGCTGAGCAGAAAGAAGCTGCCGTCTTTGGCCTTGACGGCCCGCTGATCCTGGTATGACTGGTCCAATACCAGGGCTTCCGGGTTGCCGTAAGCTATGAAGGCTTCACCCCGGGCTGCCGGGGTATAGCCGGCCAAAACGAACATCAATATGAGTATACCGATAGTCACTGGTTTATTTATAATTTTCAATGCCGCATCCCTCCCTTCAATTCAGCCCGTGTTATTTGGCTGTGCTGCCCTGGCTCGTCTTGTTATTCTTTTCAGCCGCAGCTTTCTCATTATAGTAGTAGAAAACCACCTGCATTTTCATCTCCACCTTTCCGGGCACCAGATTCAAAGCCTGGCGCTTTTCACTGTCAACCGGCGCATTTGTGGCCGCAGGCTTTTCCGTTTCAGGCTGTGCCACCGCGCTCTTGGGGGTTGGCATGAGCAAGGGCTGCAGGAAATACACCGGTTGGCTCTCCGCAACAGTTTCGGAGCTGCTTTCCGTAACCGTCACGCTTGGCCCCGAGGAATCGGCGGTTCTCTTCACCGCGTTGAGCACGATGTTTTGCACCGCACTGATGCGGGTATCCTCTTCCAGTTTGGTCAGGAAATCCATGGTATCATGAAAATTGCCGCTGGTGCTGACATCGAATACCAGCTTGCCGGCCCGCTCGGAGGTGTTGCTGCTTTTATCGCTATGGCTCATGGACTTGATAACCAGGTCGGTCCCTTTGGCGGCCTTATTGAGTATATCCAGGACGGTGACCTGGTCGGGCTTGAGCGGGAAGCTGGCCTCCATCTCCTGCAGGGCCTTTTCCGCATCAGCCGGGTCGGGCGCGGCGGTCGCCGGAATTGCCCGCAGCTGCTCTATCTCAGACTCTAAAGAGCGGTTCTGTTCTTCCAGGTCGGCGATCTGCTGGCTCTGCGGCAGGTAGTAGAACCAGGCGAAAGCCCCTATCAGTATCACGCAAACACACAGCAATACCAGTATCCTTTCCCGCTGGGTAAATATCATGGCTTCACCTCCCAATCAAATACCAGGCTAAAGGTAACCTCGCCGTTTTTCTCGTTGAGACGTGAATCCACGCTCTTTACCGCTTTCACTCCGGGGGCTTCCAGCATGCGCCGGCTGAAATCGATGAAGCCCTCCTGGCCCTGCACATAGCCGTTGATAGAGAGCTCTTTCTCATCAACCTCCACCTTGTTGAGGTAGATATTGGGCTCGGCCTGCCAGTATACGTTCTTTAAGGGTTCTATGTAAGATATGCGTTTTTCCAGGAGCTGATCCAGGGTCTTCTGGCGCTCGGCATCAGCCACATAGACCTTGCTGGCCGGGGTGACCTGGGCTGCGACCTGCTGGCGCTCCAGGGTCAATTGCTCATTCAGCGCGGTGAGCTCCGCCAGGCGGGTATGCTGGTAGTACCCTACGCCGGCCAGGGCTCCGGCTACCAGGAGCAGGACCAGGGCATAGAGCAAGATCTCCATGCGTCGCTGCTTGCGCTGCCGCTGTTCCGCATTCTTGTAATCCAACAGGTTTATTTTGGGTGTATAATCGGTATTCATCAAAACCACCCCCTCAATGCCAGTCCCAGGGCTACCGGAAAGTCATGGCGCAATTCCCGGGCTTGCGGGCTTTGCTCCGCAGGCAGCTTGAGGTAAGCCCCCAGTTGACCCAGGCTGCACTGCACCTGCAGGGCCTGGGCCAGGTAATCGGCCATGCCGGCTATGCGAGAACCGCCCCCGGTCAAAAACAGCGTATTGACCGGTTCCTTGAGCTGTATCTGGGCATAGCTCAGGGAGCGGCTCATCTCGGCCACAAAGTCGCCCATCAATTCCGGGAACTCCGGGCTGGAAGCATCCACCCCGGGGGTGATTTCAGCCCCGGCCTGTTCGTCATCGGATTCATAAAACACCTGACTGCCAAAGGTGATGGAGCGCAGCAAGACCAGCAGGGCCTTTTTGTAAAAAGCGATGTAAGCCCGGCTGGCGCCGATATTGACTACCGCTTTTATTTCCGCCCCGCCGCTGGTGAGCTGGGGGTAAAACACCCTGGCCAGCCCCAGGGCCTCAATCTCCACCCAGCGCAGTTTGAGCCCGGCTATGCGGCAGGCCTCCAAAAGGCTGTCCACCTGGCTGGTGCGGGTGGCCACGAACAACACCTCGGTCTTGTGGCCGTCAGCATCGCTGTACTCCCTTACTGGGTAAATGTCGGCAGTCACATCATCTATGCTCAAAGGCAGGAAGCCGGCAGCCTGAAACAGGGCTGCCTGGCGCAGTTCCTCCATTCTCATGCGCGGCAGGGAGAGCAGGCGGGTGTAGACCTGCTGGCCGGACACGGCGGATGCCAGTGGGCTGTTGGGGTTTATCCCGGTTTTTTGCACCAGGCCGCGCAGGGCCTCGCCCAGGCGGGCCGGGTCGCTTATAACACCGCCGTCAACAGTGCCGGGCGGGGTTTTCATACTGCCGTAGGCTGTCACCCGGTACATATTGCCTTCCTTTTTTAACATAACCAGCTTGATTCTTTTCTCACCTATGTCCAGGCCCAGTTGTGTTTTTTCCCTGAGCAAGGCAGTCCCTCCCTTTCTGATAATCTATCTCTAGTTACTACCGGTTGAACAATGACAGGTACCATCCTGCCCACTTATATCCATAGTTAAAGGCCAAAAAAGCCCCCAGGGCCAGAATAGGGCCAAAGCGGATTACGGTTTTGCGGTGGGCCCCTTTGGCCAGCAAGAGGTAGAGGGCATAAACCCCCCCGATAATAGATATTAAAACCAGGGCGGTCAAAGCCCCGGGCCAGGCGCAAAACACCCCGATGACCGCGGCCAGCTTGATATCGCCCCCGCCCAGGCCACCGTTGGACAAAACGGCTAAAGCCAGGAACAGGCCTCCTAAGGCCAGTCCCCCTGCAAGGGCGGAGAACAAACTTCCTGAGAAAGCCGCCAGCAGTAACCCAACCAGCAAAGCCGGAATGGTAAGGGCATCGGGGATAATGCCCAGGTCATGATCGATCAATGCGCTGCATACCAGCACCAGGCTGAAGACCATCCCCGACAGGGTGGTGATGGACAGCCCGTACTCCAGGTAGACCAGCAAAAACAACAAAGCCATGAGGGCTTCCACCAGGGGATAGCGTGGGCTTATCGAAACCCCGCAATAGCGACAGCGCCCTCTTAAGAATATGTAACCTAAAACCGGGATAAGATCCCCGGCGGAAAGCGGATGCCCGCAGGACGGGCACCGCGAGGCCGGGAAAACCACCGACTCCCCCCGGGGAAGGCGGTAAATGACCACATTGGCGAACGAACCAAAGATCAGGCCGAGAATTATTATTAAGTTAACATGATCTAATAATCTCACTAGTCCTCGTTATGGTCATCTTCTTCTGTACATGTGACAGACCATGTGACAGACCCGGCGGGCTGAACTATCTCGTATGTGTCATTATTACTAGGATCATTATTACTAGGACACTTAGGTTTTGATTGTAAATAACCACCATCAACAAGATTATCAAGAAGATTATCAAGATTTGGAATGTCATTATTCTCATTATCTGGATCCATATCATCTGGATCCATATCCATACTCCATTGCACAATCGCACTTTCGATTATACGCTGGTTAGCTTGACACGTTGCCTTTTTTNCCTTCTCAGTTTGAGCATTGTATAAAGGTACCGCGATTGCCACCAAAATACCCAAAATAACTACTACTACCATCAACTCGACCAGGGTAAAACCCTTTTGGTCCTGCGCCCTGCGCATTTTCTGTCTGAGTTTCCTCAACATCTCAATTAGACCTCCTCATTTTTCTTAATCTAATATCCGCTTCGTTCCAAAACTTAGCCTCATCACCTCCCCCGTGTTGAAGGGCAGCAGTCAGGCTGCTCCCGTTTAAGCCCTAGAAATATCCTTCTACCTACCCTGTCTACTGAACAGTTTGTATTATGCTGAAGATGGGCAGGTAAATAGCGACTATGATTGAGCCTATCAGCCCTCCCACCAGGATTATCAACAGCGGTTCCAGGGCTGAAGTCATGGCTTCCACCGCGTATTTCACCTCGCGGTCGTAGAATACCGCCATGCGCTCCAGCATCTCATCCAATGAGCCGGTCTCCTCCCCTACCGCGATCATATGGGTCACCATGGGCTCAAACACCCCGGTCTCCCTTAAAGGAGCCGCGATGGGCTGTCCTTCTTTAATGCTGGCACGGGCCCGGGCTATGCTGTTGCCGATCACCTTGTTGCCGACCGCGTCCTCCAGAACCTCCAGGGCCTGCACGATGGGCACCCCGGCGCCGATCAAAGCCCCCAGAGTGCGGGTGAAGCGGGACACCACCACCCGGTTTACGGTCTTGCCCACCAGGGGCAGCTTGAGATAGAGGCTGTCGAAGAACAGGCGCCCGCTGTCCTGCCGGCCCCAATACATCAAAAGCGCAGCAATTAATAACAGGGCTATGATGATCAACAGGCCGTAGCTGGACAGAAAAGCGCTGATGCCCATCATGAAACGGGTATAAGCGGGCAGTTCCTGCCCGGCCTGGGTAAAGCTTGCAACGAAGCTGGGCATTATATAGGTGAGCATGAAGGCCACCACCAGAACTGCCAGGGTCAAAAGGATTATCGGGTAAACCGAGGCCGAGCGCACCTTGTGCTTGATTTCCTCCTCGCGCTCCAGGTTGTCGGCCAGGCGTGTAAGGACCTCATCTAAAACCCCGCCGGCTTCCCCGGACCTCACCATATACACGAACATGGAGGGGAATATGGCTTTGTGCCTCCTTAAGGCCTCCCACAGGGCTAAGCCCGATTCCAGGTCAGAGCTTATATCTAATGATGCTTTTCTTAAGTTGGGGTTTTGGGTCTGTTCGGCCAGTATGCTGAAGCAGCGGATGATGGGCAGGCCGGCCCCAATCATGGTAGAGAGCTGACGGGTATAAGCAGCCAGATCACGGGTTTTGACCGGATGCAGGGCATTCAGGTTAATCTCCCGTCCCCGGGCAGCCGAGCGCACCTTCTCTTCCCTAACATCCAGCACTACATAATTCTGGTGCAAGAGGTTCTGTACCACCATAGTGCGGCTGTCGGCCTCCATTAGGCCCTTAAAGATATTGCCCGCCATATCCCGGGCCTGGTAGGAATAAAGCATCTGTAATAACCCTCCTCATCCCCTGTATATCAAATGCCAGCGACATTAAACTGCCACCTGGCGATAGCTGTCGAATAAAAAATAGGCTATAACCTGGCTAATCCCCCAGGTAGACCACTTTCATCACTTCTTCCAATGAGGTCAGGCCAGCCCGGGCCTTGGCAATACCGTCCTCGCGGATGCTGATCATGCCCTCCTGGATCGCGATTTGATGCAGTACATCCTCGGAATTGACGCCGCTGTTTATGGCCTGGCGGATCTCAGGCCCCAAAACCAGCACCTCATGCAGGGCCAGGCGGCCCATGTATCCGGTATTGAGGCACATATTGCAGCCTTCCGCCCGGTAAAAGACCCGCTCTGCTTCGCCATTCAGGCCCAACCGCTGAGCGGCTTTTTGGTCCAGCTCGTAAGGCTGGCGGCAGTTGGTGCACAGGCGGCGCACCAAGCGCTGCGACACTACCCCGATCAGGGAAGAACTCAACAGATAGTTCTCTATGCCCATGTTGACCAGGCGCGCCATGGTGCCGGCGGCGCTGTTGGTGTGCACCGTGGACAACAACAGGTGACCGGTTAAAGCCGCTCTTACCCCTAACTGCGCGGTCTCGCTGTCACGCATCTCCCCCACCATGATGATGTCCGGGTCCTGGCGCAGGACAGCGCGCAGCCCGGTAGGGAAGGTAAGCCCGGCTTTGACATTGATCTGCACCTGATTTATGCCGGGCAGGGCGTATTCCACCGGGTCTTCCAGGGTTATCAGGTTTTTGCCCACCGAATTGATCCTCGACAATATACTGTACATGGTGGTGGTTTTCCCCGAGCCAGTCGGCCCGGTCACCAGAATCATGCCATGCGGCCTGTTGATGATAGAATTCATCTTTTCCAGATTGGTGGGACTGAAGCCCAATTCTTCTAGCGTATATAAAGCAGTGGCGTGGTCCAGGACCCTCAATACCATTTTTTCCCCCATGATGGAGGGCATGGAGGAAATGCGAAAATCCACCTCGCGGCCATCCACCATCAGGCGGGTGCGGCCGTCCTGGGGCAGCCTGCGCTCGGAAATATCCAGGTTAGCCATTATCTTCAAGCGGGAGGCTACCGCAGCCATGGATTTTTTGGGCAGTTCCAGCACTTCAAAAAGCTCCCCGTCAATGCGGAAGCGCACCCTGACATAGCTGTCCTGCGGTTCGATATGTATATCCGAGGCCCTGGCCTGCACGGCCTGTGACATGATGGAATTGACCATGCGGATGATGGGGGCGTCGTCCTCGACTTCCTCCGCCGGGCTGAGCTGCACTGTAGCCGCCTTTTCGTCCTGCCGCAGTTCCCCGATGAGCTGTTCCATCTTGCTGTCGAAGCGCAGGCTGGAAAGCTGCTGTATGGCCAGGTCCATCTCTTTTTCGCTGACTATGATAGGCAGCACATCCAGGCCGGTATAGAGGCGCACATCATCTATGGCCTCGTAGTTGAGAGGATCCACCATGGCCAGGGTGATGCGGCCGTTTTTAACATCTACCGGCAATACCCGGTGTTTGCGGATCATATGCGGGGGCAGCAGGACTACCGCTTCCTGGGCGATGTCCATTTTGGTCAAAACCACATAGGGGATCCCCAAAACATACTCCAGTATTTCCAGGAGCTGGTGCTCGCTGATGATGCCGCGGCGAACAAAAATACGCCCCAGCTTGTCCCCGGACTGCTTCTGCTCCTGCAGAGCCGACTCCAGCTGCTCGGGGGTGATCAAACCGCTTTCCAGGAGCTTTTCTCCCAGCTTGATCCGTTTCATAGGCAGTTCACTTCTCTTTCCACCAATCACGCTGATACTTATAGTGCTTTATATCCTGCCAGATACCGGGTTTACCGAACTGCACAGGTCAATCAGCGGCAATGATATTTTTCAATCAGCTTTCGACAGGCTTAGCCAAAATCCCTTTAAACTGCCTGTATTGGTAAAAAGCTGCAAATATTTGGCTGTGGGTCGCTTTTCTGGGTTCTTTAGCCCATAACGCCACAGGTCTTATTTATCAGCTAATCCCGGTACAAAGAACAGGCACCCCGGGGGTTCATTACCTGGAACCTATAGCCTCACCTGTGGCGACACTTTCTCCTGGCAGACAGGGAATTTTGTCTTATTAAGGTATATATCGTAAGAACTGCCGCGTCTGTACAGTCTTATCTATAAATTATANTCCTTATTACATAAAATTACCATGTCATGGTTTTGACATATTCTGAGGACACGAGGGGACGCTTTCCTTGTGTCATTATTTAAGTCGAAAATGAATCATCTGGACGGTGAATATATAACGGAATTCATAAATTTCTTCTGCAGCCGGGAAACTATCAATATATTACTTTTGTGAGGTCATCAGCTATGGACGTACAGCGGGCTCATGATATTGTTAATTCACTGGGGGTAATCGAGGTTTTTTACCAGGGAGAGCCGGTCTGGATTGAGGATATCGTGGGGGATAAGGCAAGGGTCGAGTTCCTTAATCGCCGTCACAAAGCGGAAGTGCCGGTGCGCGAGCTGGTGGAAGGGCTGTAGGCGTCTATCTTATAAATACTGGCAGGCCTGGGCAAAAGGGGCGTGCAACCCCTGGCTAACGGCGTTTGCAGTCCCGCTGTCTGGAGTGACCAGGACCTAAAGGCCCGGCAACCCCAAGACAAAGCCAGGCAGTCCCCTGCCCCGGTATTTATGGTGCTACCTGCTGGTAAATACGATTGACCAGGGATTCTACCGGCAGTCGCCTGGGGATGTAGGTCCCCAGTTCCTGCGACCAGTAATAGCTGTCACGGTAAGCCTTCTTGTTCTTGCTGATCTGTTCCACCTGCTGCAGCAGTACGTCCACTTCCTGCTGCGTGTTATAGGCCGCCAGGCTGATGCGCACCATGCCCGGCAGCTTATGCAGCTGCTTCTTTTCATAGAACTGCAGATTACCGGGGTTCTCCTTTTCCCCCAGCAAGCGCCTGACATAGCCCTGCGCGCAGAAGCACCCGGTGCGCACCCCGATGCCGGCCTCAAAACAGAGAATGGCCCCGACCAGGGCATGAGACAGGCCTTTGATATTGAAGCTGACCACCCCTACCCGGGGGGTGCTGCCATACAGGATCACCTCCCGGTTGCGGCTGAGCCCTTCCATCAAGTAACCGGTAAGCCGCTGTTCACTGCGGCTCAGCTGCAGCATTCCCAACTTTTTAAGGATTTTCAGGGTGGTCGCCAGGGCGTAAGCCCCGGGAACATTGGGCGAGCCGGCCTCATCCCGGTCCGGGGGAGCTCCCCAGTAAACCCTGTCTGACAATACCATATTAATCGTACCGCCGCCGCTGTATTCCGGCGCGCCCTCTTCGAAAAGCCTGCGCGGTCCGATCAATACCCCGCACCCATAGGGGGCAAATATTTTATGGCCGGAAAAGGCCAGAAAATCGATGTGCTGCGGGTGGGAATGAGGCTTCATGTCAAAGCTGTGATGGGGGATCAACTGGGCTCCATCGACCAGTATCCGGGCCCCGAACCCGTGGGCCAGTTCCGCGATGCGATGGACTTCATTGATATGCCCGGTCACATTGGAGGCCCCGCAGACGGCTACCAGTTTCACCCGGGGATAATGCTTTTTTAAGAGGCCCTCGAGATGATTTATATCCAGCTGGCCCTTTTCATTGAGCCCGGCATACTCCACTTTGGCCTGCCGGCGCCAGGGCAGATCATTGGAGTGATGCTCCATGGCGGTGGTGATCACCACCTCACCGGGCTGCAATCCCAGGCGGTAAGACAGTTTGTTGATAGCCTCGGTGGTGTTTTTGACCAGAATAACCGTGTCCAGGCCGGCATCAGCCCCGACAAAGTCGGCAATGACTTCATGGCAATGGTCATACACCCGTGAGGACACCAGCGACTTGTAGCCGGTGCCGCGATGCACACCGGAATACCATCGCATAAACTCGTCCATTTGCCGCAAAACTGGTTTTAACGGCGGGGTGCTGGCTGCATTGTCAAAAAAAATGAAAGGGGTCATCTTTTTGCCCAGTACCGGCACTTTGATATCGATGCCATGGATGTATTTGCGCAGCACGGTACTGGGAGGGGACATAACCGGTATAGAAAACAATTGCATCATCCTGTCACATGATTGTTTTCTATATGTTATGAATGGGGGCTAAGTTTGGGAACACAGTATGAACATTTTTCAAAAACCCCGGAACCGAAAATGCTTCATATGAAGAGCTGGATTTCCGCCTTTTTGGCCTGCTGCAGATAGTCGTAAACCGTGTTTATTTGCACATCGGGGAGCAGCTCTTCAGCAGCAAAGCCCATGATTTTCATGGAAAGCTCGCAGGCATGGAAGCGCACCCCTTTATGAAATGCACCCTGCAGGAAATCGCCCAGCCGGGGGGCTTCTTTGCCATCCATCATATTGAGCAGCATCTGCTTGCCCATCCCGGCCATATTCATTTTGGATAAAGGCAGTTGCTCGGCCCCTGAAGGGGTGGCTACAGAGAACATCTTTTCGTAGAAATCCTTGTCGTCCACCTTGAGCTTCTCCGGGTCGCGCAGCAGCAGCAAGCCCCAGAAGGCGCAGAACACATCCGCTTCCATGTCCAGCTCACGGGCCCCATTGGCCAGGATCATGGCTGCCAGGCATTTGTCATAGTCCCCGCTGAATAAAAGAATACTCAGACCGCTTTTTTCCATGTCATCACTCCTTTAAATAAAAAGACTGCCCCGGAAAGATAGGGCAGTTTTAGCTTCTGCGCACCAAGGGGTTTTTATACCGGCAGCAGTGGTGTCGATCAGGATAGAGCCACCGGGCTCTCCTCTTTTGTGTTTATTAATCCACAGTTTTAACCAATAGTTCACATGCTGCTATCACATCCGCAGCTATTTATTGGCGTACAAAGGGCGTTATGGTGGCAGGTTCACCCACCATAACGCCCCTTATAGCCATTGAATCATTTTGGTAAGCAGATGCCCCGGAACACCGTGTTCCCGGATACATCCCCTATAATTCATTTAAGCATTATTGGCCTTATTTAACTTCAACCACCCAGCCGAAGGGGTCCTCTACCTGGCCGTATTGAATGCCGGTTATGGTATCGTACAGCCGCTGGGATATCTCGCCAATTTGGCCATTGTTGATGCTGATGATGCGGCCATCCCAATTCATCTCGCCTATAGGGGAAATGACCGCTGCAGTGCCGGTACCGAAGGCTTCTTCCAGTTTGCCCTGTTCGTGTGCTTCGAACAGCTCCTGAATGCTGATCCTTCTCTCTTCAACCGGCACCCCCCAGTACCTGAGCAAAGCCAGGCAGGAATCGCGCGTGATGCCCCCCAGAATGCTCCCTTCCAGGGCCGGTGTGACCACCGTTCCGCCGATCTTAAACATTACGTTCATGGTCCCTACTTCTTCTATGTACTTCTTTTCAACCCCATCCAGCCACAAAACCTGAGTGTAATTCTTCTGCTGGGCTTCGACCTGGGCTTTCAGGCTGGCCGCATAATTGCCCGGGGTTTTGGTATGCCCGGTGCCGCCTTTGACAGCCCTGACATAATTGCTTTCCACGTAAATCTTGACCGGATCCAGCCCTTCCGGATAATAGGCTCCCACCGGGCAGGCAATTATCATAAACTTGTAGGTATGCGAAGGGCGTACCCCCAGGTAGGGATCGGTAGCAATAATAAAAGGCCTTATATATAATGAAGTTCCTTCTTCTTCCGGCACCCAATCACTTTCCAGCTTAACCAGGGTCTTGAGGGCCTCCACCGCAAAATCCACGTCTATAGGCGGTATGACCAGCCTTTCATTGGAGAGGTTAGCCCGCTCCATGTTGGCGTAGGGGCGGAACAGGTTGATGCGGCCGTCTTTGGTTTTATAGGCTTTCATGCCTTCGAAAATGGCCTGGCCGTAGTGGAATACCATGGTGGAAGGGTCGAGCTGCAGTGGCCCGTAAGGCTCGATTCTGGGATCGTGCCATCCTTTACCTTCAGTGTAATCCATCACAAACATGTGGTCAGTAAAAAACACCCCGAACGGCAGGTTGCTCTGATCCGGCTTCGCCTTCGGAGAGCTGGTCCTGGTAATCTTGATTTCCATGGACACAATAATCACCTCTATTCTGCAAAATATATGAGATCCACTCAAAGGTTGATTTCCATTTAATACCGCAGCTTATCGGGTATACAGCATACAGTGCGCACAAACTCCGGTATGAAGCGATTGGCGGGCTTTTATATGAATTTAATTATTGCACTCCCGGGACACAAAAACAAGTGCGTATTATTAATGAATTAAAGTCAAATTTTGCTAGAGGCAATAATTGGGTGACTTTTGCAGCCTATTTTCTGGGCGGCGGGTTGATGTTCCCTTAACCGAAATAGACGTCCAGCCTGTAGAGGCAAAGGCACACTTCCCTAACCGAAACAGGGATCCAGCCGGCAGACGCATAAGATATGCCCTTTATCAGGATAAATGTTCGGCTTGCACAGGCACATCATATTCCTCTTATCGATGTCCAACCCGCAGACGCACATCACCAGTAGATTCCCGGCTTGTTGATGTGAACTTAAAGAATCATGATGTAAACCTGCTGGCAGCGCTCGTCCCGGGGCACACAGCCCGGAGCGGAGGTGATCCCAGAAATGAGGCCTTTTGCAGGACATCGCCGCTGTGATGCCGAATGTTGCAGGTGTACATAAGAAAAGGAGTGTGTACTATGTCAAAAGGAGGCCGTTTGGTATTGCTGGGGGGCCCTTCCTGTGTGGGCAAAGGCCCGCTGTGCAGTGCCCTAAAAATGCTATACCCTGAGCAGGAGAGCCGGCTGCACAAGCTGGTCCTGTACAATACCCGCAGCCCGCGTCCGGGGGAACGCGAAGGGGTGGATTATTATTTCCGCAGCCCGGAGGAGATGCAGCGTTTAAATGAACGCGACGATTTCATCCTCCTCAATGTGCGGGGCGACCTGCAGGGACTGGATACCCGGGAGTTGTTCAGCATGCTGGATAAAGGCCAGGACGTGCTCTTTGAAGGCAATCCATATGTGCCCCGGGCCATTTGGGGCCTGGAGGAGCTGGCTGATGTGGAAATCCTGCGGGTATTTCTATCTCCCCTGTGCAGACAGGAAATCATCTGGTTCAGGCAGCAGGGCGTGAATATAAGGGAAATGCTGGTGGATATGATGAGGCGCAAGCTCCTGCGCCGCACCCAGAAGCAAAAAGGGCTGCTCTCCCTCAAAGATCTGGAAAATATCGAGACCCGGGCCAACAGCGCGCCTCTGGAAATGGAATTGGCCTGGCAGTTCGACTGGGTGATCCCCAACCATGACGGTGAGGACAGCGAAAACTGGAATGCTTTTTATTACCCGGTGGGCGATGCCCTCAAAGCAGTACAGGCTTTTTCTGCACTGCTGAAAAACGAGTCCACTCCCCATGCCGAAAAGTGGGAAAAGGGGTTGTGGCCGGAAGAATAAAGCGCGGGATGGGGATGAACATCGGTGCGGGGGACCTTACAGGTGTTCGTCCCCTTCAGCTCCGGTAGGCAGCCTGTACCAGTTCCAGCAGCAGGCCGGGGTAGAGCCCGCTGCAGGAGCCGAATATGTAGCCGGGAGCCGCTTCCCATTCCTGAAAAAGCCTTCTGGCTTCGATATGCAGCTGCAGGGGGTCTTTGAGGCCGCGCGGACCTTCAAACTGGAAATTGCCCCACCACACCCAGTTCTTTATCAATTCAGGCGGCAGGCTGCTATACCTCATGCCGGCATCAGGCTGCAGGCCATGTAAGCCCCAGAAGCCCAGCTGGTGCAGATCGGGAATTATCTCCAGGATATTGCCATCGGAATGGAACAGGATGGGAACGCTGCCAGCCTGCAGTTTCTCCAGCCAAACGCCCAGCTCGGGGAAATAGTGCTTGCGCAGGTAAAAGGGATCTACCAGCAGCCCGTTTTGCCCTGCCAAATCGTCTCCCAGGACAAGCCCCTCACAGCCATCTTCCAGGGCAGCGGCAGCCGACTCATACATAATTTCCAGGTACTTGCCCATGAATCTCTGGCTGACAGCGGGATTATGCACTATCCACTCCGAAGCCCGGGGCCATCCCAGACACTCGATCAAGGTATTGAAAGGGCCGTTTATTAAGGCAAAGGTAAAATAATCCCGCTGTGACCAATAAGACCAGTCTGCCCGGGATTGATAATCGATGGGCAGGCTGATTATATCAGCCTGCAGTTCCTCCAATAAAGCCTCCCTGCTCAGGCCCACCTGCTGCAGAAAACCGTCCTCTATCAGGATTTCTCCCCGCGGGGTGCGGTCAGGCTTGATTTTGCGAAGTGCATTCCATACCCTGGCTCGACCCATATGGATATTCCTTCCTTATAAATAATAGTGCTGGTTTTTGTCCACAGCCTGCCCCTGCAGGCCGGGCTCATTTTTTCTGACTAATTATTATAGCAGATGACGAGAAATCTTAGTTAGCGTCCCAATAATTCATCAGCGTATAGAGTTATATGGAATATGATTAAGAAATTACCTGCTCTCGGCAGCGCGTCGCTTGCCCGACGGCACCCTGTCTCCATCGATCGTGCCCGAACTGCGGGTCGGCACCCCGGTCAGCCCATCTTAACCCGAGAGTTGACCACGAGGCAGAACGGGCGTAGCAGTAAGCCATATAAGCCCGTCTTAGCTCAATAAAAACCCTCCCCCCTTGTGCCTCAGATGAGGGGGGTTCTCTCTAACCGGCTTCTGGTTTGAGGTTGAGCATGCTTTGCCGGAGTTGGGTTTTATTGCGGGGCGGCAGTTCGGTTGGGCTCAGGCCCAGGCGGGCCATTTCCTGCCAGATTTCCAAAAGCCAGGGGGTCTTGAGCCGGGCTGCTTGGAGGGCTTCTGCCCGGGAAAACACCTCTACCGGGGAACCCTGGGCCATTACTTTGCCCTGGTTCAACAGCCACACCTCATCAGCCCATTGATAGGCCAGGTCGACATCGTGGGTGGATATCAGCATAGTCTTGCCTTGCTGGTGCAGCCCGTCCAGAAGCTGCATAAAACACTCCGCATTGCCGGGATCCAGCCCTGCGGTAGGCTCATCACAGATGATCAATTCCGGTTCCATTACCAGAACACCGGCCAAAGCCACCATTTTCTTCTGACCTACGCTCAGAAAATGGGTGGGTTTGGAGAAAAGATGCTCAATGCCCAGCTTAAACCCGATCTCCTCCACACGGCGGCGGGCTTCGGCCGGTTTACAGCCCTGGTTCAACAGGCCGAAAGAGATGTCCTGCAACACGCTGGCGGAAAACAGCTGATTATCCGGGTTTTGAAATACTATCCCTACCTCCCGGCGCAGAACCTGCAGGGCCTTTTTATGGTACTGCAGGGCCTGGCCTTTATAATAAACGGTTCCTCTATGCGGGCGCAGCAGGCCATTGAAGTGCAGGAACAAAGTGGATTTGCCGGCCCCGTTGGGTCCCAGGATGGCTGCCTTCACGTTTTGGCCTAAGGCGATGGATACCCCGTCCAAGGCCCTGGTGCCATCATGGTAAATGTATGCCAGGTTTTCAGCGCGCAATAAATCGGGTTTCATATCCGTCCCCCAAAACTGCTGATCAAGACCAGGCCGGCGATAAACAGGCTGCTCAAGGCCAGATGCAGCGGTTTGACCGTGTACTGTTCATCCAGAACCTGCAGGCTGCCTTTAAACCCGCGCGCCAGGAGAGCATCATAACAGGCATTGCTTCTGGCCAGGTTTTTGATAAAAAGGTTGCCGAGCAAGGCAGTCAGTGAATGCAGGTGACCGGCAAAGCCCTGGTAGCCGCAGCGGGCCTGCTGGGCTATGTAAATGTCCCGGGCGGTCTTTAAGAAGATGCCGATATGCAGATAAATCAATCCCATCAGGTCGGCCACTATCCCCGGCAGCCTAAACAGGCGCAAGGCGTAAACCAGCTGAACTACCGGGGTGGTTAAAGCCAGGAGGTACATGGCACTGACGCAGGCCAGGCTGCGGCAAAACAGGTTGAGAGCCTCCTGTAGAGACTGAAAGGATACGCCCCACCACATGCCGCCAATATAAACGCCCGGCCAGATACCGCTTGCAGACGGGCTGCTGCTTATGGCTACAGCAGCACACCCCACCAGCAGGAACAGCAGCGGAACAGTCATCAAGCCCATATACAGGCGCCAGGAAACCCGGGCGATCCCGACCAACAGGGCAAACACCGCCACAATTACCACAGCGGAAACTATGCGCGAATCAAGGACCAGGACCGCTGCCAGCAGGGCAATGGTCAAGCCCAGTTTGACAGCCGGATGAAGCGAATACCAGGGAGAATTGTAAGCAGTTTGATCGATGCTGTTCATGATTGTGCCCTGCCTTTATTCCTGCCGATGCAATAGCCGATATAGTAGCATATGAATCCTGTCCCCAGGGCGGCCTGCAGGGCAAACAGCAGGGATTCGACCTCACCGCTGGGCGGTTCCCATATCGATTCAAACCAGGGCTCATAGCCGGGGCTTAGCTCTGCAATAACAGCCTTGGCCTGACTATCCGCTCCACCAAACTCCGCACCTTGATTGCTGTACAAGGCATAGACTACCAGAGCCAGCATTATCACTATCAATATGGCGTTGCGCTTCATGCCTGCTCACCCCCGATGCTAAGATTGCGCAAGCTTTCCACTTCCTGGNGGTTGTAAGCGTACAGCAAATCCACCACCAATACGGTCAATATGCCCTCTATTACGGCAATGGGCAGTTGGGTTACCGCGAAAATGGCGGTGAATTTGACCAGCGAGCCATAAAAGCCGTCCGGGCCTCCCGGGTAGGCCAGGGCCAATTGCAGAGCGGTAGCAAAATAGGTAGCCAGGCTGCCCAGGGCGGCTCCACAGAGTACCGCTACCCAGTGGGGCAGTTTGGTTCTTTTTAAAAGGGCATAAACCCCATAGGTCACAAATGGTCCTATTATAGCCATAGACACCACATTGGCCCCCAGTGTGGTCAACCCGCCGTGAGCCAAAAGCAGGGCCTGGAACAACAGCACTATCAGCCCGATCAAGGCCATCACCACCGGGCCGAACAGTATGGCCCCCAAAGCCACCCCGGTAGGATGTGAACAACTGCCGGTGACCGACGGCAGTTTGAGGGCTGAAAGCACAAAAGTAAAGGCGCCCGCAAAGGCCAGCAACAATAAGGCTTTAGGATTCTGCTCCACCAGCCGGCGGGCTTTTTTGATGCTCAGGTATATAAAGGGCAGCATCACAGCAAACCAGACCACCGCCCAGGGCAGCGGCAAAAATCCCTCCATGATATGCATTCCGAATGACAAAACAGCCAACCTCCTTACCAGTTACCCCTCTATATTTCTGTATCAGTTAAGTAAAGCCAGTTTTTGCGGGGAATTCCCGGGCCTGCAACTTCTCTATAGTTTCTCCGGCAGCTATGTCCGGGTATAGTGGCTGAACCGGCCATTCCCCCTTTCCCGCTTTGACATCCATAGATGCTTCACGGCGGTTAAACCATCAAACTCAGGCCTAATACGTAAAAACACCAGCAATTACCCGCTTCAAGGCCTCTATGAGGCGCAGGTTGTGATGGCGGTTCTTGACGGCAATACGGAAATAATACGGAGACAGGTTGGCAAAATTCGAGCAATCGCGGATTAGAATACCGTACCGCCTCAAGTGTTCCGCCCACTGAGCAGCAGTTAAGCCGCTCTTTTCCGCATTGATGAGCAGGAAGTTGCTGGCTCCGGGGAATGCCTGCAAAAAATCCAGCTCCTGCAGCTGCTCCATTAAAAACCGCCTTTCCTGCCTCATCAGGCTGACCGTGTTTTCTATATAAATCCGGTCAGCCAGCGAAGCCCGCCCGGCGGCAATGGCCAGGGTATTGATCCGCCAGGTCGGCAGCAGGAACTCGATGCGTTGTATATGCTCTTTACAGGCCACTGCATAGCCCAGGCGCAGGCCGGGTATGGCGAAGAACTTGGTCAGCGAGCCCACCACTATCAGGTGAGGGTTATCTTCCACTTCCTGGGTCAAGGAGAGTTCCCGGCCGGTAAAATCCAAAAACGCCTCGTCAACCACCATGGTCCCCTCAAGATCTCGCACATAAGCGGCCAATTCCAGCAGTTGCCCGCGATCAAAAAGGTTGCCGGTGGGATTGTTGGGATTGCCGACAAATATCAGATCACCGGGCTCCAAAGCCTCCATAATCCCCGGCCAGGGCAGCGCAAACCCACTGCCGGCATCCAGCGGAATCCTCACTATGTGCGGGTTTTCCAGCCCTTCACCGTATTCAGAAAAACAGGGGGCCAGGAGCACCAGCCGCTTTTTATAAAACATCCTCCCCAAAAGGTAGATCAATTCCGAGCCGCCGTTGCCCAAAACCACATTGGCTTCATCCACCTTCAGGTACTCGGCCAGGGCAAGCCTGCAGGACTCACCGCAGGGCTCGGGATAATGCGTCAAACGGGGGATATTTTCCACGATAGCCTGCAAGGCCAGCGGCGATGGTCCCAGGGGGTTGATGTTGGCGCTGAAATCCAAAATTTCATCCAGGTCCATACCCCACCTCTGGGCGGCTGTCCATACATCACCGCCATGAACCGGTTTGCTGTAATCTGGCTTTTTCATAATTCCTCTCCTCTTTCACCTGCTCAACCCCAGCAAAGCGATAACAGCATTCCCACAGCTACCGCCTCCAGGCTGATCAAGAGCATGATGTTCAGGCTCTGCCGTATATGCCCGTTCTCTAACGGGTAAAGGGGCTCACCGATCAAGGCCCTGGGTGAAGCAATGCCCCCGTAATAATTGAGGCCCCCCAGCTGTATGCCCAGAGCCCCGGCTACAGCCGCTTCAGGAATGCCGCTGTTGGGGCTGGGGTGACGGGGTGCGTCGTGCCACATGGTCTTTACGACCCCTCTCAGCCCGCCTCTGGTAAATGGGGCCAAAAACAGGTATAACAGACCGGTCAGGCGAGCGGGGATATAATTGGCCGCATCATCCAGTCTGGCCGCCGCCCAGCCCAAATAGCGATATCTCTCATTTTTATAGCCAACCATGGAATCCAGGGTATTGACCGCCTTGTATGCCATGGCCAGAGCCGGCCCTCCCAAAAAACCGTAAAACAAAGGAGCGGTAATACCGTCTACGGTGTTTTCGGCTACTGTCTCCACCGTCCCGCGAATCAGCTGGGCTTCATCCAGGCTGTCGGTATCGCGGCCCACAATCATCGCCAGGGCCCGGCGGGCCTCTTGAATGCGACCCTCCTGCAAAGGCCGCAGGACCTGTTGGGCATGACGATACAGGCTGTTGATCGCCAGGGTCTGGCTCATCAGCAAAATGCTTACCGCTACCCCCAGATAAGCATGCACCAGGTAAGCCAAAACCATGATACCCCAGGTGATCAAGTAAGTCCCTACCACTACCACCAGTACCATCAGGCTGCCCCCTATTTGCAGTGCCCTGGGGCTGGTGGCAAACCTGTGCACTACCGTTTCACAGCTTTGTATGGCCTTGCCTATCCATATCACCGGATGCGGCATATTGGGCGGATCCCCGATCAAAAGGTCCAGCAACACCGCAATTAAGATGATCCACTCCATTTCAAACCTCTCCTAAGCCCATAATCCGGTATATCCTGTCCATATCCAGGCTGGCCCTCACCAAATCAGCCCACTGGTCGTATTTATGCTGCCGCTGCATCGCCGGCAGATTAGCGGCATCAAGAGCCGGCAGGCCTTTTTCCCGGCGGATATGGTTCATGATCCCCAGCATAACACTGGGGTTGTCAAATATGCCGTGCAGATAGGTGCCGAAAACCCTGCCGCTGTCGTTGCAGGCCCCATCGGCCACGCTGCAGCTTTCCCCCGAACGGGAAAAGATGCGGGTCAGACTGCAGCTTGAGTCAAGTACAGTGCTCTGCCCCATATGTATCTCGTAGCCCTTTACCTCCTGCCCGTACAGGTTCCGCCATATTCCCTGCCTGCTTACAATCCGGGCCCGGGCTTGATGAGTGCTCTTGCTCTTGCCGAAGCGGGTAGCAACCGGTAGTAAACCCAGCCCCGGCAGAGAGCCTATGCCGGCCTCAGTGCCTTCCGGGTCCAAAAGCCCTTCCCCCAGCATCTGAAAACCTCCGCAGATACCGGCCACATAAGCGCCTTCTGCGGCCAGGCGGCGTATTTCCTCAACATAGCCTTTTTGCTGCAAATAGAGCATATCCAGTATAGAGTTCTTGGTGCCGGGGATGATAAGCAGATCGGCCTGGCCGATAGTCTCCCCGGGGCCAACATAATAGACCCTGGTGTCAGGCAGGCCGATAAAGGGGTTTATATCCGTAAAGTTGGAAATGCGCGGCAGCTGCATCACCGCTACCTTAACGGGAGCATGGTCATCTCCCCAGGCGGACCTTTCGCTGAGGCACACCGAATCCTCTTCATCGATGCCATGCTCAAAGACGTAGGGCACCACACCCAGAACCGGTATGCCGGTGCGCTGCTCCAGGAAATCCAGCCCGGGCTTAAGGAGGCTGATATCACCCCGGAATTTGTTGATGATAAAGCCTTTGACCCGCTCCCTCTCATGGGGCTCCAACAGCTCCAGTGTGCCGATCAGGCTGGCAAAAACCCCGCCGCGATCGATGTCAGCCACCAGCAACACCGGGGCTTCGGCCAGCTCAGCGGTCTTCATATTGACGATATCCCGGTCCTTGAGGTTGACTTCAGCCGGACTGCCGGCCCCTTCAATCACCAATACCTCATATTGCTCTTGCAGCTTGTGCAGGCAGTCCCTGACTATCGACACCGCACCGGGTAGGAAGTCCCGCCGATAGTCGGCAGCGGACATGTCGGCGTAAGGTACCCCCAGGGTTATGATCTGGGCCTGGCTGTCCTGTTTGGGCTTGATGAGGATGGGGTTCATGAGCACGCTGGGAGCCACCCCGGCAGCCTCGGCTTGAGCGCCCTGGGCGCGTCCGATTTCGCCCCCCTCCGGAGTGACGGTGGAATTCAAGGCCATATTCTGGGCCTTAAACGGTGCGGTTTTGTAACCGTCCTGGGCGAATATGCGGCACAAAGCGGTGCACAGCATGCTTTTGCCCACATTTGAAGCAGTGCCCTGTATCATTATGGCCTGTGCTCTTCTCACCTGGCTGTCCCTCCTTTGATGCAACAGGCTATACCGGCCATGACGAAATAGACCCGGTCGGCGGCCTCAGCCAGCATTTGATTGATCCTGCCGTTCATATCCCTGAAGAGGCGAGCCTCCGGGTATTCGGGCACAATGCCCAGGCCTACCTCATCGGCCACCATTATCAAGCCGCCTGACAGTTCAGACCAGGTGGAAATAAATCCCCTTACCTCCTGCAGGCAGGCCTCTTCCCGCTCGGCTGACCAGGGCCGTTCTTCCTGCCCATCCTCCCCATAAATGAGGTTGGTGACCCAGGTGCCGATACTGTCTACCAACACCACGCTGGGCTGGTGCGGCCAGTTCTGCAATACCTTAGCCAGGCAGCGCGGCTCCTCAATGGTATGCCAGTGCCGGGGCCGCCGCTCCTGGTGCTTTTTTATCCTGGCGGCGAATTCCCGGTCACAGTTGACGCCGGTAGCCAGGTAAAATACCTCGCAATTGTAGGAGGATTCCAATTCTTTGGCCAGTTCTTCGGCAATTTCGCTTTTGCCGCTGCTGCTGCCGCCCAGTACCAATATCGTTTCCAGCATGTCTTAAACCCCTTTGCTGTACAGTAATGCATTGATGATGCTGACCGCGATGGGACTGCCCCCGCGCGTTCCCAGCAGGCTGATATAAGGTATCGCCTCCTGTTCCACCAGCAGCTGCTTGGATTCAGCCGCACCTACAAAACCCACCGGGGTGCCTACCACCAGGGCCGGTCGGCAGATTCCCCGGTTAACCAGAGCGAGCAGCTCAAAAAGCGCGGTGGGAGCGTTGCCGATGGCCACAATGGAACCGTTCAAATCGGACCCGAACTGGCATATGGCAGCCGCGGCCCGGGTGATTCCCCAGCGCTGGCTGTTGGCAATGGTTTCAGGGTCACTGATCGAGCACCACAGCTGTCCCCCATAAGCCTTCAAACGGTCTGCATTGATGCCGGCTTTAAGCATGTTCACATCGGTGAATATTCCGGCCCCAGCATAGAGGGCGGATAATCCGGCTTCAATCGCTTGCGGGTGAAAGCACAGCAATCTCGCTATTTCCGGATCGCCAGTGGTGTGAATGACCCTTTTCACCACCTGCTTTTCAAGCGGGCTGAATTCATAGCCCTCAAGGTAAGCCTCGATGATTTCCATGCTGCGGCTCTCGATTTCATGCGGGTTCCAGATGATGTTCACCTCACCGCCTCCTCGGTTCTGTGCGCCAGGGCCTCTTTGATCCTGTCCTGCACAATCTGTACCAGGGCTGGATGGGCCGCGAAATGGCGGGCCATGACGAATTCCACCTGCGGGTACTGAGGCCGCAATTCGGCCAGTGCGGCGGGAATGTCCTGCGTGACATGATTTCCGGTAATCAGGAACAGGGGCATTATCACCACCTGCTGCACCCCCTGTGCGGCCAGCCTGGCGACCGCTTCTTTGAGATCCGGGCTGCTGAACTGCATGAAAGCAACCTCATACAACCCCGGGGGATCAGCCTCCTGAACCTCCCGGGTTAGGGTCCGGATTTCCATATTGGCCTCTTCGCGGCGACTGCCGTGTGCGACCAAAACCACACCACTTTTCATGATAAGCACCCTTTCGTCGTTTTTATGTAGTCCAACAGCTCGGCGGTACTGCTGAAGACCCGGGGGTAGTGCATTTGCGGCCGGGACCATACCACCAGAGGAATCGACAGTTCCCGGGCAGCCAGGTATTTCTCGGTAAAACCGCCCGCAGCGCCGCTCTCCTTGCTCAAAACCAGATCGACCTGGTACTGCCTAAACACGGCCCGGTTCATTTCCAGGGAAAACGGCCCTTTCATGGCGATTATCTGCCCGGGGGGAATCCCCAGGGATTCACAGCGCAGCATTACCTGGCTGGAAGGCATGAAGCGCGCTATCAGATGGGCCTGGCAGGCCTGGCACAATTCCCATAATTGCGGCAAATGCTTGCTGCCTATAGTCGACATCACCCGGCAGCCGGGATAAAGCCAGTCAGCCAGTTTGTCCAGGCTATCGATAAGCACGACATCCTCCGGAATATCTTCCGCCGGCCTCTCCAGGCGCAGGTATTCGATACCCAGCAAGCGGGCTGCTTGTAGGGCATAAGTGCTGATAACCGCAGCATAGGGATGGGTTGCATCAACAATCAGCTTAAAGCCCCCCTGATACAGCAAATCCATTAATGCCGGCATATCCAGCTGTCCCTGGCGAACCGGCTTAACCCCGCATTGGAGCATCAATTCCCTCCCGTACGAGCTGGTCACCGAGGCCAGTATTTTATAGCCATTTTCCTGTAAAGCCAGTGCCGCCTGGCGGCCTTCACTGGTGCCGGCCAAAACTAAAATCATAAGCGATACCCCCTGGGAGTCACCATATGCCCGTTTTCGATGCGGGTTTGTGAATTGCCGATTATCACCGTGGAAAGCATATCGATATCCTCATCCAGCATATTCCCCAAAGTGGTCAGAACCCTGTATTCACCGCGGCGTTTGGCATTGCGCACAATGCCTACCGGGGTATCGTCCTGGCGATGCGAGCGAATGATGTCCCTGGCCCTGGCGATCTGGGTGTCTCGCCCTTTGCTTTTGGGATTGTACAGGACGATGATAAAATCGGCCTGGGCGGCGGCGTGCAGGCGCTGGGCGATGGTTTCCCACGGGGTTAAGATATCGCTCAGGCTTATTACGGCAAAATCATGCATCAACGGGGCACCCAGTACAGCAGCCGCTGATGTAGCGGCCGTGACCCCCGGGATTACCTCCACCTCTACTGACTCAGGGACCAATTCCAGTATTAAGCCGGCCATGCCGTAAACCCCCGGATCACCGCTGCTGACCACGGCTACGGTTTGGCCCTGCCGGGCATATTGCACCGCCAATCCAGCCCGCTCGATCTCTTTGCGCATCCCCGAGCTGATGACCTGTTTGCCGGTGAGCAGATCTTCGATAAAACCCAGATAAGTCTTGTAGCCGATGATCACCTGAGCTTCCTCGAGAGCTGCTTTGGCCCTGAAGGTCAGGAATTCTGAGCCGCCCGGTCCCAGTCCCACCACCAGGATTTTTCCATGCCTACACTGATGGTCACCGGACCGATCTTCTGTTTGGGGACTACAGTTATCCCCATTTTGGCTGCCAATCGGGCCGCCGGTTCGCATACACCATCAACTCCTATATGTTGCTTTACCCATGCTGAGCCTGCAAAAGAGCCTTCCAACGCCGCCAGGGTATCTTTGTCGAAAAACTGCAAAGGGAGCTCGAGCTCGCTGGCCAGTTGTTGCAAAGCGGTTTCGTTCCTTTTGATATCGATGCTGGCCAGGCTGACAATGCAGCCTTGATCTATGCCAAAACCATCCAATACGGTACGAACTGCCATATCAAGCTGTTCACAGCTCACCCCTTTGCGGCACCCAATCCCCACATGCAGATTGCGGGGCAGCAGCAAAACCACATCATCTTTATCCGGTGCATAGTAGCGGCAATCCACCACCACCGCCGGGGTATTTATACTATTTACCAGAGGCTGGCCGGTACCAGCCGGAATATCAAGCGGTGGATGAGTAACGAAGCCCTGCGCCCATTCAGGGTTTAACGGCCAGGGGCTGTACAGGTGCACTGCTTCCCCTTCGGCCAGGGCCCGGTTGATGATTTTGACCGTACCGGCCGGCCTGACAATTGCATCGATTTCCTGGGCCATCACATCCACCGCCGGTTTGCCGTTGACATCGGTGGAGGTGGTGATCACCGCTTGCCCTCCCAGATGATGAGCAACCCATTCCGCCAACCGGTTAGCCCCTCCTCTATGCCCGGACAAAAGGCTGATGGCAAAGCGGCCTTTTTCATCAACCACCACCACCGCCGGATCTGTATATTTCGAACCCATTAGCCCGTTCAAGCTGCGCACTGCGATACCGGCGGCCATAATGCAAATCAGCCCTTTGTAGCTGCGAAACAGGTTGCTAAAACAAACCGCAAAATCCTCAAAATAGCTGGTCTGTGGGCCTGCTTTACCATCCTTTTGCAATCGTTTGGGCAGGTACAGATGGCTTTCCGGGATTTGCCCGGCCAGCCTATGAGCCAGCCTGGCCCCGGGCTTAGTCAGGCATAATATGGCTATCGATGGATGCTCATTTTTACCTGTACTCATGGCTGAAATCCTTATCATACAATTTGGACTTCCCGCTCTTGCTGAGAAATTCTCCTACCAGAATCAAGGCGGTTTTTTTGATCCCCGCTTCAGTGACCATGTCGGCCAATTCCTGCAGCCGGCCCTTAACAACCCGCTCTTCCGGCCAGGAAGCCTTTTCTACCACCGCTACCGGGGTATCCGGCGGGTAATGCTGGCTCAATTCCTCAGCCACTTTGTGGATCAAACCCACCGATAGGAATATGGCCAGGGAAGAACGGTGCTGGGCCAAAAGCCTTAGCTGTTCTTGCTCCGGTACCGGAGTGCGCCCCTCCACGCGGGTTATGATCACGGTTTGGGTGCCGTCAGGAATGGTATATTCCCTTTTCAGGCTGGCAGCGGCTGCCAAAAAGGAGCTTACCCCGGGGACTATGGCGTATGGGATGCCGGCCTCGTCCAACAACTGCATCTGCTCGCCGATAGCCCCGTACAGGCTGGGATCCCCGGTATGCAGGCGCACTACCTGTTCTCCCTGGCGGTAGGCTTCGATCATCACCGCGACGATCTCCTCCAGGTTGAGAAAGGCACTGTTGATCAGACGAGCCCCGGGGCGGGCATTCTGCAATAAGGCTTCATTGACCAGTGAACCGGCATAAACCACCACATCCGCCTGCTTAAGCAGCTTGTAACCCTTTATCGTGAGCAGCTCCGGGTCGCCCGGTCCTGCTCCCACAAACCATATCACTGACCGGTACCTCCCTTTTTCTTGATAATCACGGTTGACAGGTAATCCATTTCTTTTCCTCTTAAAGCGAATATATCACTATGTATGGCTGCATCCGCGAAACCGCAGCGGCTGACCACAAAGGCCTGTTTATCCTGACCCTTTTCCTCCAGGGCCCTACATATCTTATCTATCTGCCGCCCGGCTTTCATGAGCACGATATTGTCAAATTGCCCGATCAGGTTGTTTAAAGCCGCCTGATCCTGCAGAGCCGGGCTGATGACCAGGTCTTCTTTCCCTTCTGCTAAGGCCTGCTGTAAAGTGCTCGATATGGCATTGACCGCGCTGATACCGGGTACAATCTCCACCGGTATATCAAGGTTTAAATCCCGCAGTTGCTTTAAGATGTAGGTGAAAGTGCTGTACAGGGTAGGATCACCCAGGGTGACAAAGGCCCCATCGCGCCCTTTAGAGAGGTGCCGGGCAATTACCCCCGCAGCCTCCCGCCAGTGCTGCTCAAGAAGGCTTTCATCGGCTGTCATGGGCAGCAACAGTTCGATAATATGCCACTGTTTATCGAGGGCCTGGCCAACGATGGACTGCGCTACACTGGGCCGGCCCGGTTGTGATCTGGGAATAAACAGGGTATCGGTCTGCTCCAGGATGCGCCTGGCTTTCAAGGTCAACAGCTCAGGATCCCCCGGACCGACCCCAATGCCGTATAATCTCCCCCAACTCATGGCCTTGCCCCCTTCTTCGCGCTAATTATAGTGACCGGGTTGCGGGCCTGCCAGATGCGCGAGTTGCCAGTTTTCACATTGACAGCGATATTGACCTGCACCGCTTCTATATCGTATCCCAACCCCTCCAGGACCTGATGAGCCAGCAGCGGGGTATACAGGGTGATGGTGTTCATCACCAGTATGCCCCCGGGTTTCAATTTGCGGTCACACCCCATGACCATGCTTTCAATCTCCCCGCCGCTGCCCCCGATAAAAATCCGGTCGGCTTCGGGCAAGGGATCCAGCACTGCCGGGGCTGTTCCCGCAATTATTTGTAATTCCACATTAAAGCGCCGGATGTTCAGTTTTATCAATTCCAGGGCGTCCGGGTTGGACTCGATGGCATAAACCCTCCCCGGGCCGACCAGGCGCTGGCATTCAATGGCTACCGAACCGGTGCCGGCGCCAATGTCATACACTGTCAGGCCGGGGCTGAGCTGTAGTTTTGCCAGGGCAATCGCCCGTATTTCCTGCTTGGTCATAGGAATTCCAGCCTGCCGGGCAAAAGCCCCATCCGGGATTCCGGGGCTGTTAAAATTAATCATTGAATATCACCATCACACTGTTGCTGTAATCAGTATTATCCTCAACCAGGGCCTTAAGAGTGGTGTAAAACAGCTTTTCGTCCGGGTAGGAGAGGTTGACCCCGATAGCTACCCGCAGGTCCGGCATCTTACCCACCAAGCTTTTGGCTACCGCCTGCGGCGACCACACCCCTCCGGTCAGCAGGGCCACTACAGGAGCGGAAGCTGCCCATTTGACAAGCTCCTCCCCCTGCCGGCCGTGCAGGCTGTAAAAAGGTACCTCCTGCCAGGGCTGCTGCAGCCTGGCGAACATGTACTGCACTGAACTGATGCCGGGTATATACTCGAAATCCAGCCAGTGCAGGCGGCTCTTGAGGTAGCGGGCCATGCTGAAAAACCCGGGATCCCCGGAAACCAGCACAGCGATCGTTTTATGCCTGGGCTGCTTTAATATATAGTCCAGAACTGCATTCAGGTCTTTGCCAACCGCACGGCATTCCTGCCCGGGTTGGGCATAGTCCCGCAACAAACGCCGGGCTCCTATGAGAACCTGGGCTTCGCGTATAGCCTGCAGGGCTTTTGGAGTTATATAGTCAGGGTGACCGGGTCCGGTGCCCACAATCTTTATGACATTACCCATTACAGACCATTCTCCTCAAAATGAAGCCGGGTTAAGGGGTCAACCATCTGTATTGCATTACCCATTACAGTCCTCCTGTCACCATTCAGCAAATCTATCCGCTCCGTGCGGTTATTGTTTTTAACTGAATGCTACCGGTTTTTTGCCGGCTAGGGCAGCATTGTGCTGCATTTTATTCCCAATCTTCTTGCCATGCTGATGGCCGTCAGGTCATAGCCCAAAATGCTCCCGTCCAGGGCGTACATAGCGGTGCCAACCTTGATTTTGTCCTCGCAGCGCTGCTGGCAGTGCCTGCTGGCGGCTGCCGACAGGTACTGAAAGACCATCTCCATGTTATCGGCTTTGATCAGCGGTATGACCGCATCTATGGTATTGGCCTGCATTACCTCCCTGATCAACTCCTGCCGGGCCCCTAAAAGAGCCAAATGGGCTGCCATGGTCTCCCGGCGGGCATCAGCGATCCTGCTGTGGGTTTGGAATATTCCCGCCGCTACCTTGATCAACTTGCCAATATGGCCGAACAGCAGTATCCTTTTTACCCCGCGCTTAACGGCAGCGTCCAGCATCTGGCCCACGAAGTTGCTGGTCTGTACCACTGCGTCATCCGGGGCCCCTAATTTGCCGATCAGCTGAGCCCCCATTCCTCCGGGGGTAAAAACCAGGGTGCGATATCCCAGGGCAATGGCTTGATTGATCTGCGGTATCAGGGAATCAAGATAGGCTTGTTCGGACATGGGGCGCACCAGTCCTGAGGTGCCGAGAATGGAAATACCTCCTTCTATGCCCAGGCGCGGATTCAGGGTTTTCCTGGCCAGGCGCTGCCCTCCCGGTGCAGACACTATCACCTTAATGCCCTGTCCGGGCGGCAGCAGGGGCAAAAGAGCCCGTTCGATCATCTGGCGGGGTACGGGATTTATGGCCGGTTCCCCCACCGGTACCTGCAAACCCGGTTTGGTTACCGTGCCTATGCCTGCGCCTCCCTGGATCACGATGCCGGGAAGGGGCCGCAGCTGCACCTCGGCCAGAATACTGATGCCGTTGGTTATGTCAGGATCATCGCCAGCGTCCTTTACTACCCGTGCCATTGCACCGCCTTCGGTCAGCCATGCTTTGGCCACCGGTATTTCCACTAAACGGCTGTCGGGCAGCTCTACTCGCACAGCTGCTTCTGCCCTGTCATGCAACAGCCGAATTAAAGCGGCTTTGCTGGCAGCTGCAGCACAGGTTCCGGTAGAATAACCCCAGCGTAAGGCCTTCAATGTGCCTACCTCCTTATCAGCTTTCTATCTATGCAATATTGGTCTAGGCCAATATCAATCTTGCTATTTCTATTTCTGTCTATCTAATTAATATTGAGATTTTTTATCTCTATCTATTTCTATATTCAAGGCATCTAGCTATAAAGCGCTGCGCCGCGGTGGGGTTGGCCCGCAGCTGCAGATGCAGATACGAAGCCAAAAGCGAGCCTTGAGCATAGCCGCCCCGGCGCAAACCCGGCCTCATGCCTCCTTCGCACTCGAAAGCGCAATCCTGCGGGTTGATGCCTTCCAGGGTCGAGTAATGGAACTCGTGCCCGCGCAATTCCTCACCGCTTCCGGCTATAACGGTATCTTTAAGGGCAGTTGCCTGAACATAGCCCAGCTCCTGCAGCCTGCGGGTCATTATGACTTCGCCCGGCACCAAGCCCACTCCAGGCCAGGATTTGCCCTCCCAGTCCTTTATGCTGCGGGACAGGTACATCAAACCGCCGCACTCGGCGAGTATGGGCATACCTGTCCGGTAAGCCTGGTTAATGGCCTCTTTCATGCCTGAATTGCGGCTTAACTGGGGCAAAAACATCTCCGGAAAGCCGCCGCCGATGTAGATACCATCCACCTCGGGCAGGGAGGAGTCATTGAGGGGACTGAAGTACTTCAGCTCGGCCCCCAGTTCAGATAAGTAATCCAGGCTGTCCTGATAATAAAAACTGAAAGCCGCATCCCGGGCAATTCCTATGGTAACCCGTTTTTGAACCTGCGGCGCATCATAGCAGAACGGCAGAGGTGATGCTTCCCTGGACAATGCTAGAACCGCTTCCAAATCCAGGTGGGCTTCCAGCAAATCAGCCATTTTATTGAGCTGGCTGGCTAATTCGCCGTGTTCGTCGGCAGGCAGCAGTCCCAGATGCCGTTCGGGAATGGATATGCTCTCCTCGCGGGGCACACAGCCCAATACCTTTACTCCCAGTTCTTCTTCCAGATTGGGGGCTACCCATTGCTGGTGGAACTGCGAGGCGTGGTTTAAAACGACCCCTTTTATCTCCACCCCGGGCTGGTATTCCATAAAGCCCTTGACCAGCGGCACGCAGCTCTGGGACATGGCTTTGACATCCACCACCAACACCACCGGGATTTTCAACAACAAGGCCACCTCGGCACTGCTGCCGGCTATCCTTTCCCCGCGGTAGCCGTCAAACAGCCCCATCACTCCTTCAATGATAGATATCTCAGCGTTGGCCGCATTCCTGGCAAATACGGTTTGGATCACCTCAGGCGGCATCATCCAGCTGTCCAGATTGTGGGAACTGCGCCCACTGGCATGGCTGTGCAGACCGGGATCAATATAGTCCGGCCCTACCTTAAAGGGCTGCACTTTGATATGGCGCCTCTTTAAGGCTGTCATCAACCCCAAGGACACCGTAGTCTTGCCGCTGCTGCTGTGCACGCCAGCGATCATCAGCCGGGGAAACTGCATTTAGACCCGCTCCCTGTCTCTAAAATCACCATTAAAAAAGGCTTCTACTTCCTCAAAAGTAGAAGCCTACAGCTTTACCATCCAAACGCGAACCCAACCCTATCCACGAGGTTGCTTATTCGCCAAGCTGCTGGCAGGTTTACTGGCTCCCAGATCATCCTCCCCACACCCCTTCCCGATTTCTCAGTGGCTAATGTGTGGTTCGTACTGGTTACAGTGGCGGGACCGCTCAGGCCTTTCACCTGATTCCCTTTATCCCTTTCGGGACCAGTAGCTTCAACTTTAGAGTTGTAATAATTATAATACAAACTATTCAAAAAGCAAATCAAATGATTTGCATACC
>JGI24713J26584_10000231_pt1 | contig 40303 bp, 24 predicted proteins | sample BioPla4DNA1_FD_26584 | JGI IMG/M metagenome (IMG submission 26584) | reverse complement strand
TAGTTTGAGCTGACCTTATGATAGTCGTCCGGGCTTACTATGTATTTAGGTACCATGGCAAGCCCGAGATAATAGGCATCGTTGATATTGTCAACCCGGTTGCCATCCTTATCGAACAGAAATTCTCCTGATTCAATTCTTATATGGTTGTTTCCTGCCCTGTATCCAGGATGCCAGTTGGCAAATATTGTTATTGTTAATAAAAGCTCGCCAATTACCCCAATTTTTCTATTGAATATTTTTTCTGTGTCGCGAGTTATATCAAAATGTTTGGCAATATAAACATTAAATTTGTTTCCAAATCTGTTGTTTTTTTCAATATATTTCTCATTGACAGTGTATCTTGGTATGAGGTGTGCATTATTTTCAGGAGAATTTTCGTCATCCATTGTTTCAGCAAGCTCCAGCAATTCCTTATATCCAATTTCCCTGTCCTTTGCAATAGAGCCAAGGGAGACAGGTTCTTCTGTATCTGGCGATTCATTTATGTTGATAACCTCGAAGCCTCCATCTGGATTTACCTTACCCCTTGCTGTTACCCCGTTATAGTCCCTTCCGATAATGAGCCCTTCGTCGCTATATATGGCTTCCAGGACTCTGTGGACCATCAGGTTGCTTACATTTAAAGCATAGAAATCCGGGTCAACAAAGGTGTGGTCCCTTGGGTCATAGAGTGGATGATGGATGGGAAGTTCTGAGTATCTCGGGAGTTCCAGGTCTGGATAGAGGCATATATCCAGCATCTTTTCTTTCATATCAAAATAATCGGTGAGTACATCAACGCCCCATCTTCTATCCTTTTTGATTTCTGTCTTATGCTTTCTTGAGAGGGTCTCATAATTTTGGGGGCCACTATAATAGCCGAATATAGACATGCTGATTTGAAATAATCCTGGCATACCCGGAACGGTGTCAGTCTGAATATCCTTTATATATATTCCATCCAGGTCAAGGAGCTGGGCTACGTTGTTATTTATTTTGAGTAATGGTCTGTCTATGATTTCCTTGAATCTAAGTTCCATAGCCTTGATATGGTCTACCAGGCGACTTAAACTTTTTACAGTATTGGCATTAGTGGTTATAAAATCGGCAGTTATTATAACATCTTTTGAGCCAAGATATTGGTGGGCAGGTTTGCTCTGCATATTGACCCTGAAAGAGTTAATATTGTTTGACATTGTAAGGGTAATGTTGCTCAGTATAAGGTCCTGGAAGGTATGCCTTACCCATTCATATATATCTATTTCTTCTTCAGCCACTGCTATAGCTTCATCTCTGGCCCTTATTATGTCCCCGCCAATATCTACTATTACGTTTAAGGCTTTAGGGAAAACCAGGGCAGATATTATGCATCTGTAATAATTATTTTTCTCTATTTCTTGCTCAATATCTGAATCTGTCTTGTGCCAGAGGACCATATCATGACTTTTTAATTCTGTGTGAGGAAGCTCCCTTACAATACTCCTTATTATTGAAACATTTTCCGGACTCCTCAATCTGAAATCAAAATAGCCTTCTGTTTTTCCGAAATTGCTACCCCTTAGGGTATCCTGTAATGTTGTGTGACTCCAGTGCGATGGAGGTCTACTGGGTGCTGTTGCGTTTATATATTCATAGTCCTGGGGGCGATAGAGTATCTTTTTTGGCCCATTGTTATTACAGTAATTGATGTATTCATTATATAGTCTGGTCAGGTCATCTATATTATCGAGGTCATATTTATTTTTTATCTCATGAAAATGGTCGTATTGTCTCTTTGCCCAGGTCATCATTTCAAGGTCATGCATCATTTTTTCAAAGGCTGATTCTCCATTTTCCAGGTCCATATGATAATCGGTTACTATATTCTTCAATGAGTTCTGGATGTTTTCTTTTTTCTGCAATGACCAGAGAGAAATAGACTCAAAAGAAAATTCACTATTATCTTCAAAGAAAGGAAGCTTTGTTCCTTCATGTTTAATGCCGGTCCCTTCTATAATCCTCTGATAATAAAACCTAAAAAGTTCCCAATCAAAGATGTCCTTGAATGGGCTTAAGGCATCTATATAGACCTGGTAGTTAAATTCCATTCCGACAAGTATCACTTTCAGTAATCCTGGGAAATCTGGCACAGTGGTGATAGAGATATTCTGCAGGGTAATTGCCTCGATACCATGTTTGTGATTAAGATAGTTGTTTTCAATGGGCAGAAAAGGAGTTAACCTGAACTGGGCAAGAAGTGGTCTTAGTCCGTTTATGTAATATATGGGGGTAAATTCTTTTCCGTCCTGGAGAATAATATTATATTCTCCCTTTGCCTTTTTAGGAAACCCGTTTACCTCATCACCGACCAGGATTTTATCATCTATCCTGATATGTTTCTTATTCTTGAAATTGAAGTACATGGTTAACTGTATCTGTTTTGTAATATGTCCGGTAGAATTAAGCATTGTTGTCCCATTGCGGATTGCATCGGTCGGCTGTACATCATTTATCGCTATAACACTTATCTGTTCAGGAGGAATAGGAAGGATAGTGTCCCCTATCTTTATCTCCCTTTCCGGGTCAAAGGATTTTCCATCATCAAGGAGAAAATCGTCCCTTTTATCTTTTGTTGCCCCCTCAGAAACCTTAAGCAAATCATCATATCCGGAAAGGAATGGGAGCATAACCCAGAGGGACTTCTCTTCGTCTGATAAATTCATATCTTCTACATAGTAAGGTTCTGACAGGTTATTGAGAAGGAGGGACATATTTACATTTATCCATTCTCCGGCATTGTTTCTGACGTAAGCTATAGCTATGGGCCTGCCAAATACACCTTTTTTCAGGTAGCCATCCTTGTTTGTCCTGATATCGAGCATTACTTCCTTGCCATGGACAAGATTTTTTACAAATTCAAAGGCTTCTTCAGAGCCGGCTTCTTTGCTTTCGTAATTTAAAAACTCATATTCTTCATATGGAAGGTAACCGTTCTCGTCCCACATTTTCCAGGAGGACTGTCCCTCCGGGGCTCCAACCCCTGCAAGGCGGATAGAGATTGTGTTGTCCTTTTCTCTTGCTACACCCTGAGAAAATATTGGGTCAGAGGAGGAGACATAGAAGGTGTCTCCATCCTGTACCCTGACTACAGTTGCTGCAACCAGCCTTTTTTGCAGGTTTTCCTTTGGTTCTATTCTTTTGCTTTTTGAGTATTTATAATCCATTAAAATCACTCCTATTGAAGAACAGATAGGACCTGTTGCTCAATCCAATTTTGACTTATTGTGCTGCGATTATCTGTTGTATTTATCTGGATATTGACCGGTATCTCCATTGATGTTCTGATGGCCTGGGAAACAATCCCTGCCAGTTCATCTATATCTTTATCAATTGTCGTGTAGCCTTTTATCATTATGTCCATTCCCTGCCTGTCAAGAAGGTTCTGGACACTGTTCATATCAAGCATAGGTTGCCTATCACCAGAACCAGAATGGGGTATCATTGTTGGTTGCTCAATATAATCCATTGGTAACGGACCAGTGGAGCTGGCAATTCCGGCACCGAGAATTGCTCCCCCGATTAATGAGCCAACAAGGGCCAGTGGGCCAAACCCTTCTCTTGTTGTCNNTGCAGGCATACTTTCTATCGCATCTTTTATTCCTNTTGCAATTTTATCTCTTTCCTGTTGGCTGAGGACTCTTTCACTCCAGGATGAGGACNTCCTGTTTATTCCCTTTGCAGACTCAGGGAGATAATCGAGGGTACTGATTCCACCATCACTGACCTCCTGTGTACGGAGATATGCTTCCTTAAAAAATTCTTTTTCAGGGGATTCGGGCATCTTCTCCCATTCGGTGAGGAACTCCTTTATTGTCCCCCTGGTTTCCATGCGTTCACTAAAGAAGGTATAGGTAACCGTCCTGTTAAATAGTCCAGGGTCGCTTTCTTCTGCCCTTTCATAGATAGTATTAAGGATATTGATATCAGAATCTTCAAGCATTCCGGTACCAAGGAAGTTATCGAACTTGCCCTGTTTTACCCACATAACGACATCGCTGGGGTCAACCATTTCATCTATATTTCCTGCTGTCATAAAATGCTTTGCGTCTATCGGTTCCTGCATGAGCTTCTCTACGGCGTGGTTAAAGGCTCTTAGCTCTTCTTTATTTCTTGCATATGGTCTACCAGCTCTCTTGAGGGCTTCTGCAATGTTATTAATTAAACCAGTATAGGTAGGATTAGTTAGTTTGGCTTTGGAAAGGCGTGTAATATAGGTAGAGAATTCTTCATCTGTCATTTGCCTGATATCCCAGACAGGCAATTTTCCTGTGAAATCTACGTGTTCTTTTATAACATCAAATACATCTCCAGTGTAATCAGGATTTACCACTTTGAAATCTTCTATATAGTTNAGTATGGACTCCTGGTATTCNTGGAAGATTTTNCTTTGCCATGAGCCAAGCCCTGTCGGGTCTGTTACCTGAACATTGTGTCCGAANGCTTTTGCTTCTTCGAGCATTTTCATCGGGTCGGCTTTGAGGCCTTTCTTATAGTAGGCCATAGCAAAAGAGATTTTGTCACCGTCAGAGTCTCCTCCTGCAGCCTTTGCTACTGTGGGATTAATACGTATTACATCAAAGTCCAGGGTATCATCCACATAGTAGACAACAGGCACTGCAGAAAATTCATGGATAGTCGGTTCCCTTATGAAGAATCCTGGAAGACCTTTTCCTTCGTCAAGCATTTCCAGGTATAGGGTCATCTGTTCATCATCCAGTCCATCAAGCATACTAAGGATTCTTTCCCGGCTTGCGTATGCTACATTAGTCTGTGTAAGGGGCTTATAGCCGGCTTCCACTGCAGATTCATAGGCAAAACGAACTACTTCCTCTTTTAGTCCGAACTCCCTGGCAACCTTTTCTATTCCTCCTCCACCCACTCCTCCGGCCAGCTCTACTGCCCCTGCAAGCTCGAGGGCAGGGGACATTATCTGCATCTGGAAGTGGCCAGAACCTGGAAGCCTTGCGCTGAACCGTCGTTCATAAAGGGTTCCGTGACCACTACTTCCTTCGTGGAAGAGAACATTATAGTATTTCTGGATGGATTCTGTAAGGTCTTCAAGAGCTTTATTTGCTACATCATATGGGATTTCATCCTGTACTTTGCCCGGTACCTGTGTTGCCTCGGTATATCTCCTCAAGGCATCATATATTTCCTTTTCTGCCCTTCCAAGGTCGTCCAGTACATAGCTTTTTCCTGCCCGCTCTATATTTGGCTGGGCAAGATACATCTCCCTGAGGTAGACCCTTTCTCCAGGTGCCACCTCTACAGCTACTTCTGTCGGCAGTTCAATCCAGACCCCTCCGAGCTCAGGGTTGACGATAGTGTTGCGGATTTCCCTTACTTCATAAAGTCCTTTTTTCTTATCAAGAGTCTTACCCTCTCTTAAGGGTCTGTATCTTTCTATTACATCAGTATAATGAATTGGGGTTACTCCTTCAGGAACAATGGGTCTTCCCTCTATTGCCCTCTTTAAGACACCAAGCGCTTCTGCTTGAGATTCCAGGGAACGGGCTACACCTCCGGACCCAGGAATTGCATTTGCTATACCTGATTTTCTTGACTCTTCTACGATTACTTCTTTTAGCCACCTGGAATACTCCTCCAGGCCAAGGTCTCTTAAGTTAGAAAGGTGTCTTGGTCCTACCTTGATACCCTGCTTACCAAACCCTCCAATTGACAGCCAGTTTATATCTTCGGAGTTGGCAGCCATTGCTAGTTCGAGTACTAATAAATCCCTTCTGAGCTCTGAGCCTGTATATCGGGACAAGACATTACCGAGTCTTCCTGCCAGTTCATCTACTGTATATACTGTGTTATCCTTTTCAATGAGCTTGCGGACGTTTTCGGCAATATTCTCAAGACCAAGCTCATTAATATCAATGCCTGCACTGCCATGAAACAGGTGCTTGAATCCTGGGAATCTGCTGTCAACAACCAGGGATACCTCTTCTCTTCCTGCTATGATTTCCGTCCTTACAGCTGTTTCAAGACCAAAAGTCCTGGCGATTATATCCTGTACCTCTTTGATGGCTTCTTTCTTTCTCTCCAGGCTCAAGGATGTATCTGCATTTATCCTGGCTATAGTCTGTTTAATAAGTCCTTCTGCTACTTCACCAAAGGAATGGTGTTTGCCGTGCTCGAGNACAGTTACAACCTCTACACCTTCNCCAAAGAGGTATTCCAGTATGTCTTTTGGTATATGATGCCTGCCAGTAAACTTTTCTGTACCACCAAAATACTTGGTNATACCTTCTCTGGCAACAAATTCCTGCTCNAATGTAAGGACATAGCCTCCGCTTTCTGNCTCGGCGANATCTATAATATAATGTTTGGATGGCCGCTGGAATCTTTCATGGAGCCCTATCTGCTCCATATAACTTAGTTCATAACGCCTTTTTCTCTTTATGACCTCTCTGACCCTTTCAACAAATCCTTCGGTCAGGTCACCTTTTTCGAATTCTTTCTGAACAACTGCAGTGGAGGACAGGGAATCAGCAAGCTCTTTTGAGATAATTGCCTGGTTTTCACGTATTGATGGGAAACCTGCCTGTCCGTGGAAATGCCTGTGCAAACCGAGCTCTTCGTAAGCCTGCCTGTATGTTAAACCATGAAGGTCGGCATAGTCCTGCACTCTCTGTCTAATCCTTGCATGTAATTCTCCTTCAGTAAGGCTTAATATGCCAACATTGATTCCTCGACCAGTTGAAAAGCCATTGTCCAGGTCAGTCCTGAGAAAAAGGCCTGAGTCTGTTATAAATAACGGATTGAGGTCTATACCTCCATACCTGCTTGCCTCTCTGGCTCTTCTGATATTGTCGCTTATAGAATCAATTGCCCTCTGATTTAGGGGTCTTACGTTCCATGCCTGGATACCTCTGTCAGCACCGGGAGAATTGTACATCCCAAAAGGCGAGAATTGCCTGATATCCATAATACTTATAAAATAGTTTCCTGCTGCATGGTGTCCTCTTGTGGATTCAAGATAGGCAGGAACACCAAGTTTTTCCCTTACTATCCTGTGGATTGCCCCTGAGCTAAAAAAGTTCATCTTTTCGCTCGGCCAGAGAGGTCCACCAGAATAAGAGACCTCTTCTCCGCCATGTTCGAGTATCCCTCTATAGGAGACATAGAATTTTTTGGGAAAGTCCTGTTCTGCCCCTTCTGACAGCATTCTCTCCGGGTCTCTCTGGTATTTATTTGAGCCAGTGAAGTATTCTATGGCATCCCTAATTCTTCTTCTGGCCATATCCTCTATGGCAACATAATCTCCTTCCTGGGCTGCTTTCAGCATATCATCCATAGCAAACCTTATTTTTGCCATCATATAATCGAATGGCGTTGTGACCTCTATATCATCTATTATATCGTCCCATGAGGCTCCTTTTTTGAAGCTTTTCCTGTAAAGGAGTGCCTGTGGAGCCACTTTTTTCTGTTTGCCATAATAGATATACTGGTCGGCACTAACAAGCGGTATATCTATTACTGCCACATTTCCCATCTCTCTGACCTTGTCAAGGGGTACACCGGCAAGGGTCTTGCTTCCTGATAGCCCCCGACCACTTGTTGATTCAAAGATAGCAAGGGCAATTTCTGGCATATCTATTGTTCCGGTATTGTAGACTGCAAAGCCAAGGTCTATATCTGTCAAGTTTCTCATCTTGGATTCCAGCACACCTAGTGTTCTTTCCAGGGATTTTTCCATTGTTATGAATTGTTCAAGATAATGCCCCCTTATACCAACAGTCTCCAGATTTTGCTTCATTGCCCTGTCCAACACCCTGATTGTCCTTAAGGTCTGGTTATCTATATTCCTGAATCCGTTGAACCTGCTAAAATCAACTGTCATCTCTTTTGCAATATTTATCCCTCGCCGGACATATTCGTCAACCCTATCCATCACAAGGGGTATCCTGGTGGGGCCAAGGGTCTCTACTTCCCTGATAATTGTCCTGTATTCCGGTATGATATCCCTGTATCTTACAAGGAGATTGGCTAGGGCATTAACTCCGTAGTGGGTGCCACTATCTCCTTCTGCTACCGCTCTTATTGCATCAAGTTCATATTTGATGACCTCATAGGCAACATTGCCCATCCTTTTTTCGTATGTGCTGGCATGTTGCCCAACCATATCCAGGACATCAAGGAAAAATTCTCTTGTTGCCTCTTCGTTTCTGTTTCCGCTTTTGGCAAACTGATTTAGCATTATACTCAGTGAATCTCTGGCATCCTTGGCACTACCAAGGTTTATATAGAATGAGCCTCCATCGGGATTCGGTATATTAAAACCGTATTGTTTTGGGCCAACTATTCCAAGGGCTACAAGACTACCATCAGCACCTCCATAAGCATCTTCTAGGGCAGCCTTGTATGCTTCTATCACGGCAAGGTGTCGCTGGGGTTCTGGCCAGTAGTTTGGTGACTTCTTGTCAGGACCGCCGTGTACCTTTTCTACCCTTTTTACTACTTCCCACAGGAAATCAGCATCAGTGCCAAGCCTTTCCCTCATTCTCTCGTAGTATTCCGGCCAGGCATCCATAACTATCCTTTCCCCCTGCCTATTGTAGGAAAAGAGATTATTCCAATAGACCTCCAGGGCTTCCCTTCCTTTACTCTTTTCTACATTATAAGCAGCCAGGGTTCTTTTTAACTGTTGATAATTCTTGTAGCTGGCATTACTGGTCATCTGATAGAACCTGGAGCGAGCAATATCATCCCTTGATTGTTCATACATCCTCTGGATGTGCTCTTTTGTGAAGAAGTCAGAGGGAAGAAAACGGCTGTGGAAGAAATCTCTGAGTTCATTGATATCCTGTTTGTTTATGTAAATGTATTCGCCCTCAGTCATGGCATTCCTGAGCTTGATTCCGTAAAATCCATCAGCCTGGTAGAGGCCTTCGAAGATATATTCATGCTGGGAATTAAGATAATATGCAGTATCCAGGACAACCTCTTTGTCGTCAACTATGCGGGTCTTGAAACTGTATATTGTATCACTGTCGATTGCCCTTGCTCCTCTAAGGGAAAAGACTCTGTCTCCGGGCTTTAAGACTTTTGTATCAAAGGTCCCTGTCTTATAAGTCCTCCCAAATTGTCCGCCATGAACAAAGACGTTTGCATTGATAAAGTCTACTGCATCTTTGCTGAAAAAGAGTGCATTGGCGACAGGGAAGTATTTTGAGATGTCTGTGGCTGCTGTATGGATATAACCCTCTCCAGTTATAGCTTTTGTGAGAGTCTCCATCTGGTATAATCCACCAGGGGTCCTGAGGAGTTTGGCCATACTCACATCGGGCTGTTCCCTGAGAGACAGAAAAGAAGGATGGATAGCATTAATTAATTCAAGTGTATCGATATAATTTTCCGGAGCGAATTTTGCTGGAAGCCCTGCCGTCTCAAAAGCCCGGTTTATAGCAGGAATATCGAATACTCCTATGTTGTGTCCCATAAAAAAGGCATTGGTTTCCGACATTGTCTTGCTCAGATAATTATGGAGGTTTTTCATTGCCTGGTCAAAGGGTGTCCCATATGTTTCAAGATTTGTAAGACCCTCAAGGGTCCTATTTATGATTTCCCTGTTGGCTGATTCAGTGCCCCACCTTATTATACCCTTGTCTGTAACATATTTATAATAATAAGGGGATGGGGCAGTAAGCACTTTCATACCATCTATAGTATCGAATTTTGCTCCTTCGGCATATTTCAGAAGGCCTGCAATGGTAAGCCTTTCATCTTCGGTAAAGAAAAAGGTACCTCTTGCTCTCTCCTCCATTCTCCCAAGCAATCCAAGGACACTTTCTCCATAACTCCGACCAGGATAGATAATATCGGAATACTCGAGGGTCCCCCTGGTAAGTCCTTCAGAAGTGAGCTTGCCCCTGGCAAAGGAGATTTCAGTAGGAGTAAAAAACCTCTTGCTACCCAGTTCGCCCAATGTTTCTATGTCAAAACCTATAATCCAGGCACTCTCCATGCTTACTGCTTTTTTCCAGTTATGGATGGCAGCATAAGGATTTCTTCCATATGTAAAGGCGTTTGCAAACCTGAATACTGGAATTTCGCTTCCACTACCACTAGCCAGGGCACTCTTTATCTGGCCCAGCTCGTGATAAAGCGTAGAGATACTCTGGGGGTCGTATCTGTATTGGGCAACAGTGTAGGCTACTTCTTCCAGTACTCTTGCCTTTTCTTTTCTATATGGAGAAACAGTAAAAACATGGAAGGGATAGGGGTCAGATACAGGATTAGTTATCGTGACCCCGAAATCCTTGTATATTCTTTTCTTCTCCTCACTGGATACAGAAGGCATGTCTGCCCATCTGGTATTAAAAAACTTTTCTGCCATACCTTTATCCTCCTAGTGCCCGTATAATTCCAGTCCTGACTTCGTCTCTTACGTCATGGACTACATCGAGTCCAACATTTATCTGGTTGTCATCCCTCAACTGTATCCTTATATTAATGTTTCTAAGGTCAAAACCTTCCAGCACCTGATGCAGACGGTTTTTGATGGTCTTTGTTGACGGCCTATCGAAACGCCTGTTGGCAGGCACCGGAGCTGGTGTGAGTTTCTCGTCAACTGTAAAGTCCTTCCAGAGGCCAAAGTCCTTGGGGTCAAGCCCCTCGTTTTCAATCAACTTAATCATGGCATCTTCGAGGGAGACGCCTTCCTGCCAGCCAACCCAGTCTTTATCCGGGAGATAGTATTTTCTGAACATCTCTGCCAGGCTTTCCCTTTCGGTATCACCCATCCCCCAGAGTATCCTGTATGCCGTCTTCTGGTTGTCAGGTACTATTTTCAGTATTTCTTTTCTTTCTTCAGGGTCAGTAACCTGAGAAAAATACTCAAGATATTCTCTGTCCCTGCTTGGGAAGGCAGCATATATTTGTTGCATGGTAGAGGTTTCGTCCANACCATAGAGGGTCGACCTGGCCTGTTGTCTGTAATAGATTGCCCTCCTGGCATATGGCCCGAGCCCAACCAGCATCTCCTCAAGCTTGGACTCGTTCACCTCTGCCATTATCCTTTTCCTGACCTCTTTCAGGTACTCTTTTTCTGTAACAAGAAGGTGTTCCAGCCTTCCTTCCCTGTTAACGATTGTTTTGACAGTATCTTTTTTACGCAAGCCAAACTTGGCTATATTCTCTGCAAGCCTTTCCAGCCTTTTTTGCTTCTTCCGCAGTTCGTTATCTATCCTGGTGGCTTCTTCAATAATTTCATTTACATCTGTTTTTTCTATCATGGCAGCAAGCCGGGCATACTGCCTGAAGAGCCTTTCGCTTTTTACATATTTGAGAAGGTCATAATACTCCATCAGTTCCCGTTCTCTTTCTCTCCGCTTCGGTATCCAGGCTTTTCCTGTTGTCATCTCATAACCTATACGAGAGAGGGAGCCTGCTCCTCCTGCTATACCACCAATGGTGGACATGACACTTCTTACATTTGGTCCTCCAAGTAGCAAGCCTATGATATATCCGGCAACCGCCCCAACAGCTGTTGCACCCAGGGGGTGTTTGGCTGCTGCACTCTGGAATGTGGGCACCAGATAGTCATCAATTGGTTCTTCCCAGCTCTGCCATTCTTTTCCGTATACTTGTTTGTCACGGTAGTGCTCCATTGGAGAATAGACATTGATAAATTTCTTGTGGACGATTGGAATCTGGGTGTGAGCAAATAATTCCCAGGCTTTACCTATTGTCCTTCCAAGAGGACCCAGGTCTATATAATTATCAATGCCACTGCTCTCTTCTCTGGGTTTTACCCCTCTCTGCAATAAGAGCCTGTTTATATTGCTATCTCCACTGAATACAACAGCGGGTATAGAGCCAGATGCCGGTTTGTCCTTTGGTGTAATTATGGTGACTTCCATCCCGGGCATCATAGTCTCCTGCAGGGTGGTAAGGGTTGCCAGACCTTCTTCTGTTTCAGGGTTAAAGGTAGGTCTTACCCCGGCAAGCCTGTAAACCTCTCCAGAATCCCTAACCATAAACCTGCCAGAATCCAGGAATTTATCTACTACAACCCTTTTTCTCTCTACTTCCTGGCCCAGGAACCTGTATGGGGTGATATGATATCTTTTTGTCTGTTGTTTCCTTTGTTCGAGGGCCTGGTTGAGGAATTCTCTTTCTTCTTCTGTGAGTTTTTTGCTTCTAGCTACCTGCAACCAGAACCTGAACTCCGGGCTATATGGTGCTACATCAGCCAGAATGGCTGCCCTGTCTACTGCACCATACAAACCAAATTCATCTGGATGCAGTTTGTGTAAAGATTCATAGGCCTCTCCAGGCAACCTTATTTCTCCACCTGGTATCTGAATATAGGGGTCGCCATACCTGAACTGTTCCGGTAACCAGGCGGGCATCATATTGGGCATATCGTTTATTACCTTGTAAAGACCCGGTCTCCTGTTAAGAAACCTTCTAACAACTTCCGAAACCTCTCCTCCACGGCCACCAAGGTTCATCCTCCAGAAACGGCTGGAAGTAGAATAGGCATCTGCTGCCGTTGCTATAACAGCAGAGCCCTCCCCATAATCGTCTCCGCCAAATGCCATTCCGAGAAGGAAACCTCTGACTCCTGAGAGGTCCTTAAGCATGTCAAAGGTTCTTTCCAGGTTGTAACTGACACCACGAGGGTCCTTGATATCTATATCAAGTTCGCCTACTTCTTCTTCCTCATAATATGGAATGACAAATCCGGTATTCAGGATACTTTTCTTTCTTATGAAGTTTATCTGTCCAGATTTCTGGATGATGGCACGGTTAATATCCTCTATTTCTCTGAGGGAATAATTTCTGCCGCCGACAACTAACCCGGAACTCTCAAGGTCACTACCCAACCTGAGTGCTCCATCCCCTATATATCCCTGCATCTGAGCCTGAAGGATAGCCACCTCTTCTGTAGTGAGGTTGCCGACATCTATTGGCATGCCTACCGGTATACCTCCGCCACCTTCGCCCTGAACCCCTATTATAAGGGTCTTTCCAGCAGGCATTGGTATACCGTAAGGGCTTCCATAGAAACCGATGCCTACGTTCCTGGCCATAGAATACCCTGGTATATAGGTAGCAAGTTGCAGGTCTCCGCCCCTCACCCGGGTAATCACATTCATGGCCATGGCATTTTCCTCTTCAATTCTCCTGAGGTCTTCCCTGGAGGCACCCCTTACCAATCTAAATTGGGGTTTAAGAATCCTGCCTATAGTCGTATTCAATACCGGACCCCATGGGGTGTTTGGGTCAAACATTTCTCCGGTTAAAGGATAAGGCCTATCCTTGGCATGCATTTTCTCGAACCAGTATCTATCGGTTATAAACCTCCGGACTGGTGCCAGGGGATAGGATGGTGTCGGAAGGAAACTGTGGGACCAGTACATCTCTTTTGAGCCATAGACAGTGTCGGTATAGTGCCACTGAGCCATTACCTGCCTATAACGGCTGGGTTCGAAGTACTGAATTCTTTCTCCCATCCAGGGTGTGGAACCAAGGAACCAGTAACGACCCTTCCTTATCGGGTCTTCTCCGCTGGTATAATAATCAATCCATTCTTCATATGACCGGCTACTGAAAAGACCAATAGAATTGAAGAAGGTGGCAGCAAAAGAAATGGGGGCTGTTGGACCGAGTATTGGCAGGTGCGAAAAGGTGGTCTTCAAGCCTTCGTTTCCAGGGGTAACCCTATCCAGAAACTTGAAGAAGTCTGTAATATGAAGAGCATCCTTAGCCCTAGCAATGCCGAGAGTAACTGCAGCCTGCCCTCTTTCTTTCTGTTGCATAAAGGTATATCCACTACCGGTAAGGTCTGACCAGTAGTCATTGATATACTTGAGGGTCTCTGCACCCAGATAGATAGGTATTACCCTCTTGAACATAATACTAAAGATGATATCAAGTGGAGAGCTCATACTGTCATCTGATAGGGCAAGGGGCAGGTAATCAAAGTCCTTGACCAGCTCATTGATTCTGTTAAGCAATCCATAGACAGCAAGGGTCCCTCTGTGTACATTCTGCATATTGTTTCTGCCGCCGGTAAAGATAGCAAACCAGTCCTCTAATCTGTTTGCCTGGAATTTTTTGATTGGTATTACGTCACCCTTAAAATAGTCAATGAAATCGCCGAAGTTTCCGTAACCAAATTTGGGATAGGCAACATTTAACATATCGCCCAGGGCATTAAGGACAACGGGATACCGGTTTCCAGAGAGTATTTCGGCTGCTGCAGCATAATTAATATTGCCTGTCCTGCCAGAGAAAACCTCGCTGAAAATTGCATCAGCAACAGTCTTCTGTGCCTCTATAAGCTCCCTTTCGGAGAGTCTTCCGGCTTTTTTCATGCCCTCAAGTATCTCAAGGGTGGCATCTATATCATTGAGGATGACGAGTTTCTTGCTGATTTCCTTTTTCAGGAGGTCTTCTCCTGTAAGGAATCTATTGCGGGCAAAAACCCCGTACCTTTTTACTACCCTTGAGTCACCAAGAATCCTGTATGCTGTCTCCCTCAGGACCTCTTCATCTGGTATATTGCCGGTTGGTTTTATATAAGCCTGAACGAGCTTTACATAGGACTGTATCAGGTCATCGGTGGTATCAAAGGCAAATCTTCCAAGGCTTTCATCTCTAATCCTGCTGGCCAGCTCTTCGATAATTTCATTACTGAAGGGTCTGGCCTGGTTGCTTATAAAATCGTGAATGTCCTTGATTATTTTACTGCTCAGTCTCGGGATTTCTTTGTCGCTAGCTGCAAGCCCGGCATATTCCTGTATCAGTCTGGACTTGAATACTCCCTCTAACATTACCCTGTTCGGGAAATAGTCCGGGTCTTTGTCCTTGCCGAATATGGAACGGAATTTTTTGAAAGCAGAGGGTTCCCTGTTGTCCCCCCCTATATCAAAGAGCCAGTTCCAGAAATGGCTGTCNCTCCAGTCTGGGGCATTGACGCCTGACATNCTGGAGATGAATTTCCTTGTAGAGCCATATCTNCCTGAAGCCAGGTGNTATCCTTCTGCAATAGGCTTACCCATATCTTCGAGTCTGTATATCCTGTCGCCTATGTGAACGAGGCCCTCCATCAGGATGCCCCTGTCATCCACAACACCTGTCCCCTGTAGCGTCGGGACGTGGTATCCGGCACGGATGAAAGTTCCTGCCCTTTCAGCATATTGTTGTGTCAATATGTAATCTCTCTGGTAGGCTATACGTCCAAGAATACCATCAGAAAAACCTGACCTGAGACTCCTACCAAGGTTTTTGAAATTATGACCTGTTACNAGTTTTCCTCGGTGTACCAGAATATAGTCATCGGGAATGAATTTAGAGAAGTCTGCACCATAGACATCCCTTAATTTGGTCAGGAATTCTCTCGCTTCTTCACTGATTTCTATGCCTGGAAGGGTAAGGAGGTCGTGGACAGTGGCCCTTCTATAACCAAGGAGGTTGAGCATGGTCTCTCGGAAAAATCCACCAGAAGCCTGTCTCCTTTCTACAATGCTCTCCATCAACCTTTGGGTAAAGTCTGCCCTCAATACCTCTGCATCAGACATATCCAGGTTTTTTGTGGCATGACTCAGAGCATTGAAGATTATGTCTATTGCCCTTTGGTCTTTAATCCCGATATTTTCCAGATGGACAGCAATTTTTCCTTTGTTACCTGTAATAGCCATATCGGCTATCCTGTGGTGGAACCTTTTCTGGAATTCCTGGATTGCGCTTCTTACTTCTGCCGAATATTCTTCATTTGATAGGGCCTCATCCAGCAATGACATAGCCCTTCCATGGACCCTGCTCCTCCTTAGGTGTCTATTAAAACCTTTGGAAAGTTCGTCAGTTTGTATCCTAAGCCTATCAATATAGAGCTCGTTGATGGCACTCATATGCCTTTCTGCTCTTTCCTTGAAATACCTGATTGCTGATTCCTTGTTTTCTATTGTTTTGGCTATGTTTTCTGATAGGCTTATGGCTTTTGAGATGCCATCACCTGCTCCGGCTATATATCTATTAAATGTATCGTGGGCTGCACTGACATAAGACCTGGTGTACCGGCTTACATCATCAAGGGCCCCGATAAGCCCCCTGGGATGGAATTCGTTTATGGCAAAGACAGTTCCCACACCAATCGCAAGGCCGGCAAAAAACCTCCGTCTGCTTCTGCCCGATAATATCTTTTGCCTATCGTCTTCTTCTCTCTGTAATTCATGTCTGTAGCGATTGAGGTAAGGGTTTGAAGGTCTCTTTGCCATATTTTTACACCTCTGGCTTATTTAGTAGCGGGGAAATTGGAACCCATCCCTTTGGTTGAGGTAGCATGGAATACCTGGTGGCTGTCATCGGCCACCTGTTGTTGTGTCCAGGGCAATCTATGTGTAACCATCAGGTTTTCAATTATCCATTCTGCCCTGGTGTAGTAATCAAGTGTCTTATATATATCCCAGTCTTTCATATCTTCTGGCTTTATGNCTGGAAAAGCAACCATGATGATATTTTCCATTTGGAAGTCAAAATCATTTGTAGNCCGGTTACGGTATTCCTTTGCTATTTCTTTTATAAAATCGGCATTGGTAAAACCTGAATAATGTCTTATCTCATTAAAAAGGGTGTCTGGAATACCGGCATGGGAAGGGTTTGCAAAGTCATAATCCTCAGGTATAAGGGTACAGAGGGAACATATTTTTTCTGCCAGGATATATCCCGGTATTCCAGGATTGTTTATAACCAGTTCAAGGTATTCATTTTTGGTCAAGGGGCGGAAGACGAATTCTTCGCCCATTATATTGGTCACAAAAATATTTTCATATTTCTTTTTCAGTTCGTATATTTTGAGCTTATTTTTAAACAGTATCGGTTCTCCTGCCTCTATATCTGGCTCTATTTCTAATTTTATTGTAATCTCTTCAGGCTTTTTTTCTGCAATTTTTATGGTTACTATTTCTCCTGTTGTATCCGCCCCGCTGTTTTNAATAAAATCGTNCAGGGTTGGGACAGGGGGGCGGAATACCTTTCTGAGCCAGGCAAATAGCCCTTTGGTGAGCCTGACTATCATGCCAAGCATTTTTACCACATCTTTTTATAGTTTTTGGGCACCGATGGTTGGCATAAAGCCGGACTTGTTCATAATCTGGTCTGCCAGTATGGCAGGTATNCCAGCTTTACCATCAATGATTTTTTCGTGGTTATAATCCAGTGGCCAGAGCACGCATAATTCGGCCAGCCTTTCTTCNCTGTACCATTCTGTCTGGTCACCCTCAGTATTTAAGAGGTTCTTGAATTCCAACCTTGTAAGGGTCCTCCAGATAAAGGTTTCGTTGTCGAACTTGGTCATATAGATATCTCCATACTGCCTCTTCCAGTTTTCTATCATATCCCTTGTTGGTCCGCCCTCAAAAATCCTTTCGGAACCCTTTGGGATGTCATCTTGCTTCCTTTCGATATTCTGCTGTTCTTCAATGATATTTCTGTCTTCAGTCATTGACTAAAAACCCCCTTTTTATAATTAAAATTTATTTTACCCTGTCCAGGTCTCTGGCCAGGAAAGTATAAACCTCTTTAATCGGCTGTCCGCTGGTGTCAATCACCTGGCTGACACCAGTAAGTTGCACGTTGTGGATTGACTTTACTGTCCCNTGGTTGACATGGCGATAGTATTCTAGCTCAACATCATGCCCGAAACCTTCTCTGGCATAATACCTGTCTTTTGCGTAGGGACCATAGGTTATTATGATGTCGAATGAAACACTCATGTCGCCACTGGATACAGGGAAATAAGGGCCTGTAGNTTTAGACATATCATTTCTACCAAGGGCTGTGCCCCATATCATCTCTTCATATTGGTTGGCCAATTCTTCAAACTTGCTGGTCCAACCCCTTTCCAGATAATGATAAAGAGCATTTCTGTTAAGTTGAGGGTCCCTGTTATATTCACTTGCATATTGTTCCGTAGCGGCATAATTATCGGCTACAACATATCTTTCAGGGTCATTCAGTATATTTTCAACAGCTGTTCTGAGATAGTCCACATCCTTGAAGTTTATAGCAAATGTCCCCTGAATAATCCTGGAACCTCTGGCTATGGCATCATATGTATAGGAATTATATCCAAAAATTGGAAGGACTTTTTCTATTAATGAAAATTGGAGGTCTGTTATTTCATCTATCAGTATTCCTTCGAAATATACCCGGATGTCACTGCCAGAAAAATATTCACTGGGAAACCTTTCATAATTGACACTTGGCTGTGGCCACATAACTAATAACCCCCTGTATCAACCAGGATAATATCCTGGGCAACAAAGGAATACTGTTCGTTGGTTTGAAGATTATCCACTGTCATTATCTGGTTTCCTTCTACTATCTCTACACCGAATATAGCAATCCTGGTCTTATTGCCATATTCATTACACATGGTTATATCAACAGAGAAGGGGGGCAGCTCATCAGGNAGTAGATTAAAACTCTTAGAGTATATTTCTTCAACTACCTGGTTNATTATGGACTTGTCAAACATAGTAAAAATAAGAGTACCTGCAATTGTCCTTCCTGCTTTCGTATAGCCCTTCGGGTTGATGTAACCGAGGGCCCTAACCGGGAATTTGTCCCTGTACATGCTGTAACTTATGGTGTTTAGTTCTCCAAAAACCATTGGTTTTCTATTCAAGAACTCCGGAAACCGGAAAACACAGACTATATCTGTTCCTGTATATCCACTTTGGTATGTTGGCACTTTTATCACCTACTCAAAGAAAAAAGGGCACAAGAGGATAATCCCTTGTGCCACCAGATTATCCTCTATTGTTATATACTATGAACTGGTCCCTGGTATTCGCTACCAATCATTGGGTAATTCCTGGTTGGGTTTCCAAGGGCGTCTACAGCTGTCAGCTCCTGGACATCCCGACAAACGAAAGTGTAATTCTGGCTGGTTGCAAGGTCATCAATGCTGACTCCCATGCCCTGGTTCAGGATTTCCACNTCAATCAGGGTAATNTTTGCCCTGGCCCCTGTCTCGTTGGCCATACTGATGACTATGTTAAATGGCAAGAGTTGGTCAGCATATTCTATATGTCTACTCCAGTCAGCAGACTCCAGCAAACCCCTGTTATTGGCTGTCCTGGACAGGTATTCATTGAAGAGTTCTGGCTGATATAGGTCATCCCCGCCGGGCATCTCAATGAATCTTTCGCCAGTATCAGTGTTTGCCTTGTATGAGAAGAATTGTGCAGCATCTCTGTAGTTGCCATTGACGTCTTTAATTGTACTCTTTGCACCCTTTCTCATTTCATCAAGAAGGGCGTTTCTATCGAACACGGCAAAAACCAGAGAACCTGCGATACCCCTGCGACCCCTTGCAAAGCCCCTGGGATTTTTAAAACCCATAGTGTAGTTTGGAGCCTTTTCTCTGGTTACAGACCAGGTAATCGACAGGAGTTCGCCTATTACTCTGCCACCGAATGTTGCTACAATATCGGAACCAGAGAAACTTTGATAGCTAGGCATTCAATCTTCCTCCTTTTTGGTTTTATAATGGAGGGGGCTCAGAAGAGCCCCTAATTATTTGAATTTTTAGATTATTTTAGTCAAGCTGGGCGTTGATAGATACGACGGTATGGATTTTCTGCATTTCTCCGATTGGAACGAGCTCCAGCTCTATAATCAANCTGCCCATGAGCCTGTCNGTCGGGCTCTGGATAAGCCGGTAGTTAAAGTCTACAATGGTATCTTCCTTCTTTAGGGCATCCATGATATCGGAATCAAGGGCATTTCTCTTTTCAAGGGTGTTGCCCTGACCGATATATGGGTCATAGACACGTCTCAGGAGGTCAATTATATTGAAGACAATGTCCACTGTGTGATATCTGGTCCAGCCAGAGCCAGGCTGTGCACAGGTTACAGCCGAGGCAACCCTCGGGACACCACCACGACTCATAAATACAACCAGCTTATTCGCAGCCAGTGCATTGGCCTGGGCATTGGACAGATTATAGGCTAGTCTTGCACCAGGGATTTGCTCATTGGTCGGAGAATTGGTCTTATCGAGCATGGAGCATACAGCAGCATAAAGGACTGCACCGTTTTCCGGTGTGTTTACAGCCAATTTATTATCCGGGATTATGAAATCATGTGCGACTATGGAGATGAACTTGCCAATATCTACCCGGCTGCCTTCCCTGTCTGTAATATAGTGTCCGTCCCTGTTTGTTAGATAATAATTTGCATTAAAGGATTGCAATTCTTTTACCCTGTTTATTACATTGATACGACTTGGGTTATCAAGGGGCTTCATGCCGATAATACCACGGATTTCATTGTTCCTATAGAAGGCCTGGGCACAGAAGTTAGCCAACTGCTGGTCAAACCTCTTGAATTCGCTGGCCAGTACATCATCCGCATACACACCCAGTGGAACGACTATATCAACATTATCATCTTCCAGGATGATTTCATATGCACCGGGTCTTTCGTCGGAGCCTTCCAGCAGGTCGTATATCTCTTCTTTTGTAACATCGATTCCGTCTTCGCCNAAGGCAAGATAGACTGCGGACTTNGCAATGCTTCCATCATCCAGGATTTTCTTGTCAGGAGTTTTCAGTTCCATTGCAGAGATNGCNACATATTCTTCCGGGATGCTCATCCTGACAACATTGTTTCTTGGGTGATTGTTGACTGCTGCAACTAGCTCTCCGATTGTATTGANGANATCTCCAATATAGAATTCCAGCACCCTGTCAGTATTGTCTATCATTTTTTCTTCTGGTTTATAGAGCCGTAATACCTTGGAGGCCACATGATAATACTCATATTCTCCTGCNTTGATAGACTTGTCATTGGGTCTTNCATTGAATACACTGTCCTGGATAATAACAATACCCTTGGCCCAGTCTACATAGATATCGCCATTTCCTACTGTCAGCGTGCTTACAGAATCGTCTGCCCTTGTGATTGTTATGGAGAAATCGTCGGAGGGAACTATATATTCATTGGCAAGCTTCAGTCTGGAAGCGGAAAGGGGATTCAGGTTCTCTCCAGCTGAAACCTTTGTCTTCTTATTTCCTTCCCTATCCTCATAAAGGATATCCTGTACCTCAAACTTTACCTTGTTGTAGAGTTTTCCGCCGTAGATACTTCTTAGTNCAATCTCGGGTTCGATTAGTTCTTCCTTGGACCAGTAGTAGTTGATGTAAACATCGGCATTAAGGTCTCCCAGTCCAGGCTCAATAAACACCCGGGAAGTATCATAGGAAGTATAGTTTACNTTATAGCGACTAGAGGGAATTTCAACACCATTGATTGTTACAATCATTGGCTTGCTGGCGTCTGCAGTATGCTGCAGGTCAACAAAATATTCAGTTCCCTCGGCAATAGCACTTTTCTGGTGTTTGCTCTCAGTAAGCTCTTTCCAGTCNTAATCGACTGTAAAAGATTCTCCTTCTCTAAGGGGTTCGGACAATGAGATGATGCCCGCCTGATAATCAATGGTAAAGGTCGGTTTTTCTTCTCCCTCTACTTCGAAGTTTACTACCTCGCTTCCTTCTACCAGGTTGTTATTGGCAAGCTTAAACTGAACTCCTTCTCCGGTCATATCTACAGGGGTTTCTCCGGAAACACTGTAAACCTTTACATCTACTACAGAATAGTAAATCTCGATTTCTGCACCTGAGCTTGTTACATCCTCGTTAAGGGTTATGGTTCCTGCAGAGCTGTTTACAGTGTACTTATAGGCATTAAGGATTTGTCCGTTGGCATAAACAGAGACATCTGTGACGTAGACATCATCATAGCCATCTTTTATTTCAATGCCAAGGTCGATTACGGTCTCAATGTTTCCGGCATATTTCCCTGCATATTCCCTTGACTGGTATGTCTTGGTCTTGACTTCTTTGTTTAACAGGAGTTTGCCGGTTGCATGCTTGCCGGAAATCCTCAGCAGGGTAACATTGTCGGCACCAGCCCTTAGGGCCCTTTCATAGCCACGCATCAGTGTTGCACCATTAAAGGTCCTGGTAGCCTTGTCTGCATACCCCCCAAAGATTCTCTCGGCCTCATCATAGGACCTAGGGGTAATGGGCTCCATTACAGGCCCATCTACTGCAGTGCCTATGAGGTAAATGTTTTTGCCTCTGCGGACTTCACTCGGCATATTCCTGACTCCGTCTTTTAGCTCAACGATGCTGCCAGGAAGATGCTCATAAAAATCTGGGTATATTCCAGTTCCAGGCATCTTAATCCTCCTTACTTAATTTTATCGAATTGTTCTTTTAAAAACTCATATTCTGATAGGTCTTTATTTACCGTCAGGATTTCCTTAATATTTTCAACCGGGAACTTGAAGACTCTTACATTCCTGAATAGATAGTTGATTGTCTGTTTTACAAAGCTATTGTCCTTTATTTCTATGATTTTGTCTTCTTCTTGTTCACTAAAGAATATCTCCAGTATCCCCTCTTTTTTGAATTCATCAGAGTACCTTATCATAAGTTTTTCAAACCATTCTCTCTTATCGTCAACCACAGAATAACTCTGTCCCCAGATACCGAAGCTGATAATACACTGGAACAATTGCGAATATTCAACAAGGCTTGTATCTTTGTCTTTTACATAAATATCCTTCACCCTTGGCTTAAAGCCCTGGTATGGGGTCCTTTTCAGTATTTTGTAGGTTATACATGGAAAGTTTACTTCCGTGGTATATACTGCTGTTTCCGGATAAAAGGAGAATTCTTTATCAATCCTGCTCCCAATGGTCCGGACCATATCAAAAAAATGCTTTAACCGGGTTTCACCCCTGGTTTCCATCTCATCACTCCTAGATAGTGGAAATAACACCTGTCCTTATATTGTTTATTTCATTGTATAGTTTTAGCTCCAGCTCTATCTTAATATAGTCAGTCCTGACCTCAGTAATTTCAAAACTATATTCCCTGATTTTGCCCTCTATAACAAGGGATTCAAATAAGGTGGTAAGCAAATCCTTTAGCTTTGTCTCTACATTTGCTGTCCATCTCCCTATAAAAGAGTCAGTTATTGACTTTACCCTTTTTGCCACCTCATTTGCTACCCTTATATTCTTGACACTTCTGTATGGACTGTCATCTCGGGCCATGGTGACTGCCTTATAGGGGGCAACCCCNCTTCTTACCGAATTATAGAGGACAATATGTCCATAATGGGACAGGCTCTTGATTTCCAGATTTGTAAAATTATCATCTATACCTGTTACACCCTTTGTGCCCCGATTGGTAGGGCTTATACCAGTAGGTAATGTTCCGAGAAGGCCTGCAAAAGCAGTGAGATAAGGGGAAGAGTATTCTCCTGTACCACTCTCATAGCGACAGTCAGAAGGGATAGACAGGATATATTTGCCGTAATCGGNTATACTGTCAAGCTNCTCACGGATTCTCATAGAGTCTTCAATGAGTTTGTGATAATCCTTGTTATCAGGTTTTAATAACCCGATGGCATTGATTCTGGAACATGCCTCTGCCAATTCTCTTGCGAAGTATTTATAGACCGTATTGTTGGCAATATACTCATTATAATCAAATTCANCATAGGCCTTTTCTTTACCGGATTTATTTGTATAAACCTTAAGGAAGGGAATCTTGGNCCTTACAATATATTTGACATTTTNTCCTTCAAGACTGAAATAGTCTTTGACAGGTTTTTNTGTTACCTCGTTAACTTTTTTGTTAACATCTATTGTGGAAGATAAAATAATGCTGTCCTCTATTTTATTGTTCCTGAAGGCAAGGAGCTCAATCTCGGCATCTATATTGTTGANTGTGTTGTAATCGACTATTANTGTGTCCCCTTCTTTAAGNTTAAACCTTTCTGTATCAAGGATAATAGCATCAAAGGCACCGGAATCGTGGCTCCTTAGGGAAAAAGCCTGCGTTTTTAANCCGTTAACCCTTACAAGGTTTACATCCTGGATTATTCTTCCTGTCTNCAGAACAGGGTTTCCATTATAAATAAACTCCTGGCTTACCCTGAAGAGGTCTGGATAATCTATAATATAATCTGCAAGCTTTATTCCAAGGGGGACAATTATATCTATATCAACCATATTTTCAAATAGTTCATACAGCTCTTTCAGTTCATAATAGAGGTCCCGTTTATTGTCACTTATAACCCTTACAAGATAAAGATATTCAGCTCCAGCACCCAGTACTTCCCTGGCAGCATTGACTAATTCTCCATTACCAAAGACCTCTACTGCTGTGACTATGCTGTCAACCAAGACTGGCTCAAGAGGCTGGCCCTGGCTTGATTTGCCTATCAAGACAACTGANCGACCATAGTANTCCGGATAATGTTTCATGNCCTACACCTTCTCNAGATTTTTGATATCTATTTTTTCTAATGCTCTATAGATATGGTCTTCCGACACGAATACNTTGTTTGCCAGGATAGTCTTGTAGGCCGGCTCTCCATATTCTCCCTGTTCAGGCTTGTCATTGGTAACCAGGTAAAGGGAATATTTGGAGCGGTCATCAGGCTCCATAAATTCCAGTATAAAATCAAATATGTTGATATTGCATTCAGTCTTAAAATAGTATTTCAGATTTAGTGTATTGATTTTGAATGGCAGGTCCAATTCTACTTTATCGGTAGAACTGGAAAGGGAGTCTCCCTGCTGGCTTCTTCTTGCCTTTGTAAGGTACCAATAATATTTCCAGCCAAGGCCAAAACAATAGGGGCATTTGGGATTTGCCTCGTTGCCATTGTAACATATACAGCGATTTTTCATTACTGTATGCCCAATGAGCCTCCATGTTCCATGTTCTTCCGTAAACTTATCAAATTCTCTTTTTAAAAAGTTCATTAAATCACCTGCCTACCATATGCGGCTNTTCAGGAGGTAGGAGCCTTCTGCCTTCTGCACGCTGACTGGTTGAGCAAAAACACTAGTAGAGCCTTTAAGTAGTTGCTCCCAGTATTCCAATTCTTTTCTCAGGTCATCCAGTATTGGTTTTATCTCATCATACTTGAAGGCATTTATAGCAAAATCACCAAGAGTGGTAGACTTGGAGCTGGTTTTTTCGAGGTATATTGCATAAAGAAGGTCGAGTTGTGTCTTGATGAATGTGTATTTNATAGCTGCCAGAGGAGGATTGTTGATATCAAAGGCATTGTTGTGTGTTTCGGCTATATCAACTGCCATCACAGAGTTATCGTATATATTAAAAAGAATAATTTTATCTGGCATGCTGTTCAGGAAAGAACCTATGCNGCTACTCCTTATGCTCCTTACAGTACANAATGCAGGAGTAACCTTTGACAGGAATTNAAACCTGGTTTCGTTATTTTTATATCTGACTTTTAAGACATACTCGTTGTTTTCCAGTAACCTTGGGATACTATAAGAGAATACTGTATGGTCTTCGAGAACCTCTACTACATTGAGTTCTCCTTTTACCTGTCCATGGCTTCTTATATATGGAATATCATTGAGGGAATAACCTGTAAGGGAAACAGAAACATCTTCCGGATTTACATTTCCATAAATTCTAAATCTTATTTCATCTATACCAGGTTCGATGTTTATCATTTCTTCTGGCTGGATGAGCTCAATTTCTCCTGCCCTATTACTGCTTAAAGTAGTTAGAATCAGGCTCTTGAAGTCTATTTCTTCTGAACGAGGTCTTTCATAGTAAAAGGAATGGATTTCTGACCAGACACTGTCGTCCTTTTTTATTCCGTAAATCAGGTCTATTACAACACGTCCTATATCAATTCCATCTGCATCAAAGGATATCTCCCTTTTATTTGGCTCTATTATATATTTTCCTTCATTGAGCTCATAACGGTTGCCAGCCATNTCATAGACTATAAATGAATTGATACCCTCTATTGGGGTATATTTCTGTTCCAGGAGAATCCTTCTTCGGTTGTTCGTGTGGAAATATATACTATTTTTATTTAGTTCTACTACAGCAGATGCTGTATCATATACAATATCAAGGGCCCTTACCCTGACAAAATATTCCTGGTTATATTCAAGCCCGTCTACTGTTATCCCGGCATGGTCAGAATCAGAATCTATGACCAGCTGGTAATCATTAAGGAAATTATTTGAATAGACCAGGTTAGTAAACCTTTTATCCCTGGCAATTTCAATATGGTAAGCCTCAGCATACTCTGCCTTTTTCCAGATAATTTTAGGGGAGTTTATGATTGACTGGTTGGCTGGGTGAATGATTACAGGTGGCTCAAGTAATACCAGGTCAGTTGTCCTGAAANAAAAGATATAATCTTTTTCCAGNTTCTGTCCTGTTATATTCCGGATACTGGAACTTATCCTGATNGTATATTCAGTNTTGTATTTAAGTGGCTCATCTGGAATAAATACAACAGTTTTTTTCTCATTATCATAATTGAACCTTCCAGGGATTATCCCATTCTCATTATAAAGGGTAATATTTCTGGAATTTATATAGTTCTGGTCTAAGTCATCAGAAAAAATGATTTTAATATCCTGTGAGATATCTACATCAACTGATTTGTTTTTTGGCTCTATATCTACTACATAAGGGTTCGAGTATGCTGGAAAGGCCATTTATATCCACCTACTCTTCTAGTTTATTTTTGTGGGCACCGCAGTATATAGGGTTATCTTCTGGATATTTTGCAGCATTGGCACATTGTGTTTCATTGTCATTTTTTAAGGACTGGCAACGGGGTCTTCCATCAGCAGTAAATGCCTCCAAGGTGGTTGTTTCTGCTGCCTCTTCTGTTTCTTCAATTACATCTTCTGTTATTTCTTCCTCTGTTGCTGTTTCCTCTGGCAACTCTTCTGTTTCCAGAGTTTCTTTCTGTATAGTTTCTTCTACAGGTTCAACTATACGGGTATCTTCCTTTACTTCCCTGCTGCCATATTCTTTCAGTATTCCAACAGATACTGCAAAGTATATATTGGACATGTCGTAATTTTTCAGCTCTTCTGCGGTAAAGGTCCGGAAATTCTTGCTTTTAAAGAGATTCGTCCGGGTCTTTGGGTCAAAGTATGCAGTGCCCTTATTTAGCACCACTTTGTACACATCGTTTACCCCCTTTAACAATTATCAAGCATAGGGGCAAAAATGCCCCTATGCATTATCAGTATAACTGTTATTAGTTCTGGCTTTCGTAGTCGTTTACATTGATTGTACGAACAAGGATTGGTTTTTCGTAGGTTACATCGAGNGCAATGTTCTTGGCCACAGAAACAGCCTTACCTTCATCCAATATTCCAATGCCATATCTCTCTTTAAACTTCAGATTGAAAATATCTCTGTATGGGTCAGTAAACTGGTCTGTGGTCATTTTTTCTCTCTGTACGATTACACCTACGTTGTTGCGGTCAATACAATACATATCAAAGGTCTTATCTACCTTGTTGAATGGAATAAATGGTGAAGCAATAATATTGATGCTTATTGGCAGGCGACCCTTGGTTGCATCCTGGTCGATGGTGCCAAGAGTAGCATCAGTACCAAGAGCAGGTTTGCTGAAGATATCAATGAGACCGTTCTTTACGAATACACCCCATGTGAGTGGGTGAACCAGCACATCAGTTGGCATATACTCATTATTCATCAGGGCAAGGATAATATCGAATAAGTCCTCGATAGCAAGTGTACCATTGTAGTTACCATATTCGTCACGGCCAGTTGTGCCGGCTTCTGGATACTGGTCCCTGATGGCATTATCAAAGGTTACCCAGCCGTGCTTGCTCATGGCTTTGAAAATCAATTCTTCTTTGAGCCTTGCCAGTGCCCGGCCGGCAGCTTCGATATGCATGCCAACAACTTCCCATTGGGAGTCCTCAATCATCTCTTCAGTGATTGCAACCATGACACCTTTTTTTGTCACAGTTACTTCAGCTGCTCTTTCTTTGAGCATGATGTCCAGTGTTTCTTGCCTGTATTCCTGTCCTTCGCCCATTTCGTACGCTCTAAGGGCTCCTATAGCCGGGAATACAATTCTGTTTCCACTTTCAAGGTTAATAGTCTTAAAGAACTTGTTGGCAATATAAAGTGGCTCGGCAGCCTTTTCCAGTGTTCCTTCCATAACCTTGGTCATCAGAACAGCTGCGTCAGTTGTGGTAAGTGCCTCTTTTAAAGTCATAGGCTTTTCGCCAACTTCGAACTTGCTCATATCTCCGCTGGCCATCAGAGGAGTATATTTTGTAACGAATTCTATGGCTTCTTTAGCCCTCTTGGGGTTGGTTTTTAGCAAATTGGCTATATATTCCTTGAAGTCATTTGTTTTTGCTTGTGTTGCAGACATTATCTTTGTTTCCTCCTTATGATATTTTGTCCTGCCCCTCCGTAATGAGAAGGGCAGGTGTTGTCATAATTTTCAGATAATTTTAATTACAGTTGTAACAGAATATCTACGTCGCCATAGACACCAGAGAAGTCATACTGGCTTGGTAGACCAGCAAGCTGGTGTGTTGCCTGGAAGTCAACTGTTACATTTACAGTTTCTCCGGGCCCTGTTGCTGTGTCTTCGGTAAGCTCTACCACAATCAGGCCAACCTCGTGGTCAATCCTCTTGACTACCTTATCGGTTACATCTTCGCCATTGAATTTAACCTTCACAGAACCCTTTACTAATGGTGTCTCATTCTGGAATACACGGAAGTAGAAGGTCTTGCCGGCTTCCATATTTTCATTGATTGTACCCAATGGTTTGTCTTTGTATGGTACAACAATGTTGGAGCCGTCTGTTAAGCCCGGGATACCTGTAGGAGCCATTGTCTTGTCAGCAAAGCCTTCCAGGTATCTTGGGTCATAGGGATGACCGTAGGTTTCATCCAGCTCTTCTGGCANGAATCCAGACTCATCAATATATTGCCCTTCAGGCATTACCCATTTCAGCCAGCCTGCATAGTTTACCAGGCCGTCATTTACATGGGCATTGAGGTTGATTACCTGTCCAACAATCTGCTCAATATTAGAGAGAACGGAACGATATGTTACAATTACCTCGGCATTGGCTTCGGCAATAGTAATCTCTCCAGCCTTGTTGTTCACGGCAACCACTTCTACCTCTTCTCCTGTGTCCTTGAGCTTTACTTTGATGTCCTCTGCTTTTTCGCCAGGATAAATTGCAACATCTAAAGAGACCTTTCCTTCAGCATCAGATTCTTTTTCTTCTGTCCTTAACTTTCCTTCCTTCCACTTAACAAACCGGCCGTTTTCGTCGGACATAACCTTGTCGCCTGGTTTTAATGGACCATAAGCACTGCCCCACTCTGTTTTCTCAGCATCTTCTTTCAGTAAGAAATAGGGCAGATTGATTGTAGACCTTGTATAAAAGACAGGCACATTGCCCTGAAAACTGTCATCTATATCTTCATACACGTTCAGGTTGGAAACACCACAGGGAACATTGCCAGCCCTTACATATGATGTGTTCTCATCAATCTTTTCGACTACTTCCTGTCCGCCATTAGCAAGAGTGACAACGTTGTAATACATGCCATCATCAAAGGATTTTCTTTCATATTCGGGGTCGATGGCTACAATTCTACCCTTCGGGATTACTATCCAGCCACTCTGGCCACCAAAGTGGAATTTGAATTTTCTCTTCAGACGAGGGTCAACTGCTTTCCTACCGCTTGGTGCATCACCTTCGTCCTTAATAAGGTTTGTTTGTGTTCTCAAGTATTCTTCTGAGTCGCCCTTCAGGATTCTGGGCTTAGNATTCATATTGTACAAAGCCATTCTTCGTTTTCCTCCTTACTTGTTTTTGGTNGGTTTAAAAGTTAGATTAGACTTTTCAATNCTTTGCTGATGTCATNCAGATTAATGTCTNCATCATTGTCTCCTTCTACCGTATTTACTGTAATCACTTTGCTGTCATCATTGGAGTTGTGGAGACCTTCTTTTTGTAATGGGTCGCCAGGGACTGTAACATCATCCTCTTCGTCTGCCTTTTCTTCAAGTCGTTTTGCCTCTTCTTCAAGGTCAGCCAGGGAATCCTTCAGGGATTCTTCAGTCCTCTTAATATGGGATTCAAGGGCTTCTTCAAATTCTTCCTTATCCAGTTTGCCCAGTTCAATTTTCTTGTTAACAACCTTTTCAGCAAGGATTTTGTGCTGTTCAGCCCTTAAACCAGCATTTTCCTGGGCAAGTTGCTCCAATTCGTCTTTTAACTTTTCAAGTTCAAGTTTCAGGCTCTTGTTTTCTTCTACGATACTATCCCTTTCTGCAAAAGCTGAGTCTCTCTCTTTTTTAACTTTTTCTAGTTTTTCCTCCAACAGCTTGACCATATTTTCTTTGGTTTTATTTTTTTCTTTTAAGTTTTCAAGCTGTTCTTGCAAGTCTTTTACATCTACATCCATCTTTTTACCTCCTTGTTGGCCTTCCTTTATTACCCTCCCATTTCTTGCCTCATAGCTGGGGACAGAGCCATTCTGGTTGTCATCCTTTGAGTCAATGATTCTTGCATAACTATCAGCCGGAGTATTGACAAATGATACTTCCAGGAACGTAATATCTTTTAAAATAAGAGTAGCTGTCTTGCCATCATATTTTTCTCCTGGCCAGTGTTCACACCATCCATCTGTCATCCAGTCGGTATTACATATACTGCAGTGTGCATGTTCTGCCCGCCCGCCCACAGAAACTGTATGATATCTGCCATCCTTTGTTTTTTCAACAGCATCTTTGTCTGTTATTTCTGCAGTAAGGACTATCGCAGGTGGGCCTGCTGTGGATATCTCCCTGTATTCTGCTTTGATTACCCTTCCTATGGGCTCTCCGCTACGAGTATTATGATGGGTTAATACAGGCTTGTTGTACGGGTATGTCCAGGAATGAACCCCTGTATTCTTTTCAGCGCTTCCCATAAGCTCTTTAGCAGTATAGGTATTGTAGTTGCCTGTAGTAAGAGCATGTATTGCCTCAATAGTTACTGTAACCTTTTCTTTATTGTCACTAAAAAGGCTTTCAGTAATTGTTATTGGGTCGTTTTTTTTCTGGGAAGAACCATTAAGAGAAAAATTCTCCTGGAACTCAAATACTCTCACCCTCATCCCCCCTTTCTGTCGGGGTTAATACATTATCTATCCTTATAGTTGCGGGAATTTCATTCAGTTTGCCAAGGTCGATTTTTTCTTCTTTATTTCTTATAATCAGGGACACTTCCTTATACCCACCCTCTTTCAGTGAAAATAAAAAACCAGAATTATAGGCAAGATTTAATTGTTGTTCAAAGCCCCTGTAAAAATCCTTCATCAAGACAGAAAAATAAATCCTAAGGTNTTCTGGNTTGATATCTTTTAAATTCCTTTTTACTGTCTTCTTCAGTTCTTCCAGGCTGNTGTGGACTTTTTCCAGGGTATCATCATATGACAGNTCAGTATCAACTTCTATATATTCAGAAGCTCTTTCTTTTCCTTTAAGGAATTCGTTTTTAACACAGATATCAATATAGAACCTCGCCCTGAGGAAGAAATCCTCTACAAGTTCATTGACCTCTATGCCCTTTTTTACTGCTTCTGTTNCCTTTTCTTTGAAGTCCATAAAAATGGAACTGAGNCTATTCCTTTCTGAGTTGTATTCAGGTGTTCCTGTTTTATCAGAATACTGGTTTTGCGGCTCATTTCTGTTATCTGTATCGGCANTACTACCTTTTCCTCCGAACATATTGTAATTCAGCCTGTTTTCATANTTAACTGGCTCCATGCCTATAGCTGACCTCATCTCTTCATGTGTCCAGGCATTGTGTTCAAACATATATACTGCATGGTTTTCNTGCTTGATTTTCAGGTCTGTATCGATTTCCTCGAACTCGAACACGGCTGAATGTTCGNAATTAAGCAAGGGGTCAAACCCTCCCTCAAGGAGGAGTTCCCTCAGAATAAAGTGGTTTATAAAATCCTCCTGTACTGTCTGGAATGCTTCAACCCTGTCCCTCATCTCAGCAGACTGGTTCTCGGCTGTACTCCTGTTGGATGTAGCAGACCTTCCCATCAGTGTTTCCGAGACACCAAGTCCTGTAAAAACCCTTTTTTCAAAATANTCCAAATATTTTTCAGCCGGAAGATTTCCCTTTGTTTCAAGGATGTCTACNGAGTGTCTTTCAGGGACAACCAGTCCGCCATCTATTGGCATGCTGCTGATTTCACTCCGCATTGCTTCTATTTCTTCATCTGTGGCCTCATAGCCGGGTTCTGCTATACCTACCTTGTATATGAATAACGGATACAGGAAACGGTGTATGAGCCTTGCCACATTGTCTTCTATCTGGCGGAGGAGTTTTACATCATCAATCACTGGTACCAAAAATGGTACACCGAAGAACTTTCCTGCAGGCTTTTTGTAGAAAACATGGATTACATCTTCCGGATTGAATTCTACCTGTTCTTCTCCATTATCCTGTTGGTATTTCTTGATTGTGCCATGCTTATCTGCCTTAATTTTTACTGTTTCCGGTGGCAGAATAAAATAGGCACCAACAGGCTTCTTTCCTCCAAGACCCTTGTATTGCAATCCCTTTATTGTGGGCATCTGTGAAGGGTCTACTCTTTTTTTAACAATGAACACATTATGAAATTTAACCAGGTTTTCAGCTATGTCTCTCCAGAATTGACCAATAGGCTGACCCATTGCATCAGAAAGAAGGGTAAGCCTTTTTGTCATATAGTTTTTTACTCTTTCATCTCTGCAGACTATATGGTAGCCAGATTTAAACATGAGTTCCACATGTTTATCAAGGGCCTGTCTTACATAGGAATCTGTATTGTAGGCCCTAATGATTTCTTCAAAATCGAAATCAGGTCCATTGAATTCGTCTGCCCTTGAACCGCTGCCAAAGACGGCGTAGCCTACCTTTTTTATTATCCTGGCAAAAGGATTATCTTCCTGTTTTTCCTCTATCCTTGTTTTCCTTGATAAAAATGGATTCCTGAACCAGTCNCTTACTCTTTCCATAAAGCTTTTTTCTATTGTTTTTCTTTTTACCTTACTCACATTCTTTGCCACCTGCCTTATTCTACATCGAAAAACACAGTGTGTTCATCGACAAGACCCTGTCCTTTTTCAAACACAAACATTACCTGGGCAGGCCTGGCACCTGTCTGCATCAGATTGGATGACAGGTCATCTCCACCGACCATACTNGGCAGAAGTATTCTCCTATAAGAGGGTCCTTCTGTTGCCAGATGATGAAGGTGNCCCTGGCAAAGATATGTCATCCTTGCGGGCAGTCTTTCCAGACCTATGATACCAAGAGCCTGGCTCCTGGATACAGGAGTATCTATTTTTGGTGTCATCTGGTTTCCATGGAACTGGACCAGGTAAAAATCATAAATGTTGTGAATTTTGTACTGGATATTTCTTGAATCAACTGTAATCTTTTTATAATCTTTTAAGAGGCATTCCAGCATCTTGTTAGCCAGTACGTCCCAGTTGATATCTCCCTTGGAATGGTTTCCGGGGACACCGGCATAGTGTATATCTGGATGATAGTCATGTATTGTAAGGGCAAACCTTGTCAGGTCATTTACATAGCCTATGACCTGTTCTTCATAAAGGATGTCCTGGTTGTCTCTCTGGCCGGGATAGACGTTTGCTTCTGGAGAATCTGGCCCATCTCCATAGTTCAAAATGAGGATTTTTTCAGGTTTGTGCATTTCTATCATCTTGATGGCTTCATTAAGGTATTTGTCTACCCTTTTTTCAAAGACAACCTTGTTGTAAGAGTTTCCACCCAGGATTTCCTCTCCTATAACGAGCTTGCCCTTATGCCAGTCAGATATATTGACTACAAGGGTTTTTAAAGTCTTATTATTATCTCTTTTTATATGGGTTCTGGGTGGNCTGTATTGAATTTTACCGAGATTCTCTATGATTCTATCTGTGTGTTTTTTTGCAATATAGTCTCTTTCTTTGTACTTTTTGTTTTCTTCTATTGCCCTTTTATATTCTTTCTGTTCTAACAGACGATAATATAACATTTCTTTTCTGTCCAGTGCAACATCAACCAGTTCAGCAACGGATTTTTCCTCCTTTACCTCTTCCCTGAAAGGGACACTGTCATGGTTTATTCCATAGGCTTTAAGGACAACGTATACCTCCCTGATTGATAACCCGACATCAAGGGCTGTTTCCCTCTTTGTCATGCCCATCTGGCAATAGTTTTCAAGAATTCTGTCAAGAGTTTTTTCATCGATATCAAACTCGCCAAATGGTGCTTGAAAAATATAGATATCGCCTATTTTTTCGTAACTATATTTGCCATTTATTTTTTTATAGTATTCTATATCTTCAAATCCATCTTCGTATTTGTCTTCGTATTTATCTTCCTGTAATTCTTTATCAAAATCCTGGTAGTCTTCCACGGTTATACCGTGTTTGTCCATCCAGTATTTAAGGGCTTTATGGTCACAGCCGAGCTCCCTGGCTAGGGGTCTTTGCCCGCCGTATCTTTTCAGGAGATATAACAATGTATCCCTGTCATTTTTAATCATATCGTAATTCAAAAAATCCCCCCCTTTTTTTGAGAACCTAATCAGTTGTCAAGTCACAGACATAGGTAATCCTGTTGCCACTTTTTATCCATTCCCTGTATTCCTGATTGTTTTCAAGGTTTACTATTGGAATATCGGAGGCTTTTTGCGGCATAAATGGACTGTGATACTGGCTGTATTCTCCAGGGTCAAGACAGTTGCCAAGGTCAATTGTCTTGAATGTTCCTGTTTCATTGTCATAGTAGGTTCCATAGCCATTGCTTATCAGGAATGACTCTATCCATTTAACAACACCTTTCGAGAAAGAGAATTTATCTATAGTATTCAGGGTATTGGCAAACTTAGTTAGTACATTGTAAACTTCTTTTAGTTTTGCCTTTTCAAAGAGCCAGATTGAATCTTGGTCAAACAAATCTATCTGTTGGTATATTGCCTTATAAAGGTCAATAATCTTGCTTTCTATCTCGTCAAAAATATCGTCTATCCTGTCATAGATATAGTCTGCAAACTCTTCAAGATAGATGCAGTCCAATATATTGTCTGGATTGTCAAAATCGCCAGCTATCCCCTCGAACAANCCGTAAATTTTGCTTATAACAGCCATCTCTACATCTCTGAGAGCCCTTATTGCTTTTCCAAGTAGAGACNTGACAGGGGACATGAGAATATTTATAAGTGTATGTTCTATCTTTTTTAGGATATCTGTTCTTCTATTGAATGATAGTGCCAGAATTGCCCTTAGTGCATTTATGGCATCAATTATTCGTCGAAGATTAAGGCTTTTTATTTTTTCATCAAGGTTTCTTAGGTCATCATCTATGCCAAGTTGCTTTAGGATAGCTTTCAGAAGACAGCATATAGTACCATCAAGATTATCATAGGGTGTTGCAAGCAACATATAACCAAGTCTTTGAACAAAGCTTTCAGATGAATTTATTTTTTGATACAGTCCATAAGACTGGCTTGCAGTATAACCCAGGCTATTCTTAACTCTTTTTATATCTTTTTCTATTTCGGCTATTTTTGCTTGTAAGGTTGCAACCCTTTCCTGGTTTGAGGAAGCCACTGCCTCACTATATTGGTTATAATAGCTTTCTTTTTTTCTTTCTAACTCTTGAAAGATTTCATTCAGGATAGAAACCTCTTCTCTGGCTTTATCCTTGAGGTCTTCCCTGTATATAACATCAAGGTAATCATTATTAAGGCCGTAATAGTTTACAAGCCTTTTTATATAATTGGAAAGGCTCTGGGTTTCTGTTACTGCAAGACTTTTTATCATATCCAGGTCACTTTCGGTTTCTCTTTTAAGAATAAGTAACCTTTTATAATAATCTATGGCCATATCTCCATCTATCTGTCCAAGCCTATCCTCAAATACAGAGATAGCATTGTCCTCTTCTTCGGTAGTAAACTGCTGGCAGTAATATCTCTTTATGGCAGCTGGCTTGTAAAAACTAAATCCATCATATTTTGCAAGCCTTTCTTCAGCCTTGTGTATAAGAAAGTCTATATCAATACAAACCTTTTCGGTCTTTTCTTCTAGCTCACTGGAACTTACATAGATATCTTCACTTATTATTAGTTCGCTATATTTATTTGGTGGAGCCTTTCCAAGCTCGTAAAATATATTGGGTCTATATTCTATTCCTCTATTGTAATTGGACATTTATTTCACCCTTTTATGTATATATATAAACACGGGAGGAAGGGGGAGGGAACCCCCCGTGCTTATAGCTTTTTCCTTGTTGGGGACTGCCTGTTAAAACCACGACGTCCCCACGAACTTTCTCTCCTAAGCCATTCTGGAGGGCNATAATGTATACTCTTCATATGCCTTACATAGTTTGGCTCTCCTTCTAAATCACTATAGAGCTGTCTCTGTTCTTTAGAAGTATTTCTATTGCCAAAAATGAATTGTTCATTGGTAGTCTCAAGCCTTCTATTTACCTTGCCCATTATTGTTGCTATCCTTCTCTTTTCCAGAAGCTTGGTTATCTCCGGAAACTCAAGGTTAAAGGCGAGTATTGTAAGAACGAAAGCGTCGTGAGCGTGCTCATTTTCACTAGTATAAATTGGTTTTCCTGTAACACTCCTCTTTACCACCTGATAGTTTTCCATCTGTTTGATGAGGAGTTCATCTTCTTTGGAAAACATCAGCTGGTCTCTTTCTAGCAGAATTTGTGTTTGTGTAATCATAAAGTTCTTGACTTCTTTTTTGTCTATAGTATTGTCGGTCGGGTCCCTGACTTCTATTTTTTCATTAAAGGCAACCCCTTTAACAATTTCTTTTCCTATCTTTTTCTTCAAGACCTCGACCTGGTATTCGCCATATCCTCTATCGAGATATATTTTCTGGGGTCTCCAGAAGTTGTATAACTCTATAATCTTATTAACAGCATTATCGAAGGTCCATTCCGTAGATGGAATTTCAACCCTATCGATAACCCTGATTTTTTGCAATTCATCATCATNCTCGGACACAACTATCTGTGTGGCTGCCCCATACTTATCCCAGTCNCTACCGATAATCCTGATTCTATCAGGCATCGGNGAGCGTTGCTTCATATCTTCATAGGTATAATCAAACCTGGAACTATCAAGTTTTGCCTTATTATAAACACCTGTGGTTTCGTCTCCAAACTCGGCCTCGACTTCATGGATGTAGCCCTGGGCACTAAACATGGCCTGGAGCTCAGCATCCATTTCTTCTGACCAGTTTGGCGAGCACCAGGATGGATAATGGTACTGGGTCCAGCCATTAGCCGAGCTGTCTGTCCGTTCATGATAATTTTCACATAACTCAACATTTCTTGTTTTAAGCCACAATTCTTTATTTGTAACCGAGTATGTCTTGCTGGCATTAGTGCACCAACTCCAGAACATCTTTCTCTGCCCTGTTGGTGTAGAAGAACACCAGATTCCTATTCTGGTCATATCTTCCAGTTGCATACCCATGATAGAGTTGATATCGGCTTCTGTCATATAGTCTGTTTCATCAAGAAATATGTATGTTGCACCCTGTCCACGAATAGAGGGGGCACCCTTACCTGTTCCAGAGCCAGCAGACAAGCCAAGAATCAATGAGCCATTTCCAAATTCTATTCTTTGTGGGCTCTGTACATTTCTTGTTACAGACATCTGCAAGAGAGGTGATTGATTTATAAGCTTTCTTAATTCATCAAATATGGTATCAACCTGTATACCATATGGACCTATAACAAGGATTCTTTCCGGTCTTCCGTCAGGTTGAACAAAAGCTCTCCAGAGCATATAAAGGGTCATACAAAAAGTTTTTCCAAGGCGACGACCCCAGCGAGCAACCTTTTTCAGGGATTTGTCCCTCATTATTTTTTTCTGATACCACCGTGGATTTACATCTAAAATAGCCTGCGAAAAGGTAACAGGGTCATCAAATACTTCCCTGAGTTCTTCATCTTCCATCATCTGTTGCACAACTAGCTGAACATCTTTTATAGCCATATTGCTTTTCACCTGTTTTTAGAACATTCTGACAACATAATAGAAAGNATTANCGGTGGTATCTTCTGGCTTCCTGACCAAGTCCTGATGCCAGAANACCTCTGGTGCGTTTAATATGCTCCATTGCTCTGGCTCTTGAAGCATAGTTTGTTTCTGTGTCAAGGTAGTTNCCGCCAAGGTAGTTCATATTTTGGTAAAAATACTTTTTCTGTGATGCANCTGCATGCAAATGGGGATACATTTCGACCCCCATTTTGCCAAGGGTTCCTACAATAAGCCATGGGGCAATACCATAGATANCATTTTCCGCNATTTCTTTGNTAAGGGCTGGCAAAAATGCCTCTCCNNGTTTCATTCTTGAACTAGTACCCCAAACAGTAANACCTAGTTGTAGCAGTGCACCAAAACCACCAATCCTNATATTGTCAGCATTGGCTTTCAGCTTATCAGCCAATGCCTCATATCCTTCTTCGGNAAGATGCGCTTTGGCTGCCTGTTCTCCCATAAATTTTGCCTGTGTTGCTGTAGCATTTGCTCTTGTTCTTAGTTCTTCTTTAAATCCTCTATTTTTCATAAAGTCTTTGTAATTCATAAGGTACCACTTCTTTATTACAGGTTGTTTTCCAGACCAAACTTACTCAATGCCAGTGTAAGGTCACCAGATGCCCCAAGACCGGGATTACTCCTGAAGTCATATGACATAGCTTCTGCTTGCTGAATGCCTGGCACCTCATTGAGTATTTTTGGTCCAAAGTATTTGTTGTTTATTACTGCATNACCTATCATTCCAGCAGATACTCCAAGGGTTATTCCATGACCAAGTGATGTAAGGTTATATCCTGTCCAGAAATTTTCAAATNTTCTTACTCCACCCGGTCTAATAAACCGTTTCCAGTCCATCTAATTCACCCCTTTATATGAANGGAATCAATGGGACATCATAGTCTGGGTCCCTTAATTTTTGAAAACCAGCATAACCTATACCGACAGCACCTGCTCTTTGAAAGGCGTTCATATATCCTGCTTCTTTGGCATGTCTTGAAAGAACTTCATCTATTTTTTTAGTTCTGTATAGTCCTGCACCCTTAATCTTGCCGGATTTAAAAATATATTCTTCAGCTGCCTTTCCAAGGTCAGCATTTTCTTTAATCAGTTGGTCGACAACCTCTCTAACATAGGGATTATCACTACCAAGTTGCTTTGCCGCNTTCCTTAAACCCTTTTGTATCTGGACAATATCTTTTCCTGCACTCCAGGCTGTTTTCATTGCCTGTGCAGCCCCATCAAAAGCTCCTGCTATTCTTCCTGTTGCTTGGAAGCCATCAATAAGACCATTAATAGCTTCTCCCCAGAATTTAAACATATTGGCCATCTAATCCACCACCTCTTCTGGAGTTATATCAATAGTATTTTCTTTCTCTTCCCTAAACTTATCCAGCTGGGCTTTCATATCGGCAATGATTGTACTTGGGTCAAGGTTTGCTGCTTGACCAGCCTGAACTTTATCCTTTCTGGTCCCTTGCATCAATGTAAGGATTTTTTCCCTTCTGTTTAAAAGCCTTTCTTGCAGGTCATACGCCTTGTTGATTTGTGGCTGGGTTATTGCTTGCCCCTGTTCTGTAATTCCAACTATAACATCTTGAACTATGTCAGCATCTATAGCCAGCTTTTTATTGCATCTCAATATGGATATATCTATATCAACTAGATTGCGTATCATAGAGACGTCAACCATGTCTTCTTCANTAACATCAAATTCTTTTATATATCTTTTTGTTAACTCTTCTACTGTTGCTGCCTCTACCGGGCAAACTTCACCATAAGGAGCTTTGCCCATTTTAAATATCGGACACACATCTGCATATGGACATTCATCTGCCTTGCATCTGATTGGAATTGTTGCATAAAAACCATGCCTTAAATTAGATAAATGCCCTGCAAGTTCTTTTGCTTTTCTTCCCTCTTCGGATAGTTGCCAGGCATCACCTCTAGGAAGATTCTTTGTTACTATCTCTTTACCCCTTTTTGTCCGTGGTCCAGTCTGGCCAGTATTAGCCATGAAATCATCCTCTCTAATGGGCCTGCTGTCATTTAATTATTCTTATCTTGTCTGGAAAAACAAAAAATCTCTTGCAGGCAAGTTCTTTGAGAATTTTTTTATCTATTAACAGACATACAGGCATTTCTGCTAAATGAGAAGAAAAATAATACCTGAAAGGCTTTCCTTCTATATATGTAACACCAGATTTATTCTGGTGGATAATACTTTTGACGTCCCAATACAATCTATCTGCACAGTATCCCTCATTATCAAGAAAATTTAATATGGTCTCTTTTTCAATCAACATACAA
>JGI24713J26584_10000215_pt1 | contig 41332 bp, 29 predicted proteins | sample BioPla4DNA1_FD_26584 | JGI IMG/M metagenome (IMG submission 26584) | reverse complement strand
GGAAAGAAAATGTATGGGGGCATATATAAAAGCTATTATACTGCCCACATGGAAATATGCTTTACTATCTACCTCGACAATCAAATTATTAGTTGCCATAAGTACTAGNGCCGCACCTAAATATAATACACCGGCATAAAAAGCAACTATAAAGAATGCCTTAAATACAGCCATAAANCTTTCACTAAATCCAATTTTGGACTTTATAGACGGTATCCATATAAATCCAATAATTAATATAAAAAAGATTACCATAGTTCTTATAACTGTTTCAGGATTAAATGCTTTTAGTACATACACCAGGACCAAATAATATATAGTTGCTGCAAGAATTGCTACAGCACAAAAAACAAGTCTAATTTTTGTTCCCGAGAAAAAGCGCTCATAAATCATCTGCAATAGCATATATATAGTTGCACCAAGCAAAAATGAAATTAAAAACTCTGAAAAATTAGTTAACTTATTGTTATTAATGTAACATGAGGTTAATATAGCCGAACATAAAAACAATATTATAGAAACCGGATAACGTTTAACTGTCGAAGTAAGGCCCTGGAGGGTTGTTAAAATCTTATCTCTTTTCTTCATATAAGNATCTCCTTTTTTATAAGTAGTGTCAAGTCTGACACNCTGTTCTACTTTTAAAATACTAGGGGACTTTCAATGTTCTAAATAAGTTGTTACANCTAATCTTATAATATCCTAAATATTATAACATATCAGTAAAATAGTGCCAAGATAAATAAAAACCATCTCATAAACCCCTTTTAATTTTGGTAAATTTATCGGTAGTGTTATGAGATGGTTATTTTCTTAATTGCAAATCAATTAAAATCTAAAGTGTTAATTATTATCTATTTGTAAAACATCATCTTTACCTACAGGAAGTAAAATTGCTAAAACTATACCTGCAACAGCAGCAAGAGCAAGTCCTGATACACTTACTGTATCTGTAATCGGTATACTATCACAACCGATTCCTAATACAAAAATAATCGCTGCAATCATAAGGTTTCTACTATTACCAAAGTTAAGTCTGGAATTAATCAAAATTCTAACACCGACAGAAGAAATCATACCATACAAGACAATACTTATGCCTCCGGTTACCGGTGAAGGAATACTGGTTACAAAACCCCCAAACTTCCCAATCAAGCCCATTACTATTGCAATACAGGCCGCTATACGGATAACAGCCGGATCATAATTCTGTGTAACAGCCAGTACACCGGTATTTTCACTATAAGTTGTATTTGCAGGTCCACCAAGTAAACCGGCCCAGGCAGTTGCCAATCCATCACCCATAAGAGTTCTATGAACTCCCGGATCATCCATGAAGTTCTTACCACAAACAGCACTGTTGGTAGTTATATCTCCTACATGCTCAATTAATGTAACTAAGGAAATTGGGGCAATTGCAAGTATTGCATCCAGATTAAATTTAGGAAGTAAAAATAACTGTGATTTAATATTTGAATCCATTAAGGAGAAAAATTCTGCATTTTTAACCGGATCCAAGTTAACAAGTCCTAATGGTATACATACCAAATATCCAATAATGATAGCAAAAAGAATTGGCATTAAATTATATATTCCCTTTGCAAATACAGATATTCCAATGCAAGTTGCAAGAACAATGACTGTTATTAATACTGCTTTTAAGCTAAATACCATTTCACCAGCATCATTTTGTAGATAAAATGCACTGTTAATTGCAGTAGCACTTAATCTTAATCCTATTACAATTATAATCGGTCCAGTTACAATAGGAGGTAATAGATTATTCACCTTTTCATAACCAACTAGCTTAATTATTATTGAAAAGATTGCATATATAAGACCCGCAACAATCAATCCGCCCTTTACAGCTGCAAGTTTAGGCAAAAAATCAGGATCACCTATCCTAGAATCACCTATAACAGCTGTTATTCCAACCATAAATGCAAAACTTGAGCCCAAAAAAACAGGAACCTTCTTTTTTGTTATTAAATGAAATAACAAGGTTCCTGTCCCTGCACAAAATAGTGTAATTGAAGTATCAAGCCCTGTCAATGCGGGCACTAATACCGTTGCACCAAACATGGCTAATACATGCTGAAGACCAAGTATGATTTTTTTGTGTAGTGATTTCTCTCCCATATCTTTCTCCTTTAATTTTATGTTTTGTATAATTTTAAATTTTAACCTTGTATATGATACAGTATTTGCATTAATAAATCAATAGTAAATTTTAAAATAATTTTCTTTAAAAATGATGCCCCATGTTATTTATGAGGCATCATTAAAAACAACAATAAAATCTTCTTAAACATTTACATAAATATATATTTTAGTATAAATGCTATTGCTAATATATACATGACAACACTGATTTTTTTCTCTTTTACCTTACCGGTAATCAAGTTGATTACTACGTATGAAATAATACCAAAGGCGATTCCCTCAGATATACTATAGGTAAAAGGCATAGCTATGAGACATATAAATGCCGGAATTGCTTCTGACATATCATCAAAGTCAATTTTTAGTATAGAACTTATCATGTAGAAACCTACAATAATAAGNGCCGGTGCTGTGGCAAAACTGGGAATTGCCAAGAAAACAGGTGATAAGAATATGGAAAGACCGAATAATATTGCTACAACAAAGGATGTAAGTCCTGTTCTTCCACCTTCAGATACACCGGTAGCACTTTCTACATAGGTTGTTACTGTAGATGTTCCAAGTAAAGCACCTGCAGTTGTTCCTACTGCATCAGCCATTAGAGCACCTTTTATACGTGGCAAATTACCATCTTTATCTAACATATTCGATTTAGAAGCAACACCAATTAAGGTTCCTAATGTATCGAATAGGTCAACAAAGAGAAAGGCAAATACAACTACAAAAAAGTCTAGAGANAAAATATTGGAAAAATCCANTTTAAATGCCACATCAGCTAGAGCAGATAGTTGAAANCCNCCGGAAAAATCAGGAAGTAAGGAATAATATCCGGCAGCCGGATCAACAATATAAAGTCCTGAAAGTTGGCATATGATACCAAGAATCCAAGTTGCAAGAATTCCAAATAAAATACCGCCCTTTACCTTTTTAATTAACAGTATTGCAGTTATTAATACACCGATAATCGCAAGTATAACACTTACATTTTCAGTTCGTGTTACTCCTTCTCCATTAAAAGCATGAAATTGAACTAGTGTGGCTGCATTGTCCTCAACAATTCCCGCGTTCTGTAAACCTAAAAAAGCTATGAATAAACCTATACCAGCACTAACCGCAAGCTTTAAGGTCATCGGAATCGAACTAAAAATTGCTTCACGAACTTTAGTTAAAGATAAGAGTATAAAAATTAATCCTTCAATAAATACTGCTGTTAAGGCAACCTGCCAGGAATAACCCATTTTTATAACTACCGTATAAGCAAAATATGCATTTAGTCCCATACCGGGAGCTAAGGCAAAAGGATAGTTTGCTAAAAAGGCCATTAATAAAGTAGCAATAAATGACGATATGGCTGTTGCCATAAATACTCCATTGGGGTTCATTCTAGCAGAGCCCTCAAGTCCTAAAATATCATTAAAAGCTGTCATGGTACTTGGGTTTACAGCAAGAATGTAAGCCATAGTCATAAATGTCGTAATTCCTGCCATCACTTCTGTTTTAACATTGGTTTTGTTTTCTTCCAACTTGAACATTCTTTCTAACATATGCTTCCTCCAGTAAATTCCTAATAAATAGATTATTTATCACGGAATAATTGTATCAAATGTTACTAAATCATACAAGATATCTACTTATTAGATATTTTAATCTTATTTATTAGGATTCACTTTGTTCCTCTTTAATATTCTCCTCAATTACTTTTTGTTGTACATCGGATGGAGCTTGCTCATACCTAGCAAACTCATATGAAAATTCCCCAAAACCACCGGTCATAGAACGTAAATCCGTAGAATATCCATGTAGTTCAGCTAAAGGTATGTCTGCCAAAATTTCCTGTTTACCGTCAACAGGATTCATACCTAATACACGACCCCTTCTCTTATTTAAATCACCCATAACATCACCGGTGAATTTGTCCGGCACAAGAACCTTTAAAGATACAATAGGCTCTAAAAGAACAGGGGAAGCTTCCATAAATCCCTGCTTAAAGGCTAATATTGTTGCCAGCTTAAAGGCCATTTCTGAAGAGTCTACAGGATGGTAAGATCCGTCTACTAAGGTTGCTTTAATGCCTACTACCGGATAGCCTGCCAAAGGTCCCTTAAGAACACTCTCCTGCAAGCCTTTTTCAACAGCAGGGAAATAGTTCTTAGGTACAGCACCGCCAAATATTTTTTCTTCAAAGATATATTCTTTTTCTAAATCTCCTGAAGGTTCAAATTCCATCAAAACGTCACCGTATTGACCATGTCCGCCGGATTGCTTTTTATGTTTACCGCGAACACTGACCTTCTTACGTATAGTCTCTCTATAAGGTACTCTAGGCTTCAAAACTTCAACATCAACCTTATATTTAGATAAAAGTTTGCTTACTGCTACATCTAGATGTTGATCACCAATTCCATAAAGAAGGGTCTGCCTATTTTCCTTATCATTTACTACTTTTAAGGTAAGATCTTCATCTGTAAGTTTTGCCAAAGCTTGGGATACTTTATCATCATCTCCCTTATTCTTGGTCCTATAACGGATATAAGTATAAGGTTCTGATACCTCAATAGGATCATACTCAATAGGATCTGCCTTAGTAGCCAGGGAGTCTCCTGTGGCTGTTTCTGACAGTTTAGCCAGGGCACCTATGTCACCGGCATGGATTTCATTTACTTCTATTTGTTCTTTTCCACGTAGGATATATAGTTTATTAACCTTTTCTTCAATATCTTTATTCACATTGTATAAGGGAGTATTAGTCTTAAGAACACCTGAGCAGACTTTAAATAAGGAAAATTTACCGATAAAGGGATCGACAATAGTCTTAAATACCCTTGCTGAAAATGGTTTTGAAGAATCATAATTACCTTCAAAGCTTTCACCGGTCTTTACATTTTTGCCTGATATCGTAAGCTTTGTAGGGTCGGGGAAATACTTAACAATTGCCTGTAAAAGCATGGTTGTGCCTTGGGCATTAAGGCCTGAACCCATTAGTACAGGGACAACAGAGCCATCTATAACATTAGCTCGAAGCGCCTGAGAAATCTCTTGCTGGGTAAATTCTTCACCACTAAAATACTTATCCAGCAATTCTTCACTGGTTTCCGCAACAGATTCCAGCAGGGTTTCTCTAAACTTCGAAAGATTTTCCATAGTATAATCAGGAATCTCACATTCCTCATAATTACTTCCTGTTGTAAATCTTCTACCTGCCATCTTTACAACATTGACAAATCCAACGAATTTTTCATTTTCTCTAATAGGTACATGGAAAGGGGCAATCTTCTTGCCATACAATTCACTTAAATTCTCTACTACTTCTCTAAAACTAGCATTGTCTACATCCATATCAGTAACAAAGAACATTCTAGGCAGATTGTACTTTTCACAGAACTCCCATGCCTTTATTGTTCCTACTTCTACACCGGACTTAGCTGACACAACAATAACAGCGGCATCAGCAACTGCTAATGCTTCCTCTACCTCTCCTATAAAATCAAAATATCCCGGTGTGTCTAAAAAGTTGATTTTTGTATCTTCATATTCAATAGGTACTACTGTAGTGCTTATGGAGAATAGTCTTTTCTGTTCTTCTTTGTCGTAGTCACTGATTGTATTCCCCTCTTCAACCTTGCCTTGACGTTTAAGAATTCCAGTTGAGTAAGCCATGGCTTCGACTAAAGTAGTCTTGCCACAGCTTCCGTGGCCTAGCAAAACAACATTACGTATCTTTTCTGAACCATAAACATTCATACCATATTCCTCCATTACATTATTTAGTAAGTAGTAGAGTAATAACAAGTCAATATGTTGTTACCCAATTATACCTCTTAGTTTATTTTACTAAATAAACCCTGTGATTACAATAGTTTTACGGAATATTTAACAATTATATTGTAAATATATAGTTTTGAACTTTAAACCGTAACGCTTTAAACAATCAGAGTATTGACAGAGAGTTTGATTAAGAGTATAATCCCCCTAAGATTAAAAAAATTATTGGATTCTATTATGTTTAAAGAATCTTAGATTGCTTAATATATAGAATATATAGTTAAAGGAGTTTTTTATATGATTATTGTAATGAAGCCAAATGCAAAACCAGAATCCATTCAAAAAATAAAAGCCATCATAGAAGAAAGGGGCTTAAATGCACATATATCAGATGGCCATGAAGTTACTATTATCGGAGTAGTCGGTGATAAGTCAAAACTGGTAGACCAAAACTTAGAAATATATGAAGATGTAGATAAAATTGTTTCCGTTACAGAAAGCTATAAGCTTGCCAATAAGAAATTCCACCCTGAACCTACCAAAGTAAAAGTTGGAAATGTGATAATAGGGGGAGACACCACAGTAATAATGTCCGGTCCTTGTGCTATAGAAAGCAGAAAGCAACTTCTTGATACTGCCCATGCTATTAAAAAGGCCGGAGCCCATATATTACGTGGGGGTGCTTATAAGCCAAGAACTTCACCCTATGCATTCCAAGGACTTGAGGAAGAAGGATTATCTTATATGAAAGAAGCCAGGGAAGAAACCGGTCTTCCTGTTATTTGCGAGGTAACAAGCCTTAATGCCATAGAGGCAGCCATAAAATATGTAGACATGCTTCAGATCGGAGCTAGAAATATGCAAAATTTCTATCTATTAAAGGAAGCAGGAAAAACCGGACTGCCTGTATTATTAAAACGGGGTCTGTCGGCTACAATTGATGAATGGCTAAATGCGGCAGAATATATAATAGCAGAAGGTAATCCCAATGTTGTCCTTTGTGAACGGGGAATTCGAACCTTTGAAACAGCAACTAGAAACACCTTAGACATTAGTGCTGTACCGGTTATAAAGTCAAAAAGCCACCTTCCTATTATAGTTGATCCTAGCCATGCCACCGGTGTCAGATCCTATGTAAAATCCATGTCAATGGCTGCTATTGCCGCAGGGGCAGACGGGCTTATGATAGAAACCCACCCCGATCCCTCAATTGCCTTAAGCGACGGTCCTCAATCCTTGTCCTTTGAGCAATTTGAAGATTTGACAAGTACTCTGAAACCACTGATCAATTTATTGGGCAAAAATTTATAGGAGGAGTAAATGAAAGATACGGATGCTGATTTTATAATAAATAAAATAGGTTTTATAGGATTTGGATTAATTGGGGGCTCCATTGCCAGGGCAATTAAAAAGAGCCGCCCCCATACCCTTTTATATGCCTATGATCATCATGCCAATCCTCCCAGTGCTGATTTTAAAGAGGCTCTATCTGACGGTGTACTTGATTATGTGACGGGAAACCTAACAGAGGGCTTTCCTGATTGCGATATTATTTTCCTTTGTGCCCCTGTACTTGCAAATGTCTCATATCTGGAGAATTTAAAACACATTGTAAAACCCTCATGTATCATAACCGATGTGGGAAGTGTAAAGGATAACATTCACCAGGCAGTAACTAAGCTTGAAATGGAGGATGTATTTATCGGGGGCCATCCCATGACCGGTTCCGAAAAAACAGGATATGTCAACTCCTATGCTTTATTGCTGGAAAATGCTTATTATATCCTTACACCTACCAGTAACACTTCGGCGGACAAATTAAAGATACTGCTAAATCTGATTGAAGAAATGGGTTCTATACCAATCATTCTAGACCCTAAAGAACATGATGAAATTACAGCGGCAATTAGCCACCTTCCCCATATTATAGCTGCCACCTTGGTAAACCTAATAAGGGAATCCGGGGATATTTCAAAAATGATGAAGCAGCTGGCCGCAGGAGGTTTTAAGGATATTACAAGAATAGCCTCTTCATCACCGCAAATGTGGCAAAACATCTGTCTTACCAATTCCAAGGTAATAAAAAATATTTTAAACAGATATATCAAAAAGCTAGAGACAGCTTATCATGCCTTGGATGAAATGGACGGAGAATATCTATATAAAATGTTTGATACGGCAGGAGAATTTAGAGACAGTATACCTAATAAATCTATCGGTCTTATAAACAGAATCTTTGAAATATATGTGGATATTATAGATGAGACCGGTGCCATAGCCTCCATTGCTGCCTTGCTTGCCGGTAATCATATCAGTATAAAAAATATCGGTATTATTCATAACAGAGAATTTGAAGAAGGTGTCCTTCGCATAGAATTTTATGATGAGGAATCTGAAGAAGCTGCAAAAGAATTACTTAAAAGACACCACTACCATATACATGAAAGGTGATTCTTTAAAATAGTTAAAGGAGCTTTGATATGATAATAAAAAAAAGAAATCCCTTAAAAGGATACATAACTGTTCCCGGTGATAAGTCCATTTCCCACCGTGGGGTTATGATTGGAGCACTGGCTAATGGAAAAACAGAGGTAAATCATTTTTTACTGGGTGAAGACTGTCTAGCAACCATCTCATGTTTTCGCCGTCTGGGCATTAATATAGACATAGATTTTCAGAATGAAAAAGTAGTTATAGAGGGCAAAGGCCTGGATGGTTTAAAAGCGCAAAATGATATACTTAATGTAGGAAATAGCGGAACTACAATACGTCTAATGTCCGGCATATTATGCGGTCAAAATTTTTCTTCCCTTATTACCGGTGACTCTTCTATTCAAAGCAGACCTATGAAGAGGATACTTACCCCCCTAAAACAAATGGGGGCAGATATAGAAAGCCTTAATCATAATGGTTGTGCTCCCTTAAGCATAAACAGCTCAAAATGTCCGTCATTAAAAGGCATACATTACAATTCCCCTGTGGCCTCTGCCCAGGTTAAATCCTGTCTTCTTTTGGCAGGCCTTTATGCAGAAGGAGACACTCTAGTTACAGAACCGGCTATATCAAGAAACCATACGGAGCTAATGCTAACAAACTTTGGTGCTGAGGTAAAATCAATAGATAATACCGTATCCGTTAAGCCAAGACCTTCACTTACCGGAAGAAAAATAGATATTCCCGGAGATATCTCCTCTGCCGCCTATTTTATTGCAGCGGCACTTATAGTACCCAACTCTGAACTGCTGATTAAAAATGTGGGCATTAATCCTACCCGAGCAGGGATACTAAAAGTATGCCAGATGATGGGAGCAGATATAAAATTAGAAAATATTAAAGAAAATGGCAACGAACTATCAGCAGATTTACTGGTTCGTCACAGTAATCTTAAGGGAGTCAACATCGGTGGCAGTATTATTCCTACCCTAATAGACGAGATTCCTATTATCGCTGTACTCTCCTGCTTTGCAAAAGGAAGGACCGTTATAAGGGATGCCCAGGAATTAAAAGTTAAAGAATCCAATAGAATTGATGTAATAGTAGATAATCTCTCCCGTATGGGGGCAGATATTGAAGCAACCGATGACGGAATGATTATTAATGGGGGAAAACCTCTTCATGGTGCCACCATCGATTCTAAGATGGATCATCGAATTGCCATGGCCTTTGCTATTGCCGGCCTAATGGCTGATGGTGATACAAATATCCTAGATTCAGAATGTGTTGCCATATCCTATCCGGGATTTTTTAAAGATTTAATAAACTTGCAAAACTGAAATAAAAAAGGGTACCTGCTACCATGAACAAGTTGTAAACAAAATTATCTTTTGTTCTTAATTTGTTCATGGTAATGGTACCTTTAATCAAATTGAGAGATATATAGTTTGTAGTAAAAGCCCTTCTTCTCCATAAGCTCCTTATGGGTTCCCTGTTCCACTATATCTCCTTTATCCACTACCAGAATATTATCGGCTCCCTGAATAGTAGACAATCTATGGGCTATGACAAAACAAGTCTTTTGCTCCATAAGTTTTCTCATGGCTTTTTGTATCTTGATTTCTGTTCTGGTATCTACATTGGAGGTTGCTTCATCAAGTATCAGCATCTTTGCATCCATAAGCATGGCCCTGGCTATAGTAAGAAGCTGCTTTTGGCCTTTGGATATGTTCATACCATCCTATCCTCATTTATAATGGTATTATATCCCTCGGGAAGCCGCTTAATATATGAATGAATACCTGCCATCTTTGCTACATTTACCACTTACCGTTAGAAGTCATAAATAAATGATTCAAATTATCATAGAGACGAAAAACAACATTATCCCTATCCTTAAGCAAATCCTGCCAGGCCAGGTAATCGATATCTGCATATATCTGAAAGTCTTTACTTCCCTGTGCTATAAATATAGGTATATTCAGATTTTTAACTATATCAGCTACATCAATCTGATTTAAACTATACCAAAAGGAATCAGGATAACCTAAGATTATCTCTCCACTACTCTCCTTTAAACCTTTGATTTTCTCCACCTGCATATTAATCTGATTCATCTGAACTTTATACATTTCTTCCGTTACAGTTTCAGTAGCTTTAAGTAGGATTTCATTTTGATCAACTATTATATCTTCAAGTCTTCTGGGACTTCCGGCAAGACTAACTATACCATCTACTTCCTCATTATCTGCGGCAATTTTAGCTGCCATCATTGCCCCAAGACTATGTCCTATTACATATATTCCATCAGTATCTACTTTGCCACAATTTTGTGCATATTTTATGGCCATGCTAGCATCATTTAAACAATCGTCCTGTATTGTAAATTCTGGCTTATCATATTGTGAAACACTCTCATGATAACGTATTACCGCAACACCATGACTTGCCAGTCCGTAAGCCAAATCCCTAAAGGGTCTATTAATTCCAATAGTTTCATCCGCATTATGATTTCCAGACCCAGGTACTAAGATAGCAACTGGGGGATTATGAATATTTTTAGGTAGTGTTAAAATACCTTCCACCGGCTGCTTATGATCTCCAAATGATATCTCAAATTCTTCGAACTTATCATTAGATATGATTTCAACTTTATATGGTTCATACTTTATCCATAATCCTTCTATCTCTTTGTCCTTATTATATGTAAAGCTTACCCGCACTCCACTATTTTGATAATTTAAAATAACATTAACTACTTTATGATTTTCTATAGTTTCTTCACTGGTATCCCCTATATCTATAAAATCCCCTAGATTAGGTAGAATTTGATCCCAGACCTTTTTTATATCTTCCTCTGTAAGCTGCTCACTTGTTGATAAGGATAAGGCATCAATTGTTTCCTTAAGTTCCCCTTTACTCATCTGTAAGGCAAGGGTTTTACTTAGTTCTATAAGCGATAATTCTTTCTTATCCTCAACTGCTGTATTAAGGCTGGATTTATCCCTACAAGCGGTCAATCCTATTAAAATACCTATAAGTAAAATTATTATAAAATTTCTTTTCAATTTTCTCCTCCTTGCAATATACAAAATATTATGTACATCGTACATGGCTAATTGTCATGTACGATGTACACTGACTGTCAATACTTTACATTATTATAACATAATTTACAATATCTGCAATAGCTTTTAACTTTTTTATCCAGTTATAGCTAATTTCCTAAATTCTCAAAAGCATTAGACAGCATCAATTTAATCCGGTTTAATTGATTTACACTGGATATACCGGGATCATAATCAATCGGAACAATATTAGCAAAAGGATAGCGTTCTTTTACAGGCTTAATCATTCCCTTTCCGGTCACATGGTTAGGCAAGCAAGCTAAAGGTTGAACGCATATTATATTATGAATACCTTGTTCTATAAATTCCATCATTTCCGCAGGAACCAGCCAGCCCTCTCCTGTTTGATTTCCCAGTGATAGAACTTTAGAGGCCATATGGGCCAGTTCTTCAATCGGTGTAGGGGGAGAGAATCTTCTGCTTTTTTCCAACTGCTTTCTTACAATTTTCCGATAGCCTTGTATATAGTTAATGGCAAGATTCCCCAAGCTCTTATTTAATTTCTTCCCGGCAAGATACTTGTATCGGAATCGTGCATTAAAAGCAGAATATAAGAGATAATCCATAAGATCAGGTACAACAGCTTCAGCCCCTTCCTCTTCAATGATATTTACAATATCATTGTTGGCGGTAGGATGGTATTTAACCAAAATTTCACCCACTACTCCCACCTTAGGTTTTTTAATATCTTTAAGTTCCAATCTATCAAATTCTTCAATAATAGATTTTATATTTGATTTGTATTTTCTATAATTACAGTCCCTAATATTCTCTTTGGCTATCTCTAACCATTTTTCAAATAAAAGGTTGGCGGAGCCTGGAAATCTTTCATAAGGTCTTGTCCTATATAAAACCCTCATAAATAAATCTCCGTATATTAAAGACATTAGGGCACGATTTAGCAAACCAAGGGAGTATTTAAAGCCCGGTTGTTTATCAAGGCCTATCGTATTGACAGATATCAATGGAATATCCGGAAAACCTGCCTCCTTAAGACCTAACTTTAATAGGGGAAGATAATTGGTTGCTCTGCAGCCTCCTCCGCTTTGAGTGATTATAACCGAGGTTTTATTAGGGTCATATAAGCCGGATTTTAGGGCCTGGACTATCTGACCTACCATAATAACGGCCGGATAGCAGACATCATTATTTACATATTTTAAGCCCTCATCCACAGCAGTTTTATCCATGGCCGGCATTATCTCCATTTTATATCCGCTCATTTTGGCTGCTTCCTTTAATAATTCAAAATGAATTGGAGCCATTTGTGGGGCTAAGATAGTATGGGTACTACGCATGGCTTTAGTAAATAAAGGTCTTTGATATGAAATCTTCTTTCTTTTTTGCCAAAGATTATTTTTCTCCCTTTCTTCCATAGCAGCCAAAAGGGAACGTATTCTGATTTTTGCAGCCCCTAGATTATTACCCTCATCAATTTTTAGCATTGTATACATCTTGCCACCACTGTCTAGTATCTCACTGATTTGATCTGATGTTACGGCATCAATACCACAGCCAAAAGAATTTAGCTGTACAAGCTCAAGGCAAGGTTCCTTTGAGGTCAAATATGCCGCCCTATAAAGCCTTGAATTATAAGTCCATTGATCAACCACCCTTAATTCAAAATCTAAATCTGCCAGATGGGCCACACTATCCTCTGTCAGTACGGCCAAGCCGTAAGAAGAAATAAGCTTTGCTATCCCATGGTTAATCTCAGGATCTACATGATAAGGCTTTCCACAAAGGATAATACCTTTCTTCTTATGTTTTCTAAGGTATTCTAAGGTTTCTTCTCCCTTTTGTCTTATATCTTTTTTATATTGTTCCCTTTCTTTACAGGCAGCAGATACCGCTACCTTAGCTTCCCTATAGGTTACTCCAAATTCAGCAAATTCCTTGGCAATCCTTTTTATCAGTACCTTTTCATTATCAAGGGATAGAAAGGGAGATATAAACTTTACCTCTTTATTTTTTATCTCATCTATATTATTTTTAACTACCTCCGGGTAAGAAATAACAATGGGACAGTTATAATGATTATTTACTTTTTCATATTCCTTCTTTTCATATACCACTGAGGGATAAAAAATCCTATCAACTCCCTGCTCAATTAAGCTTAAAATATGCCCATGACATAGTTTAGCCGGATAGCAGGTAGATTCCGAGGGAATTGTCTCTAATCCCTTTTCATAGATTTTCTTGTCCGAAGGGGGTGAAAGAACTACCCTAAAGCCTAAGTTGGTAAGTAAAGTAAACCAAAAAGGATAATTCTCATACATATTTAGCACACGGGGAATTCCAATTATGCCTCGCCTAGCCTCTGATAAAGGCAAAGGACGATAACTGAAGGTACGGCGATTTTTATAATCATAAAGATTAGGCAGCTTATTTTTATTATTATCTACTTGCCCGCTACCCCTTTCACACCTGTTACCGCTGATAAAGCTTTCTCCGTTAGAAAAAGTATTAATGGTTAATAGGCAATGATTGGGGCATTTATCACATCTTTTACCTGATGTACTTATACTAAAATCCTTAATTTCTTCCTTTGACAGTAAATCTGTGGATTTTCCTTCTTCTTCATGCTCCTTGGCATATAAGGCCGCACCATAGGCTCCCATTAAGCCTGCAATCTCCGGCCGTATTACCTGCCGGCCTAAAATCAGCTCCATAGCTCTAAGAACCCCGTCATTATAAAATGTGCCCCCTTGAACTACAATCTTTTTTCCTAAGTCATTATCATTCCTAACCTTTATTACCTTAAAGAGGGCATTTTTTATTACAGAATAGGCCAGGCCTGCTGATAAGTCAGAAATATCTGCCCCTTCTTTTTGAGCTTGTTTTACTTTAGAATTCATAAATACGGTACACTTTGTTCCTAAATCCACAGGGGCAGTGGCAAATAAACCCTTTTTTGAAAAGTCCTCTATGGGTATATTTAAAGATGAGGCAAAACTCTCCAAGAAGGAACCACAACCTGAGGAACAGGCTTCATTTAGCAGAATACTTGATATGGCCTTGTCTTTAATCCTTAGGCATTTCATATCCTGGCCCCCAATATCCAAGATAAAATCTACCCCCGGTTGAAAGAAATTAGCCGCCTTATAATGGGCAACGGTCTCTATTACGCCAATATCCACATGAAATGCCGCCTTAATCAGTGCCTCTCCGTATCCGGTCACAGTTGATTTTGCTATACTGACACCTTCAGGAAGCCTATCATATAGCTGCTTAAGAATTGATACCAATTTGTTTATTGGATTTCCTTCGTTCTTAGAATAATGGGAAAATAGGATTTCTCCATCTTCTCCTATAAGTACTACCTTCGTGGTGGTTGAACCTGCATCTATTCCCAGATAGGCCTTTCCTTTATAATCTTCAAGATTAGTCCATTTCACCTTGGCTTTTTCATGTCTGTCTTTAAATTCTTTATACTGTCTTTCATTTTCAAATAGTGGCGTAAGGATTATACTTTGTTTATCTTTTTTATCAGTAATTTTTTCTGCCTTATTATAAAGTACTTTTAAGCTTTGACAGTTTTCCTTTTGTCCCAACAAAGCAGCACCTATGGCGGGAAAAAGTTGTGAATTTTCAGGGCAAATAAAATCATTACAGGAATCTTTTAGGCTAATGGTAAATCTTTTACGAAGTTCTGATAAAAAATACAAAGGCCCCCCTAAGAAAGCTACTCTTCCTCTTATGGGTTTACCGCAGGCCAGTCCCCCAATGGTTTGATTTACCACTGCCTGAAAGATTGAAGCCGCTATATCTTCTTTTCTTGCTCCCTCATTAATTAAAGGCTGTACATCGGTCTTAGCAAAAACTCCACACCTAGAAGCAATCGGATAGATAATTTTACTTTTCTTGGCATATTCATTAAGTCCTTTTGCATCGGTATTAAGTAGGGCAGCCATCTGATCTATAAATGCTCCCGTACCTCCGGCACAGCTGCCGTTCATTCTTTGTTCCACAGAGCCTTTAAAATATGTGATTTTGGCATCTTCTCCTCCCAGTTCTATAGCCACATCAGCCAAGGGAATATATGATCTTACAGCTCTGCTGCAGGCCACAACCTCTTGTGAAAAGGGAAGGTTAAGCCATCTTGATACAGATAAACCTCCTGAGCCTGTTATATTTACACTGCATCTTATATCTCCCAGGGCCTTATAGCAGTCTGAAATCATCTTGACTAGGGTATTAGTAATATCTGAATAATGTCTTTCATATGACTGATAAATTAACTTTTTATTGTCTAAGGCTACTATTTTTACGGTGGTTGAGCCAATATCAATTCCCAAATTAATTTTTGCCATCTTCCTACTCCTAATATAAATTCTCCTATTATAAATTCTTCAAATAAAATTTAAACCTAATATGGATTTAGAAATATTTTCACACTTATCTATTATGTTCATTTTGGAGTAAATCATTCAAAAGCCAGTTAATATAAAAAAACAGCCCCAATACTCAGTGAAATTTATGAGTATTGGGGCTGTATAAATAAAATTTTTAAATTATAAATATATCTCTTTGGTAGCCACACTCTTAGTAAATACTTTATCATGTTCTATAAATGCAATTGTAGGCTTGTAGGCTAAAAGCAGCTCTTCTATTTGGATTCTGCTAAATACATCGATAAAATTCAAAGGTTCATCCCAGAAAAATATATGGGCAGGTTCTGCAAGGCTTTTTGCCAGAAGTACCTTCTTTTTCTGTCCTTGACTAAAATACCGGATATCCTTATCAAATTGATCTCTTTCAAAATCCAACTGACGAAGTATTGTTTTAAAAATAGTTTCATCCACTCCATATTTAAAAGAAAAATCCTTTAAGGACCCCTCCAGCCAAGAAGTATCCTGGGATACATAGGATATTTTTAGGCCGGAAGCAATATAGGCCCTACCCCTATGTTTAATATCTTTACCAAGAAGCAGCTTTAGTAGGGTGGTCTTTCCTGAACCATTCTTACCCCTTATGGCTAGCCTATCACCACTTTTTACAGTTAAGTTAATATTTGAAGCAATTTTTTTATTTTCATAAAACAAGGATAAATCTTCAAGCTCTATTAGTCTTTTCTTATGGAAGGGTATAATATTCATCTTAAGAGCTTCTGTCTCTTCAATGTTTTTAAGCAAATCTTTCTTTTCCTCAAGGGTATTTAACTTCCTTCTTTCAATAGCTTTTGCTCTTTTCATCATTTTAGCAGCTTGATGTCCCACATAACCTCTATCGAAAACATGATTTCCCGTTTTTGATGCTTCTATTTTATCAGACCAGGAGCCGGCCCTTCTTGCAGCTTCTGATAGGGAGGAAATCTCTTTTATCAACTGCTTATTTTTCTCAATTTCATAATTATCCCTTAATCTTTTATTGTGATACCAAGAAGAATAATTACCCTTTTCAACTTCAATATTGGTCCTGTTAATAGAAAGGACATGGTCTATACATTTATCAAGAAAAGCCCTATCATGGGATACAAGAATAAATCCCTTTTTTGACTGAAGATAGTCTGCCAATATCTCACGGCCCTCCATATCCAGATGATTGGTAGGTTCATCTATTAGCAAAAAATTATTCTTCTTTAAAAATAAGGCTGCAAGCATAATTTTTGTACGCTCTCCAAAACTTAAGGTATTAAAGGGCCTTGTCAGTATATCTAAATCCACCTTAAGTTTTCCCAGTTCTTTTTGGATAAGTTCATCTATAATATATCCGTCATGCTGTTGATATAATTCCAAAAGCTGCCCATACCTGTCGATATTACTAAGCAGGCATTCTTCCATCTCCTTCTCCCATTCTTTAAATGGTGCAATTATATCCTTTATAAGATCCAGTGTATTTCTTTCTATATCTTCTATTTCAAAAGGAAAATAGTCAAAATTAACCCCGGCTCTTATACTGCCCCTATATTCATATTTCCCCATTAAAAGATTTAAGAAAGTAGTTTTACCCTTACCATTTCGTCCTATAAATCCTAGCTTCCAATCGGTATCAATCTGAAAGCTGACATTTTCAAATATCATATCATAAGCCGTATCATAACTAAAAGATAGATTATTAACTAAAATTTGTGACATTATTATTCCTCCTAGGTAATTACCCTAAATAAATACCGGTTTACAATAAAAAAACATACCACAAGAAATTATCCTTCCTGTGGTATGTTAAATCTAGCCACTATTAATTAATAATCACAAAATACACCATAATAAAATATATATGGGTACAATGAGATTAATTTATATAAAGGAATGATAATTTCTTGCCACAATAATATCACCCTAAAGCCACAATAAGCCTAGGAGATATTGTAACCGACAAAAATGCCATATTCATAAGCATTCTTATTCATCTTTTTAGCAAGAAATATTAGAACATTCCTTCAACCTCACTTTATATCTTTTTTTACATATTACTATTAATAAACAATTATGTCAATTATTTAGTTGCTCTTACTTTCATTTTCCCTTAAAAATATATCAATAAATTTCAAATAATCCTGATATGAGAATAATATATCTAGAAGTTCTGATAAACCTTCCGAAGCTAGCTTACCTGTTGGATAGGCAGGTGCTATATTCCAGTTGGTAATAGGATTTCCAACCGGTGCAGTACTTGCCATATTCACCTTAGTTGCCCCTGCTTGTCTGTTATTAGTAGACTTTACAGTACCGGCAGTAAAATCCTGCTCCATAAATTTCATTACCTTAACTACATAATTTTGAGTTTCTTTAAAGGGAGGAACTCCTCCGTATTTTTTAACATTTCCCATACCGGCATTATAAGCTGCCAAGGCCAGCTTAGTATCACCATCATAACGTTTTAGCAAATCTGCAATATATTTTGCCCCACCCATTATATTTTGCTCCGGGTCAAAGGGATCTGTAACTCCTAAGTCCTTAGCAGTACCTGGCATAAGCTGCATAACCCCCTGTGCCCCTGCTTTAGAAACTGCATTGGGATTAAAATTGGATTCTGCTTTACCAATGGCCTTTAACAGATTAACAGGAACATTATATTTTTCTGAAGCCTGCTCAAATATTTCATCTAAACTTTTTTCTTTCTCTAGATAGGATGAAAATGTGGTATTAGCTGTCCGTCCCACTTTGTTAGTCTCATAATCTGCAGCCTGTATAATATTTGAAACACCATTGATTTTTGACATCTTTTCCTCCCTCGTAACTATAGCTTATAATAAGGTCCTTCTTAATTCTTCATTAGATTTTATGGAAAGATATGCCGGTGCAATATCAAATACCGTCTTTGCTCCGTAAATACCTTCTTTATTAAGTCTATATACAGCCCTGGCATATGCTAATAATACATTGGCCGTAAAATCCGGATTAGCATCAAGCTTTATGCTATATTCAATAAGATGATTGTTTTCATCATTAAGGCCGGTTTTTCCGCTATGGATAACTACACCACCATGGGGCATTTTACTGTGATTTTTCTCTAATTCCTCTTTTGAAATAAAGTGAACAATTGTATCATAATCACTAAAATAATTTGGCATAGATTTAATCTCATTCTCTATCCTATTAAGGTCAGCCCCATCTTCTGCTACTACAAAACATTCACGAAGATGTTTTTGCCTTGGTGTAAAATCCGGTAATTCACCTTTTCTTACTCTATCCATGGCCTCTTCTATAGGAATTGTATACTGTTTTGCATCCGCAACCCCTTCAATTCTTCTAATGGCATCAGAATGTCCCTGGCTTACTCCCTTGCCCCAAAAAGTATAGCCTTTTCCCTTAGGTAGTATGGCCTCTGCATACAGACGATTTAGAGAAAACATACCGGGATCCCAACCACTGGCTATTACAGCTGTCTTTTTTGCCTTTAGGGCTGAGTCATTTACAGCATCATAATATTGGGGAATATTTGCATGGGTATCAAAGCCATCTACAGTATTAAATAATCCTGCAAATTCCGGACCTTGGGTTGGAAGATCTGACTTACTTCCTCCACATAAAATCATTACATCTATTATATCGGTCATTTCCTTAGCATCCTTAATATGATAGGCTTTAGCATCTTTTGTGGTAAGCTGAATATCTATTGGATTTCTTCTGGTAAAAACCCCTACCAGTTCCATATCCTTATTTTGAAGTATTCCCTGTTCTACGCCTCTTCCCAAGTTGCCATATCCTAGTATTCCTATTCGAATTTTATTCATAAGCGTCCTCCTATTCCTATGGAATTTTATATATCTTCAGTGGATTTATGCTTTACTTGTAGTGTAGATTATACCATAACTTATTCTTGGTTACAAAAATTTTCTTATTCTGATATAGTTAATTAAAATCATTTTACTTTAATATTCTTATAGAAAAATGGACTTTTGCCCATAGTTATTAACTATTTGCAAAAGTCCATATATTACATATGAGATATATTATATATAAAATATATTATTAAGCCTTAAGTCTAGCTTCCAAAGCATCCAGCTGATTTGCCAGTTCCTTAGGAAGTTTTTCGCCGTAGCTGGCGTAGTGCTGTCTTATTGAAGCAATTTCTGCCAACCACTCATCTTTGTTAACAGAAAGAAGTTCATTCATATCTTCTTCACTGATATCTAAGCCTGTTGTGTCAATAGCATCCGGTGTAGGTAGATAACCGATTTCAGTCTTAACTGCCTTACCGGTACCATTGGTTCTTTCAACAATCCACTTTAATACTCGGCTGTTATCACCAAATCCAGGCCATAACCATCTTCCCTCTTCGTCCTTACGGAACCAGTTTACGTAGAAGATCTTAGGTAATTTGTCAGGATCAGTCTTCTTGCCGATATCAAGCCAGTGCTGTAGATAATCACAAACATGATATCCACAGAAAGGAAGCATAGCAAATGGATCACGACGTACTTTACCGATATTGTCGGAAATTGCAGCAGCAGTTATCTCTGATCCCATTATTGAGCCAAGGAAAATTCCATGCTCCCAATCAAAGCTTTCATGTACCAAAGGAATAGTGCTAGGTCTACGACCGCCGATTAAGATAGCACTAATAGGTACTCCGGCAGGATCTTCCCATTCAGGGGCAATAACAGGACACTGACTGGCAGGTGCTGTAAATCTTGCATTAGGATGAGCTGCAGGATCCTTAGAATCCGGAGTCCAATCATTACCTCTCCAGTCGATTAAATGATCAGGTGCTTCGGTTCCAATGCCTTCCCACCATACATCACCGTCATCGGTAAGAGCTACATTGGTGTAGATTGTATTTTTAGCCATACTGTGCATCGCATTAGGATTTGAGTCCATTGATGTACCCGGTGCAACTCCAAAGAAGCCGGCTTCAGGATTAATAGCATAAAGCCTTCCGTCTTCACCAAACTTCATCCATGCGATATCATCACCAATAGTTTCTACTTTCCATCCTGGAATTGTAGGTATCAACATGGCAAGGTTTGTCTTACCACAGGCACTGGGGAATGCTCCAGTAATGTATTTTACATTTCCTTCAGGATCTGTAAGCTTAAGTATTAACATATGCTCAGCCAGCCAGCCCTCTTCCCTAGCTTGCACTGAAGCAATACGAAGAGCAAAGCATTTTTTACCAAGAAGAGCATTGCCGCCATATCCGGAACCATAAGACCAGATTGTCTTCTCTTCAGGGAAATGGCTAATATATTTCTGCTCCATAGGAGCACATGGCCATGTGGAATCTTTTTCGCCCTCTTTTAAAGGAGCCCCTACTGAATGAAGACATTTTACAAAATCTCCATCCTCGCCTAAGGCCTCAAGAACCTCGTTTCCAATCCTGGTCATAATTCTCATGTTTACTACAACATAAGGGCTATCGGTTAATTCTACACCAATTTTGGATATAGGTGATCCGATAGGACCCATGGAGAAAGGAATAACATACATGGTTCTTCCTTTCATACAACCGGTATATAACTCAGTCATAGTAGCCTTAAGTTCATCCGGATCTACCCAGTTATTTGTTGGACCTGCATCTTCTTTTCTTTTAGATGCTATAAATGTCCTATCTTCCACACGTGCTACATCTGAAGGATGGCTACGGAACAAATAACATCCGGGGCGTTTCTCCTGATTTAAACGTATAGCCATACCGGACTCAACCATCTCATTTAAAAGACGATCATTTTCTTCCTGTGAACCATCACACCAATAAATCTTATCAGGCTGGCACATTTTTGCCATTTCATCAACCCATGCTTGTAACTTTTTGTTCGTAATAGCTATTCACCACTTTCTATTTATTCTAGTTTATATATGCAGCTTTCTACATTAAAGATATTATAATTTTGTAAAAAGTCTTTATACAATATCTAAATGTAGAAATACACTACTTATTATACCTAATTTTACTATGGAATAAAAGCTTTTAATGAAATTTTAACAATACTTCCTTATACTGTCAGATTAATTAGATCAAATATAGAATAATGTTAAAAACGGTCGCCGGTAACACTTATAATTACCGGCAACCTTTTAATTGAATCTTTTTAGTTATCGATTAATTTGTTTTTCTTAGTCCAGCTCATCATATTGCGAAGCTCTGCTCCTACCTTTTCTAAAGGATGTTCTGCTTCAATTTTTCTTTTTGCATTGAAGTTAGGGCAGCCGATTTGATTCTCAAGGAGCCAGTTTCTTGCAAAGGTTCCGTCCTGAATATCACTAAGAACCTTTCTCATAGCATTCTTTGTTTCCTCTGTTATAATCTTAGGACCGGTAATATAATCACCATATTCTGCTGTATTGGATATAGAATATCTCATTCCGGCAAAACCACTCTCATTAACCAGGTCAATTATTAATTTCATCTCATGGATACACTCAAAATATGCATTGGCAGGATCATATCCGGCTTCTACTAAAACTTCAAAACCAGCTTTCATAAGAGCGGTTACACCGCCACATAATACAGCCTGCTCACCAAAAAGGTCGGTCTCTGTTTCTTCTTTGAAAGTTGTCTCAAGAACACCTGCTCTTGCACCACCTATTCCTAATGCATAAGCCAGTGCCAAATCATGAGCCTTTCCGCTTGCATCTTGATGAACTGCTAGCAAGCAGGGAACACCTTGTCCCTCTAGGTACTGACTTCTTACAGTATGTCCGGGGCCCTTTGGAGCTATCATCATAACGTCTACATCCTTTGGAGGAATAATCTGACCATAGTGGATGCAGAATCCATGGGCAAACATTAAAGCATTACCGGGTTCTAGATTAGGTTCAATTGATTCTTTGTAAAGCTTAGCCTGTTTTTCGTCATTAATTAAAATCATAATAATGTCTGCCTTCTTAGCTGCTTCTGCCGCAGTGTATACTTCAAATCCTGCTGCCTCTGCCTTAGGCCATGATTTACTTCCCTCATAAAGTCCAATAACTACATTTACACCGGAATCTTTTAGATTAAGAGCATGGGCATGACCTTGGCTACCATATCCTATAATAGCTACTGTCTTTTTGTCTAATAGTGATAAATTACAATCCTGTTGATAATAAATCTTTGCCATATTAATCTATCCTCCATTTTTTAGGTTAAAATTTTTATCGTTCATCAATAAAGTCTGCTATATCTCCGGAACCCCTGCTAAGACCGGTAATTCCTGTCCGTACTAATTCCATTATTGTGTAAGGTTCCAGTAATTTAATAAAGGCATCTATCTTTTCTTGATTACCTGTAAGCTCAATCATAAGAGATTCCAGTGCTACATCAACGATTTTTGCCCTAAATATATCTGCTATGGATATAATTGCTTGACGTTCCTGTCCAACGGCGCCGACTTTTACCAAAATCAACTCTCTTGTAACAGATTCACCACTTACCAGTTCCTGAATTTCGATTACATCCTCAAGCTTTTGTAACTGTTTTCTAATTTGTTCTAGTATCTGATCGTCTCCATGTACCATGACTGTCATTCTTGAAATGGCGGGATTTTGAGTTTCTCCTACAGTCAAGCTGTCAATATTATAGCCTCTTCTACTAAACAAACCGGCAACACGGCTTAGTACTCCGGCCGTATTTTCCACCAGTATTGACAAGACCATACGTTTCATAGCATTCTCCTCTCTATATGTAGATACAGTCCTATTATTTTATAAGAATAGCCCCGGCACAACAGTACAACTGTTATGGGGCTAGTGCTGCTGTATAAAAATAAAGTTATAAGATTATTTTTAATTGAATGATATTGTAGCAATTACACACTTGTTTGTCAAGTGCTGACACTACTTTATTTAAATATTAATAAAGCCTTGATTTTCAAAGAAAAAGCCTTATATGCTACTTTTTTATAATCTTGCATAATAATTCATTGATATTAACTGATAAATTATAATAATTCATAAATCACACTATAATCATTAGTCCAATATTACGAATAATTCCCGATTTTAAATATTTATATTTTATTATAAGTAATCTTCTTTTTATAAATCCGTACTTATACAAATTTGCAAATTGCCGTATCAAGTCCATATTTTTATCCCTAATTAAATCATGATATAAATTTACAAATTCATCAGCTTGATGCTGTAGAGCTAACAATGCTTCTTTTTGCTTTTTTAAACTAGAGACTCGGTCAATTACATAGGACATAAAACCCCTGTTACCTACTACATTTGATTCATGTTGACGATAAAGAAGGGTTGCTTCTTCTATAAAACTGATTTTTCCTAAACTTGCTCCTATTAAGCCCAGCCATCCGTCATGAAATCTAGCCTTCTTTGGCAGGGGCTTACTCTTTAGAACTCTCCGTACAGCTCCATTAATCATAACAGTACAGCCAATCAGCTTATTCTCCATTAACATATGGGCAAGATCTGTCAAGCCGGGATTTAACCTGCCTGAACGAAAAAAGGATTCATGTATGACATTCAATCTACTATCTACAACACAAGCGTCAGTAAACACTACAATTGGGAGCTTTTTTCCGAACTGAATTTCCATCTGCTTCATTCGTTTTAAGGTCTTTGCCACTTTGTCCTTATTCCATACATCATCTTGATCACATAACATTATATAATCTGTACTTGTATTGCTGATGGCATTTAAAAAATTTAAAGTAACTCCCATGTTAGTTTTATTTTGGCTGATATAAATCTTATCAGGATATAAACTTTTATAACGGTTTAATATCTCTATCGTAGAATCTGAAGAACCGTCATCAACTATATGAAGTTCTATTTCTTTATAGGTTGAGGATAAAATAGAATTTATTTGCTCTTCTAAGTACTTTTCACCATTATAGGTTGCCATTACAATAGTTACCTTATCCATGTTTCATTCTCCTGCTTAAATCCTTTATTTCACACCATTTTTCCAATAATTTTTATTCATGGTGCATTGTATTACAAAATTATCAGGTAATTTAAGATAGTTTATCCCTAATTTATAACCGAGGTATTTGAAGCCTGAACTTAAAATTAAATCAGGTATCATTAAAAATTTCTTATTGTCAATCAAATGCTGTAGGGTGTTTTTAACTAAGCGTATACCCTCTGTTTCAGTACCTATATTAAGAAATATATGGGGAAACTGTCTATGGGAAACCCCCAGGTCAAAATTTCTTGATAACTGCTGCAAATAAGAATAAACATGGGAATGAATAACCCTGGCTTCTGCTTGATAAGCAATCTTATAACCGGCATGAATCATGGTATGAGCCATAATCATATCCTCATTAAATATTGTTCTTTCAACAAAACCACCCAGTTTATTGTATACATCTCTTCGGTAAGTAGCACATACATTGGAACAAAAATATGTTTTTATACCCAGCTTATTTATATCCATATAAGATTTTATCATGCTTTTATTAGGATAATTAAAATCTCTGGTATAGCGTTCCAGTATATCTGCTTTTTCATCGGGCAGCTGCCTAGCATAAGTTGCCGCTACCTTTGGATCTTTATATGGCTCCAACAATTTTTCCATAAGAAGCTCATTTTCCGGTACCGCATCCTGAGTCATAAACATAAGAACATCAGCTTCAGACATAGAGGCACCAAACCTACGGGTTCCTCCGTGGTCAAAATCATCTTTATTAATATAATGGATTTCTATATTATCTCTTAGGGAAGGTCCGCTTATTGCCTTAATATGGTTTATATCATCTACAGTTTCTAGAAGCAGTATCTTTTTAGGTTTTATAGTCTGTTCCTCTAACATATCAAGAAGCTTAAAAAGCTTATTATCCGGCTTATATATAGGTATAATAACATCAACATCAAAATCTTTTATCTCTTTATCTAACACTTTATTATCCCCTTTCTCTTATTGTAAGGGCTTAAGAAGCCGCTTTACTAACTCTACTGCAGCCCCTGCATCGGGAGAATATCCGTCTGCCTTAATTTCCTTAGCATAATGCTCGGTAATAACCGCTCCTCCAATGATGACTTTGGCTTTTAAGCCTTTTTCCCTTACTTTTTCAACAACCTTTTCCATCTCTACCATGGTTGTGGTCATCAAGGCCGATAAGGCTATTATATCAGCGGACTCTTTTATTGCAGTATCTATAATTTTATCAGTGGGTACATCTTTGCCCAAATCAATTACCCGGTAACCATAATTTTTCAGCATTAGGGCAACTAAGTTTTTTCCTATATCATGAATATCACCTGCTACTGTAGCAATTACAATAGTCTCTTGATTTTTTACACTTTTTGTACTTATAAGCATAGGTTCAAGATAATCAATTGCCAGTTTCATAGTTTCTGCAGAAGAGATAAGCTGTGGCAGAAAATATTTCTGAATTTCAAATAATCTGCCCACTTCATTAATGGCAGGAATCAACATCTTATCTATAATATCAGCCGCTGCAATATTTTTATCCAACTCTTCTTTTACAAGCTTTATAATATCTTTTTTATTTCCCTTTAACACCCCCTGATAGATTGGGGATGTATCCTTATTATCAGGCTGAGTCTCCTTTGTATCCTTATGACTAATACTTTCCTTAGCTTTTTCCTTAATCTCTATATCTGATACATTGTTAATATATCTTTCAGCTGCTCCTTCCTTTCCAAGCAAAAGATCGGAAGCAAGGGCAGTATTCATAAGAAGATCTTGAGAAGGATTGGCAATAGCCATAGTTAGTCCTGCCTGTATGGCAAATGCCAAAAAAGTACTATTAATAAACTGCCTTTTAGGAAGGCCAAAAGAAATATTAGATAAACCGATTATAGTTCCTACTCCCAGCTGGTTCTTACAATACCGGATTGTCTCTATGGCATCTAGGGCCGCATTGGGGTTGGCTCCTACAGTATTAACCAGACCGTCCACTATAACATCCTCTTTGGTAAGACCCAGGGCAAAGGCCTTATCCAGTATATTATGGATTATTTGCTTCTTTTCTTCAAAATTACCGGGCAGACCTTTATCTGATAAGGGAAGAAGAATAAACATTGCACCATATTTTTTTGCCAGGGGAAGAAGTTTTTCTATTTTCTCTTTTTCGTAGGAAATGGAGTTAATCAAAGCCCGTCCTGGATACACCCTTAGGGCAGCCTCCATAACTTCAGGATTGCTAGTGTCAATTAAAAGAGGTAAATCCGTAACATTCATAACCTCTTCCATAGCCTTAAGCATAGTTTCCTTTTCATCAATGCCGCTCATTCCCACATTAATATCAAGAAAATCTGCTCCCTGATTAGTTTGTTCTGTTGCCATACGGGAAATCAGTGAAAAATCCCCTTTTCTCAGACTTTCTTGAAGATCTTTCTTGCCCGTAGGATTAATCCTTTCACCAACAACCATAAATCTACCCTCTAAGGATATGGGTATGGTTTTTCTTTCAGTTGTTAAAGCCCTATAATGGGTCTTATTTATTTGGGGAGCTTTCTTTCCCTCTACACTTTCTGCCAGCTTCTTAATATGCATAGGAGTAGTTCCACAGCAGCCCCCTATAATACCCGCACCTTCATCTACAAGCTTAATCATTTCCTGGGAAAATTCACAAGGCTCCATGGGAAATACGGTTTGCCCGTCTTTTAGATAAGGTACCCCTGCATTAGGTTTGGCTATTAAGGGAACATGGCTTATCTGCTTCATCTGCCTTATAATTTCATGCATCTTATCGGGACCTGTAGAACAATTAAGGCCAACTGCACAAGCACCCATTGCCTGCAATACAGTAACGGCTGTTACCGGGTCAGTTCCATATAAGGTGCGGTTATTTTCCTGATAAGTTAAAGAGACCATAACGGGCAGGTCACACAGCTCATGGGCAGCCAAAAGTGCAGCCCTACATTCCTGAAGGCTCATCATGGTTTCTATTACAAAAAGATCCACACCGGCAGATATAAGATGGCTCATCTGTTCTTTATATACATCTACAAGCTCCTCAAAGGAGAGCTTACCAAGGGGAGCTACCATCTCTCCGGTCATGGTAATATCTCCGGCAATATATATTTTTCTCATATCACCTGTATTTTGTCGATATAATTCCACTGCTTTTTTACTTATATCCACTAATTCATTATTATAATAAGCAATACTATCTTCTTTCCCGTATTCTTTTAGCTTAATCCTATTAGCCGTAAAGGTGGGGGCATATAAAATATCGGTTCCTGCCTCCAAAAATTCCTTATGTAGTTCTATAACTATATCTTTATTATTAACCATCCACTCTTCAGGACATATACCGGAATGCATTCCTCTCTTTTGTAAGTTACTTCCGCATGCTCCATCCAAAATGACTATTTTTGATTCTGTTAATAATTTAAACTCATTCTTTGTCATTATTACCCTCCAGTTTAAATTTTGACACTAGATACAACCTATTTAGATAAAACATAGTAGCTCCTACCATGACCAGTGAATATATTGAATAGAAAATTCCTCTGCCAAAGAAAAAATGAATACCCGTAAGAACCCCCTTACTTATCATAGCCAAAATCCAACCGACCATAAGTTCATTAACACTCCATTTAGTCTGAGTACATTGAAGTACAGATATTACTCCCTTTATTATAATAAATTCTATCAATATCTCAAAAGCTGCAGTCAGAAAATGATAACCGGCCATCTTTAAATATAATTCCCTAAGAACTAAACTATAGGGAAGCTTTATCATAGTTATTTTTAAATAAATAGAAATGGGTATACATATCATAGCAAAAATAATATTAAAATTATATTTTAATAAAAACAAGGAAGCTATTAAAAGAAAAGCATACCCTAAAGTATCAGAAAAAATATCTATATAAGGACGGATTCCGATTAAATTATTTATAATCTTACCTTGAATTTCATCACCTAACTCATCTACCATCTCCATAGGTGGATAGTCTTCTCCTATCGGAACTTGTATATCAATCGCCAAGAATATGATACCGATTGCCAGTAAAATTAAGGCTTTTTTCATAATCTTCCTCCTTAGTATTCCCAGTGATTATTTCAATTATATCTTATTATAAAAGCTATCACAAGCAAAAAATGGATGTATACATAAAGCCTATTAAAAGAATAATGAAAGTTCAAATAGCAAATACTGACTCTATAACTGAATAGAAAGGAGCTGATTTTATGATGAATTTCAGCGGTTTTATAGATACCGGAAGTCAATTTAATGGCGGAATGTCAGATTCCAGTATAACTCATTTCTACTTAAATAATAAATCTGAAATAGAAAAACGCTTAGACGGTCTAGACGAAGATACCAGACAAGAAGTACAAAAACATTTAGATGAATTTAGCACAGTAGAACAAATGGAAATGTTTATTAAGCAGAAAACTAGTGGTGGCGACCAAATTATATAAGAGGTGATTGATATGTCATATGTAGCTCCGGCTATTAAAGATAAATTTGAAACCCTTTCAGTAGATTTAAAAAATTTGATTTTGGATCGAAATGTAGAATTATATACAATCCATGATTTAATTAATGTCTTAGACGATATTGTAAAAGAAGCCGAAGCCGAAGAAAATGAATAAATCATAAGTTTCCATAACAAAAGCTGGTACATTTTGCACCAGCTTACTTTATTATTATGTATTTTCATTTTCCAAAAGCCTAAGCAACTTATACTCTGATAGGGGCTTACTTAATAGATATCCTTGACCTAGATCACAATGATAATTTATTAAATACTGCATCTGCTCTTTAGTTTCAATGCCTTCTGCAATAACATTAAATTTAAGCTCATAGGCTAGTCTTAGTACATTTTTAATTAATAAAGTATCCACACCCTCTTTTGTAATAGCATTAATAAAGCTTTTGTCTAATTTTATAATATCAATTGGGAATTTCGTTAAGTAATTTAAGGAAGCATAACCTGTACCAAAATCATCTAAGGCTATTTTAATACCTTTTTTCTTTAAATTACTTAACCTTGTAATTACACTATCAACATTTAAAATATCAGCTGTCTCTGTAATTTCTATAACAATCTTGGAATAGTCTACAGAATAACTATCTAATATCTGTTCCCATTCACTAAAATTAATATTACTTGTAAGTGTTTTTGTAGATAAGTTAATAGCCAATTCTATATCGGTAAAACCCTGTTTTTCCCAGAGCATTTTCTGTTCTAAAGCTTTTTTTAATACAAGTCTTTCCAACCGATAAATCTGACCGGTTCTTTCAGCAATAGGAATAAACTCAGCAGGGGAAATATAGCCTTCCTTAGGATGTTGCCATCTAAGCAAAGCCTCCATGCCTGTTAGTTCCTTATTACTGAGCCTATATTGAGGTTGATATTCAAGATAAAACTGTTCCTGTTCTATTCCCTCCTGTATATAATTTATCATGTTGGCTAATTTCGTATTTTCTTCCCTTAAGTCATCTTTATAAAATAAGACTCTGTTTTTTCCCTCTCTTTTTGCACCATACATGGCAATATCAGCATTTTTTAATAGATCAGATGTATCTTTTCCATGTTCAGGATATATTACTACCCCTACACTCATTGATATATAAAATTGCCTATTTTGATAAGTCCATATCCTATTTATATAACTTAAAAGTTTTCCAACCTCTTCCATTATATCCTCATGGCAGCTACTGTTAAATAAAATAGCAAACTCATCCCCACCAAGTCTAGCCACAAATGTCTTATCTTCAACTTTTTTTATTATGCTTTCCACAAAATACCTTAGGAATACATCTCCTGCCTGGTGCCCTAAAGAATCATTAATATTCTTAAAATTATCGATATCCATATAAGCAATTGTAAAAGCAGAATCTTCTTCCTTAATACGTCTGGCAATTTCTTGTTCAAACATAAACCTGTTGGGTAGTCCAGTCAGAGGATCATAATATGCCATAAGTCTGATTTTTTCTTCATATCTTTTTCGTTCCTCAATATTAGTGCCTATGGAAACATATATATTATCTCCCTTGTCTGACTCTGAATCTAATATTTTACTACTCCACAAAATATCAATTGTTTTACCGCTCTTAGTAATAATTGCTCCGTCATAATTTAGGGCATTATCACTTTTTTTAATATCCTGATATATCTCTTGAAATTTAGAATCCTGCTCTTTAGAAATTAAGATAGGCCAGCCCGGTCCATCTACCAGCTCATCTTGGGAGTAACCGGTGATTTTTTCACCAAAAGGATTAATAGACAAAATCCGTCCGTCATCATCCCAAGTGATTATAATGGATGGTGCTTCTGCAATAATATTTTCATTTAGCTTCTTCTGATAACTCAGTTCAGATTCCAAAAAGATCAATGCATTCCATAATTTGACACGACGTTTTATTAGTATATAAACTAAAAGGGTTGTAACTAAAACATAAAACCAACCCTTAATTGTTTGAAAGTATTTATATTTTTCCATATTAGGTAAAAGATATCCTAATATTGTATCCGAAAATAAAATCCACATACCACCAAAAAATGCATAAATCAAAGAAATTTTATATGCATCTTTAGACATATTTTTTTTATCGAATTCTTTATTTTTCTTTTGTGCCATATTCTTAAACATATTATCTCCTTGTATAAAATGCACAAATTATGGCGGTAAATATACTTTTATTATATTTTATATACTATTATATGTCAAATATCTACTACCATCTTACCTGCCATCGTTCATTGTACTTACCGTTTAGGTTTTCTTTAAATGCTTGCTTTTTTATAGTTACTTCCTTTTCTTGCTTCTCTTTAAGCAGCCGTCTATATAGTTCTTCATCCAAAGGTAAATCTATCCAAGAATCTAACCAATCAGACATGTAGGCTGCATTACTGATGGTTAGCCCATTAATTCCTTCATATCCGGGAGCAAGAAGATCTTTATTATATAATATGGCGTCGGTAAAATTCTGTAAGATTCCTATATGGCCGCTTTCAGGCTCTGTTTGTTTAAATTCCTCATAATAAACATCTATATTAGGAGAAGCAGCATCAGTGGTAAAACGTATCTCCCGTTCATCGGATTCAAGACTATAAAACTTTAATATTCCTTCTTCTATTATAACTTTACCTTTAGTACCTATATACTCCATTCGATTAGTTCCCGGGTATTCACCGGTTGATGTTATAAATACAGCCGTTGCTTTATTGGCATATTCAGCCACTATAGTAACATCATCCTCAACAGTAATATTATGATAGTGACCATATTTGCAGAAAGCCCGTATTTTAACTGGCATACCGGTTATCCACTGCCAAATATCAAGATTATGGGGACATTGGTTCATTAGTACTCCACCGCCCTCCCCACTCCAAGAACCCCTCCAAGTTCCCGAATTATAGTAAGCCTGGGTTCGATACCAGTTACTTACAATCCATGTAAACCTTTTTATTTCCCCCAGTTTACCTTCCTCTACCATACTCTTTAGACGGGCAAATAGGGGATTTGTTCTTTGATTATACATAATAGCATATATTTTTCCTGATTCTTTAGCCGCTTTGTTCATCTGTCTTACATGAAAAGTATCAATTCCTGCAGGTTTTTCTGTTAATACATGAAGATTGGCCCTAAATCCATCCATGGCTATAAAAGGATGAAGACTATGGGGAGTTGCTATTAAAATGGCATCTACCAGTCCACTTTTTAATAATAAACGATAATCAGAATATAATGGTATCTGCATACCGAAGGTGTTTTTAGCCCATTTAAACCTATTTGGGTCTATATCACATAGGGCTGTCAGCTCTAGCCCTTTAATTTTTCCATTAAATATATTAAGGGCATGGGCACTTCCTATATTTCCTATGCCTATAATTCCAATTCTAACTTTGTTCATGTCGCGACTCCTTATTGCAGCCAAGTATGATTTCCGGCAGCTTTAACAGCTGCCGGAATCTACTCAAATACTTGAGTATTTATATTAAATGACTAAGCCCTAAAATAGATTAATAATTTCCCACTGTTATATCATCAGGGGGTAGGTTTTCAATGGCAGTAGCTTTTTCATAAAAACGTACTGCATTCTTTAAAAGACCGTCAAAAGTATAAAAATCATCATCTTTAGATAAGGGAAGTTTAACAATTTCCTTTTTGCAACCTGCTTTGTAAATAGCAGAAATAAGCTCTATGGTTCTACGGCCATCCTCTCCGCTTATAAGTGGTTTTTTATTATTTTCAATTGCATTTAAAACATCTTCAATCTGTCCTGTATGTCCTTCGTATTTAAGATCAGGAAGGGATTTATAAAACTCCTCAATTTTATTAACTAGTTCCTTGTTACCACCTTCTTGAGGGAATCCGTTAGGTCTAGANNTTTCAGCTTTCACATCCCAAGGTGCTGATATTTTAGCATCTGCACACTGCAGTTCAATACCTTGTTCTTCCCCATGATGTACAACAGAGCTTGTAACTTGAGCCAAGCTACCGTCCTGATAACGAAGCACTGCAATAGATAAATCCTCTACCTCAGAATTATCATGCATTACATTGGCAAGCATGGCTGTAACTTCCTCAGGCAAGGAGCCTTCAATCCAGTTAACCATATCAATATGATGAACAGCATGATTAAGGGTTGGTCCACCGCCTTCTTTTTCCCATAAGCCCCTCCACCATAAGTCATAATAACTATGACCACGCCACCAATAGGATTTGACATTGGCATAGCAAATCTTTCCTGCAATACCACTTTCAGCTGTTTTCTTTAATTTATATATGGAATTTCGAAAACGGTTCTGTGCTACACATGACATTACCACATTATTTCTTTTTTCAGCCTCCAACATGGCGTCACATTCTGCCAAGCAGGTAGCCATAGGTTTTTCTACTACTACATGCTTTCCGGCATTCATGGAATTAATTGCAATCTCTGCATGAACATAAGGGGGTGTACATATATGAACAATATCTATCTTAATGCCTGAGGCCAACATTTTCTCATGATCATCAAAGATTTCGCAATCTAAATTATATTTTTTATTTAATGCCTCTGCCTTCTCGGGATATATATCACAAAGTGCAACTATCTTACAGCGATCTGAAAATTCTAATAAACCTTCTACATGGATAGGGGCAATATTACCGGTTCCTACTATAGCAACATTTAACATAATATATTTCCTTTCTATGCTCCATTTATATATATGAGTTTTTTAGGTAAGCAATGTTTATTTCTAATTTACACAATCTTATTAGCCTGCATCTGGGCTTTTACACTTAACTCAGCAGCCTTAAATGCATGCTCCTGTGTCATGGCATTTTCAGTACGATTTATGCAGTCAAGTATCAGTTGACCAAAGAATGGATAGCCAACCTTGCCTGTCACTTCAAAATGCTTCTCTCCTTGCCCGTTTACAAGGAATACATGGTTAGAAGAACCATCGTTCATGCCAACATTGACATACTTACGAAGTTCAATATAGCCTTCAGTTCCCAGTATGAATGTACGGCCGTCACCCCAGGTACTAAGACCATCCGGTGTAAACCAATCTACCCTAAAGTATTGAGTAGCACCATTGTCTCCGACTAACATAGCATCGCCAAAATCATCAAGTTCAGGATATTGTGGATGATTATAATTGGCAATCTGGCTTTTAACAACTGTTGCATCCTTAGCCCCTGTATAATATAGGAACTGTTCAATCTGATGACTGCCTATATCACATAGGATGCCTCCGTAATATTCCTTAATAAAGAACCAATCAGGACGGGCCGGGGCATTTAATCTGTGGGGTCCCATTCCAAGGACTTGTATAACTTTGCCGATGGCACCTTCCTCTATTAGCTGCCCAGCAAAAACGGCTGCTTCCACATGGATACGTTCACTATAATAAACCATGTATTTTTTACCGGTCTTTTTGACCATGTCCTTGGCCGCCTCTAACTGTGCCAGAGTAGTCAAAGGTGCCTTATCTGTAAAATAATCCTTTCCTGCAGCCATAACTTTTAGACCTAATTCACATCTTTTACTTGTTATTGNCGCTGAGCAAACAAGCTTAACTTCAGGATCAGTTAAAATTTCTTCCATGCTTGATGCAACCATGGTTCCCGGAAAAGCTTCNACAAACTTTTTTACCTTTTCTTCATCGGGATCATATACCCACTTCAGCTTTGCACCTGCCTCAGTAAGCCCATTACACATTCCATAAATATGACCATGGTCTAGGGCAATTGCAGCAATGCAAAATTCTCCTTCTTTTACTACCGGCTTTGGTTTTCCTTTTGGTGCATAATTCATTCCATCGGCTTTATTCATACCCTAACACTCCTTGCTTATAAAAATCAGTAAGTCTTAATATACATATTGCTTATTTTTACATATTAGTATAAAATCAATTTATGACTATTGCTAGGCATATAACTACCTGTTTTATGCGTAATACAACTTTTTAAGGAGGATANAATGGATCGAGAAAAATTCTACCATCCCCTTAGTAAAGACTTAATATGTGAACATAAAAATGGGGGACATTTTACAAGTCCATATCACCACCACGATGGATTTGAAATATATCTTTTTCTAAAAGGGGAGGCTAATTATTATATAGAGCAAAATTGCTATCAAATGAAGCGTGGCTGCCTCTTTAATATACGCCCCAGCGAATTGCACAGAGTGGAGTGTTTTAACCATAACATATACGAAAGAGTTTCTATTTCAATTAGATCTCCTTTGTTTAATACATTCTCAACAAAACAGACCGATCTTGCCAAATGCTTTATGGACAGGCCATTTGGCGAAAACAATCTTACTTACCTTAAGGAGCATCAGATAAATGAATTTCTATTTTTGGTTCATAAAGTGGAAAATCTTTTAGATTCAGAGGAATACGGACATGATATTTTAGCCAAATCCTACCTTAGCCAAATTCTTGTTTTTGTTAACAATATATTTCTTGAAAAGACTCAGGCAAAACATACCAATATTATGCCTCCGATTGTAAGCAAAACAATGCAGTTTATAGATGAACATTTAACAGAACCTATAACCATGGCTGATATTGCCGACCACATCCACCATAATCCCACCTACATCAGCCGTTGCTTTAAGAAAGTAACCGGTATACCCTTGCAGCAGTATATTATATATAAACGTATTATACTGGCTAAAAAATATTTGACCGAGGGCTATTCATTAAATGAAACCTGTAGGTTGTCAGGCTTTAATGATTATTCAAACTTTGCCAGAACTTTTAAAAAGCAAATAGGCTGCTCACCAAAAAAATATCAAGAACAGCCCTTTTGATAAATAGATGATAATTGTTTATAGCTCCATGAATAGACATTTGGATTTATTTCTCTATGTAGTGATGTGCCTGTGCCATATAAAGTTCATAATATTGTCTGTCCGTATGAACTATCAGCTCCTCATGAGAGCCTTCCTGAACAATGCTTCCATTTTCAAACATTGCCATTGTTATCATAGGTGTAACTTACAGTACCTTCGGTATCTGTATAGCTTATTATTCTTCCTGCCTTGTCATATTCATAGAAGGTCTTCTGCCCTCTTGCATTTGTCAGCTCCTTCAGAAGATCCATCTCATTAGTTGTCACGCCTCCCCATGGATTTATTTCTTTTATTAGTCTGGATAGCTTATCGTACTCATATTTTGTTACATTTCCATCGGGATCTGTTTTTGTAAGTACATTGCCGGCAGCATCATAAGTATACAGTGTAGTACCAACAATAGAATTTACCTGTTTGATTACATTTCCAACAGCATCATATTCGAATGTCGTTATTTTATAAGTTACTTAAAATACAAAATGGAACTGTTACCTCATATATAAGATAACAATTCCACTATAAATAGACTTATATTAAAATCATTTAATCATTTTCATAACACTCAATCAGTTCATCCAATGACCCAAATCTATACCCCATTTCCTTCCACTTTGTAAGTAACTCATCTAAAATCTCAGCATTGGTCTTAGAGGTACTATGAAGAAGGACTACTGCACCGGGATGAATTCTTCCTAGTAACTTATCAAATGCCTGCTCCTTGGTAGGCTGTTTATCATTTAACCAATCAACATAGGCAAGACTCCAAAAGAAAGTCTTATATCCTAACTCCTTTGCCATCTCCATATTTTTCTTACTAAACTTCCCCTGGGGAGGCCTGTAATATTTGGGCATCTTCTGACCGGTTGCTTCTTCAAATGCTGCTTCTAAATCTTCTAATTCTTTACGAAAAGCATCCATAGATGAGATACTGGCCATATTGGGATGTGAATATGTATGATTTGCCACACAATGTCCTTCATCCACCATACGTTTGACCAAATCCTTGTTTGATGTTATATAGTTACCTACAAGGAAAAAGGTTGCAGGAACATTATGCTTTTTTAAGGCATCAAGTATTGGAGGAGTATTTCCATTTTCATATCCCGCATCAAAGGTTAGATAAATTATCTTTTCCTTACTATCCCCTATGTAATATGCATCATATTTTTTTAACTCATCCTGTGTGGCATTAGCAGTCGGCTGCTGCCCTTTTTCATAAAAACCCAAACCCCAGTTTTCTTCTTTTGCTTCTTTCAATTCGTCTCTTTCAATAGCGTTTACCAAGATTGCAAGTCCCCCACCTAAAAAATACATTAGAATAAAAAAAATACCGGTTGCTACGATTTTCTTATAATTAATCAACCTATATCAAACTCCAACAAGTATTTATACTAATATATTTGATAAATCATCTATTCATTCCTGCCTATACTTGTCTTTTCTCAAAGCAAAATTTTTAGTTTTTATTCTTCTCTTTTTTCTGATACATGCAATTTCTTCTATATTCGCTTGGAGAAACACCACAGATACTCTTGAATATTTTCATGAAATGTTTATCATTAACATAACCTACCATCTGACTGATATCAATTATTTTTTCATCTGTTTCTTCCAAAAGCCTCTTTGCCTCTTCAATTCTAATTTTCTTCAAATAATTTACGAAATTCATTCCGGTATATTGCTTAAAATTTAAGGAGAACAAAGAATAATTCATTGAAATACTATTACTTACTACCGCCATATTTAGGTCTTTATTAAAGTTTTCACGGATATATATAATAGCTTGATTTATTTTTTCTTTATTCTTAAAATCATCAAATTCTTCCATAATAAGCTGTTGCATCTTACGAATCCAACTTTCAAACCGTTCAAAGTAAATATCTGCATTGGTATAATCTAATGGTTCCTGAAGTTCTTGGAAGGATTGTAGATCAATCTCAATCATACGCTCATAGGTGTTTATAAGCTCTTTAAGGATTCTTCTTGTTACTTCCATTAAGGTCTGTGCTGATATCTTGTTCATCTTAGCCTTAAAGCGTATGTTGTTAAATTTCTTAATCCCATCCTCTACTTTTTGTGTACCAAACAATTGAATGAACTGTTCCGGAAAATTCTCCGGTATCGTCTCATATTCAAAATTGGTATCCTCATAATGATAAAAGGGAAGGCATTTTACAAAGGCTTCTCTTCTGGCTATGACTGCCTCACCATAGGCTTCCTTCAATTCTGCTATACCAGTATGAACCTTACTAATACCCACGCTTAGGTTCTTAAGTCCATCATCCATACATTTTTTTAGCCGTTCATTATCCATTATAAGCAAGGATTGTCCTTCAACATCCCGAAGTAGAATTAGGGAATCATCTTCTGTAATATTAAATTCTCTATTATTTAGGCAACATATTAAATATGTATCCGGAAACATATTGGCAAATTGCTGCTCTATGGCATTGATTTCCTCTTTTGTAATACTTTTATTTAACAAAAGATATTTTAATTGCTGACTTCCAATCTTTTTAGATATCTCCGTTTCTTCTTTCTTACTGTCTATTTCCTCCTGAATATTGCTCATAATCTTATAGAATTTTTCTCGCTCAATGGGCTTAAGTAAATAATCCATTACACCATGACGAAGTGCTTCCACAGCATAATTAAAATCATCATATCCGCTTACCACCACTACCATTGGCTTTGAAGGCATATCTCTTATCTGCTTTACCAAGCTTATTCCATCCATTTTAGGCATACGAATATCAGTTATCATTAGGTCAAACTTTGTAGTTTGTAGTAGTTCTAGAGCCTCTTTGCCATTTCTACATTCAATAATTTCTTTAATTTCAACCGGGGCTCTTTTTAGCATTGCCACTATACCCTTACGTATCATTTTCTCGTCTTCAACGATTAACACCTTATTCATTGNCCTTGACCTCCCTATTAGTAATTGGTAACCTAACAACTACTTTGGTATAGCAATGTTCTTTTGAATACAAGCTGATACCATACCGCGGTCCAAAGGAAATACGAATTCTGTCTTGCACATTTTTTAATCCTATGCCATTGCCGCTTCCTCCGCCGGATTCAATTTCTCCGGCAATCTTCTTCTGTAATTGCTCAATAGTTGCTTGATTCATTCCTTTTCCTGAGTCAGTAATTTCTATAAGTATATCCTCACCCTCAACATATCCTTTAATATAAATACTAGAATCTTCTGCCAACTCCTCAATTCCATGATAAATTGCATTCTCCACTATGGGCTGCAAGGTCATCTTGGGAATTTCCTGTTTGTAGATAAATTGAGGTATATTAATTGCTAAGATAATTTCAAAGTCAAATCTAAGATTGATTAAATCAAGATAGTTTCTGATATATTCAATCTCCTGCTCTACAGTGACATTTTTTGAACTAAATTTCATTCCGTAACGTAATAATTTACCCAGGGAGGTTACAGCATCGGAGATTTCATATTTTTCGTCTATTTCAGCCATCATTTTGATGGATTCCAGTACATTATATATAAAATGGACATTAATCTGATTCTGAAGTGCCTTAATCTCAGAGTTTTTCATAAGTAACTCCCTGGCCAGATTCTCATTCATCAAACGCTCTATAGTATCTAGCATAATGTCAATTTCATGTCCCAGTTGTCCCATCTCATCGCTGCCATAGCGGTTAATTCTTAAGCTTAAATCTCCATCCTGAATCTTCGAAATTGTATCTAAAATATAATAAAAACGCTTTAGTAAGGCCTTTACTACTATATTAATAAGAGCCACAAGACATAGGAAAGCAAATACCAGACCAATCATAAATAAGATTTGATTTTTCCAAACATTCTTAATACTGTCTTCCATACTAACAATACGGACAAAGTTACCTTCTAGTTCTTCTATAGGTAGAATTCCTACAACAACCTTCTTATTTAGCAACTTAGTCTCAAAATATTGTTCATCAACATCATTGCCTTTCCCATGATTTAGTATTTGTCTTATTAGCTCTTCCTTGTGACTTTCCCAAATGCATTCTTCCTCACAGCCACTATAAATTCTTCCTTCTTTATCTACAAAGCCACACCACTCTTGATTACTTGATTGAAAGATTGAGTCAAATACCTCTTCCATTCGAACTGCTACCTCAATAACAGCAATATCTCCATATTCATAGTCATTTAGATTTGTGATTAATCCCATAGTATGTTCTGAGGTGTTTACTGAGTTATAGGACATAACATCTGTATAATCAAATTGCCACTGCCCTGATTGATATGTACTATACCAGTCGAATTCCTCCATTCTTTTGTGATGAAAAAGGATAGGGTATATCTCAGGAAAATCATTGGTTTTTGCATATACTCTAATCTGATATAAATAAGGATTTGAGTTAACAATATTTTCAAGTATCTCAATATCATCCTTGAATTCAAGAAGATCTATGGTTTCTAGTGTCTCCTTCCTCTCAAGTAGCAATAAAAACTCACTTAACTTTTGATAATTTAAAAATACTTGGGTTGAGGTATTACACAATTCCACTGTTTTTTGTACTACACCATGTATCTGTGTCATGGTATATTTAAGATTGCTAATTGCCTGTTTACTGTTATTATCCTTTAAATTATGAAAAATAAGCGAAAAAATACCACAGACCGGAATAAAGATAATCATTCCAATTAAAATGGTAAATTTAATATTAAGTTTTTGCCTCTTAAACCACTGTCTACTTTTTTTCATAACCTATTCCAAACCTAATTTACGTTTTGAATCTTGCATAAGCCTTGTGTATTCTTCCATTAGTTGTTCAAAGCCCAAAGCATATATTTTATCCTTATAATTTTTAAAGATTTCATCAAACTCTTCCTCTGATTTAGCAAGAAGCAATAAGGGCAAGGTCTTTCCCCACTCCAGCTTTATCTTCTTGTCAATCTGTGCAAAGCTACTATCTGCCTCAAAGACAATATCATACTGGCTGGTATATACAGTATAAGGTTTTGTCCATTCCCATAAGGAATGTGTAAGAGGATCCCTTATCTCCAACCATTGATCCTGCATCACATTATTTTGCAGCATCCAATAGGCATCATCGGCACCATATAATCTGTCATATTCATATCGATTAGTATTTAAAAGTTCTAGTACATGGGGCTTAATCACGTACTTGCCATCCACATAATCATAGGTAACCCCTTCAACTCCAAGAAAGACTTTTTTTTGTCCCTCTTCACTAATTAAGT